>Ga0209164_1004255_pt1 | contig 12970 bp, 11 predicted proteins | sample MTBNYHSulfiMetaG_FD_187458 | JGI IMG/M metagenome (GOLD analysis project Ga0209164, IMG submission 187458) | Enrichment culture microbial communities from rom New York Harbor, USA that are MTBE-degrading - MTBE-NYH (New York Harbor Sulfidogenic)... | ecosystem: Environmental > Aquatic > Marine >...
AAGAGACCTCCGGCAAAGGGAGGGGGAGGGTGCTGGCAAATACCTTGACCAGGTCCATGCCGAACGGGGGGCCGGCTACATATTCAAAAGAATGCCCATCGTCCGAGAGCGCGCAAAGACGGCCCGGACCAAATGGCGTTTCCGTGTCGGGCCTGTCCGCAGGATAGAGCCGCGTCACATCTCCCTCCACATTGATGCCGTAGACATACACATAGAGCGGTTCGTTGACCTGTACGAAGAGATCAATGGTTTCCCCATCCGAATAGACCGGGAAATCTCCTCCCAGGCCGCTCAGGATGCGCACTCGGGAACCGTGGTCCTCTTTTTCGGCATCGCCCAGGTCGGAGAGGGTTGCGGCCTGGGGGTTGTCGAGACGCGCCAGGATCAACTTCCTGGGGACCTTGGATTGCGCCGAAGCAAAGAGCCTCCCCTTCAGATCCTTGATATCCAGGGCCACCCTCACATGGTCGCCTTCCATAAAATAGACCCCGTCCAGGACCGTGTCCGCGTCCGTGTAAACGGCCTCCAGGGCGTTGAGGTCCTTGACCTCTTTTGCCTTGACAGCTATTCCCCGGCTCTTGAAGAGCCGCTTAAGGACCGGCCGCTCGTCAACCACCTCTGTCCCACGCCACTGCCTCACCATCTCTGTTTTGAGGCCGGCCGTGAACGATCGGGAAAAATCGCTCACAAACCCATGGTACCCGTCCCGGATGGGTTTGACATAGACCCGCTTCCTGTCCGATACGGCCGCCAGGTCCTGTACGAGTTTCACGATTTTGCCGTCGAGGGTTTCCTGAAAGGCATCCCCGGGAAGACGGGCTTCCGGCATCTCGTAGGCCCAGGACTGACTTGATCCCTCCTCCTTCCCGTGGCATTTGAAAAAGAGACGAACCCGATCCCCTGTTCGTCCATAGGCAGCGCCCACGAGGAGGACCGCATCGGGGGCGTCATACACGAAATGGAAACCATGCCTGCTCAGAGAGGATTCCAACTCGTGCTGCAGATACCCGGAAAAATTCCAGACCTCCCCGGTGTTCATATCCCGTATGGTCCCTCTTTCCAGATAGACCTTGCGGCCTTCTGTCTCTTTCGCGAGTTCGCACGAAAAGGCATCTGTTAATTCAGAGAGGGTCGAAAAAGACCCGCCAAAAAGCGCCTCTGAAAAAGGAACGCCCTCCTGGGCACAGGCATGGGACCCGCACCCGGCCATCAGGAAGACAACCAGCCCACACCCCAAACAGAGCGCAACAAAGACTCGCCTCATGGCCTCATCCTCCCGACGATCCATCAATCGTCCGTCAGATTTTTCACTCTTCCCATACCCCAGGGATCCTTCTTCGCTCCGAGGCTCCCGCCGCGGTTCTCGTTACCAGGCGGCAGTGCGGGAACGGGGATAACCCATCTTTTCACCTCCCGACCCACGTCTCTTGCACACAACAGAGGCCGGGGGGACAAACCACAGATCACTGAAGACAGGGATCGAATCGGCGTCGTATAAATGTCCAATTCAGTGACACGACGCCCATCACGGTCAAATGGGACATCATTCCGCTATTCCAGCTGATCCACGATTCATTGAGATCATACAACTGATCGAATCCTAAGTAAATATCGCTTGTCTGTCAACCTGAATGTATTCAGGCGCATAACATAGGACGATAACAGGATTTTCCGCCTCCATCCTGCCCGGATGCCTTGTGCCGGGAGGAAGTCATCAAGTCTCCTCTTGACGCATGGAGTCGAATGTGGCAGATGTGATACGTCAGGACCATTGGAAATACACGATGCGAATGCGTGGACCAGCCGTCAGGACAGGCAGACACAGAGGGAGGGAGGCGGATATGGGGGAATGGAAACGGACGTTTTGTGCACTTTGCTACCACAACTGCGGTCTGGAGGTGCAGACAGAGGGGAACCGGATCGTGAAGGTGCGGCCGGATAAGGCGCATCCGAGGACACGAGGATATATCTGCCGAAAGGGGGCCCGAATCGCCCATTACCAGGGCCACAAGGAGCGTCTGACCCACCCGCTGAAGCGGGAAGGGGACCGATTTGTGGAGATCGGCTGGGACCAGGCCATTGCCGAAATCGCTGAAAGGCTTCAGACGATCGTCAAGACCCACGGCCCCCGTTCGCTGGCCTATATGGGCGGCGGGGGTCAGGGGAGCCACATGGAGACCGGATTCGGCCGGACCCTCCTCACATCGCTCGGATCCCAATACCATTACTCTCCCCTGGCCCAGGAACTGACCGGGCTCTACTGGGTCAACGGCAGGGCCTACGGCCGGCAACACCTCCATTTGGGGCCGGACCTGGACCGGGCCAAGAACTTCCTGGTGATCGGCTGGAACGGCTATGTGAGCAATGCCGGCGTCAACCGGGCCAGGAGCCGGATCAACGAATTTGCAAAAGATCCGGAAAAGCGGCTGATGGTAGTGGACCCTTTTCGGAGTGAGACGGCTTGCCGGGCTGACAAACATATCCAGATCCGGATCGGCACGGCCGCCCTCTTTCTGAAGGCCATGATCGCGATCATCCTCCAGGAGGGATGGGAGGATAAAACCTATATTGAAGACAATACCTTTGGCTTTGACAAAATCTCATCGTGGTTCAAGGGGTTCGATGTGGCTGCGGCCCTTCGGTTATGCGGCGTAACCCGTGACGAGGTTACGGAGATCGCCCGAACCTACGCCACCGAGCCCACTGCCATGAGGACCGATTTGGGTCTCCTGATGGACAGGCAGAGCACGCTCAACTCCTATCTCGAGATGCTCCTCATGGCGGTCTGCGGTCGGATCGGCACGTCCGGCGGAAACGTGTTTTCTGGCCACCTGATGCCGATGGGTCCCCATTCCGATGAACGGGACCCGAGGACGTGGCGCACCATGGAGACCGGCATACCCGCCATCCTGGGCTATTTTCCCCCCAATGTGGTGCCCGAAGAAGTCCTTTCCGAAAATAAGGACCGTCTCAGGGCCATGATCGTCAGCGGGTCCAATCCCCTCAGGTCGTATGCCGACACCCTTGCCTATGAACAGGCCTTCAGCCAACTGGATCTCCTGGTCACCATCGAGATCGCCATGACAGAGACCGCGCGGCTGAGCCACTATGTGCTTCCGGCCAGATCGGCCTTTGAAAAATGGGACGCCACCTTCTTCAGCCTCACCTTTCCCGAGGTCTATTTTCAGCTCCGGCACCCCTCCTGCGAGGCCCTGGGCGAACCCCTGGAGGAGGGGGAGATCTACCTGCGGCTGGCCAGGGAGTTGGGCATCATGCCCGACATTCCCCCGTCTCTATATGAGGCTGCAGAGGGAGACAGAAAGGCCTTTGCCATGGAACTCCTTAAGTTCACCGGAAAGGACAGGGGTGCGGCCAGAATGCTCCCCTTTGTGGTGGCGGATACCCTTGGAAAATCCTTTCACTCGGCCCACCTGGCGGCCATATGGGGACTGATGCTCATGTACCCGCCCCACGCAGTGGATGCCGTGACCCGGGCCGGGTACGAGATCTCGCCGTTTCTGGGCGACGATCTGTTTCAGGCCCTCATGGAGCACCCCGAGGGAATCCTTATCGGGAGATTGGACCCGGATCGGAACCTTGAGGAACTGAGGACCCCGGACAAGCGGATTCATCTTTACATCGAGGAATTGGCCGGGTGGATGGCGGAGGTCGAACCCGAGCCGGAGGCGGCGGCCCTGAAAAGTGAGCCTTTCCCGATGGTGCTGGTGGCAGGGAGGCATTTTCCTTATAACGCCAACAGCATCATGCGCGACCCTTCCTGGAATGATCACGAACCGGTCTGCACCCTCCTCGTGAACCGGGAAGACGCGGTGAGGTTGAGCATGGATGACGGTCAGGAGGCATGGATCACCACCGAGGCAGCCAGGGTCAGAATACCGGTTGAAATTTCTGATATACCAGCGCCGGGAACGGTGATGATCCCCCACGGATTCGGCATGGCATACGATGGCCAGGTTTATGGCGCCAATGTCAACCGGTTGACCCGGAGTCTCCACAGGGACAGGATCGCGGCCACGCCGCTGCACCGATACGTTCCATGCCGGGTAGAACCGGCCTGAACGGGTGAATGGACATGGAAACCGCCGATATGGCCGGGATTGACGCGTTTCGTTTCCGGGATCTCCATCCCGGCCTTTTCCTGGGGACCGCCAGCGACCGGTATGCCGGCTGGATCGGTCAGATCTATACACGGGAACGCTGGGCCAAGGCCGTCACCCGGCGGACCAAGACCGTCGCCGGGAAGGCCTTTGTGGAAGAGGTCCTCCCCGTGGCCTCGGTTCAGGAGTATTTTGAGCACTTCGGGACCCTCGAATTCGATTTTACCTTTTATATGCCCCTGCGGGACGGCAAAGGGGAGCCGACCCGGGTCTATCACCTCCTGCGCGCCTACTCTCAGCACCTTCACGATGGGGATCGGCTGGTCCTGAAGGCGCCTCAGACCATCTTTGCAAAGCATCTCTATCGACGGGGCGACTATGTTGAGAACAAAGATTACTTGAACCCGGAGGTCTTTATCCGCCAATTCTATGAACCGGCCCTCGAGGTACTGGCCCCCTGGCTCGATGCCATTGTCTTTGAGCAGGAATACCAGAAAAAGGAGAGCCGCATACCTCCGGCCGAGACCGCTGCGGCCCTGGAGGCCTTTTTCACGGCCATTCCAGCAGACGACCGCTACCACGTGGAGCTTCGCACCCAGTCATTGCTGACCGGCCCTGTCATTGAGGTCATGGAAAGATACGGGGTGGGGCAGGTGTTGTCCCACTGGACCTGGCTTCCTCCCATCTCAAGACAGTTTTCCATGGCAGGAAAGCGGTTTTTTAACAAGAGGGGCGCGGTGATCCGCCTGATGACCCCGAGGGGCATGCGATACGAGGATGCCTATGCCCGTGCCCACCCCTTCAATGCGTTGGTCAATGGGATGCAGACCCCGGGAATGGTGGAAGACGCCACACGGATGATCACCACGGCCATAGAGGCGGGGACCCGCGTCAGCGTTATCGTCAACAACCGGGCCGGCGGGAACGCCCCGCTCCTGGCGCAGCAAATTGCCCGAGATTTTCTGGGCGCCCCTCCCGAGGCGGCCTGATGCAGAAACCCGCTCGAAGCATCAACTGCTCCCAATACATCACAATGAAGCCGATCTGCACCTCATGGCACCGCTTCTGAAGACACCCCGCGCCCTTTTGGACCCGATGCCGAAGATGTTGCAAGCCCGTTTTTCTTGACTCACACGCCTGAACTGGGTAAGCTCAGAATACCAAAAGGGAGTTCTGTGGGTGGGATCCGTGAAAAGGAGCGTCACCGGATCGGGAGAGCTGAAAGGCTATCCCGATCTGCGGAGGATCCATTTCTGGGGGGTGCGAACCGGAATCCGGCACCGGAGGTTTAGAAATGAAAGCAAAGGTCACGGTTGACTCCAATCTGCGAATAAAGAACGTTTTTGAGCCCCCGTTGGAGATAGAACTCCGGGATGACGAGCATACGTTGCAGGATGTACTCCAGAGGCTTGCGGCCCTGTACCCCTACCTAAGGTTCATTGAAAAGGGCGAGATGGGCGATGACCTTCGCCACCTCTTCCTGAACAGGGAAAGCCACTTCTCGTTTTCCGAGGGCCTCAAGAGAGAGATCCATGACGGCGATACCATTCTGGTAGAGGCGTACATGGATCCCCTCGCCGGCGGCTGATCCTCCCTTCAGACAGAATGGGACACCCTCGTCCCTGAGGCCGTGCCTCCATTCGCCGAAAGGCGTTTTCTCGAATGATCCTTCTTCCCCTCTGTACGTTTTCTGGCTCACGCGTTTGAGCAAAGATGTCCCCATGCCTTCTTCTTGGGTCACCTTGTATTACACAAGATCCTGAAAGCGCACGTCGTTGAATTTTCACGAATGCACCCGTCTTACCCGCATTCTCCGACGTTGTTATCGCCCGAGGACCGGGCGAGTGAACGACCAGGCACCGCCGCCCCTTCGGCTGTCTCCGGATTGAGCCCAATTGATTCCGCTAATCCAAAAACTTGGGCGGAAAGCCGGAAATCCAAAGGATTTCCATTATATTTCAGCTTGTTGCGGCCCATCAGCATCCATCGCGCCGCTTCTGAAAACACCCCTGGTCCCATTTTTCTCACTTTCCAAGCCAAGCCCAATTCGACGTTGTATGAGATGGGCAACGCCCGCCTTGGGCCGGGGCTGATACACTTCCTTGTTTTTTTTGCTTGACCCGGTTCCAGAAACAGGTTTATACTAAATTAGTAGCTTAGTAATTTACTAAATTGGTAGCTATGGAGAAGGAGATTGAAAAAATGAAGATCCCAGCGACCTTAAAACATAAGCCGGTTATTGTCTCTGAGAACTATGAAAACATCGATGGGAGAAATGCCTATCACTCCGACGCCAAAGGACTCTCGGTCGGTTTGGCCCAATGGAACGACCGGGGCAAGGTCGAGCTTTCCGCCAAGGTGTGGCGCCATACCGGAGGGAAATGGTCCCGCCAGTCAGAGGAACTCCCCTTGCACCGGGTAATTGATCTGGCTATTCTGGTGTGTCGAATGAGACTCCATTTTAGAGAGGCCTACCGGCACGAGAAATTGTACGATCCCGAAAATCCGACCATTGATCGAATCGGTCTCCAAGGGGATGCCATGACTGTCTCAATCTGCACGGATAATCCCATGATTGATGAGGACCTTAAATTGTTCTCCAGAGTGCTCAGCGGGGATGATGAGTTATTGGGGGAGCGCCTGCAAACACTCTCCGGGATTCTGAAAGAAATGGGGTATTAAAATGGATCAACCAGGTAAAAAGGAGTTGCTTGCCAAATATAAGGCGCGAAAGATCATGGGTGGGGTCTATGCCATTAAAAACAGGGTGACCGGAAGAAGCCTGCTCCTTTCAGCTCAGGATTTGCAGGGCTCGAAAAACCGCTTCGAGTTCGCTCAAAAAACCGGTAGCTGTGTCCACCCGAGACTCAAAGATGATTGGGCGGTTTTTGGCGGCGAGGCATTCAGCCTTGAGATCCTTGAGGAGCTTGAAAAGATGGAAACCCAAACACCGGATGAGTTTAAAGAGGACATCAGGGTTCTATCAGAAATCTGGCTGGAGAAGTTTGACCCCCTTGAACGTTATGAATAGGAGGAGGCGTCGGGGGCTTCGAGTGCAGGATGTGTGGCAGAGAAATCGTCACTGACCCCAGCGCCGGTATTCCCCTGTCACAGGTAGTCCCGGAGGGATTGGAGATACGTCTTCCAGGGCAGCACGAGGACTTCGTCCAGGCGGAATGGGTGGTCCACCTGGGCAATGACGTGAAGCCGAACGTCCGGGTGGTCTTCCCGAAAGGCGCGAAGTCCGCTCAGATGGCTTCCTGAAACATGGGAGGTGGTCTTGGTCTCAAAAGCCGCGATCGGTCTTCCATGCTTTTCGATAATGAGATCCACTTCGGCGCCGTGATTGGTCCGCCAAAAATAGATGCCCGCCTCACCTTGGAGGCGGTTCGCCATCCTGTAGGTCTCAAGCACCATCCACTGCTCAAACAGGCGTCCAGTGCGAACCGGGTCGGGCGGGGCGGTCAACTGCCGGTTCAGGCTGTTGGTGACGCCCAGGTCAAAGAGATAGAATTCGGGATGGGAGACCAGTCGCTTTCTGGGGCTCTTTGACCAGGCCTGGAGCCGCAGACCCACAAGCGTATCTTCCAGAATTTCATAATAAGACTGTACGCTACGGGTGGGGACCTGGCATTCCCTTCCGATGGCAGTATAACTCACCAGTTCTCCGAACTGACTGGCAGCCAGTTCCAGAAAACGGGAAAAACCGCCAATACTTCTCACCAGGGCCTCTGCCTGGATTTCCTCTGTAAGGCAGGTATCTGCGTAGGCCCTGAGGATATCGGTCTTGTTTTCCGGGCTCCTGCCATAAACGCCCGGAAGGGTCCCAAACTGGAGGATGTCCGTCAGGGAAAAGGAATCCGCGTGCAGTCTGTTTGGGGGATTCATTTGCCGAAAAAGGCACAGGCAGCTCTGTGTCCTGTCCTCCGTGAGGAGTGTTCTTTCCCTCCGCCCCTTTCCGGCCTCATGGCGCAAATACATGTATGGCCCGGCGGGGCCATGAGAATGCGATTCGTCAATAGAGACAGGGAACCCCACCATGGATTGGATGCCGCGGAGAAACGCCGCGGATCGCTGGTGCTCAGGAGATCGCACGACGACGTTTCCTGGGCGCCTCTCCCGAGGCCGATTAATCCAAAAACTTGCGCGGAAATCCGGATTGACCTTCCAACTGCAAAGAGTCAAGGACCATCATGGTGGCCGTGCCGTGGGCCAGGAGCCGTTCCCCCTCATCTGAAATGACCGCTTCGGCCAGGCAGATGGTTTTTCCGGTCTTGATCACTTTCCCCCTTGCCATGAACATGCCGCCTGCCGCCGGGGAAAGATAATTCAACTTCATCTCCACGGTCGTCAGTGCGAGAAACTCATCGATCTCGGTATAACTGGCCCAGAAGGAGGCCGCATCGATCATGGATGAATAAACCCCTCCATGAACAATTCCATAAGGCTGGAGATGCTTCTTCTGTACGTCTATTCTCAGAACAGAACTGCCGTTTTCAAGGGAAACAATTTCCATGGAGAGAAGTCTGAAATACGGGCAGGTATTGACGCGGCCGGCAACGGCCTCGATATGGTCCGGGTTTAATCTCTTCATCAGGTCCTCGTGTTCTTGTTGCTCGTCGCTGGATACTGGATGCTGGATGATCGCTGATGGCTCATGTTTGGTGGTCACAGGTTGCAGGTTTCTGGTTGTTTCGGGCTTTGACCTTTCGGCTTCCGGCTTATTGCTGATTGTCGTTCCTCCACGTTACACATTTCAGTCCACGTGAGGGCCTTTCGCTCATTTGCCCCCGTGTACGTCCCTGTCAACTGGCCGCATGCGGCCAGGATGTCCCTCCCCTTGCTTTTTCGGATCATGGCCGTGAAATGGCGGTCGGCCAGGATCTCCTGGAATTGAAGGATCCGCTCCATGGGGGGGGGAGACATGTCAGCGCCCGATGCGGCGTTCAAGGGAATAAGATTGATCTTGGCCCGAAGCCCCGAAAGAACCTCTGTCAGCCTCCGTGCATCCTCTTCTCGATCATTGACGCCATCAATCAGGATATACTCGAAGGTGATCATCCGGCGATTGGGAAGGGGAAATTCCTTACATGTCCGGATAAGTCGGCCGATAGGGTATTTCCGGTTGACAGGCATGAGCAGGCTCCGCGTCGCATCGTCGGCCGCATTCAGGGAGACCGCCAGATTGACCGTCATATCCTGTCCCAGCCGCTTTATCTCAGGGACCAGCCCGCAGGTGGAGAGGGTCACCTTCTTGTGGGAAAAATTCATCCCGTCCGCGGAAACCAGGTTTTCGAGGGTCTTTATCACGGCATCATAATTGGCAAGGGGCTCTCCCATCCCCATGAACACGATATTGGTCAATCGCACCGGATCATCCATGGATCGTTTGACGAAGATGACCTGTTCGATGATCTCGGAAGGGGTCAGGTTTCGCTTGAATCCCAGCTTTCCTGTCAGACAGAACCGGCATCCCATGGCGCAGCCGGCCTGGGAGGAGATGCAGAGGGTGAGATGGTCCCGCTCCGGGATAAGGACCGATTCGATCAGATGGCCGTCGTGCAGCCTGAAGAGATATTTCCGGGTCCCGTCCTCAGAGGTGAGGGTCGTGACCTCTTCAAGCGGCGAAATAAGGGCTTTTTCCCTGACCAGGGAACGGACAGGCTTCGGGAGGTTCTGCATCTCGTCGCATGATTCGGCAAGCCTGGCCAGAAGCCAGTGTCGTATCTGCCTCCCCCGGTAGGGCTCAAGGCCGTTGTCCACGGCCCACTGTTCGGTTTCGAGGGCGTTCAGCCCTTTGAGATCGGTTTTCATGGTGTCGCCTATAGCGGGCTGCCGTCCGCAACCACAGAGCGGCCGTATTCGAGCATGGATATTTCCAACGCCATTCCGGCGAAAGCCGGAATCCAGTCCTGTTGCGGGATTCGCGTCACTCCGGACCATGGCCCCCGCCCGGGTGACGTCAAGGACGCATCGAATTGCTCTTGAACTGATGGCATTGACTCTCAACTCCCAATTCACTCCGCGCTCAGTGATTTAAGTGTACCCCGGAACCTATTTTTTGTACAGAAAGATTAGAAATTGGATGAGTTTTATGCAAGAATGGGTTATAAGTGCCGTGAGACATACACTCTACAGGAGGGAAAGACGATGACGAAGAAGGACTTGATCAAGGGAAAACGGATCCTGATCGTGGATGATGAACCGGATGTCCTGGAGACCCTGGAAGATCTGCTGTCCACGGCCAAAATCACCACGGCCGGCACCTTTGAAGCGGCAAAACAATGCATGGAGGCCGAGCATTTCGACGTTGCCATCCTGGACATCATGGGGGTGAACGGGTATGAGCTGCTGAAGATCGCCAACCAGAAAAAGATTACGGCCATCATGTTGACGGCCCACGCCTTTACCCCTGAAGATACCATGAAGTCCCACCAGGAAGGGGCTGCCCTCTACGTTCCCAAGGACAGGATGATTGACATTGTCACCTATCTGGATGACGTCCTGGAAGCGGAACAGAAGGGGAAGACCACCTGGTGGCGGTGGATCGACCGGTTCGCGGACCTCTATGACCAGAAGTTTCAAAAGGACTGGCAATACAAGGACAAGGCCTTCTGGAAGGGATTTCCCTACGCATGATGCGTTCCCGTGCAGGGCGTGGGAACGAGTCAGATGACCAGGGGGCCGAGACGTGTGAACATGTGAAGGGGGAACGAGGGAAATCCTCAACCCTCGCTTTTCACTTTTCAACCTGCTGATGTCGCATGGTCCGCAGTTGGGCCAGTTCCCAGACATAGTCATACAGGTGGAGGCCCTTGCTGGCCGCGATGATCTCGCCGTCCTCCACGCCGATGCTTGAGGCCATATACTCCTTGAGGAGTTGGATCGCCCCCAGGTTTGCCGGGAACCCGTTCCAGAGATCCCACGACCTGAAATAGATGACAAAATGGAGCTTCCCATCCCTGATTCGGGTATCGATCCCCCTAAGGCAGGGCGGATCAGCCAGATAAATGGCCGGGGGATCGCCCACCGTCATGTAGGCCTGGTTGGTCCCAAACCCGTCTTCCCGGTACATGCGTATGACCTCGGCGATCTGCGGCTCAAGATACTGGCCATAGGTATAGTCCTCGCCCGGCTGCCTGGCCGATGTCATGAGGTAGGGCAGGTATTCCTCGAGATATCCATCGGCCACCGGGTTGGGGATGCCGAGGGCCGGGGGGATATCGGGGATAAGGGGCCGCACGCCGGGATATCGAATCCTAATGGTGACATAATCAAACTCAAGTCGTTTCTGACCCGCATAACTGCCCCGGTCGATCCTATACTCCCTTCCGGTTTCGAGTAATCGGTAGATGCACTGAAACCAGGCGTCCGGCAGGTCCCTCGCATCAATGAATTCCAGTTTCATGGGTCACAACATCCTTTCAGTCAAATTCTGCCACGAGAAAAGTATGATCGGACGGCTTTTCCATGGCACGGGCCTCTCTGTCGATCCGGACGGATCGGGACCTTTCGGCCAGGGGGGCCGTGGCCAGGATATAGTCGATCCGCCATCCCATATTTCGCTTGAAGCCGTTCGGAATACGATAATCCCAGAAGGTGTACTGATTCCCCTCTTTGACATGCCTGCGGAAGATATCCACCAGGCCCCAGCCAAAAAATTGCTGGAGTATGGCCTGCTCGTCCGGATGAAATCCCACTTCTCCCCTGAACCCCTCGGGGTCATAGAGGTCCAGATCCGTGAGGGCCACATTGAAGTCCCCTGCCAAGAGGAGGTGCGAAGATGGTTCATAGTGGGCGGCGACATGTTCGAGAAGGTGCGCCAGCCATTGCAGCTTGTACTGAAACTTGTTTGAACCGACCTCAAATCCCTGAGGCACATACACGTTGACCGCGTGCAGGTTTCCCATGCGTCCGCTGATGAACCTCGCCTCGTCGATGCCCTCCACAGGGAATTCGGTCCTTATGTCAGTCAATGGGGATCTGCTCAGGATGGCCACGCCGTTATAGGACTTTTGCCCACGAAACACCGCATGGTACCCGGCCTCCTCCATGGGGTTAACCGGAAAATCCCCATCCTGGACCTTGGTCTCCTGGAGAAAGAGGAGATCCGGGGCCTCCCGTCCGAGCCAATCCAGGATAATGGGGAGTCTCGCACGAATGGAATTGGCGTTGAATGTAGCGACTTTCATTTCTTGTGAAACCTTTTAACCGTGAAGAGCTGTCGAGCGGATTAACCCTCGGGTTATGAACCCTGGGCTCAATATATCGTCGATCTCCAGTGATGATGAGATATCAGCCGTGAGCGATCCGTTTTTATATCATGACGAGGCCTTGCTGGCAATGAGAAATGGCGCTTCATCATGTATGTGTAAACCGGGTTGATTTGCGCAAGGCCGTATCCTATACTCGCGCGAAACCGGCATTCGTTGGATCCCCCTGTTGCAACAGGATTTCAGAGGAGACTTGATATGTGCCATATTCTCATCGTCTACCACTCTCAATCGGGTCATACACAGAAGATGGCCGAGGCCGTGGCCCGGGGCGCCGGCTCTATTGAAGGCGTCACGGTCGCCCTCAAGCGGGCGTCCGAGGCAGGCCTCGACGATCTCCTCAGGTGTGACGGCCTGGCCATCGGTTCGCCCGAGTACTTCGGATACATGTCCGGGATGATCAAGGACTTCTTCGACCGCACCTACAATGATGCCCGAGGCAGAAAAGAGGTCTTCAAAAAGCCCTATGTGGTATTTGTGAGCGCAGGCAACGACGGGACCGGGGCTGTGAGCCATATCGAGCGGATTTGCCTTGGGTACCAGTTCAAGAAAGTGTATGATCCGGTGGTGGCCAGGGGG
>Ga0209164_1004257_pt1 | contig 12964 bp, 12 predicted proteins | sample MTBNYHSulfiMetaG_FD_187458 | JGI IMG/M metagenome (GOLD analysis project Ga0209164, IMG submission 187458) | Enrichment culture microbial communities from rom New York Harbor, USA that are MTBE-degrading - MTBE-NYH (New York Harbor Sulfidogenic)... | ecosystem: Environmental > Aquatic > Marine >...
TCTAAGAATACCTCTTCAAGGGATAACTATACTGTCAGCTACGTTGGTTATTTTCTTGATACTGTCCATTCCGGTTACCTCTCTTGCCGCAATTACCGGTCCCTGTGTCAACTGCCATACCATGCACAACAGCCAGAACGGAACCGCTGTGGCCGCTGGTGGGCCTTATACGTCTCTTCTCGTGGGCGACTGTGTGGGCTGCCATTCAGCCGCCGATCAGGCCACGGGGATCAATGCCGTCACCGGGGCACCCATTGTGTACAATACCAGCGGCGCGCCTACCTATGGAGCCGGTAATCAGGGCCTGGCCGGAGGCAATTTCTACTGGGTAGCCCAGGGTGATGATACGAAGGGACATAACGTTTTTGCGGCCAATCCGGATGACAATTTAAGCGTGGCGCCGGGAGCGGTAACAAGCAGCTGCGGGGCGCAATGCTGTCACAATAACTTAGACGGAACGAACACAATCTACGGCACCAGGCAGGGTTGCACCAAATGCCACATGATGGGAAATGCCGCCGGTCCCAGGGGTTACCATCACAAAGACGATACGGGCCCTCTAGTCGACAGTGCAGACGAAGGCTGGTATCGCTTCCTTGACGGCCATATGAGTGGCACAGGCTCCGGGGTTTCGGGGATTGAGGACAGCAACTGGCAATACACGTCCGCTGCCAACGATCACAACGAATACCTCGGCTATTCCGGGACAAAAGACTCGGCAGCCAATTTTTCTGCCTTGGGCAACACCATGACGGGTTTTTGTTGCGGTTGCCACGGCAACTTCCACATCGAACAGAGCGGCAGCGTCTGGCAGAGACATCCCTCGGATGCGGTCATAACAAATTCCGGTGAGTATGCCGCGGCTTTTGATGCTGCCGGTGGCGTCGGGACGTATGCCCCCAATGTTCCCGTAGCGCGCCCCAGCCTGGCTGGATGGACTGAGGCCAGCGCCACCGTAACGTTGGGCACAGATCTGGTCATGTGTCTGTCCTGCCACAAGCCACATGGAAGCCCCTATTCAGACATGCTCAGGTGGGATTACAGCGAGATGATCGCAGGCGATGACAGTAAATCGGGTGGATGTTTCACCTGCCATACACAGAAAAACGACTGATCTACCCGATTTTTTCTTCAGAATCCCCTTTATTGCCCCGGCCATTTCTCTACCTCCTGTATTTTCCCCTCAGGCGCCGGGATAACGCGCCGATCGTTGCAAAGGCCTTTTCCACTGTTTTTTCCACATCCGGGTTGACAAGACAGCAGGTAGCCGGGGAGAGCATACTCCGGGACAGAAGAAATTCACGGTCGATACCGGCCTTAACGAGGGCAGCCCATAATTCAGAGAGGCGTGCCTCAAGCGAATCAAGGCCCTCTCTTTCAAACGGCTCAAAATTGGTCGGCACCATCCCCCAGACAATGACACCGCCGCGATCCAGGAACTTACGGATAGACCGGGCATAAGACACAAAGACTTCCCCGTTGGAGTAGGTGTCCAGAGACAACACGTCCATATCCAGGCCTAATAAGAAGTCCCAATCCGGGTTGCCGCAAAGATGGACGCCACGGGGCCTTTCCATCATGGAGAAAAAGGTCTCCATATCTTCTTTTGCCGCCACATCTCCATAACCGGCCATACCGCTGAAGATAAACTGTAGCCCCGGCTCGTCCACGAACATAAAGGCATTCGCATTTAATTTTTTGAGGCGGTTCAACTGGGCGTTTATCCGCTTGGCCAGTATCTCAAGCATAAGCGGGCGGATGGTGTCGTTAAACAGAATAGGGCGGTTGTCCTGATCCAGTACGTTTAACCCGAAACTGATCGGGCCTTCGAGTTGCCCCCGTATGGCCGGACGATCTGACAGATCCAGGGCCAGGAAACGGTTATAGACCTGTGAATAGGTATCGCTGATATCGAAGTATTCCGGCTCATCAAAATGGGCTATAGCCCCCTCAAACTCACTTACAAATTTTTCCATAGAGAAACGAAGGGTGCGCCTTCCCAGATCAAGCACGATACCCGGGAAGTGCTCTGAGGCCTGGACGTACATGTCTTCATAGTAGCTCAGGCGGGGAAGTTGAGGCCAGAAGGGCACGTCTAAAGACAGGGCCATCTGAAGGGCCCGGTCCACATCCTTATGCGGCATGACCGCCATAGCAGTAGTGAGCAGGTTACCGGGGATAGGCACGGTTCAGTTTTTCCAGTTCCTGGATGAGGACCCCGAGATCCGGCCTTTGGTTGATATCATGTACATCTATATAGCGAACGGCGCCTTTTTTATCGATTATAAATAAGGCCCTTTCCGAGACCCCGTCAGAACGCAGCACGCCATAACTGTTTGCTACTGCCCCATGGGGCCAGAAATCAGAAAGAACCGGGAACCATAGCTCCCCCATCTGTCTGGTCCAGGCATAGAGCGTGGGTATATTGTCTAAGGTAATCCCTATAATTACGGCATCGTTTTGGTCAAAAATATCCTTTACGATGTTGTACCCGGGCCACTGGTCTGAACAGACCGGTGTCCAGGCTGCAGGAACGAATGAGATGACCACGTGCTTTTTCCCCCGGTAATGGCTAAGTGATACCTTTCCCCCGGAGACGGCCGGCAGGGTAAAGTCAGGGGCAGTGTCGCCCACTTTAAGTTTGGGCACGCTGTCCCGCGGCTTTAAGTCTCCGACCTGGTAAATATTCTCCCTGTACACATCTGAAAGCCCGTAGGCCGGCGAGATAAACGAAAATAGGGTAAATCCAATTACGAGTATGAACCAAGTCCCTTTTTTACCGGACATATTAATCCTCCTACTGCAAGCCGGATAATTTAAGCATCATCTCCAGGAATTCGTCGGCCTTTTCAACCCCGCCAAGTTCAGAATAGAAGACCTTATACGTGCCGTTTTTATTGTTTTTGATCCCGATGAAATAAGGGGTTCTGACTTCACCCAGGGCCTTGTGGACAGAATAATCACTATCTGCGAAAAGGGGAAAAGGTATGTCATATTTTTTTCTGAATATTTCGACTTCGTAAGAAGAATTCCCTGCCCCGATGCCGATTAATTTGATCTTGTCCTTACTATATGAATTATCTTCAATAATCCGATATAGTCTATTTACTTCGGGGGCATTTTTTTGACAGTGCGGGCAGTACATGCTGAAGACCTCAATAATTACAACCGGGGCCTTGATTTGTGAAATCTTGAAATGCCCTGTCCCGGAAAGTCCCAAATAACTCTTTTCGTGAGGGCGTTGCGGTACCGGGAGTTTAATCGCTGCCGGGGTATCGTCTCTTATCGACGGGGCACTGGCCGCTTGCGCCGGATGATCGAATATTGAAAAAAAGGCAACAAAAAGTCCCAAGTATATCAATATCTTTTTTATCATCTTGTCCTCCAGGCAACGTCTTATGGCCACTCCCTTTTCCTGTGGCGGTAGGCAGTATGGGGGCGACCTGGATTATTTTCTTGTTATAAAAATTATTGCACAGATGATTAGAAATTGGCAAGCATTCTTATTCTGAAAATAAAAGCGGGAGGCGGTCTGCTACCGCAAATCCTTCACGGGTAGGTAAGGCTCGGTTTTGTAGAACCCTTACCAATCCTGATTCTTGTAGCCGGGACAAAATCCGGTTTGCTTGAGGGCTGCTATTGTGGAGGATTTCCATAGACACCCCGTCCCTGGTTCGGAAGCCCAGGTAAAGTGCCTCCAGTCTGAGCTGTTCCGCAGAGAGTGTCTCGGTCCCATCAATCGGTAGTTTTCCTTCTGCGAGCGCCCGGCAATACTTGCGGATGGACCTGTAATCCCACCAGCGGACGCCGTCCTGAAATGAATGGGCAGAAGGGCCAAGCCCCAGGTAGGGGACGTGCTGCCAGTATTTCCGGTTGTGCCGGGAAAAGAATTCCTCGCTCCTCGCAAAATTAGAGATTTCGTAATGTAGGTATCCGTGTTCCTCAAGGAACCTGGAGGTAAGAAGGAAGAAATCCCTTTCTTTTTCTTCTCCCAGGGGTTTGATCTGGCCCTCTGCCAGCATTTTGCCAAAGGGTGTCCCCTCTTCGGGCGTCATCTGATAGCAGGAGAGGTGTTCCGGTTCAAAAGCAAGGGCGTGTTTCATGGTCTGCATCCATTCTGCCTCAGTCTGGCCGGCAAATCCATACATCAGGTCCACCCCTGCATTGGTAAAGCCGGAGACCCTGATCCACTCCAGCGCCTTGTCCGTCTGCCGGGCAGTGTGTCTCCGGCCCAGGTATTGAAGCTCCCGGTCATCGAAAGACTGGGCACCGAGGCTGATGCGGTTTACTCCCAGATCCCGCAGGAGCGTCAGCTTTTCCAGGGTGACGTCGTCAGGATTGGCCTCTATGGTTATCTCTGTATCGGGTAAGAAGGTAAAATGCCGGAAAAGGCCATCCATCAAGGTGGCGAGTTCATGCCCGGCGAGCAAGGTCGGGGTGCCGCCTCCCAGATAGAGGGAATCGAAGGCGGTAAAGCGGTCTTTATAGATAAGGGCCTCTCTGCGCAACCCATACATCCATTCAGAGACAAGAGAAAGGGAGGTCACCGAATAAAAATCGCAATAGGGGCACTTTGTCCGGCAAAATGGGACGTGTATATAAAGACCAGGGTTTTTGCTGTCACTCATCATCAAATTGTCCGAATAATATATTACCACGATGAAAACAGCCGGGGAAGAGGAGAAGTGAACCCCCGGTCTCTTCGCTTCACGGCTTGCGCAGCGACCCTTTCAGAGTTCGCAGGCGGGGAATGCTTGCTCCTTCCAGCCACTAAAGGGCTGGCTTTCCCCTTCCTGCTCGCTCTCGAAGGGTGCCCCGCTGCTCCAGCAAGTTTCGCTCAGAACCATAGGGGTTCCCTAAGGCTCAGGAAATTACAATCAACTCTGTCCTTGTATTTTGGCCGCAGAAATAGTAGTAATCGGATGAATTTTAAGGCGAGGTTTAATATAGGCGGACTTGGTTCCGGGCACATAGGCATGACTTTTTATCCGGTAAGGGCCAGGGCTCATCTGAGGTATGCGCAGAAACTCCTGGCTGAGGCCGTGGAGGCAGAACAGTCGGGGCATACGCCAGAGGTTTTTAAGAGATGCCTGGATGCATCGGAACATGCCTTAAAAGCCATTTTTAACATCACCGGCATTGATATGGAAAAGTACAAAGACCTGGAAGAGGCGGTGACTCGGGGGTTAAAGACGGTCTTTGATAAGGCAACACTTAACCGGATAAGGAATTATTATTCAACCCTTAAGCTATCCGCCTCTCCAGAGGCGGGTGCTCGTGAAGCCATAGAAAAGGCTTCGTTTCTTATAAAAAAGGCCGCGGAATTTGTCCAACCGCAATAAGCGGGGAGGGATTGACTACTATGTCTGTTTCGACCAGGATGCATGATTTTATGACCAGGGCCTCGTGGATACGCAGGATGTTCGAGGAAGGATTGGCCTTAAAGGCCCAATATGGCCCTGATAATGTCTATGACTTCAGTCTGGGGAATCCGGACCTTCCGCCGCCGGACTCTTTCCGTCAATCGCTCCTGGAGGCCGTCAATAATGAAACACCCAACGGGCACAGCTACATGCCCAATGCCGGTTACACAGAGGCGCGAGAGGCCGTGGCCCGCCATCTATCGTCTGAACACGGCCTGCTGTTTTCTGCGCAGGATATAATCATGACCTGCGGCGCGGCAGGGGCCCTCAACGTGATCCTTAAGGCCATACTCAATCCGGGAGATGAAGTTATAATCCCGGCCCCCTACTTCGTCGAATATAATTTCTATGTCGATAACCATGGCGGCAAAGCTGTCATAGTAAGAACGAAAGAGGATTTCTCCCTCGACCTCCCTGCTATCGAGGAAGCGATTACCCCTCGCACTAAAGCGGTACTCATCAATTCGCCTAATAACCCCACGGGCCAGGTCTATGATCGGGATTCCATCCGGAGACTGGGCGAGCTTTTGGCCGATAAGACGCAAAGCCGGGGCCAGACTATTTATCTTATCGCTGACGAACCTTACCGCTACATCGTCTATGACGGCATAGAAGCGCCAAGTGTCTTTGCCGCCTACCGGGAGAGCATTGTCGCCACCTCACACTCTAAAGACCTCTCCCTCCCCGGAGAACGCATCGGCTATATCGCCGTCCATCCGGAAGGCATGGATAGGGATGACCTTATCTCCGCCATGACCCTGGCCAACCGTATCCTGGGATTTGTGAATGCGCCGGCCCTGATGCAGCGGGTGGTGGCCGGGCTCCAGGGGCAGACCGTGGATGTCTCCGTCTACCAAAGAAGGCGGGACATGCTCTGTAAGGCCCTGGCCGGCTATGGTTATCAGTTCCTGAGACCTAAGGGGGCCTTTTATCTCTTCCCCAGATCCCCCCTGCCTGACGATACAGCATTTGTAAGGACCCTCCAGGAAGAAAATATCCTCACCGTGCCGGGCAGCGGCTTCGGATGTCCCGGATATTTCCGCATCGCCTTCTGTGTGCCTGAAAAGACCATCGCACGGGCGCTCCCGGCTTTTGAGAGGGCTATAGGACGGTATCTGGATAAGTAGTGACCGCTTCATGAAATTGTCACATCCTGCCCATAATCACGTCACATTTTCCCGGCATTCTCCCCTCCAAAAATAATTTAAAATCCTGGTAATCTGCGTTCATCTGCGGCCCGGATGAATTTGCACTATCGAGTTAATGTGCCCTGGACAATCGTTCCTTGACAGATACCGGCAAAGATATTAAAGATGCAGACAGGTTAAGATGTTTAATGCCAGAGGGGATGTAGCTCAGCTGGGAGAGCGCCACGTTCGCAACGTGGAGGTCGTGGGTTCGATCCCCATCATCTCCACCAATAAAATTAAGGGGTTATCTGCTTATGGCAGAGAACCCCTTTTGGTTTTAGTAACGTATTAGTAACCACCTGCAAAAAACAGATAACCAATAGGTGACCAAAAATAAAAGGGCTATCCGCCGAGGCGGATAACCCCTTGATTTTATTGGTGCCCCCGGCGCGACTCGAACGCACGGCACCCAGATTAGGAATCTGGTGCTCTATCCACCTGAGCTACGGGGGCGCAAAAGATGAGACAATTTCTCGTGTTCTCTAACACGGAGAAGGCTTACTGTCAAGTGACCGCGCCTTTTAGGATGCAGAAGGTGATTTTGCGGCCTGAAGCTTTATAAGCCTTATTCTCTCCTGCATCCGGTTTAAATGGCTGCCCGGCCAGTAAACCTTCCCGCAAAGGGGACACCGGGCGAATGAAGAAGCCGTCCGGCGCACGTATTCCGGCACCAGGGTATCTACCTCTTCATTGGAGACAGTTGTAAGCGGCATGTTACACAAAATACAGCGGCTGAACCACATCTCCTCTTTAAAGTCGATATGGCCTGCCTTGTAGAGCTGCCCGAGCTGCGCATCCACATGGTCTGAGGAGATAAATACCGCGCCGGGAACGTTATGCAGCAGGCTTCTATTGCGGGTTAAAAAGATGCGCCCTTGCGCAGCCTGCTCCTTTATTTCAGGCAAAGCAGGATATGCGAGATAAATGGTATCAAAACCCAGGATGCGCAGCCACTTGGCAAGCTTGCCCAACATTTTGTCGGCCAGGAACCGCATATTAATTGAAGGTCTTATGCCGGAATCCCGGCGGGCAGGGGAGGGAAAATACCGTAGAAGGCGCATTGGATAAAAGAGTTACCTTTTTGTAGGCCATGGATAGGCGCAGTCCGGATAATGGCAGAGAAAAACAGACCGTTCCCGGATAAGAGAAATCCCCATTTTTTACCACGCCATCGCTCTCTGCAGTTAGAAGCTCATTGTCCCGGATATCCTTTAATGCCAGTCGCCTAACCACGCCTTCCGATGGTTCAAGCCAGACCTCCTCCCTTAATCCTGATCGTTCATTCGATAGTTCCATTACCACCAGAGACGGATTAAGCTTATGAGGATAAATGGAAATCAGCCGCCGGTCTTTAAAATCAAAGCCCCCCAGGAACCAGTGATATATATCCTGTATTTGTACGCCGCCTGGGATAAGAGAGGCCACAGCCGGTGACGACAGATTCCCGTCGTAATATCTCATGGCCAGGACAGAAATAAGGGCAAAATGTTCTCCATCCGTGGCAAAAGACAAGACCGGTTGGCTGAAAAGACCGAGACAGTCTAGACGCAGTGAAGACGGCCCTTGTCCTACAATCAGGGCCTGGCCTTTGTAATCTACGCCTGAATACGCAAGGGTTATATCAGCCTCGGCCTCAAAACTGTTCATTGCCCCATTGCGCCGGTCAAGGCCGGCCCTTATCTCCTTCTCAAGGGCGCCTGTCTCATAGCCGGGTTGTTCAATGGCTTTCGGTGCTACTGCACAAGAGGCCGTTGTCAATAAAATCAGCAAGAGAAAAATCAGTTGTTTCACCTGGAAATACCTCTTATCTGTCATTCCGTGCCTGACACGGAATCCAGGGTTTCCCGTGAAAACGGGAACCTAATACATTTATATAGTTCCCTGCTTCCGCAGAGCCTGCCCCGTACTTGATATGGGTTATTTCTGCTCTCTGATCGGGGGTCAGGGACAAGTTTCGCAGGAATGACACACGGGGCGGGGCAGGAACGACATTTTTATTGTCCTTTGTCCGCCGCAGGCGGATGTGAGTTTCATCGGGGACACCGGGGAATCCTCATGACATCCTATGCTTTGTTTTTATTTATCACTCAGACTATCCTCCCCGAGTAAAGACATGACTTCCTCTATCTTGGCGGAAACCTTGTCCTTGTCTTCCTTTTTGGTATAGGCGGACTCTGCTTTAAGATAACTTTCCAGCGCCTTGGGGAAAAGTCCTTTCTTGTAATAGACATCCCCCAGGTGTTCGGATATTACAGGATCTCCTCCAACCGATTCGTTCGCCTTTTCCAGTTCCTTAATAGCCTCGTCATAAAGTCCTTTTTTGTAATATACCCACCCCAGGCTATCTGTAATATAGGCATCGTCAGGCCTTATCTGGAGAGCCTCTTTGATCATTTTTTCCGCTTCGTCCAGTTTGACTCCCATGTCCGCATAGGTGTAACCCAGATAGTTCAAGGCGTAGGCATGCCGGGGATTAGCAACGAGAACCTCCTTCATCTTCACTATACTCTTTTCCTTTTCACCACGCTTATCAAAAACCACCCCCAACTGAAACTGGAGTTCCATGTCTTCAGGGAACTCTTTGATGCCCTCCCACAAAATGGACTCTGCCTGGTCCAGCCGGTCTGCATCCTCATAAGCATAAGCCAGGGCGATATAAAGCCCGGACTTTCTTGATTTGGAAGATATGGCTTCCTGTAAAATCGCTATAGCTTCATCCGGCCTTTTCTGCTGACGCAGGATATTGGCCAGTTGTATTCGTGCTTCAATGTAGGTCTCTGATCCCTCCGGAATTTTCTTGTATTCTTCAATAGCCCGATCAGGTTCCCCTTTCTCGGCATACGCCGCGGCCAGATAATAACGCGCCCTATGTTCATCAGGGTTGGCCGAAAGCGCATTCCCCAGTTCCTTAATAGCCTCGTCATATTTGCCTTCTGCCAGATAGATCATGCCTATACGCGCCAACACCCTGGTATCATCAGGAGAAACCTTCTTGGCCTCTTCGAATTGTTTGAGGGCGTCAGAAGATCGATCTTCGCTGAGATAATAACCCCCTAACCGGATTAACACCTCAGTATTATGGGGATGAAAGGAAACGATCCGTTCATACATGGAAATTGCTTTATCTTTTTTCCTCTCGGCCTCATAAAGGGCAGCCAGGTCAAAAAGCGCCGGCTCAAAATATGGATTAATATCCAGGGCCTTTAAGTAATATTTCTCCGCCTCTGTCCATAGTCTTGTCTCAGAGTAAACCCGCCCCAGATAATAATAGGCCATTAATGCCTCATCATTTTTTTCTATCAGACGTTTTAAGGTCTTAACCGCCATCTCGTATTCTTTGTTTTTCGCATAAAGCATTCCCAAAAGTAGATAGGATTCCTGATCTTCGGGGTTTGACTTTATTATCTGCTCGTACTCATTAATAGCCTCCCCAACCTGTTCAAGGCTTGTATAAATACGGGCCAAAAGCAGATGAGTGGATACCGAATCATTCAGCTGCACAGACTTCCTTGCCCAGTAAAGGGCGTCACGGAGATGTTCTTGTTGAGCCAGGGCTGAGGCCAGTTCAAACATCAACTGAGCGGATTGCGGGTCATAATCGAGGGCCTTTTTATACTGGTCAACAGCGCCTTTCAGGTTGCCGGCCTTCCACTCCATCTGGGCCTGCAGATAATGGTAATAGGCCTGTCCCTGGTCTCCATCTGCTTCCGGATACGCGGTAGAAACGCTTAAGCACAAGAGGGCAAGCGTTAAAATCAAAAGGGAACCGACTCTACAATACGGCATTAAGTTATACCTCCAATAAACCCATAGCCATGAGCTACGAGCCATTATATAGAACCTACTCTCCGGTAATTGCCACATAATCTTCAATATCCGGCAGTTCCTTCTTCAAATAGTCCTTGAGGCGTTTCATCAGGCCGGCCTCAATCTGGCGTGCCCGTTCTCTGGTTACACCAAACCTGTCGCCGATTTCCTGGAGAGTAAGAGGATTTTCTGCCAGCATGCGCATTTCAAATATCTCTTTCTCCCGCCCTTTCAGCATATCTCCAAACTCCCTTAGCTTACGCTGCAGTTTCTCTGAAAGCTCTGAGTGTGCTATTTTATCTTCAACCGCCGGCCCTCCCGCCTTTATAGTGCTGCCGTACGTACTACCCGTATCGTCTTTTTGGGCCGGGGCATCAAGCGAAATCTCCCATCCTCCCAACCGTTCCGCCATCTCTATTACATCCTGTTCTTTAACCTGGAGCCTTTCTGAAATAAGCTTGGGGACCGGCTCATATCCCAACGCATCCAGCCGATCCCTTTCCTTTTTAAGATTATAGAAAAGCTTTCGTTGTGCCTGGGTGGTTCCGATCTTTATCAGGCTCCAATTGTCCATGATAAATTTCAAAATATACGCCTTAATCCAGTAAGAGGCATAATAGGAAAACTTAACCCCCTTAAAGGGGTCGAATTTCCGCACCGCCCGCATAAGCCCGATATTCCCTTCCTGGATAATATCCAAAAAATTCTGCATCCAGTACTTCTGGAAATCAAGCGCTATCTTCACAACCAGACGAAGATTGGAAGTCACCAGCCCGTAAGCGGCCTCCATATCTTTATCTTTAAAATAGCGCAAGGCCAGGTCTTGCTCTTCCTTTCTGGTGAGGAGGGGATAACGGTTGATCTCCATTAAATATTGACGCAGCGGGTCATGGGAGACGAGCGAATTCGTTTTCTCTTCAGGCGCTTTGGTATCTTCTTCAGAACGGTGGCTACTATTTGTGGGGTCTGCCAATATATTGCCTTTAACCGGAATTTTAAATGGAGGGCGGGCACACTGTCTGGCTAAATTTAAAGCTATTCTAACATAATATTGATATTCGTCAACAGCGTTAAACTTTCCCCAACTAGACCAAAAAATGACCTTTTCACCCTTGTTGTGGCTATTGACTTTTAGACCTCTGTGCACTATAAAGAAGACCTTCTTGCGCATCCCTTTATACAAATCTATCCGGAAGGATTTTTAATTTTGCCATGAGTAAATCATCCCGTTATACCGAAGCCGGTGTTGATATTACACGGGCCGACCGTTTCATAAACAAGATCAAACCCCTTGTGGCCTCTACCTTCAAGAGCGCAGTCATATCCGACCTCGGCGGGTTTGCCGGACTGTTCTCCCTAAGCGCCATCAGATATCAAAAACCAGTGCTTGTCTCTTCAACAGACGGTGTGGGGACGAAGCTAAAGATAGCAGCCCTTCTTAATAAACACGACACTATCGGCATAGATCTGGTCGCCATGTGCGTAAACGATATAATCGTCCATGGCGCCCAACCCCTCTTTTTTCTTGATTATCTATCTACCGGTAGGCTCACGCCTGAGACAGCGATCGATATAGTCAAAGGCATTGTCAGGGGGTGTAAGGAGGCCGGATGTTCGCTAATAGGCGGGGAGACAGCCGAAATGCCCGGAATGTATGCGCCGGATGACTATGACCTGGCCGGGTTCGTGGTCGGCGTAGTCGAACAGGATAAGATTATAGACGGTTCCGAGATATCTGTGGGCTGTAAATTAATCGGCCTTGCCTCCAGCGGCCTGCATAGCAACGGCTACTCGCTGGTGCGTAAAATATTTCTTGAAGAGTTGAAGTGGGAGTTGGAACGGGGGATTCCCGAATTAGGCCGGACGTTAGGCAAAGATCTGTTGGAGCCGACCCGGATTTACGCCAAGACTATACTCAATATCCTGAAACATCAAAAAATATCCGGCATCGCACATATCACCGGAGGCGGTTTCATAGATAACATACCGCGTATTTTACCCCAGGGTTGTAAGGCCATCATCCATGGTGGATCGTGGGATGTCCCCCCCATATTCAGCCTTATTCAGAAAGAAGGCCGTATTACAGATGACGAGATGTATAAGGTGTTTAACAACGGTATCGGCATGGTACTGGTAGTTCCCGCAGAGGCATGTCAGGACGTGCTCTTTGAGGCCCAGGCCAATAAAGAAAAGGTATATATCATCGGTGAGATAGCGCCCCGGCAAAAAGGTGAAGGCCCTGTTCAGATTGTACCTGGCAGAGAATAACGGTTGTGTTCAATTCGAACTGGAATTATCCTTTTCTCACAAAATCCAGGCAACTGTGTGCAGGCAGGAGATATAAATTGTGAAGGCCGCATATACCGGCGTCCCCGCGGCTGCACCCATGTACGGAACTCAAGATGTTGATCCCCTTGAAGACCTCTTCCAACATAAGGGGATCGTTATCAAAATGCCTGCAATTCCCGCAAGTCGTGGCCAGTTGTGGGTTCACACCTAACCTCCTATAGCCGCCCAGTAGTTCTTAAATACGACGCTGGTAAG
>Ga0209164_1004258_pt1 | contig 12958 bp, 12 predicted proteins | sample MTBNYHSulfiMetaG_FD_187458 | JGI IMG/M metagenome (GOLD analysis project Ga0209164, IMG submission 187458) | Enrichment culture microbial communities from rom New York Harbor, USA that are MTBE-degrading - MTBE-NYH (New York Harbor Sulfidogenic)... | ecosystem: Environmental > Aquatic > Marine >...
GACGGCCGCAAAGACGGACCAACCAGTCGTAGTGCCGAAGCTTTTTATCCCGCCCGAGCCTCCTTCGCGTAATAGTTCTCTTGCTTCCAGCCGGTTCCGGGATGAGACCCCAGCAAAATTTTCGCTGCCGCAGTTCAATACCGAGGCGTCTCCAGACGAGCGCCCCGCTCAGCCGAACGTACCCAGGCCGCCTTTCGCTCCCGTCCAGGAAGGACGCCCGGCGGCTTCCGGCTCCGCAGGTTCCGCAGGGACTTCCAATTCCCTTACAAGACAGGCCAACTCCCGAATAAGAACCTTTGGAGACGGGCAGCCAAGAGCGGCTAAACAGGAAGGAAAAAAGAAGGCTTGGATTCCCAGCGGCTCTTTCGTAAAGGGCCAGCTTCTCTCCGGCCTGGACGCTCCGACCGGTGGCTACAGCCAGTCTAACCCCCATCCGGTGGTGATCCGGCTCACGGATCTGGCTATCCTTCCCGGCCGCCAACACATGGACATCAAGGAGTGCTTCGTGGTCGGAGCCGGGTACGGCGACCTTGCGAGCGAACGCGCTTATATTCGCACGGAGTCTCTTTCCTGCGTGAAAAAGGACCGGTCCACCATAGATATGCCCATGAAGGGCTATGTCGTGGGCGAAGACGGAAAGGTAGGCATAAGAGGCAGGGTCGTGAGCAAGCAGGGCCAGATGCTGGCCAAGGCCCTCATAGCCGGCATAGCCTCGGGAATGAGTGACGCCTTCAAGCCAATGACGCCGATATACTACACTTCGACATCGGGCCAGGAAGAGGGCCGGATGGTATTTCCGAGAGCCGAGGACGTCCTCCAGGCCGGGGCCTTCGGCGGCATGTCCAAGGCGCTCGACCGGTTGTCGCACTATTACATCGATGCCGCGAAACAGATGTTCCCGGTAATAGAAATCGACGCGGCACGCAAGGTGGAAGTCGTAGTGCTGAAGGGAACGGAAATCGAGCAAGACAAACAATCTGCTGAATAGAAAGAGAAAAGGAGAACAAAATGCGGAAGACTACGGGCTTGATTCTTGGATTGATGCTGGCCGTTGCCACGACGGCGCACGCGGAAACGTCAAAGGAAGCCATAGAAGCGGCGCAAAAGGCATTGCCGCAAACCAGGGTGGACGAGGTCAGGGAATCCCCTATACAGGGGCTTTACGAGGTGACCGCTGATCGCAATATTCTTTACCTCTCGGGCGACCGGAAATACCTGCTCATAGGCGAGATATACGATCTCAAGACCGGGAAAAACATGACGTCAGACCGGCGCATGGAGGTGTCAAAACTGGATTGGAACAACCTCCCGCTTGACCTGGCCATCAGGTTCGGACAAAGCGATAAAAAGAAACTGGCGCTTTTCATAGATCCGGACTGCCCGTATTGCGTCAAGGCATACGACGCCATCAAAGACCTCAAGGGTGTCGAGTCCTACGTCTTTCTCTATCCCCTGCCTTCACATAAGGACGCAAAAGAGAAATGTGAACTGGTCATGCGCGGCGGACAAGAAGGCCGCGTTGGACAAAGTGATGCACAGAGAACAAATCAGCGGGATACCCACGAACCCGGATTGTGTGGCAAAGCTCAACCAGACCGTTCAAGCCGCCGCCAACCTCCGCCTGGCGGGAACTCCGACCTTCATATTCTTTCCTACGGGGCAGATGATACCGGGCTATGTCCCGCCTGAACATATCGAGAACTTCCTTCAGAAGGAGGCTAACAAGCATGTTAATTAGGCTAACTGTGCTCATCCTGTTCATGTTGGCGGTATCGGTCGGTTGTTCTGCCAAGTATGGATGCCCCGCCCCTGACGGGGTGACGTGCAAATCCATGACCGAGGTCTATCACGCAGCAGGAGAAGTCGGGAAGAGTATGGGAAAAGAGGCTCCAGAAAAATACATAAAGCCCGAGGTCCTCGCTGGGCCCGTCCCCATCCGCAAGGCACCAAAGGTCATCCGCATCTGGCTGGCCCCCTGGGTCGACGAGGATGAGGATCTCCACCAGCCCGGATACATCTATGCCGAACTCCAGACAAGAAAGTGGGCCATGGGAGAATATCCGGTTGAAGCCGCCCAACGAGACGCCCTTCCCATGCCTCCGCCGGCCGCCCAGCAAAGGGCCCTGAACGAGATGGAGAAAGAAAGAGAAAAACTTGAAAAAGCCAAACAGCCGCCCACTGCGCCCGAAGGAACCCCTCCCCTGCCGGGATTACTTAAATAAGGTGAAGCTATGCCCTTGCCGGTAAAAGTCTTAAACCAGATATGCTCCAGGTATTCGCTCTCCGATTTTCTCCCTTACGTGGCCTACGAGAACGGCTTGTTCCTGCTCTCGGATGGGGGTCTCGGGTTCACCTTCGAGTGTTTGCCCCTCATCGTTGCCGGGCAGGATACCTACACGATGCTCAAGGGACTGTACGAGTTGGACTACCCGGAAAACTCGACCATCCAGGTTTCTCTTCTGGCCTCCCGTAACATAAACGACATCCTCTCCGGCTGGGCCGGCAGGCGCACCGGGGCGGACCCTGTTTACAGCGCCATGGCCAAACGGCGAATCGAGTTTCTGAAAAAAGTCCCGGTAATACCCGGGTTCGGCTATGCCGTCCGCGACTTCAGGCTGTTCGTGAGCGTAAAGATTCCGACAAGCGCCTTGGGACGCGACATCGAAAAGCAGCTCGAATCAGCCAAAAACTACCAGGGGAGGGTCGAGCAGATCCTCAAAACGGCCGGTCTCTGCCCTGAGACCCTCGACGCCATCGCACTCATCCGGCTTCTATACCTGATTCTCAACCCGGGCCGAATGCCGGAAGAGGGATTTGACCTGAAATATGACAAGACCGAGGAAATCCGGAGGCAGGTAGTATTCGCGGACAATATCATGACCGTGCACGATGATTACCTGCGCCTGAACGGCCGGACGCTGATGCCCCTTTCCGTAAAGCAATATCCGGAGTCCTTGAGTTTGGCGGAGGCGAATCTCCTTCTGGGTGACATCGTCCAGAACACCAAGCAGATGTTTCAGCCCTTTTTGCTTACGCTCAATTGCATCCTTCTTGACCAGGAAAAGACCCGCAAAGCCTTTGAAATGAAGGCTACGACCACCCGCTACCAGTCCTTCGGCTCGCTGGCCCGGCTCATTCCCAAATTGGAACAGAAAAACAAGGGATTTGAAATCATGCTGGATGGTCTGACGCGCGGGGACAGCCTGCTTCAGTGCTATCTCCAGGCCATGGTCTTCGGCGAGAGCGCGCAGGAAGCCCGGAAAGGCGCGGAGTCGCTCATATCCATCTGGCGCAACCTCTCGATAATCGCCCAGACGGACAGCTACATATCCTTCCCCCTGTTCCTGGACAGCCTTCCGCTTGGATTGAGGGCCAAGGAACATCGCACCCATATCAAGCGGGCCAAGACCATGCTTTCCTCGAATGCGGTCAGCCTTTCCCCTGTCCAGGCCGACTGGCGCGGGACGGGTACGCCTACCCTTCTCTTCTGCTCCCGGCGCGGACAGCTCATGGCCGTGGACATCTTCGACAAGCTGGGCGGAAACTCCAACCTGGCCATAGTAGCCACAAGCGGGGGCGGAAAATCCTTTTTGACCAACGAACTCATTTCTTCCTACCTGGCCACGGGAGCCCGCATATGGGTCATCGACGTAGGCCGTTCGTACCAGAAGCTGTGCCGCTTCCTCAAAGGCCAGTTTGTCGAATTTTCCGAGGCGACAAATATATGCCTGAACCCCTTCACGTTCGTCGATCCGGAAAGAATAGACGAGGAAATGGAAATATTGAAGCCACTCGTGGCGCAAATGGCGTCACCCTCCCGCGCCGTAACCGACCTTGAAAACGCCTTTATGGAGCAGGCCATCAAGGAGGCCTTTCGAGAGCACAAAAACGAAACCACCATAACTCACGTGGCCGGGGCCCTCGAAGGTCTCCACGACGACAGGGCCCTGGACCTGGCCAAGATGCTTTATCCTTACTGCGCCGGCGGCTCCTATGCCAAATATTTCGAAGGAAAGAATAACGTGGAGTTGACCTCCAAGTTTATTGTCCTGGAGCTCGAGGAACTCAAGAGCAAGAAGGACCTCCAGAGCGTGGTGATGCTTTTCCTCATATATATCATCCAGCAGTTCATGTACCTGGGATCCAAAGACGAGAGGAAAATCTGCATCATTGACGAGGCATGGGACCTTATGGCCGAAGGAAACGCCGCCAGGTTCATTGAAACCGGCTACCGCCGCGTGCGCAAGTACAACGGGGCCATGTTGACCATCATCCAAGGCCTCGACGACCTCTATGAAACCTCCTGCGGACAGGCGGTCGCAAACAACTCGGATTTTCTCTTTCTTTTGCAGCAAAAAGCGGAAAGCCTGGCCGCCTTCAAAAGCTCGAACAAGATCGTGCTCGACGACTTCAGCTTCGAGCTCCTGCGGACCGTTCACACCATGCCGGGGACGTACTCGGAGGTATTCATATCCACCCCGCAAGGTCGCGGTGTGGGAAGGCTCCTGGTCGATCCTTTCTCCTATTACCTATACACGACTACCCCCAGCGAGGTGGTGCAGGTCGAACGCCACCTCAAAGAAGGACTAACCATCACAGAGGCGATAGAAAAATGTCTGCAAGAAAAATCGTTATCCTGACCGTTGTTCTGAGCGTCTTTTTTGGAGCGGCAAGCAGCGTGGCCACGGTTTACGGTCTCCGGCGCGCAGGTGTCATTCCGCCGGAGGTAGTTTATCTGGATCTCAGAAAGCTTCTGCAAATAAAACAAAACGAGTTTACCGACAGGGCCAAATCCCTTCAAGGCAAAAAAGATACAGAGGCCCTGAAAGGGGTAAGCGCCGACATAGACAGTTACATCAAAAAGCTTCAGGCGGAACTCGACCGGCAAGGAAAAAGACGCTTGATCCTGGTCAGGGATGCGGTGATAAGCGGCAATGTGCCAGACATCACGCCGGAAATCGAAACAAAAATACGCTGAGAGGTCAGAAGACTTGAACAAAAAACAGCTTGCAGACAAGGCCGCCGAAAAAGTTCAAACCTTCTTTGCCGGGGTAAGAGCGAGGTGGTGGGTATTCCTTCTGGCCTTCATTATTCCCACGCTGATCACCTGGGGTTTTGCATCCCGATACAAGATCGGGATCAACCTCGACCACTCCCTCACCTGCCGCCTGTTTATCGTGGAAAAGGGAGTCATGCCGGTGAAGGGGGAGTGTATCGCCTTCCGATGCAAGGATCTCAGGCCCTATTTTCAGGAAGGCATAATGTTCATAAAGAGGTTGGTCGGAATTCCCGGCGACCGCATAGAGGTAAGTCCGGATGGGAAGAGCTTCTACCTGAACGGCAAGTTCGTAGCCCGAGCCAAGGACACCGACAAACAGGGAAATCCCGTCGCCCCGGCCCGGTTTGAGGACAAGACGCTTTGTCCAACGTGCTACTTCGTCCTCGGCGATCACCCGAGAAGTTACGACTCGAGATACTGGGGATATATGTGGAAAGACCAGATCGTGGGCAAGGCTACTTGCCTTTTTTAGCCTGACCGCTTTTTTTCTCCCAGGAGGGGGTATGGCATACGAAGGAGAGCCTGTACACGACTTCGGTGTGAGCAAGAAGGTAAAAAAGGGCAAAAACGCCTGATCCTGGTCAGGGACGCCGTGATTACGGGCAAGGTGCCCGACATCACGCCGGAAATCGAAGCAAAAATTCGTTAGGGGAGACAAGAGACTTGGACAAAAAAGAGCTTACAGATAAAAACACAACCGTCGAAAAAATCCAAACCTTCTTTTCCAGGGCAAAAGCGAATTGGTGGATACTTTTCCTAGCCCTTATTATTCCCGCGCTTTTCACCTTGGTCGTTGCAACCAAGTACAGGCTGGGCCTCAATTTCGACCACTCCATCACCTGTCGCCTCTTTATCGTAGAAAAAGGAGTGATGCCGGCAAGGGGGGAGTGTATTGCCTTCCGGTGCAAGAAGCTCAGACGCAAGGATCACAGACCCTTTTTACATGAAAACATAATGTTTATCCAACGCCTGGCCGGGATTCCCGGCGACCGCATAAACGTAAGCACTGACCCCGATGCGCGGCAAGCCTCGCCCTTCAGGGCGGGGAAGGATAGCGCGACGGCGAGGCGGCTCAATGCCGCCGCAGCTACCCGCGAAGTAGGACGGCGACCACAGCGCGACGCCCCACACCTTCTCGCGGATGCTCGGTTAGTTCTTCTTACGGATCAGGCGGCTGGAGACGCCCCGAGGCTATTCACCAGCGCCGACACCACCACCTTGGGTGGGTAGTTCACCAGTAGGTGGACCAAATGGATGTGCATGAGGAAAACGCAATGTCTGCCGTGGCGAATATCGTTGCTGTTGCTCACAGGCTAAATTGTATTAGTGCCATCCAGCGCCTCCAAGCCTTCAAGTTTGCACTGATGCCGACCGGGGAGCAACAGCGGCTGATGCGCCGCTTTGCCGGATCGTGCCGGTTTGTCTTCAACAAGGCACTGGCGTTGCAAAAAGAGCGCTATGCACAAGGGGAAAAAAAGCTCGGCTACGCCGGGTTGTGCAAGCTGCTTACCGAGTGGCGCAACGGCACGGAGACGCCGTGGCTCAAGGAAGCGCCGACGCACCCGCTGCAACAGGCGCTCAAGGATTTGGAGCGGGCCTATGCTAACTTCTTCGCTAAGCGCGCCGACTTCCCGCGCTTCAAGAAGAAGGGCCAAGGCGACAGCTTCCGCTACCCCGACCCTAAACAGATCAAGCTCGATCAAGGCAACAGTCGCATCTTCTTGCCCAAGCTTGGCTGGCTGCGCTACCGGAACAGCCGGGAGGTGCTGGGCTGGGTGAAACAGGTTACGGTATCGGCCAGCGGCGGCAAGTGGTTTGTGTCGATCCAGACCGAACGCGAGGTCGAGCAACCGATTCCGAACGGCGACGCGGTTGGCATCGACTTGGGAATTGCCCGCTTCGCCACCCTCTCGGACGGCACGTACTACGCCCCGCTCAACAGCTTCAAGCGGCATGAGACCGCACTGCGCCGTGCGCAGCAGGCCATGAGCCGCAAGCAGAAGTCCAGCAACAACTGGACGAAGGCGAAAACCCGCGTCCAGCGCATCCATACCCGCATCGGCAATGCCCGCCGCGACTTCCTGCACAAGGCCACGACGGCCATCAGTAAAAACCACGCGATGGTGGTGATCGAGGACCTGCAGGTGCGGAACATGTCCAAGTCGGCGGCAGGCACGGCAGATGCGCCGGGCAAGAACGTGAAAGCCAAGTCCGGCCTGAACAAATCGATCCTCGATCAGGGCTGGTTCGAGTTCCGCCGTCAGATCTATTACAAGCTGGCGTGGAACGGCGGCTATCTCATCACTGTGCCGCCGCAGAACACGAGCCGCACCTGCCCGTGCTGCGGCCACGCGTCAGCGGAGAACCGCGAGACGCAGGCACGGTTCGTGTGTGTGAAATGCGGCTTCAAGGAAAACGCCGATCTAGTCGGCGCCATCAATATTCTCAGGGCTGGACACGCCCGTTGCGCCTGTGAAGTGAGCGATGCAGTAAGGTCGCCAGCAGCAGGAACCCACCGAAGCGACTCAACCAGGCATTGGGCCGGGTTGAGCGCCGTAGGAATCCCCCGACTTTAGGCGGGGGAGGATGTCAATCAAGGTATTGGGGATATGTGCAAAAAGAACGGATCGTGGGCAAGGCTATTTGTCTTTTTTAGCCTGACCTTTTTTCTCCCAGGAGGGGGCATAGCATACGGAGGGGAACTCAAACACAACCTGGGTGTGGTAGGCAAGGTCTATCCCATAGGCGAAAAAGACATGGAACAACTCCTGTCGGAAAAGGCCAAAAACGTGGATACAGAATGGGTCAAGCGGCAGATCGAGGCTACGGTCCGGAAGTCCCTGGTAGCCGACTTTCCCCTGCCCAGGGCAAAGGAAGGCCGCGTCAGACATATCGACCCGTCCATAGTCGTGACCGAAGACATCAGGGACGAAAAGGGCAGGACACTCCATGCCAAAGGGACCACGGTTAATCCGCTTGACCACGTGGCCCTCAGCAAGGCTTACGTCATCATAAACGGCAAGGATGCCGACCAGATCGAGTTTACCAGAAACATCAAAGACCCGAAGATGATTCTTTTGACCGAGGGTGAACCCGTGCAGCTGGGCAAGACCCTCAACGAGAATGTGTACATAGCGACACCGCCGGTACTCCAGCGGTTCGAGATAGGCTGTGTCCCCGCCGTGGTGAGCCAGGAAGGGAGGCTGATCCGCGTTGAAGAGATTGTGCTTAAGTAACATGCTGATCGCAGTTCTCATTTTACTTACGTTTTCTGCTTCGGCACGGGCGGAATGCTACGGCAAATTCCCCAACTTGGTCACCGACGTATGCTGGAAGTGTTTCTTCCCCATAACCATCGGAGGGTTCAAGGTGGCAGGATTCGGGCAGGAAGATTTTGACTCGGGTGTAAGCAGCAACCCGGTATGCTTTTGCGGTATCCTGCCCGGGATAAGGGTCTCTTTCTGGGAACCGGTCAGGGTCATCGAGGTGGTCAAGCAGCCCTACTGTTCACCCTTCCTGGGCGGTATAGAGCTTTTTCACGGCACCAGGCGGGGAACGCGCCAGAACATCGGCAACCCCGCCCTCGACAAGGCGTTCTACAACGTTCATTACATCTACTTTCCCCTGGCTTTTGTCATGGACCTCGTAACCAACGTCCTAGGATGTTTTGAGGTGGGAGGATTTGATTACGCCTACCTGACCGAGCTGGACCCGACCTGGGCGGACGACGAACTGGCGTTCATCCTGAACCCTGAAGCCGTCCTTTTTGCCAACCCCGTAGCCCAGGTAGCCTGCGCTCCCGATTGCATCACGGCTGCGGCGGGATTTCCCCTTGACCCCCTTTTCTGGTGCGCCGGATGCTGGGGAAGCATATACCCGTTCAGCGGAAATACGGGGGCTACGCCGTCGCCTGTGCAAACCTCGCTTCTCATGGCCACGCGGATGCTAGCCAAGCTGCACCGCGAGTTCGCGGCCAACATGACCATAGGCTCCGCCACCGAGTGCGCTTCTTTCCCTACCGGCCTCATAGTAAAACGTCAATACAAGCTTCAAATGTTTTACCCTTACGCCCAGACCACCGGCTGCACTCCAATAGGCCGCGCCCAGGCCATTTTCGGGGACTGGCGGACCATCCCGGTCACGGGCGAAGACTATGTTTACCTTGTCTGGAGGAAACGGAATTGCTGTCTCAGTCTGCCCATCTGATTCTAGCGGGATTGCTCGTCCTTGCCCTGTCATTTCCGGCATCGGCCGGAGAGAAGCCCGAACCTATCCTCTGGTTCGTTTCCTTTTCCATGCCCGAGGCCTCGCTGCGGCAGGCCGTCGCGCAGGCGGAAAAAACCGGCGCTGTCCTTCTGATACGCGGGCTCAAGGGGGATTCCTTCCTGGATACGGCCAAGGCCATCGCCGTGCTCGTAGGCGAAAAGGAGGTCCAGTTCCAGATAGACCCGCCTCTTTTCCGGGAATACGGAATTACTTCCGTGCCATGCGTCTGCTACAAGGGAGTCAAGGTGTGCGGAGACGTGAGCCTGGATTACGCTCTGGAGTTCATCGGCGCGAAAGAGGCTTCCGCCAAGGAATACGTCAACAAGCTTCGATGGGGATACTATGATTAGCGTTCTACGATTTGTTACCGGCCTTTTGTTCGTGCTCTTGTACGCCTTGCCTTGCCATGCCGATCTCGATACCGCCTACAACGAAGGAAAGGCCCTTGCCGACAGCCTTACATCGGGTTCGGTAACCATTGCAACAGACCCCGATCAGAAAACCAATGTCCCCGGCTACACGCCCGAAGCCGAAAGCGAAGCCCTGGCCAACCCCTACCAGTCAGACCCGGCCGGCATGGGCGATGCGGCTGCAGCGGCGGTCGAGACGAACGATGCCGGGAAGATGGTCTATGACGCCTACACGACAAGGCCGCAATACAACATCGACCCGGAGACCGATCCCCTTATCACCACCATGGAAGAGGTAGCCGCGCAGGCCCAGCAGAACTACACCGAGTGCCAAACCATACAGGTATGCACCAAGGAGGGCACAGAAACAAAAACCTGCACCGAGACCCTAGGGGTGAATTACTACACCTGCAATGCCTACACCGTGGGAACGCCCACTGTAACTCCGTGCTGGGCCAGTGTGCCGGTGCAGTCCTACGCGTTCAACAGCGTCGTCGCGGGCGTCTGGCTCTACCAAACCGTAAAGGTGACCGCCTGCAATGACAACCGGACATTCGATATGTATACGGACGTTCACGACTGCACTCCCGGGTGGGCTTACGTAAACGTGCCTGCCGACGGCGACGGCCTATGGCACCCGCTACCCGACCATGTGTCCGACTGGTGGAGCGGCGGATGTAACCTGAAGTTCTACAACAACTGGTACAAGGGAGGCTGCACAAACAACTGCGCCGGAAGCGTCGATCCCGCCTGCACCGAGACCTGCACTTACCAGTTCGCTTTCAGCCAAACCGACTATCGATGTGCTCTCCTGCCCTGTCCGTTCGACGGCAGCCAGCTTTGTAAATATACCTGTACCACGTGGGGTTATGATACTGATGGCAACCAGGTGTGCAAAGCTTGGGCCTTGGACACACCAGTCTCCTACGGCGCGTCATCTTATTGTGGATTAACCGGCTGGCACTGGACGAGCTTCAGTTTTTCCTGGAAACCGGCCCGCTGCACCCTGGACAACCAGTCCACGGACGACCAGTGCGGCCCCTATGTAGCCCAGAACTGCACCCTGACCGACTCGGTATGCGTCGATGCGGGGTGCAAGACCTACGCTTATCCCTGTAACGAAATCTGCCTGGATTGCTGGAACTATCAGAAGACCTACGCCTGCGCTTCGCCAGTGGCCAGCGACTGCCAGAGCCTGCGTGACCAGGGATGCTACCAGGGTGACCAGGGCACATGCATAGCCTACGATGCCAACGGGGTCTGCACCCAGAAGCAGTATATCTACACCTGCCCGGTATGCCTTGAGTATTCCAGCGTGCTTCAGTGCGGAGGGGACATCTACTGCATGGACGGAAATCCAACCTGTTATGCCGCCGCTGAAGCCGCCAACCAGGACTTGGCCCTTACCGCCTCGCATATCGGCTGGCTGGAGCAGATGGCGAACGACTTCGATGCCACAGGGAACATCATCTTCAAAGGCGAAACGGGAAAATGCCGGGAGGACTTCGCCCAGGCCTTCCAGGACTGCTGCGACCTCCATGGAATACTCGTGGACGGCTGCACAACGGCCGAGCGAGAACTGCAGAGCAAACGGCAAAACGGTCTCTGTCATTATGTGGGCCGCTATTGCAGTAACGAGATCGACCTCGGACTGGCCGAGATCTGCATCCAGTACACCGACAGCTTCTGCTGCTTCAAGTCCAGACTTTCTCGAATCATCCATGAGCAAGGAAGGCCGCAGCTTGGCATCGGCTGGGGCAGCCCGGAAAGCCCGGATTGCCGGGGATTCGCTCCGTTCGAGCTTCAGGCTATCGACTTCTCCCAGATTGATTTCAGCGAATACTACGCCTACATCCAGGCCACGGTGCCGGTGCAAAGCGATACCCTGTCCGAGGCGTTAACAAAGTTCCAGGAGTATTACACTGCGAATGCGCCACAGTGAACAGTTGTTGTTGCTAATTCTCCTTGTAAATTTTCCACGGGGCGGAGCCAAATCTAAATAGAACAACAAGTGACTTCGGCGCGCCGAAGTTTTACATATTCTACGGATATAACGTATGTTTATTAACACATCGCACAAAATTATAACACGCAACCTTTTTCTGCTGCTCGTGATCTTGTCTGTCCTGGCCGGAACTATAATCCAGGCTTCCGCCGAAGAGACTCAGTCAAGCCCGGAAGCAAGTGTATCTGCCGAGGCCCCGGCCAGGGCTTATTACAAGGATCGGGAAAAGGGATGGTTCTGGTATCTGGAGGAAAAGAAGAAGGAAGAAGCACGGAAGACAGAAAGAAAACCGGAAACACAAAGCAGAAAACGACTCGAAGACATGACCACGGACGAACTGAAGGCATATTCCGAGGAAAAGCTCAAGGCCGCTCTCGACCAGCCAACCGTGGAAAACGTCCGCGAATACATGGTGGTACAAAAATTCATCATGGAAAAGGCCCAGACCTTCACCACCACCTGGCAGCAGGCCCTGCGTCTTTACCCGGACCTTGACTGGACAATTGAGCATCCCGTATCCACTGTCGGCCTGAACGTCTATAAACGCAATCGGGAAAACCAAATCGATGACGTCTTAAGCGATTTGGCACAATACGCCGGACTCTTTTTCTTCTACAACAGCCGATGTCCCTACTGCCGGGAGCAGGCCGGCATACTAAAAACGTTCCAGTATCAATATGAAATGAATGTGATGGCTGTAAGCCTGGATGGAGGGGGTCTTCCCGAATTTCCGGACTACAGGAAGGACAACGGCATAGCCGGGAACTTGGGCGTCGCCAGAGTGCCTACCATTGTCCTGGCCGTTCCACCCGAAGGTATGGCCCCTGTCTCGGTCGGCATAGCGACACTAAGCGATCTCAGGGAAAGAATATACGACCTGGTAACGAACCCGGAGTTTTTCCACAAGGCAGCAATAACGACGGCCAAAAAACAATAACAGGGGGAAACAACATGGAACGCCTTAGGAAGGTAATGTCGATAGTGGTCATACTATGCGTGGCAATGGCTCCGTTGGCAGCGCGAGCAGACATTAACACGGCGCTCCAGGAAATGTTCAATGACTGGGGTTTCGACACCACCAGCACGGCAGGAGGGGCCTACGAAGGACAGACCCGGGGCTACTATACCGGCGGCAGCGTGGTCGCCAGGACCCCGGTCAAGAACGTAAATCTGGTCAGTTTCGCCCCGCCATCCATCAACGCCGGCTGCGGCGGCATC
>Ga0209164_1004259_pt1 | contig 12955 bp, 11 predicted proteins | sample MTBNYHSulfiMetaG_FD_187458 | JGI IMG/M metagenome (GOLD analysis project Ga0209164, IMG submission 187458) | Enrichment culture microbial communities from rom New York Harbor, USA that are MTBE-degrading - MTBE-NYH (New York Harbor Sulfidogenic)... | ecosystem: Environmental > Aquatic > Marine >...
CGCGCCATTCGAATTGCGACCGGTATAAGAAGCGCCAAGGCACCCACATTGTTCATAAAGGCCGAACAAACAGTCACAAAGGCAGTGAGCGATAGGACCTGGATGGTGGGAGCCTTCCCAACATTGTTCATGGCGCGGGCAATGCTGTCGACAAGGCCGGAATTCATCAACCCTCGGCTCACGACAAGCACCGCGGCAACCGTAATCACGGCTGGATGGCCGAACCCTGAAAAAGCATCCTTTGCGGGGATAATACCGGCGACGGCAACGACCAACAACATGAACAGGGCAACAACATCATAGCGCCACCGCCCCATGGCAAAAAAGATAAGAGAGAGGAAGAGAACGGCAAAGACGATTGTCTGTTGTGTGGTCAACTCGCGTAATTTTGATTAAAAATATTTTAGACAGCTTAAATATACGAACACCGGAGGCATATGTCAAGAAGAGAAAAATCTAACTGTCGATCACTTTTTAAAACAGATGGACAGGTCGATCAAGCTTTAGACCTGCCTGCGCGAAGCCGCTTCGGCGAAGGCAGGGCGGAACCCTTTAAATGATTGGCACTACGGGTTCAATGCCCATTGGAGTCTTTTTTCCCTTGACAAGGAAAGTTTCCCGGACCATCCATCGGCCGCTTCCTTAATGAATGGCCGGCCTATCTTGTCGGTATGACAACTTGTTCAATGAAAGGGATCGACAGTCAGGAGAAAAACTCCCGTTTTCAGAGATGGACAACTGACACTTGGTTTACTATAATTTCTCTAATCCTCGGCAAAACCATGAAAATCCTTCTTATTCAACCACCCATTCAAGATTTTTATCGGACCTCCACCCGAACGCAGCCGATTGGTCTTGCCTATCTTGCCGCTTCCCTTAAATCCCATGGATATGAAGTTGAGATCCTTGATTGTCAAACAGAAAACAAAGAACCGAACCCCATTCCTTCCGAACTTTCTTACCTTCGAGGTTTCTATCCCTTCGGTGACCAAAGTCCTTTTAAGCTCTATACGGGTTATTACCATTTCGGAATGGGTTGGAAAGAAATCCAACAAAAGATCAAGGATTCGAATGCCGATGTTTTTGGAATTTCTTCTTCTTTTACACCCTATCATGGAGAAGCATTGGAGATTGCTCGAATCATTAAAGAATGGGACCAAAAGAAAACGGTGGTGATGGGAGGAGCCCATGTCAGTTGCGACCCGGAAGGCGTACTGAAAAGTCCATTTGTGGACTATGCCGTCTCGGGAGAGGGGGAGATTCGTCTCCCATTTTTATTAGAAAAGATTGCAAAGAAAGATTTCAAAAGGATTGCTGAGATGGATGGAATCGGGTATCGGCGGGAGGGTGAGCTAAGAATAAACCCTCTCCAGTCCTTTATGAAAGATATCGATTCGCTCCCTCCTCCTGCAAGGGAACTGCTTGATCTGGACCGATATCGCATCAAAAAGAAGCGATCCACGATGATTATCACCAGCAGGGGGTGCCCGCACGGATGTGCCTATTGTTCAGCTCATCTCGTGATGGGAACCTCTTTCAGGACTCGATCGCCAGAGGTCATCCTGCAGGAGATGGTGGAGTGCCGGAGGCGATATGGGATTGAAGTGTTTGATATTGAGGACGACAATTTCACCTTTGATCGGGAGCGGGCGAAGAGATTGATGAGTCTGGTGATTGAGAATTTTGGAGAGGAGAAGCTTGACCTATCCGCGATGAATGGTGTCTCTTTTATTTCCCTGGACGAAGAGCTTTTAAAATTGATGAAAAGATCAGGATTTAAAACGATCAATCTTTCTTTGGTCAGCACAAATCCCGTAACAAAAGAGAGAATGGGAAGACCGAAGGGAACAATAGAATTTGATAAAATGATCAATAAGTCAGAACAAGTTAATCTCAACGTGATCGCCTACGCCATCCTGGGAATGCCTGGCCAAACCATTGAAGAGATGACGGACACGCTGATCTACTTGATGGGAAAGAAGGTCCTTATCGGCCCCAGTGTCTATTACCCGACTCCGAACACCCCACTTTTTGAGAGATGCAAAAAAGAAGGTATTCTGCCTTCCCATTTTTGCCAGTGGCGGTCAAGCGCTTTCCCGATCGAAATGAGGGAATTTAGTCGGCTTGATTTGCTGACGCTCTTTCACCTGGTGAGAGTCATCAATTTTATCAAGGGGAAGATGGATCGAAATGGATTGGATGAGGGGCTCCCATGGAGAGAGCTCTTAAAAGTTTTAAAGGAGAAAAGAAAGGTTGAGGGAAATGGAATGACCTGGGTTGATTTGATTTTATACCTTTACGAAGAAAGGTCCTTTTTCAGTCTGAGAAAGGACTCTCAGGGAGGGTCATCTGTTTCGAAAGTGGAGAGTTCAAAAAAGGTCTTGGACTATTTTTTTGAAAAGGCCTGGAAGAGACCTATCCTAAAAAGTCGTTCTTCCATTGCCTGAGAAAATCTCCTTTGCAGCATTTTACCTATCAGTCAATAATTCCAAAGCCGGATCCTCCATCATTCTGCCCAGCGTTCCAAGATCTATCATCCCCGTCTTCTGAGTCCAAAAAAATGCATGTGTTTTCCCTTTCTTGTTGGTACTTTCACCTACAATTTGTCCTAATCTTTTTATATCCTTGAACCGGCCATAAGAACCCCCTAAGGTTCCAAGGTGAATAATTTCATATTTTTGGATATAAGCAGGCCGGCATACTGTAAGACAGAGAAATAGAACGACCAGCCCACCCACTATGATATTGCGAAAACCTCTCCTCGTTTTTCCCTCCAATCCGGCATTAGACAACTAAATTATCATATCTATTTGGAATCTTTAATTCCTGGACAGAGTTCAATATTGCTTGTTATAGGAAGTTACCATTACCTTCCTCCATCCCGCACACCATTTCATGAACCTCCATAGCTTTTAATCCAACCAATGTCGTTAATGAGATAATCAACATCTTTTAGCACACAATTTAGAGTTGGCTCACTGGTCTAAGGCAATCAGGGAGACACGAATTCTCCCACTGGGAGAGTGTTCCGCCATCATTACTTCTTCTTTGCTGAGGTTCATCCAAATCAGACCAAGTGTTAATAAAAACGCCGCATCCATAGCATCTCTTGGCTGGTGGTACGAAAGACCTTTAGCTTGTTTTACCGATAATGGAGTTGTTGCCCGTATCAGTTCTTCGGTGGTCAAGACAATGAGGTATTTTTCAGCACTGTTTTCCTCAGTAAAACAAATCTCTCCTTTTAACTTGTACTTTAAAGCATGCGGGTTTTTAATGCGTTCAATCATTCCAGTAGTCTTAAATCGAAAAGTGTGAGGATCAGTTGATCTCGTCACTCTGAAGTTTTCGTCTAAAGTTAGTACATATGGGAAAAATACGTATAGTCTATAACTATCTCCCACCTGATAGCTTGAGATTCTGACTTTATAGGGGTAATCCTTCTGTGGGAGTAAAAAAGCCTTGAAGTAACTTTTCCCTGTTTCAAATTGATAAGCGGGAGATTTTCCCCCAACTAAATCGAAACTTTTCGAGTCTCCTTTCTGGGCTTTTTCGAACACAAACTCGCTTATACTTGTGCAACAGATGGATTCTGCTTCATACTTTGAAATGACATTCCAATAGTAGGAGTCGTGTGTAGGAGCACAACCGAAAACTGAAATGACTATAAGCAGATATATCCACCTTTTTGCACTCATTTTATCGCCCCCCAATTAATCATCTACACTCACTATAGTCTTTTTGGAGTTGCTCAGTGGTTATCTCGTCTTTGTACCAATAACCTGATGGAATTGCATTTGGACCCATACCCCCCCACATAATAAAGTCTACTATTGGTTTGCTTGTTCTCACCCACCCATACCCCTTATCTTTCATACATTTCTCTTCTTCCAGAAGTCCTTGAAGGCGAGGGTTCGGTGAATAAGTTTTTGGAAGGCCAATTATGGGTTGGCTGGCAACCACAAAGCCAGAGGGAATATCCACAACCTTTACCATTGAACTTTTTTTCCACCAGAATGGGGCCTTAATTTCATATTCATGGCCAGCCTCAGCGTTAAACTCTAAAGATACAAACTTCTTATCTTTATAAATCGTTCCATCTCCCCAATAAGTAAACCCCACCACACTTTTATTGATAATCACGGCTACTTTTTGCAATCCAGGAAGAACTTCGACTTTTGATGTTCGAAAAAACATTTCTCTATTGATTCTTGTATTGTTCACTTCATTAATTTCAGTACCAGAAAACATAAACAATAATAATAGGGGGATCACGTTATTACTTTGCTTTATAATTGCAACCTGCTCATTGGGTAATTTTTCTCCTTCATACATCCTTGGAGTTGCACATCCGGATATAAACATAGCAACCAATAGAAGCAGAAGGTAAAGATTCCTTGTGGAACAAAATGTGATTGTTGTCTTATCTCTCATCATCCACCTCTTAAAAATTTCATCTACTTCATCTGGTTTTTAATATAACAAAAACCATACCAAAGGATGGAACCAGACGTAATAATTGATAATGTTTCGTATTTATTAGACTTTTTAGAAAACAACATGGCAATAATTCAATCAGATGTGAATCGAGTTGCACAGATAAATCTGTTGGGTGGGAATCGGAATGCACAATTAAGAGGGTTGTTGAATTTCGATTAGGCCTTGATAGGTTTAGGCTACAAAAATAACTCTTCCGAGATGAAGGCTTCACCCGCTACTACTATGCAAGTTGGGTGATATCTTAACCCTTTTCCAACGAAGATTTCCCATTTTCGGGGACAATCAGCAAATGAGGAGACTCAAAAGAATAACCAGCCCAAATCCTGTTATGAGAACCCCTGAGATTCCATTGACCCACTTCAATTCAAGATGGGTCTTTTTTCGTCGAAAGAAATGGATACTGTTGCTTACCAAGAACCACCATAGTGCTGACCCGATAAATAGTCCCAGAACTAATGCGATGATTGGAGTGAGGTATCCATACATTCTTGTATTTCCCAAAGCAGCAAAGACGGCTGCAATGGACAGGAACGTTACTGGATTAGTCAGGGTGACAAAAAACGTGGAGACATAGGCCCTCAGGAGACCACTTACTTTTAGTGGTGCCACTTCTTTGACCGACCTCGCAAGGAAGATCTTCATTCCTATACAGAGCAGTAGGAGTCCTCCGAATAGACGAATCCATTCCTGCTGATACATCAAAAAGTTAGAGATAAATGTGAGCCCGAAGCCCGCTACCAAGCCATAAATGGCATCCACGGTGGCGACTGCCAGGCCTGAAATGAAACCAACGGCTCTGCCTTCTGTAAAAGAACGGCGAATACATAATATGCCAATAGGCCCTATAGGTGCGTTGATCAGAAACCCAACGATAAAACCCCTGATGAAGAGAAGAATTTTGATGCCCTCCCTTGTGTTATAAATAGATAATGAATGTATCGAGACAGACGCCTAAGAGCCAGTGAAGTAGGAGGGCAGGGAGAAGGGATCGAGTACGGAATACAATCATTCCCCACACTATTCCTCCGAGAATCGAGGAATAGATTTCTGCACCCGGTTTACCAATGTGGAGGAGACAGGATGCCAAGGTCTGAACGAGAATGGCGTTCCAATCTCCCAGTCTTGTCTCAAGCCCGAACTGCATATAGCCGCGAAAGAAAAACTCCCAGCCAATGTAATAAGTCAGATAGAGAAGAGAATAAGACATGAAATTAGAAGGAGATGCGCCAGCCCCTTTGTAAAGAGGGTACTCAGCAATAAAGGATTCCATTCGAGAAGAAGGAAAAGTGAACACCATCATCATGGGGGCGAGAATAAGAAAGGCCTTCAAGCCCCATTTTCAGCCGCCGAGCCGAACACCATAAAGGGAGAGCGGTTCATGAAAGACGAATTTAACCATCATCGCTGGCAAGAGACCTAAGAGGATCAACGAACTGAAAAAGATGTAGAGAGCCGACGTTAGCTCTTTATTTCCAAAAAGGGAAAACACTGAGGCAAGGTAATTCATATAAAAATCTTTCGTCCCGTAATACTTAAACGTGGTAAGAATGACAGAGGCACTTAACAGAATAATAGCCGCTTTTCTGTTCTCCTTGCCAAAAAGTCCACCAAATGGAATTGAAGAATTGAATTGGTTCAAGGGGTTTTCTTTCTAAGATGTCTAAGCCATTCAAGGGTTATTCGAATCCCTTCCCTAAGGGGAGTGATTTTATAACTGAATTCTTTTTCAGCCTTGACACTCGAATAGGTCCAATCTTGAAGAAATGTTTTCACCCAACCGGCCGTAATAAGAGGATAGTGGTGAATCCATTTGGCCATTTCCTCTTCCCAGCGGGAATAGATCAAAGCAATCCAAGGGTGTACGTTTATTTGGAAGTGTCTCTTCCCGCCTATTTCATCAATGAGTTTGAATAATCTCTTAAGGGATACGTTTTCTCCACCGAGGATGTAGCGTTCTCCGATTCTTCCTTTCTCCATGGCAAGGATGAGGCCCTGAACGACATCATCCACGAACGCATAGTTTCCCACATTAACTCCATGGTTTAGGAGGAAAGGGAATCTTCCACGGTCATACAGGTCGATCATCCTGGAGACGGAATTCCCCTCGGTCAACTTTCCTGGGCCGTAGACACGGGTCGGGTTGACGATAACCACAGGGAACCCTTGGGCTGCATATTCGCAGGCCTGTTTCTCACCTATCGTTTTACTCGCTTGATAATCCGTACAACATTCCGCTTCAGAACAGTATCTTCTTTCGTCCCCTACCACGCCAGGGGCTGCTGGACCGCAAGTGACAAAGGTCGAGGTAAATACCATTCGTTTCACTCCGAGGGATTTACCTACTTCACATACATCACAGAATCCATCCACATTGCTTCGGTAGTAGACCGTCGAATCTCTGGCCCAATTTTTTGCATAGGCAGCAAGGTGGTAGACCTGTTGGCAACCTTCCATCCCTTTGCGGATGGAATCACAGCTCTCCAGGTCCCCTACAAATAAGCGAATCCCTTCACCCCTCAAGCCGTCTATATTGCTTGTAGGCCGCCTCAGAACATGAACCGTATGTCCTTTCCGGATAAGTTCATTAACCAACCTTGTCCCTATAAAACCGGTTCCACCAGTAACAAAAACCTTACCCAACCCTCCCATATTTGACCCCGGTTGTATTTTCTTAAATTTCCCGTCAAAAAAATTTTCGAATCTATTCCTCCTGGATCACCCGTCACGCCTCATTTGAAGAACTTCCTCATATCGGGAAAGATTCTCGAAAAGATCTTGAGGTAGCAGACAGCACAGGAGACCACCCCGGGGATCAAAAGCCACCACTTCCCCGTACAGATCCCTGCGATGAGGGTGGCGATGCACATGGTTCCGATCAGGATTACGAAGCCGATTATCACCCAAACAAGCCAACTCGGAATATCTGGAAACGGTTCCGCCATATCACACTTCCATCGGCCCCAGAATTAGACTCATTTTAACTGTCAAACACACCGGAAACCTATGGCATTTGTTATGATCGAGAAAGAGTGTCACAAAAATTTCCTCCTTTCAACCCTCTTTTAGCTTTTTTAACTTCCACTCGAATCCCTTCCAGACATCTCACAAATTAATTCAATTGTTTAAAATAGTCAACGACAATCAATTTTCTTGACGAGGCTCCTGCAACAAAGGCCTCCCTGATGTATCTCTCTTCTTCTTGAGATACCTAAGGAGCAGCAAACCTCCAACCAAAATTACCAAAATGGTCGTTACAATTTGCTCTATGCTTGTCATATCTTTTTTTAATGTTTGGTAACTATTTCCACCCACATATCCTAATCCACCCCATAACGTGATGGTGAATAAAGCAGAGGTTCCATCCACCATTAGAAATTTCTTCCAGGACATTCTCATCACGCCTGCCACAAGGAATATTTGCGTCCTCAGCCAGCGAAACAGGCCCCTGACCTGCCCATTTTCGCCGGAGGGGGATCATTTCCATAAAAAGCTTTTTGGCTGTTGGTCGGCTAAGGGCCAGCGTATCATCCACAAAGAAGAGGTGTGGGGAATCAATGGATTCTATCTCAGCAATGACCTCTGATACAGGTCGAGCTCGATATTGACGACCCATGACAGAGCCAATAGAGCAGAATTCACAATCATATGGACAACCACGGGCCGTCTCGATTCCAGAAGTCAATGGGGTGTAGCTCCTGGATATGGGCTTAGGGTAGAGATTTCGACACGGGATTGGCATTCCTTTGACATGAGTGGTCTTGTTGGCGCAATATAGTTTTTTCATCTCTCCGGAGGCGGCATCCGATAAAAGTATTGGCCAGACTCCCTCGGCTTCACCGATGACCACGGCATCCGCATGATGCAGAGCCTCACCTGGTAGCACCGTGGGATGAATACCACCCATGACTACTTGAACGCCACGCTGGCGGTAAATATCAGCTATTTGATAAGCTCTTAAGGCAAGATCCGTCATGACAGTGATCCCTACCATATCCACCTCTTTATTCATATTATCTGGTGCAAAAGCTTCGTCCACAATTTTTATTTCATGCTCAGGAGGAGTGAATGCAGCCAGAAGGGGCAGATTAACTTTCTGTATTTTGAAGGTCTCCGCGCTGGAGATATTTTCTTCACTCTGTTCATGGGGCGCTATAAGCTTTATCTTCATTTTGACACCCCCCAAGGAGCTCGTGTGGAATATGTTTTCATTTAGAGCAAGCCCCATGCCCAGTAAAATAAACTAAGAAAAAAAGTTGGTAACCTTCTGTTGTTATTAGAGTTTTGGAGTAGATATCGTGGGGAGAAATTGGTTGAGGTGTGAATCAGGTTGCGCAGCTTAGAGTGAAGGGTGGGAATCCGATTGCACAGATTTAAGGCAATAAATTCTTTTTTATTTAAGAATGTGGGACGATCGAATACGGAGGGAGAGTTAAAGCGTCATTTTTTTCTCATCTTCTTTGAAATGAAGTATATTCCAAGCCCAATCACAAGAATTAAACTTATTACCACTCCGAAGGCTATCCAGGTTACGTTTGTCCCTCTTGAAAGGAGTGAAATGGGATTATAGCTTGGCTCTTTTATAATTCTGCCAAGTTTTCCTCTATATTTTTCCGGAATATCCGCGATTCCGTCTCCGTTCTTATCGGGAAAGCTCTTCACGTAATCTATAACGCCGATCCATTCCTTAAGCTCCTGGATTCCATCCTTTTCTTTATCGACATCCACTCTTAATGAAAGAGGCAGGTCAAATGGATTTCCTTTTACTTCCTTCGGGAGAGTCGGATTGCCTTTCCGATCCTTTGGGACGATATCGAGGATGTGATAGGTGAAGTGACCCACAAAATTAAGAAAGGTTGCATTATAGATGTTTGCTGCAATCCGATAAAGAGTCTTATTCGATTTTGAATAGTCGAGGGGTTGATATCCCTCCTCCTCGCTCCCGATCGAGATATCGGTTACCCGATCGAAGATGACTCTGTTTGGATTATATTTGAATTTCAAGCCCGAAACTTGGAGGAAATATTTACTTCCTCTTTTAGGATAGATACTCGTCAACACCTCCAGGATCTTTTTAATTTCATGAGCGTAGAGATAAGAGGTGATAAGGGGATATCCCATGGTATCATCCCCTCCGCTCATTCCTAATGGGATGGTGCGAAAGAGGTCACATACCGCAATATTTCCTGTCTTTCCTCTCAGGAGGTCTTCCCGGATCACCCCGTTAGATTCAATGGCAACCACCACCTTGGTGGCAGGATCATTCTTGTCATAATCTACTCTGTTGATGGCCCACCGGATGGAATCGGCAATCAAATTTCCCAGATTCGATTCATCCTCCGCAAGTCTCAAATCAAAACCTGTCTTTGCAAGTACTTGATAAAAACTTAAATTGGCTTCTTTAAGTATCTTTTCATTGATGATCGTTATATAAGAATCAATTCTTCTTTGGACCTCTTCATCTGACCTGATGCTATCGTCAATGTTAATCAGCTTATAGGCCTTTAGCCTCGTTTCACCCTTTTCATATCCTATATCGAGAACCCCCACACATTTCCCGAACTCATGAGCTTGAACAATGATGGTCTTATTCACCACAAGGGGTTTGGCCAGTTTTGTGTGAGTATGACCGCTCACAATGATGTCAATTCCAGGCACTTCCTTTGCCAATCGATCGTCCTCTGTCCGGGATTTATCTCCACGGATACCGCTGTGGGATAGGCAAACAACCATATCGACCTTTTCTCTCTCTCTCAAAATCTTGACGATTTCATGAGAGACCTCAAAAGGATCCCTGAATTTAACAGGTGAAGCAAAGGGAGAAACCTCCGCCGCATCTTTACCCATGATGCCATAGAATCCGATCCGTATCCCCCCAATCTCCTTGACAAGATAGGATTTCACAAGACCTTTTTGGAATATTTCTTCAAGCCCATCATCTTCAGGGTTCGTCTTATTAAAAATAGCGCCCGAAAAGACAACCCCCGGCATTCCCCCTTTCTCGTGAGCCGATGTGAGGATCCTCGCCAATCCCCGAGGAGTGAGATCGAATTCGTGATTCCCCAGAGTGACCAAATCATATCCCATCTCTTTCATCAATCGTAGTTCCAGCCCTTCTTCACGAGAAACCAGGTGGAAAAGCGATCCCATGAGAAAATCTCCAGCATCGATCACCACAACTGGATTCTTTCTATTTGCCCTCTCCAATTTTATTACCGTCGCTATCCTGGCCCAGCCACCCAATGTTAAATCATCCATGGTTTGCAAAGGGGTGTAATCGATATTCGGTGAAAAGCCAAGAAGGTGGGAGTGTAAATCATTCGTATGGAGGATGGTGAGAAGTTTTTCCTCTCCAAATAAAAATGTGGGAGAGAGGGCCAGTCCAATCATCAACATCCGTAGAAGTTGCTTCATGAAATTAACTGTATTTCAATAAAAAGGCATGATTTGGATTGTCTGATTTCCAACCATACATTCAGCGGGTAGATTCCCTACGTATTCTCCATCAGCAAAAATCTCTCTATGTTCATCAGATTGGATTTTCACCTTTCGTCCAGTTTTCATAACGAAGTTAGGGTTGGAGATGTGGGTGCCTTTAAAGACTTTAGGAAATTCTCTAAGCAATTCCCACTTTGACATCTCTTTCACGATACAGATATTCAGCACTCCATCGTCCATTTTTGCATCGGGAGCGATTTTCATGCCTCCCCCATAATAGGGGCCATTCGCTATTGTTACCATCATCACACGGTCTCCCCAAAATTGGCCGTCAATCGTCATTTCGATCTCGAAGGGTCTAAATTTTTTCAGGGCTTTCAGGACACAAACGATATACCCTAATTCCCCGCCAAAATAGCCCTCTCCGTCTCGGGCCAACTTGTTGACTTCCGCATCAAGCCCGATACAGGCGATGGATACAAAGGGGATGGTATTAATGGTGGGCAAATCAAATTTACGAAACGTTGGATCGAATGGTAAGATGCAATTCTTTCTCAAATTCATAGAAAGGCCGATGTTTCTGGCAAAATCATTTCCACGACCGCAAGGGATCAAGCCAATAGGAAGGTTTGTTTCCGCGATGGCTGGAAGGGCTTCGTGGACCGTTCCATCCCCTCCGCAAAGAAGGATGACATTTACTCCTTGGGAAGGAGCCCTCATTATTTCTAAGCGCATCTCATTTTGAGATCTTGGAACACTGAAAGAGAATTCGTGGGTGCTTTGCGAAAGCCAACGCTTGATTGTAGGGAGGAGCCGAAGAGCCTTTTTTCCTGCTATGGGATTAACGATGACGAGAAATTTCATTTCTTAGGCCTATTTGTGATTGTCTAATATTGAGTGATCATAAAGTGATAGGCTATATTCCTTGATCCTGTTCTGGAGGGTGCGGCGGCTGATGCCAAGCAATTTGGCTGCTTTCGTGCGATTCTGGTTCGTTTTATTTAATGAGCATCCATCATAGAGACCGTCCGACCCGTACTATCTCGAGCTATTCCTCACCATTGCGTAGACATAAAAAAACCCATTTCCTCCTTAGAGAATGGGAGTTAAATTCATCTTGCGGTCATGTGCCTGTCTTTAAAAAAGGGGCTAAAAAAAAGCGCCCAAGAACTTAAACCATATAAATACTTTATACGAGATGTGCAAAGAAGTCAACGAGAATTGAGAGTGGGGTCCTCCCTCTGCTCCCACAAGCAGGATGGGTGGAAAGGGGCAGGTAGGTAGATAGATAGATGAAGGGTTTTTGGGGAGGTCAATCGATGAGCAATATCCCTATGCCCTCGGGTTTTTTCTCGAAAGGAAATGTGATCGTCATTTCTGCGTTCTTGAGGGTCTTCTTTACATTCACTCCCAGGGCATGTTCAGGATATCGGGCCATCGAGGGGTGAAGGCAGAGACCCTCCACATTACATTTCTCACATAGAGAACATGACCCTGCTGCCAATGCAATGGCAAGAGTATACCCCCGATTGAAAGCGGCTTTTTCCAACTCCAGCATGGCCAAGAGAATCTGTTTTTTATCATCGTTCCAAATATCCCAGAATCTCTTGGTCCGGTCCCGAACCGTTGAGGAAATATCCGACACACACAGGTTTTTTAGGAGGCTCCTCCCCACATCTCCTTTAGCTTCTGCCGCTCCTCTAAATTTAACGATGAGAGCATATTGATATTCTGCTAACATTTTCCTGAATTCGCCAGGAGTCGGTGTGAAAGGAGGGCAAATTAATTTGTGGCCATACATGTGACATCCGGATTTGCATTTAAGTAATACCCGGTCTTCGACCACAATCTTTTTGGACGGGATGATCTTTCCTTCTGTGGCTCCAAGATCAGAGGCTTGGTCTAAAAGAAATTTGAATCTATTCTTTTTCTCATTCCTTTTACTATTCGAAGACATTTCGAGCCTCCTCAACCCCGTTTTCTCCCAATTTCTCAAATGACCCCTGAAGCTGACCCTGAAAGA
>Ga0209164_1004260_pt1 | contig 12949 bp, 11 predicted proteins | sample MTBNYHSulfiMetaG_FD_187458 | JGI IMG/M metagenome (GOLD analysis project Ga0209164, IMG submission 187458) | Enrichment culture microbial communities from rom New York Harbor, USA that are MTBE-degrading - MTBE-NYH (New York Harbor Sulfidogenic)... | ecosystem: Environmental > Aquatic > Marine >...
GCCCTCGGCAAGGCCCTTCAAGGCGAGCTGCACGGGCTGAGGAGCCTCAGAGTGAAAAGATATAGAATTATTTATCGGATAGTCTCCGATAAAAAATACCTGGAGATTATCGCCATCGGTCCAAGACGGCATATCTACGAAGAGACATTCAAACTGATCACCAGGGAGGAAAAGAATCAATAACCCGACCCACCGCCGGGCGCTGCACAGCTCGAACCCCGAACCTTTATCCACAGATTACACAGATTTCCACAGATGGGTTGTTTTGGTTGATATTATCCACAGATTACGCAGATTACACAGATTGGTTATTTGGCTGCATATCTGACTACCGCCATAGCAACCAATACATCCCACTCAGCCATCCCCCTATCTCCCCCAAAAAAAAACAAAAAAAATCTGCGTTAATCTGCGTAATCTGCGGATAAAAAACTCTGTGTAATCTGCGGATAATCTCCCCCAAAAAAACCAAAAAAAAATCTGCGTTAATCTGCGTAATCTGTGGATAAAAAATCCCCGTAATCTCTGCAAGGACCAGAGATGAGTCAAGCAAAGATTTGACCCCCTTTTTTGATGCAATCTAAACAAAGACGAAGCATGCGCAAGAAGTCCAATTAGTCATTAGTGTTCCTCTAATTCCATCACTTATATCAATTACTTATGAAAATAATGCATTATAAGCCGCCAGCAGTTTGGGCGCTTCGTATTTCCACTCTAGTTCGTTGATTACTCGTTTTCGCCCATACTCGCCCATCCTTCTTCTCATTTCTGGGTCATCGAGCAGTTGGCCGATTTTTTTTGCGAGATCAATCGGATCGTTGTTCCGAGCATACAAGGAAGCCTCCTGTGCGGAAAATCTCCCTTCTGTCAAATCGAACTGGACAATAGGCTTGCCCAATGCCATGTATTCCATGATCTTGTTCATGGTCGATTTGTCATTCATCTCATTGGCAACGTCCGGATTCACGCACACATCTGCTGTGTTGAGCATTTCCAGCAACTCCTGATCAGGCACTCTGCCGGTAAAGGTCACATAGTCAGCGATACCCAGATCAACGGCCAGTTGCCTCATTTCATCCAGCGAGGTGCCGCCCCCTACGAGGCCAAAATGCACATCCTCACGCCCCATGTCCTTGATGAGATGGCTGGCGGCCTGCAGCAGCAGGTCGATGCCTTCCTGTTTGCCCATTACTCCAACATACCCCACCAGGTACTTTCGCCCTTTTTTCAGAGCAGTCACCGGGGGGATCATTTTCAATCTGTCCAGTTTGGGTCCGCTTCGTACCACGAACACTTTGGCCGGGTTCATGCCTCCGCGTTCTATAGCGATTTTTTTATAGGATTCGTTGGTGGCAATGGAGACATCAGCAGTTTTGAAGCTAAGCCGTTCCAGCCAAACCATAAGTTTCCAGAAAAAATCCCGCCTTCCGAACTTCGCTTCGTACAACTCGGGGTTGATATCGTGATGATCGAACAGGAACCTGGTGCGGAGAAACAGCTTAAAGAAGCCGCCGATCAAAAACAGGAGATCAGGAGGGTTGCAGGCGTGGATAATATCAAAACCTGTTTTCCTGCGCACCTTCCAGGCAAGGCGAAAGGTCTGGAATAACGCCACCGTGTACTCCACTGCATACCCTTTTGCCCCTTCGGCCTCCATGGGCAAGTTATAGCGATAGATATGAATACCATCGATTTCCTCATAATGTTTTTCATAACCTTTTCCGGTAGGGCAGATGATTGATACACCGTAGCCGCTGGCATGCAGGGTTGTAGCCTCCTGCCAGACCCGCCGATCAAAGGGCGAGGGCAGGTTTTCAACAAGGATTAATACACGATTTTTTTTTCCCGTTTCCATCCGGTTACCAGCAAATCCCATCGTATTGTCCACCACTCACCTGTTCGTCCACCCGCACCAGGTCCACTACAACTTGCTCATGCCGCAGGTTACCCGGCACGCTTCTGAACTCCTCAGCATTATTGCCGATGACAAGGGTCTCGGCAAAATCCAGCACCTCTGCCATATTTTCCACCATCAGTCGCGAGATATGCGGAATGTGGTTGAGGATAAAGTCTCGATTCGCCCCGGTGAGCGCTGCCAGATTCACGTTCTTGTCATAAAGCTTGAGTTCATAGCCTTTGCCGATCAGATGTTCGATTACGTCCACGATGGGCGATTCTCTCAAGTCATCAGTCCCGGCCTTGAAGGCGAAGCCGAGGATACCGACTTTCCGCTTGCCTTTTCCGATTATCATTTCTATGGCCTTGTGAACCTGCCGCTGGTTGGAAGGAATGATCGCGTTCAACACCGGCAAGTCCAGGTCCATGCTCTTGCCCTTGTAGGTTAACGCTCGAACGTCCTTGGGCAGGCAGGAGCCGCCGAAGGCGAAGCCAGGCTTCATGTAATAGGCAGACAGGTTGAGCTTGGTATCCTGGCAGAAAATGTCCATGACCTTGTGGCCGTCAATCCCGAGCGCCTTGCATAGATTGCCGATTTCATTGGAAAAAACAACCTTGAGTGCATGCCAGTTATTGTCTGTGTATTTGACCATTTCCGCTGTTTCCACATCAGTGCGGATAAGCGGCGCGGTCATATTCTTGTACAACTCAACCAGCATTTCTCCTGCCCTGGCGTCGGTTTCACCGATCACAGTCTTGGGAGGATTGAAATAATCGAACACCGCTGTTCCTTCACGGAGGAATTCAGGATTGTTGCATACTCCAAAATCCACTCCCACTTTCTTGCCGGATGCTTCTTCAAGAACAGGAATCACAACCCTGCGCATGGACCCGGGAAGCATGGTGGAACGGATGACTACCACATGAAAGACGGATTTGCCGGCGATAGCTGCGCCTATTTCCTCACAAACCCGACGGACGTACGACAAATCAAGATTACCGTTTAATAGGGATGGAGTGCCTACGCAAACAAGAGAAATTTCTGAGTGCTGTATAGCTTCGTGTACATCTGTCGTGGCACGCAGCAGCCCGCCTGCACGGGCCCGGTCGATCATCCCGCCGATATCCTTCTCGATGATCGGCGTCACACCCTTATTGATCAGACCAACCTTGGTGCTGTTGGTGTCCACCCCGATTACTTCGTGACCTTCACTGGCCAGGCATCCAGCGGAGACCGCGCCTACATAACCCAACCCAAAAATGCTTATTTTCATTTATCTTTCCTGAATGTAATTTTAGTTAGCAGATCGAATTCCGGTGGAACAATACCACACCAACTGACCCGCCAGGCCGCTTCTTTGCGGCCGAATGCCGGTGAAATCCAACCGCCGTCATAACCATTGCCACCCTTAGCGATGGTAATCGTGCCGTTTTCGTCAAACAGCATTTCTGCAACCTGTGCACCGTTGCGCAGCAGTTTGAGAATATTCCCTGACTGCAGAGCTTCAACGTCAATTGCCAACTGAAACACCAGCTCAACTGGCAGAGGCTCTGTCTTCTTACCCAGCAGTCGGTCGCGAATGGTGAGGCCGGTATATGAGCCTTGTATCTCTCGCTGATGGTAAACCCCGTAAGGCTTACGATAGCCATCGTGAGCAGCACGAATAAGCCAGTTTTCTCCCTCACGCACCTCTTCCAGGCGGGCGTTAGCCTTGGTTCGCCAGTTAAAAGCCCCGGCCATGGTACTTTGGTCTTTGCCTTCAATGTTCAAGGTATTATGCGCCCTGGTTCCCCGAAACCAGTCGCGCCAGGCACCGCCGGAATGATACAGATAGGTGCCGGGGTCTACAAACAGGGGCTCATTATCAAAATCAACAAGCAGGGAGAGCGCGTCGGCATGGCCGTGGGCGGCGATTGACAAATAGCCCAACGGCCCATGGTCAAAAATCAGTTTCATTGGACGTCCTCCTGCTACAGAGCGGTGAACCACCGTATAGCCCCCTTGAGCAAATGATTTAATGCCTTCCAGCTTCACTTTTGTGGTGGTGGTTTTTACATTGAACAGCGCATCCCGCAACCCGCGGTTCGTGGAGCTGGGAGCAGAAATATTTGCCGTCGAGCAGCCGGTAATGGCATCCTTTACGGCCGTGGCGTAGTTCGGCTCGGGCAAGGTCAGGCTTATCACTCGGCCCTCATCATCATCGCCGATGGTGGGCACACGTCCCTGGCTGTCGGCCAACCAATCAATAAATTCCGCAAAGCAACGCAACCTCTTATTAAACGAATCAGCAAACGGTTTTCCTGCCGCGTGGGCAACCAAGGCGGACAGCAGAAGAAATTCCGCCGTAAAAGCCCCATAGGTGGGGGATTGTTCCGCGCCGACCCCATCGGCCAGAATCTGTTTCTGCGCTTCGGCGATAAGTACCCGGCGAACACGGGCTTCAATCCTGCCGATGGAGGGCAGCTCCGGCATGGCCAGAGTGAGCAAAAACAGGGCGGCTGCTTCAGCAACCAGATGATTGTTGGCGGAAGAATAGCGTGAAGGGTAACGTTCCAGCCACAAGACATGGGCCGCAAGAATGGTTCTGATGGTGTTGACAAGCGGTTTGGGCAGCTTGTCGCCACATAATGATGACACCAGCAGCAGACTGATGGCCCGCAAGGCCAGTTCAATGCCGGAATTCCACGCTACCCCCCGGAAGGGCGGGTTGGCGGCATACCAGCTGGTGACTGCCGCCTCGATGAACTGCATCGATTCCTCGTCATCTGCCAGCAGGGCATGGGCCGCCAGGGGCTGCAGGAATTGGAGTCGGTTGTACTCCCAGACATACTTGATATCGCCCAGCTTATGTTCGTGGCGATAGGGTATATCGAAACAGTAGGATTCCACGCCAGGCCATGAACCGCCGCTGACCGGATCGAACCGCCAGATATGAGAAGGAAAAGGGTTTTCCGGCTCCTGCACGGGCCAGTCGATGCCCAGGGACGAGAAGCGCCCGGACTTAATGGACTGGGCCGCTTCTGCAATACGCCTTCGTAGAGGCGCTGCGGCACCGGCAACATTTTCCTTGATTCCCGGCAGTACGGGGACACCGCCTGCCGATGCATAGCGCTGCCAACCTTCCAGTCTTCCGTGGGCCAGGGTCTTTTTGCCTTTTTCCATGACCCGGTGGCATATCTCCCCGCCGTTCATGTTCATTAAGCGGTTGATATACCACGCTAAAGACATAAAGAAACACCTGTTGTTTTTTGCCCATAAAATACACACTGGGAAATAGAAAACGTCCAAGGTTGATCATAAACGAGATTACCATCTGTTGTTTTGCATATAAACGCAGGTAGTCCGACCTCATCTCTTCGACCATAGAGTAAAGCAGGCTCAGAATTTTTTGGAGCCCCCTTGTTGATCGCATTCGGTTTCCAGTTCAACACGTCCCCCTGCCGATCAGCTCGGAATATAGCGCTTCGAGTTGAGGCACCACGACTTCCGCGGAAAACAGGCGCTCCACTTTGCGCCTGGCCGCCTCGCCCATTTGTCGGCGCAGCGCCTTATTGGAGAGCAGCCTTTGCAGGCGGTCCTCCAGGGCAGCCACGTCACCAGGCGGCACAAGAAAACCTTCGACACCGTCGCTGACCGCTTCAGGGATACCACCTACGGACGTGGCAACAACTGGCAGGCCATGCGCCATGGCTTCGAGGATACTCATCGGCAAACCTTCGTTGTACGAAGGGAGTACATAGATGGAAGTCTTTTCCAACAAATTTTCCTTTGCGGCCCCACCCACCCAGCCCAGAAGTTCCAGGGTTTCCGATACGCCAAGCCCCATTGCGTGACGTTTTGTACCCTCGATGTCTCCATCGCCGCCCATATACAACTTGATACTGGGATAATGCTGCTTGAGACGGGCCACAGCCGAGATTAAATCAAAAGCACCTTTCTTTTCACCTACACGACCCAAGAAAAGTAGTGACATTGCCTCACGGGGAGAAAGGGGGCTCAGCATTAGCATAACCGGATTATAAATCGTCACGACCCTTGACCGCGGGAATGTTTTCATCACCCACTGCCGCCAACCATCGGAAAGAACTATGACGCGGTTTGCCCGTTCAAAAACGAAACGGATGAGCCTACGTACAATGAATGAAGATTCTTTGTCGTGAAATAGGTGAAATTCGCCGCCATGCAAGTGGATGATGACCGGTATCCTGGCCGCAAACGCAGGCAGGATGAACAACAGTTTGCGCCAGAAACTTGCGCGCGAGGCCATGTGAACATGGAGCAGTGATATCCTACCGCTGCACTGATGTGACATGTAGCTCATCCAACCTCTAAGTGCGGTGACAAATTTGGTGAAAAAGCCACCATCCCGGTGACTGGCAATGTATTTAATGTTGCAGCGCGCGAACAGACCGCCATCCATAAGCACCCCGACAACAGCCGAGACGCCACCCTGTGTATCCGGCGCTGTGCCGACCATGATGATTTTTCTAGAGGTTGTAGTCATTAGGCTCTCTGGCACTACAGCGATATCCGGGAGTTTGTATCGACTTCGCATTGCCTGGCCTATTGTCCCATTCATTCACAACCCAGCGGTACTTCCACCCATCAGTTCTGGGAATGTTCTCGCACTCAACGACATTCACCTTCAATCCGGGGTCAATGAGATTACGAACATTGTTCAGCAAAGCATTACGCTCTTTCTCACCATACCCGGCAATAGGCACCACCCTTATCTCCCAATGACCAGCGCCAACTTGCGCCACCTGAGAGCGTTCGATATGCTGCAACCCTTTGAAGGCAAAAGTAATGATGGACGGGCTGATCGCATTGCCACTGCTTCCATACAGTACATCCTCGTATTTACCGGCAATCGGCTCAATCATTGGGTAAGTTCTACCGCAGGGGCATCTCCCTGGCTTCCACTTCGTGCGATCAGAAAGTTGATATCGAACAAGCGGCATAGTCAAGTTATGAAAAGTGGTGCCCACGACAAAACCCTCACCCTTTGTTGGCTGGCCGAAATCATCGACAATTTCCACGTATGAATACTCAGGATTGATGTGATAATTACCTTGTTCACATTGCGCGGCAAAAGCCACACGCTCTGCCATTCCATAGAAATCCATTATGCGAGCGTTGAAAACTTTTTCAATCAATTCTCGCTGGTGGGGATAAAGCATTTCTGAGCCTGTGTAAATGTATGGAACTTCCAACCGTTCTTGACGGCTGGCCAGGAAACTTGCCAACTCGTAAGCAGTTGATGGGTATGCCTGCAGTATATATGGTTCAAATTTATGTAATTCTTCGACAATTTGATCGATGGCTGGCGCTCGCAAATGCCGTGATGACAGAAGCAATTGGTTTTCCCACCGGTTATAAAACCAGAAAGGCCCTTTGGTTAGTCTAGCCGGTGCAACATTATCCCCCCGCAATGTCGCACGCCGTAACCCTGGCCTGAAGCCACACCAAGACCAATGGCGATGGATAAAGGCATTTTCCCAGATAATAGAGTCAAGGCTTCGGTATACGGTAAGGGGGGTCCCGGTTGTCCCGCTGGTCTTGCCAACCGGGGTTATGGGCTTCAAAATGCCAAACTTGGGTTCATAATACTCCGGTTTCTCGATTAAATCGCTTTTGCTGATAATGGGCAACTCGCGGAATATTCCCATCAGGTCAGCTCTATCCATATGCAACCCCGTATAGGCAGGGATTGTCTTGGCCGAAGCTACCAACGTCCGGTATAAATATGTTTCTTGCAACGCACTCAATTGTGCGGGATCAGCAAATTCATTACGAGAAAGAGATTCAACACGCCGGCGGCACAACGCATTATCGCGTATAGTTTTTCTGAAAAGGTATCGAAGGGAAAGCTGGAAATGCATCATAAGTAAAGCATGATTTTGCGTCTAAGTCGGCATGATCTATTGTCCATCCGCCAGCGACTTAAATCGCGACTAATGACACGTTCGAGTCCAAAATCGTACATTCGCTTTGTTATCATATTTCAAAGCTATTTATTGATTCGCCTGTTCCCGGAACTAATAAAATATTTGCTTAAGAAGGATAACGAACTACCAACACTTCTTTTTTTAATAGAATATTTAAAAAGATTGATTCCATCTACAATCTGAAAAAAGGTCATGAAAATTGGATTCATCCTTTCTTCCTTCACTCCAGCTTCAGCAAGATCAAGTCTATATCCACAATTTTCCAGTACTCTAGATGATATTTTTTCAATTTTAAGAATTTTACTCCCGCTTATCCTTGTTATATATTTTCTTGAGTTCTGCTGAACTATAGACAAACTCCCTTTGGCATCTCCGATGTTTTCAGTGGGATTTTCAAGAATTAGCATACGGGGCTCATACTTGATACTAAGAAATGAGCACAGTTTTTTTAATTGGTCATTAGGTGCTTCAAGCAAATCTTCATATCTTAATTCAAAATAATCCTCTTTAAAATTTTCCGCGTCCTTTTTGGCTTTGGTTACATCATCCGCCCACCTCTGGGCGGCTCGCAACATGTTTTTGCCCCAGGCTTTGTTGATTGACAGACAATAATCTCTGACATCTCTGATGATATGAATAATTTTCGCTTCAGGAAAAAGCTTCTTGATCAATGGAACATGGCGGATATAACTAGGAGACTTGTCCCCCCATATCATATCTTTGTCAGCTTTTGCATCATGCCGGGCGAGAGCCTCGAAGACTCCGGAAACTGAAAAATTTTCACATCGGCGATACCATTCCTCAGCGGCGATAAGACTACCTTGGTCGGCTTTATATGAGAAATAAGGGAGGTTGACTACTTTGTTATAAAATTTGAAGAAATTTTCATACTGGCCCAGCAGATCCGCCCCCCCCCCCAAGAGTCCCAGTTTTTTTCCCAATAAGGCAGGAATTCCGTTTCTATGGACAAAATTGAAATCTGTGTATGATTATTTAAAAGCCCTCGGAGCAATTTTGTACCACTCCTAGGCATACCAATGATGAAAATCTGTTTTGTCATTTTAGGCTATCAGCTCTCTGTAAAGAGCAAGAAATTGTCGTCCCATAACTTCAAGACTGAATTCGTTTTTCAATTTTTCATATCCATTCAGGCCGATTCTTTCCGCCAATTTATTGTTGTCTAACAGTAGGAATATTTTTTCTTTAATTTGCTCGGGATTTGTCGAGTCCACCAGGAAACCTGTTTGATTGTTTTCTACAATCTCACGATTTCCTTCACAGTTAGTAGCGATAACAGGCTTTCTCAAAGCCATGTATTCCATAATTGAATTTGATATTCCCTCTGTATAAGTTGCAAGAACTCCAATATCAAACAGATTGACGATATTTAAAACCCTTTGTTGTTTTCCAAGCAACCTGATCCTCTCATTGAATTCAGGTTTTATTTGCTTCTTAATATCGTCAAAATACTGGCCGTCGCCAACCGCGATAAATGTGACATCATCCCTCTTTTCGAGGACCATGTGAGCGGCCTTAACAAAAGTAGAATAATCTTTCTTTTCTGAAAAAGAAGCTACCATGCCGACCACTCGAGGGGTATTAATCCCGAATAGTTTTCTTGTTGAATCCTTTGAATCCAGCCCCTCTATTCTGGTAAAATCAAATCCATTATGCATGCAAACACTTTTATTTAAGGGCACATTGTATGACTTCAATCCGGCGCAAGAGTTTGCGGCAATCTTATCGGAAAAAGGAAAAGTCAGTTTCGCACAGACGCGTTCTGTTATGCTCAAGTTAACTGGTGCATTCCGCAAAAAATTATTTACGAACTTAATCTTGAGCAATTTTGCTGCAGGCAATGCATAAATTGAACACATAGCATTCCAGCAATGAATGATATCAGGTTTAGTATTTTTGAAATGTTGGTAAAATTGAAAAAAAATGGAAGGATCTTTTTTATATTTTCTAATGAATTGATGCGTTTCAATTTTCAAATCATCCAAATAAGTATAGTGTACGTCTCCTGACATCACAATCAGTTCACATGTAATATTTTTTTGCTTCGATAAATACTTTAAAGCTTCAACAAGCTGGCGCTCTTTTCCCCCGGACCTCAATGTGTCGATAATATGAAGTATTTTCATAAATATTCTGTATATAAATGGTTCATGCGACTGGATGATTTCTGTAACCTTCAACCACATTTCTTAAAAAACGTCCAAAACCTTTACATGCACGTGTATAATGGAATTTTTCTAAGGCAAGATCACGACCTGTAATTCCAACATGTTTTGCCAGGGCAGGATCTTCCATAATTCTTTCTATTTTTTTTACAAATTGAATAATATCACATTTTGGAGCAACAAAAGCATTGACTTCATCCTTAAGATACAAGTTTACATCACCAATACTATTTGTTATCACCGGTGTAGCGCTGGCGAGATAATAACCGATCTTGGTCGAAAATCGTGACTCCGATTGCGGATTATCCGGTAGGGGCGCAAGGAGGCAGATGGCTTGACGCATCAGTCCATGCAATTCTTTCTCCTCGATGAATCCCGTAAAATCAAACGAACCAAACACTCCTCGCTGCTCCGCATATTTTTTGAATTCAACCAAATGAACATAATCTTCTTTCCCTGTGAATTTCACAGGAAGTTCAATGCCGCGATTTTTCAGTTCATAAACAATATCAACCAAAATCATGGCGATATCCATATAGGCAATCGATCCGCAATAAAGCATAAAATCTCTATCCGTGTTGTCTGCTTTTCCAGGGAATTCGTTTTCGACGTCAATAAGGATGGGAATTTGATAAGATGGTATAATTCGTCGGTTTAGTGCAGCTACCTTTTTTATTTCGTTTTCGATATAGGTGGAAATAGGTAAAACAGCATCGGACTTGGGCACGATAGCGGCACAGAACTGTTCAGCTTTTTTTTGGCCTGTCCCGTGCGTTTCGGCAATGGCCAACGGCCATTCACAAACTTCAAGAATGACTGGTATTCTAAGAAGATGCAAAAATGGAATCCAAAACCCTGTAACATTCCCATTCCTTGAGTAAAAGGTAATCGCATCGACCTCACGAAACATCTTCTTCTTTAAAATATACAAAACTGTAAGCAGCCACCCCAGAAAATCATCGAGTCGCCGTACCCACCAATTTCCCGGACGTACAGCAAACAGGCCTGGGTAACAGTACAAAATACCCTCTTCCTTGCCAAAAACCCTATATTTCCTTTTTTCCTTTTTTTTAATGTCGGCGCCACGCAATCCCACATACGTTACATGCCATCCTTCCATCATTGCCCCTTTGGCAAGATTACGCACACGGTTGGCAGCAGCCATGCCCCAAGGAAATGAAGCTGACTCTGAAAGGATAATCAAATGGTCATTCATGATATCAAGTCCGTCATCCGAGAGAACATGTACATTTTTCTGAAACTTGGGTTCCAATATTAATTTTCACCATTTTATTACAACACGTCTGGCTGCTACATTCTTTAATATGTATTCATCAGAGAATGATCTCAGTTCTGATGACAGGCAACCTCCAACAACAAGCCAGTACATGAAATATTCGAACCCTACACGGGGTATCATGGCGACATTCATGAGTACTAGGCGTGCAATAATTATATAGGCCAGATAGCGAGTAATTCGATTTTGGCTGCGAAATATTGCCAAATAGACCGCATATAGAGAGAGGACAAGAAAGGCTATCAGCATCACATTTCCACCCTTAAGCACCAACTGCCTATAGCCGATTTCTACCGTAGAGCGAATATAAGGTTCAGGCGGCCAACCTCGTTTTCCCCAGACATATGTACCATTGATGCCTTTGCCAAAAAACTTCTCCGACAAAGTCATATCCTGGGTGACTGCAGCGCTAAGGCTTCCGCCGCCCCTTGTATCAATCCATATTTCACCTTGAACAAAATTCCTCTCTATGTATTTTTGAAAAATCGGAACTTGCGACACAAGAGCGCCAGAAAAAACAATAAATGTTAAACACAGGGTAACGGTGTTTATTTTTAGATTGAGCCTATACTTCTCAAAAAATATGGTTCCCATAAAAAAAAGCCACATCAAACCGGCATAGGCTATAGCAAAGCGCTCCCCGACAAGAAACATCCACGAAACAAGAGCAACCACTCCAAGATATCCAATGAACAGGTCTTTGCTGTCTTTTTTATACCGTGATAACATTATCAAAAAAGGGGAGATAAAAAGAAAATCGGTCGAGTTGTACATCTTGTGCTCAAGAATGTTTCCAGTACCGATACCTGAGAGTAACAAGGCAAAAACATAAATCGTACCGAAAAGAACAATATTGCCCAACTTCGGCAACCATCTCAACCAGAACTGCCCCTTAAGTGAAAAATATATGGCAAGCGGCATGAGCCAGACAATGGCAGATCCTATTAAATTAAAAAGTAAGCTTCTGATTGTATCTATATCCTTGTGCAGGGGTATCCCTCTAATCAAACATATACTTCCTAGAACCAGAAGACTTAAGAAGGCGCCATAAGCAATGTTGTTCATATACAATCTGTTGTCCCTGATTCGAAATAAAAGCCCGATAAAAACAATTAGCAACAGCAAGAATACAGGATATATCAATATTCTTGAAAAAAATGCATCACCAGCGGTCAATTTACTGATATTACTGACCCAGAAAAATCCAAGAGCACAAAAAACGAGCTGGTTCTTCTCGTCAGTGAAAGGTGAGAAGATATCTCTCATATCATTTTTACTATTTTTGCGGGTATCCCCGCAGCGAGTACGTTAGAAGGAATATTTCTCGTAACCACACTATTACCTGCTATTACTGCATTGTGTCCAATGGTTACACCCTTGAGGACAGTAACATTCATGCCAAGCCAAACATTTGACCCGATAATCACTGGGGCTGTGGATACAGGTTCAATACCTTCCAGTGACCTATCGAGGTGATGCCAATCTGTATCAAAGATTCCTGAATCCGTGACGGGTAATAGATCTTGGCCGATTTGTACCCGTGTTTAAAAAAAATTACCGGCTTGTGCCCCTTGCGGCGTGAACAATTCCTCCGCCGGGATGATAATGCCTGCTGTTCTTTGAC
>Ga0209164_1004261_pt1 | contig 12941 bp, 8 predicted proteins | sample MTBNYHSulfiMetaG_FD_187458 | JGI IMG/M metagenome (GOLD analysis project Ga0209164, IMG submission 187458) | Enrichment culture microbial communities from rom New York Harbor, USA that are MTBE-degrading - MTBE-NYH (New York Harbor Sulfidogenic)... | ecosystem: Environmental > Aquatic > Marine >...
ACCACAAAGCGCCCGGATTCAAACCCGACCGAGAGGGAAACGGCCCTCGCTCCCGAACATCCTGACAATCCGTCAGCCGCCATCCTCGGCATGGCAAATTCGCCGGTGACCTCCGCCGATGCGCACGGCCCCCTTCAACGGAAAGCAGGTACCATCGACTATCGACGCATGTTGGAAAACTCCGGAGACGGTTATTTCGAAGTCGACCTGTCCGGCAATTTCACACTCATCAACGACGCCGCCTGTCGATTTATCGGGAGAACCCGCGAAGAGTCCATCGGTCTGAACTTTCGAGACTATATGCATCCCGATGAAGCCCAACGCATATTTCATATCTATCAAGAAGTCTACCAAACCGGCCAGCCATCCGAGCTGATGGAATACAATATTATCCGCAAGGACGGCACGATCGCCACCCATCAAACCGTCGTCACCCTGTTGCGTGATGTCAGCGGCAAATCCCTTGGTTTTTGCGGTATCGTGCGCGACCTCACCCGACAAAAGGCGATCGAGCGAGCGCTGCGAGAAAGCGAGGAGAGTTATCAGCGGGTGCTGGAACTGTCGCCGGACATGATCATCATTACCCGCAAGGCCGATGGACGCATCGTGGCGGCAAACGACGCCTTTTGCACGCGCGCCGGTTTCACCAGAAAGGAGCTGATCGGACATACCCCCATCGAACTGGGGCTCTACACCGATCCGAAAAACCGCAAGCGCTGGCTGGAAGTTCTTAGACGGGATGGCAAAGTGCAAGGCATCGAGCTGCAGTTTATTAACCGGGCCGGTAAGGTTCATGAAGATCTCTTTTCGGCACAATACATCCGCTTCAAGGGCGAGGCGTGTATTTTAGCGGTCATCACCAGCATCACACAGCTAAAAAAGACCCAACGGGAACTGGAGCGATATCGTCGCGACCTGGAACAAATGGTCGCGGAACGCACCAAGGCCTTGGAAGCGGCGCAGAGCGAATTGATTAAACGAGAGAAGTTGGCGATCCTCGGGCAACTCACGGCCACGGTCAGCCATGAACTGCGCAACCCCTTGGGCGTCATCCGTTCATCGAACTTTTACCTGCAGGGCAAAAACGTGGATAAAAGCGAAAAAATAGAGAAGCATTTTCGCCGCATCGACGAGCAGGTGGCACTGTGCGATACCATCGTGGCCGATCTTTTGGAATACACGCGCGGGAGCAGCTTGTTCGTTGCCAAACAGGCGATGGCAACCTGGATGACCAAAGTCGTGGAGCAATTGCAGGAAACAAAAGGGGTCGATATTTCGCTGATCATCCCCGAAAATCTGCCGGAAGTGCATCACGACAAGGAGAAGATGCGGCGTGTGCTGATCAACGTACTGGAGAATGCCGTCCAGGCGGTTCAAGAAAAATCCAAAGCGATGCGAAAGCGACGCGCGACCTATCGTCCGTCCATATCGGTCAGGGCGGTCACCGTCGACGATGCGGTGAGGATCTGTATCACGGACAACGGCATCGGCATGAATGAAGAGACTTGCCGACGCGCATTCGAACCGCTCTTTACCACCCGGGCAAGGGGCACGGGTATCGGCCTGGCGAACGTGAAGAAGATCGTCGAGGAGCATGGCGGCCGAGTTCTATTGAATAGCCATGCGGGCGAAGGGACAGAGATGAACATCGTCCTGCCCCGCATAGGTGTCCATCCAGAAACAGGAAAATGGGATTAGACCGCCGTTGAAGCAAATTTGAAAGGAATGGCATGCCTCAGACAAATGATCAACAGCTGAAGCTATCCGAGTCCGGTGATCACCATTTGTCCGACAAAAGGTCGTCATTGACACTGGAAGTCCAGCAGAATCTTCTGGCATGCATGGCGCAAAGCTATTTTGAAACCGATCTGAAGGGGCGGCTCACCCTTTTCAATGATTATGTCTGCCGGTTTCACGGTCGCACAAGCGAAGAACTGCGCAACATGAGCTACCGCGATTTTATTCTTACCGATCAAGCACAGACCCTCTCCGAAGCCTTCCAGCACGTTTTTCAAACCGGTCTACCCTCGCCCATCATCGAGCATGACGTGGTGCGCAAAGACGGCAAGGTGGTCACGGCCCAAACGGTGATCGCGCTGCGCCGGGATACTTCCGGCCGGCCGGTCGGCTTCTGCGGCATATCGCGGGACGTCACGGCATCCAAACAGACCCAACATGCATTGAAGGAACGCGAGTCGCGTTATCAGGCTATTCTGGAGGGGTTCCCCTATTCCATTACCATCACGCGGCTTTCCGATTCGCGCTATGTCCAAGTCAACCAGGGGTTTACCCATCGCACCGGCTACAGCCCGGAGGAGGTGATCGGCAAATCCTCGTTGGAACTGAACATCTTTAAAAACCCCGAGGACCGCGAGCGCTTGCGCGACGCCATGTTACGAGACGGAAAAGTAGATGGCATGGAAATCGCCTTTCGAGGGAAAAATGGCCGCGTCAACGAAACCCTTGTCTCCTGCAGGCGCATCCAATACGACGGTGACGATTGCCTGATGGTCATCTCCACGGATGTCACAGATCTGAAAACGGCCCAGCGCGCCTTGCATGACAGCGAAGAAAGCCACCTGGCCATCCTTGAAGCAGCCCCCTATTCCATTGCCATTATGCACCGTTCGGACTGGACCTATGTCCTGGTGAATCAGATTTATTGCCAACGCACGGGTTACAGCAAAGAAGAGGTCATCGGCCGCACATCTTCTGACTTGAACCTTTACAAAAATCCCAAGGACCGGGAGCGTTTCATCGAAACCTTTCATCGGGATGGACAAGTCGATAGCCTGGAGATCACATTTCAGGCCAGGGACGGTCGTCCTTTGGAAAACCTCGTTGCTGCCCGACCGATCCGGTTCAAAGGCCAGGATTGCATTTTGACCATTTCGACGAACATCTCCGAACTTAAGGAAGTCCAAAGGGCTTTGCAGGAGAGAGAAGAGAGCTATCGCACCATTTTGCAAGCCTCACCTTACTCGATCACCATATCGCGAATGTCCGACGGCCGCTATGTGGAGGTCAACGAGGCGTTTTGCCAGCGAGCTGGATATCGTGCTGGGGAAGTTATCGGCCGAACTGTCAAGGAATTGAACCTTTACGAAAACCCCGCCGACCTGAAACGTTTTTTGAAAGTCTTTCTCGACCAGAATCGCGTGGACAACATGGAGATCCGACATCGCACCCGCAATGGCACCATCACGACCAGCCTCGTATCGGCGCGGCCGATCCAATACAAGGGGGAGGCGTGCATCCTGTTCATCACCTCCAATATCGATGCATTGAAAGAGACCCAAAGAGCCCTGGAAGAGAGCGAAGCCCGCTTCCGCGCCGTTTTCGAAACCGCAGCCGATCCCATCTTTTTGAACGATCTGCAAAACGGCCGTTTTATCGATGTGAACCAGGCCGCCTGCCGCCATCTGGGATATGACAAAGCGGACTTCCTCGACATTTCCATCTCCGATATCAGCGACCCGCCTTGCGCATACGCTGCCACCGATTCATGCCAGCGTCCGGCCGGGGGCAATCCGATGTTCTTCGAGACATCGCATGTGCGCCGGGACGGTTCCAAAGCCATCGTGGAGGTCAGCAGCCAGGTGATGGTGCACAAGGGCAAAAAGACGCTGCTCAGCATTGCCCGCGACGTGACCCGGCGCAAAACGGCCGAGCAGGAGCTGGCCCGGTATCGTGAAAATCTGGAGAAGATGGTGGCCGAACGAACCCGGGAATTGGAAACGGCCCAGAACGAATTGGTCAAGCGTGAAAAACTGGCGGTACTCGGTCAACTTACGGCCACCGTCAGCCACGAACTGCGAAACCCCCTGGGGGTCATCCGTTCGTCCAATTTTTACCTGCAAAGACGACTGAAGACCGAAGACGAAAAGGCCAAGAAGCATTTCCAGCGCATCGAAGATCAGATCACCATGTGTGAAGCCATCGTCGCCGACCTGCTCGAATATACCCGTGGCCGTCAGGCCTCGATTGTGAAGCAGGAGATTTCTCCGTGGCTGGAACAGGTAGTGGAACAGGTCGAGGAACAGGAAGGTATCCCGATCCGCCTTGAGCTTGCCAGGGCGCTGCCGCCGGTGCCTCATGATCCGGAAAAGATGCGGCGGGTCCTGATCAATCTCCTGCTCAATGCCGTTCAAGCGGTCAATTCCCGCAAGGACGCGACGGTTACGAAAGACTTGACCTTCGAGCCCCGCATTTGCGTGAAAACATCCATGCGCGATGGCCAATTGGTCATTGACGTATCGGACAACGGCATCGGCATGGATGAGGAGACCCAACGTCGCGCCTTCGAGCCCCTGTTTACCACGCGCGCACGCGGTACGGGCATCGGCCTGGCCAATGTCAAAAAAATTATCGAAGAACACGATGGCCGCATTATGCTGGAGAGTCGACCGGGGCAAGGCACAAGGATCTCTCTGCTCTTGCCGCATGCTTCCGGTCATTAGAACTGGCACGAGGAGGTGAAATGGGGTTCAGGATCCTGGTGGTGGACGACAACGAAGCCTATACCGACAGCATCAAAGACATTTTGGAAGATGAAGGGTACGAGGTCGAGACGGCCAACAGCGGTGAGGATGCCTGCACCCTGACGGATGGTAACGATTTCGACCTCGTCCTGATGGATATCAAAATGCCTGGAATGAATGGTGTGGAGTGCTTTCTGAACATGAAGGCGCGCAACCCGGGCATCAAGGTAATCTTGTTCACCGCCTATGCACTCACCGAATTGATCCAGCAGGCACTCGAAAACGGTGTCCAGACGGTCCTGAAAAAGCCCCTGAGCATGGACACGTTGCACGCCGCCATCGAGGCCAGCCTGCGGCGACCCGAAGGCGGCTACATCCTGATCGCCGACGACGATCGCGCGCTGTGCGAAAATCTCTATGAAACCCTGGCCGATTATGGTTATCGGGTCGCCATGGCGTGCAACCCCCACGATGCAATTCGGGAAGCCGAACGCCGGCCCTTCGACATCCTCCTGCTCGATCTGAAAATGCCCGGCCTCAATGGACTCGAAGTGTATCGCCGTGTCAAAGGGATGCAACCCAATCTGGTGACGATTCTCATGACCGGTTATGCCGAAGAGATGAATGAACTGATCGATCAGGCCATCGCTGAAAGTGTCTATACGATGCTGCCCAAACCCATCGATGTCCGGCAGCTTCTTGACCTGATGGCGCGCGTGGACGAAGATCGCAAATTGGGGATGATCCGCAAACCTGTATTGGACTAGTGGAGTATGCGCGATGCTCAAGACCATTCTGGTTGTCGACGATGACGAAGCCATGACGGACAATCTTTGCGATATCCTGAGCGACGAAGGGTACGATCCGATCATGGCCAATACATGCACGGATGCGCTGGCGCTGGCCGACGCGCGACACCCGCAGGTGGCGCTGCTCGATTTGAAGTTGCCCGATGACACCGGCATCAACCTGCTGGCCCATCTCAAAGAGAGAAATCCCGACTGTGTCTGCGCCCTGATGACCGCCTTCGCCGATGTGGATTCAGCCGTGACCGCATTGGAAAAAGGGGCATTCCACTATCTGCAGAAGCCGGTCCGGCCCATCGAGCTGATCAATCTGCTCGAACGTATCTTCGACACGATCCAGATCAGAGAGGACAAACGCATCGCCGAAGAGCGGCTGAGAGAAAGTGAGAGACGCTTCCGGACCATTTTCGAAAGCGCCCAGGATGCCATCTTTCTAAAAGACGCCGATCTGAAATACACCCTCGTCAACCCAGCCATGGAGAGACTTTACGGGCTGAGGACCGATGAATTTTGCGGGCAGACCGATGAGCAGCTGTTCGGTGAAGACATGGGGTCCCGGACCCGCAAGATCGAAACACGCGTGCTCCAGGGTGAGATCGTGGAGGAAGAGATGAAGCTCGTGCGGGAAACCACCAGGATCTTCCACAGCATCAAGGTGCCGTTGCCCGGTCAGGCCGGGGATACCAGTGGCATCTGCGGCTTTGTGCGCGACATTTCCATCACCAAGCATCTCGAGGCCCAGCTGCTGCAAGCCCAGAAAATGGAAGCCATCGGCACCCTGGCCGGAGGCATCTCCCACGATTTCAACAATCTGCTCCAAGCCATCCTGGGTTATGCCCAGATGCTGCTCATGGACAAAAACGTTGCACCCCCCAACGCGGCCAAGCTCAGGGAGATCGAAAAGGCCGCCCAGCGTGCCACGGAACTCACCTCCCAACTGCTGGCCTTCAGCCGCAAGATGGAGATTCATCCCCGGCCCGTCGATCTGAATCAAGTCGTGCTGCAGGTCGAAAAGCTGCTCAAGCGCACGATTCCCAAAATGATCGATATCGAATTAAAATTGACCGATCCGGTTTTCACGGTCAACGCCGACCCGGGCCAGGTCGAGCAAGTACTGCTCAATATCGGTGTCAACGCCCGTGACGCCATGCCCGACGGCGGCCGACTGGTCATCGAAACGGAAAATGTAGGGCCGGATGCGGCCTTGGGAAAACTCCATCTCGGCGATGTGGCCGACGAATATGTGCGCCTCTCCGTGGCCGATAACGGACAGGGCATGACCGAAGAAGTCCGGCAGCACATCTTCGAGCCTTTTTACACCACCAAACAGCCCGGCAAGGGGACCGGCCTGGGCCTGGCCATGGCCTATGGCATCATTCACAACCATGGCGGTCATATTCTTTGCGAGAGTCAACCGGGCAAGGGCACGACATTCTATATCTATCTACCTGCCATCAAAATGGCGGCCGCCAGACAGGTGGCAACCCAAGAGGATGTGATCCAGAAGGGGAATGGCGAAACTATTCTGGTCGTCGATGACGAGGAATTTTTAAGAGAGCTGGCCAGGGACATGCTTTCGAACAACGGCTATCAGGTGATCACGGCTGGAAGCGGCGAAATCGGACTCTCGCTGTATCGTGAAAAAAGCAGGTCCATCGCGCTCGTCATTCTGGACCTGATCATGCCGGGCATGGGCGGCAAGCACTGCATGGAAGAAATTTTGAACTTCGACCCCAACGCCAAGGTCGTCATATCCAGCGGCTACAGCATGGAGGATCCTGCCTCGGACGATGTGTTAAAGCGTGCCTGCGGATTCATTCAAAAGCCGTATAATTTTAGAAAAATGCTGAAGCTGCTGCACGATGTGGTTAAGGATGCGGCATAGATCGGCCGGCTGGGGCATCATATCTGAATAGCCAATGCCGTTAACTTAAGGCGTTTGGGTTTGCATACGGGCGGGGCTAAACCCCGCCCCTACACCACCTGGCCGCGACAACTGCTTGTATTATAACAAAAGGTTGTAGGGGCGGGCTTTATGCCCGCCCGCGTAGCCTACTTAAGTCAATGACATGGTCAGAAAAACGAGAAGATTCACCGCCCATGTGACAGCGGCAGACAAAAGTGCCGAAAAGGTCATGAGCCGGCAGGCAGCAAGGATATGACCGGGCCTGACCGGCCCGAAACCGGCTCCGATGAAAGGCTTTTCCACCCTTCGGCCATGGTAGTAGTTGGGACCGTTCAGCCAGACCGCCAGGGCGCCAGAAAAGGCCGCTTCGGGTCGGCCGGCATTGGGGCTGCTATGCCGATGCCCTTCCCTCAACGCGGTCTGCAGTGCCCGGCGGCCGGCCTTTTTCGAAAGCATTCCGGCCGCGGCACCGATCAAAAGCACCGACAAGCGAGCCGGAATATAATTGGCGACATCGTCGATGCGCGCGGCGATCCGTCCGAACTGGATATAACGATCGTTTTTATATCCCACCATGGAATCCAGGGTACTGATCATCTTGAAGGCCATCCCCAGGGGCGCCCCGCCGATGGCAATAAAAAACAAGGGGGACAACACGCCATCCACGAAGTTCTCCGCCACCGTTTCCACCGTGGCCCGGGCGATATCCGGCGCTTGATAATGGTCCACATCCCGGCTCACGATGAATGCCAGCCGCCGGCGGGCCGCCGGGATCATGCCATCGCGCAACAGGCCATGGATCTCCATGGCCGCATCGCTGAGTGAACGGATGGAAAGAGAATAGTAGATCATCACCACTTCGACCGCCCATCCCAGGACCGGGTGGATTACCGTCAGTCCATGCAGCAACGATCGTGCGGCAAACCAGGTGGCCACGATCAATCCAATGGCAAACACCGCGCCGGCGGCGATCTCATTTGGAATGCGTTTGCGGCAAACCGGCTCCAGCGCCTCGATGGCCCGTCCCATCCAGCGCACCGGGTGGGGCCAGCCCTGGGGGTCCCCCATGAGCAGATCGAGGGCGACGCCGGCCGGCAGCGCAAGCCATGTCAGGGCACAAAGGGATAGATCCGGCATGGTGCCCTTTCCATCGTTAGAAATCTTCGTTTCTATTCAAGAGATGAGCTCCTCACACACGCGCCAAGGTTGCGAGCATGTTCGCCACCTTGAGATTGACTTCGGGTTGGTTGACGGCAATTCGGATGAACCGCTCTCCCAGTCCGAAAAAATTGCTGCAGTCGCGAACGAGAACCCGTTCCCGGGCAAAACGTTCCCAAACCGTGGGAGCGTCGAGGCCGGGGGGCAACTCCACCAGGAAGAAGGTCGTACGGCTCGGGTAGAGTTTCAGGCCGCTATGCCCCCCCAACCGTTCGTCAAACAGGGACCGCTCGCGAATGATATACTCCCGGCTATCGGCCACGAACCGGCCGGTCGATGCGACATTGTTCGTAATAAAGGCCACCGCCGCCCGGGAGAGGCTGTTGAGGCTCCAAGGCAAGCGGATGTCCCGAAAGCGTTCGGCCCACGCGGGAGCAGCGATCAAAAAACCGATGCGCAGGCCGGGAAGCCGGAAAAGCTTGGAAAACGAATGCAGGACAATGACATTGTCCAGGCCGCAGGCCGCCAGCGTCAATGCATCGGCGCCGGGCACAAAACCCAGATAGGATTCGTCGATGACAAAGCGCGTTTCGGGATACCGGCGGCACAGGTCGAGCAGCGCGGCCTTGGGCATCAGCGCACCGGTGGGGTTGTTGGGGTTACAGATCACCACCGTATCGGCCGTACCGGCCATTCGATCGAGCCGGTTCAGATCGACCTGAAATTGATCCTCAGGCGTTGCCAGCAGATGCTCGAACGGCCATTCGATCAAACGGCATGCATCGGCGTAGTCGGCATAAGTGGGGCCGACGATCAGCACTCGGCGGGAGGCCAGTACGCCGAACATCGCATAGATGAACTGCGTCGTGCCGGCACCTGCCACGACCGATCGTGGATCGACGCCCAGATACCGCGCCATCAGCATCTCGATGGTGTGGCTGTCCACTTCCGGCAGTGCGCAAACCGACGACATCTGCTCTCGCAGGTGGTCCATCAGCCCGGGTGGCGGGCCCAGCGGATTGATGTTGCTGCTCACATCGGCAATCTGATCGGGCCGGCAACCAAGCCGATCGGCAAGGGTGTAAACATTTCCGCCGTGCCCCTGGATCATCGCACGTCCTCCCCTGCCCGGCCGCGCTGCAGCGGGCACTGCCCGTTGCCCCGGCCGTTCCCCCTCACATTCCTACAGACAAGATCATCGACGATCTTCATATCCAGATATCGTCCCGCGTGGTCGGCCAACGCCTCGTAGGCCTGTTCGCGCGCGGCGGGACCCGGGATGGCCTCCACACGAACCCGGTCCAACCCGATGCCGCCCAGCCAGCGTTTCATGATGGCCGGTGAATCGAACCATCCATGCACATAGGTGCCGATCACCCGACCGTCCTTGTCGATGCAGCCATCCCTATCGTCGCAGCCCATTCCGTTACGCGCGAGAATCCGGAGCAAGGGACGGCCGCCCGCGCAGCGCGTTTGCCCCATGTGGATCTCGTATCCCAAGCCCTCTTCCCCGTCCCATGCAAAGCGGGTGCGGGTGGTGGTCTTGGGCGCCTTCAACTCGGTTTCCATGGCCAGCAGGCCCAATCCAGGGGTGCTGCCCGGCCGCCCTTCGACACCGTCCGGATCATGCACGGCCGTGCCGAGCATCTGGTAGCCGCCGCAGATGCCCAGCAGATGCCCGCCTTTGTCATGGTAGCTCCGGATCGCCTCCCGCCATCCGCTGGCCGCCAGCCAATCCAGGTCGCTGCGGGTGTTTTTGGAACCGGGCAGGATCACCGCCGAAAAACGGTCGAGGGGCCGGGGCCGGTCCAAATAGACCAGGGCCACCCCATCCAGCCGTGACAGCGGATCGAAGTCGGTGAAGTTGGAGATATGGGGCAGCCGTACCACGCCGATGCACGGTCCATTTCCGCCAATGGTTTCGGGCCGTTCGATGATCACGGCGTCCTCGGCTTCGATGGTGAAGGCCGAGAACCAGGGCAGCACCCCGATGACCGGCCGGCTGATCCGCGACTCGATCCAGGAGACCCCATCGCGAAACAGGTCGATGTCGCCCCGAAACCGGTTGACGATTACCGCGGCGATCTGCCGGCGCTGCGACTCCGGCAGACAGGCCAGGGTGCCCACGATCTGGGCGAATACGCCGCCGCGGTGGATGTCGGCCACCAGTATGACCGGTGCATCGGCATAATCGGCCATGGCCAGGTTGACGATATCGCGGTCCATGAGGTTGACTTCCGCGCAAGAACCGGCGCCTTCCATGACGATCAGGTCGAAGCGGCATCGCAGTCGGTCCAGCGCCGCGCAAGCCACCCCGAAGAGCTGCTCTTTCTGCTGGTGGTAGGCCTTGGCCGCGGCATTCATGCGGGCCTGACCGAGCACCACCACCTGGGCACCGACATCGCTGGTGGGCTTCAGCAGGATGGGATTCATGTCCACGTGCGGGGCGATGCCGGCCGCTTCGGCCTGCACGATCTGGGCGCGTCCCATCTCCAACCCGTCGGGCGTCACGCCCGAATTGTTGGACATGTTCTGCGCCTTGAACGGCGCCACCCTGACGCCTTGCCGCGCATAATGGCGGCACAGCGCCGTGGCCACGATGCTCTTGCCCACGTCCGATCCGGTGCCCAGTACTGCGATACAGGCTGCCTTGGCGCCCATTTTACTTTTCGATCCCTTCACGGGCCAGAATGCCGCGCCGAAAATAGTGTTTGATCTCCTGCATCTCGGTCACCAGGTCGGCCTTCTCGATCACGCCCGGGGGAGCGTTGCGGCCGGTGATCACCAACTCGGTTTCGGGACGCCGGGCGGCTATCAGGGCCAGCAGGTCTTCCTCGCTCACCAGCCCGGTGCCGAAGGCCACGTTGGCTTCGTCGGCGATGACCACATCGAAGTCGCCGGAGGCCAGGGCCCGTTCGATGGCTTTCAGTCCCACGCGCGCGGCGGCAATGTCCTCTTCGCACGGATTGCCGCGGATAAAGCATCCCCGCCCGAACTGCTCCAGGGTGATCTGGTCGCCGAATCGCTCCAGGGCCTTGATCTCATTGTAATCGGCATTTTTGATGAACTGTCCGATATAGACCCGCATTCCTGCGCCGGCCGCCCGCAGGGCCAATCCCAGGGCCGCCGTGGTCTTGCCTTTGCCATTACCCGTGTACACGTGCACATAACCTTCCATAGTCGTCTCCTTCCCTTCCGTTTCATCCCTCGATGGCATACTTCTGCGCATATCCCCTCGGCGTGAACATAAACTCCCCAAAGGTCCGGGTGCTGCCGTTGCCCACGAACACGGTGGTCTGCATATCCACCGGCGCGGCATGCAGCCGATCCAGGGTCGTGATATGGATCTGCTGCCCAGGCCGCTGGGCGGCCGTCACGATACCCACCGGCGTGCGGCCGTCCCGGCTTTCGAGGATAATATCCCGGGCGCGCGCCAATTGCCAGTCCCGCCGCCGGCTCTTGGGGTTGTAGAACACGATCACAAAATCGGCCTGGGCCGCCGCCGCGATGCGCCTTTCGATGGTTTCCCAGGGGGTCAGCAGGTCGCTCAGGCTGATGGCCGCAAAATCGTGGGTCAACGGCGCTCCCAGCAGGGCGGCGCCGGCGCACAAGGCAGGAATACCCGGCACCACCTCGATACGCAAGCTGTCGTTCGCTTCGTTTCCTCGGGCCGGAGCGGCTGCGATACCCCGCGCCGCGCAGATCTCCAGCACCAGGCCGGCCATGGCATAGATGCCCGGGTCGCCGCTGGAGACCAGGGCCACCCGGCGCCCGGTCATGGCCCGGTCGATGGCCGCCGTCACGCGCTCGACCTCCCGTGTCATGCCGGTGCTGATCACCTCTCGTTCGCCGATCAACGGCCGGATCAGGTCGATGTAGGTGCCATACCCGACAATGGTTTCGGACTGGGCCAGCACTTTTCGCGCGCGCTGGGAAAGATGATCGATGTGGCCGGGACCGGTGCCGACCACGAAGAGGGTCGGCGCGCAATGGCCACGGTCACATTGGCGCTCTTCTGTTTCGGCACGATCAACGTGCCGTTGCCCGCACTCAGCAGGGCGGCTGCTTCGCATACGCTTTGGACTCCTATGTGCTTGGCCGCCATGGGCGATGGATGGGGCACATGGCGGACCTGATTCAGTGTGTCTCGGGAATAAAATACCAGCGGCACCTCGAGGGTTTGCGAGAGCGACAGCAATCCCTCCTCGTCCTGCTTGAGATCGACCGAGGCGATCGTCGCCAGGCTGAGGCGTGACAGGCCGTACGCCGCGAGCACATCCCGCAGCAGGGACGCGATCTCTTCTGCGGACGTGTTGCGATTGCATCCGATGCCCGCCACCAGCGAGGGGGGCCTCAGCACGAGCACCCCCGGCGGCAGAGACGTGCGTCGGTCATGCACGTAGATGCCTTGCGGCTTTGCTTCAGGCCACGCCCGGGATTCACGCGGGATGAGACAGACCGCCCTTTCCAATGCATCGGCCACCCATGCGCCTGGATCATACAACCCGACGGGATCGCCGGCCAGCAGGGCCATGTTGATCCCCTTGATGGCGGCCGGGTTTTCGATTTTCAATCCAACCTCTATGGCCA
>Ga0209164_1004269_pt1 | contig 12928 bp, 7 predicted proteins | sample MTBNYHSulfiMetaG_FD_187458 | JGI IMG/M metagenome (GOLD analysis project Ga0209164, IMG submission 187458) | Enrichment culture microbial communities from rom New York Harbor, USA that are MTBE-degrading - MTBE-NYH (New York Harbor Sulfidogenic)... | ecosystem: Environmental > Aquatic > Marine >...
GAGGCCTCCAGAAAATTTATGATATTTTACACAAAATTATCCCCCACCGTTTATACCACTGTGAAAGATTGCGGTGTTCTATTGACGATCCGTTATATTTGTGAGCCCCGCCGGCGTCGTGACAGTGAGCAAGGGATTTGGGAGGATATTTTGAAAGAATTTGCAAAAAGTGCGGAGATCGATTTCGCCTATCCAACACAGCGATTTTATAACAATGTCCTGGAGGGAAAAGTGGGGACAAAGCCCCCCAAAATCTAAAAGGAGAGACGGATAGCCATGGAGAATGACGGAAGGAGACGGGTCGTCATCGAAAATCTCAACCCTGAAGTAGATGGAGGCCGTTTCCCCATCAAGAGGGTCATCGGGGAAAAATTGGTAGTCACAGCAGATATCTTTGCCGATGGGCACGATGCCATTTCAGCCAGGCTTCTCTATCGGGCGCCGAAGGATAAGGAATGGAGAGATGCTCCGATGGCTTTTGTGGAAAATGATAGGTGGAGGGGGAAATTTGTTGTTGAAGAGATTGGAATCTACCATTACACCGTGGAAGCTTGGATCGATCATTTCAGAACCTGGCAAAGAGATCTGAAAAAACGATGCGATGTCGGTCAGGATTTAAAAGTGGATTTATGGACGGGCGCGGAATATATTGAAAAGGCCTCTGGAAAAGCTTCAAAAGAAGATCAGAATAAACTCCTTATGTTTTCCAAAATGATAAAAGGGGCGAAGGGAGTGAAGGAGATGGTCTCCGCCGCTTTGAGTGAAGAGCTCACGGAGTTAATGGACACCTATCTTGATAAAACCTTTTCTGTTCTTTACGAGAAGGAGTTGGCCGTCGTGGTTGATCGAGAGAGAGCCCTTTTCAGTACATGGTACGAACTTTTTCCAAGATCATTTTCGCCGGACCCCGGCAGACATGGAACCTTCAAGGATTGCGAGGGGCTTCTCCCGGAGATTGGACGGATGGGTTTTGACATATTGTATCTCCCTCCTATTCATCCGATTGGGAGGACCAATCGAAAGGGAAAGAATAACGTCCTTGGAAATAACCCTGATGATGTGGGAAGCCTGTGGGCGATCGGGTCAAAAGAGGGAGGACATAAAGCCATCCATCCTCAGCTTGGAACCATAGAGGATTTCGAAAGATTGATCATGAAAGCGAAAGATCATCGGATAGAGGTGGCCATGGATCTTGCCTTTCAGTGCTCTCCTGATCATCCTTACGTGAAAGAGCACCCTGAATGGTTTAGATGGCGCCCTGACGGAACGGTCCAGTTTGCTGAGAATCCACCTAAAAAATATGAAGACATCATTCCCCTGAATTTTGAAACGGAGAATTGGAAAGAACTTTGGGAGGAATTAAAAAGCATTGTCCTCTTCTGGATTGAAAAGGGGATCCGCATCTTTCGGGTGGATAATCCTCACACCAAACCCTTCTCTTTCTGGGAGTGGTTGATCAAAGAGATAAAAAAGGATTACCCCAATGTCATCTTCCTCTCCGAGGCCTTTACCAGACCAAAAGTGATGTCCCGCCTTGCCAAACTTGGATTCACACAATCTTATACCTATTTTACCTGGAGGAACACGAAGAGGGAGCTGATCGAATACCTCACAGAACTGACTCGGGCCAAAGTGAGAGAATATTTGCGACCCAATTTCTGGCCCAATACCCCGGATATCCTTCCGGAGCACCTTCAGTACGGCGGAAGACCGGCCTTTATGATCAGGCTTGTTCTCGCTGCCACTCTCTCCTCAAACTATGGCATTTATGGACCACCCTTTGAGCTCTGCGTTAATGAAGCACTTCCCGGAAGGGAGGAGTATCTCAATTCCGAAAAGTATGAAATCAAAAACTGGGACAGGGAAAATCCTGGGAGCCTGGAAGATTTCATTGCCAGGGTAAATCGGATCAGGAAAGAGAACCTTGCTCTTCAAACCACCTGGAATCTTCGTTTCTATGAAGCCGACAATGAAGCACTCCTATTTTTTGGAAAGACAACAGAAGATCTCTCTAATATGATAATGGTGGTCGTGAATTTGGATCCTTTCCATATCCAATCCGGATGGGTGCGGGTTCCTATTCATGAGATGGGGATCGATCCCAATCAGCCTTATCTCGTTCATGACTTACTCAGCGATGATAAATATATCTGGCAGGGAGAGAAAAATTATGTGGAACTCAACCCACAGATTCTTCCAGCCAACATCTTCAGGGTGAGAAAGAAATTGAAGAGAGAGATGGATTTTGACTACTTCATGTGAGGTGACTATTTGATGTCTGAAAAGGAAATGTATCCTCTGAAGAATGACCCCCTTTGGTATAAGGATGCCATTATCTATGAATTGCATGTGAAGACCTTTTTTGACAGCAACGGTGACGGGATAGGGGATTTCCGGGGCCTGACCGAGAAGCTCGACTACATCGAGGATTTAGGGATCACGGCCATTTGGCTATTACCTTTCTATCCCTCTCCCTTAAGAGACGATGGCTATGATATTGCGGATTACTTCAACGTCCATCCAGACTACGGGACCCTGAAAGATTTTAAAGAATTTTTGAGAGAGGCTCACCGACGGGGTCTTCGAGTCATCACAGAACTGATCGTTAATCATACCTCCGACCAACATACTTGGTTTAGGCGGTCCAGGCAAGCAAAACTTGGATCCCACTGGAGGAACTTCTATGTCTGGAACGACACCCCTGATCGATATAAAGATGCCAGAATCATCTTCAAAGACTTTGAGACCTCCAACTGGGCCTGGGATCCTGTGGCCAAAGCTTATTACTGGCATCGCTTCTATTCCCACCAACCGGATTTGAACTATGATAATCCCCAGGTCAAGAAGGCTGTGTCCCGTGTGCTCGATTTCTGGTTCGGGATGGGGGTCGATGGTCTTCGATTGGATGCGGTTCCTTATTTGTTCGAACGGGAAGGAACAAACTGTGAAAACCTACCCGAAACCTATACCTTTTTGAAAGAGCTGAGAGCCCATATCGACAAGAAGTTAGAAAATCGAATGCTTCTGGCGGAGGCGAATCAATGGCCGGAGGATGCGGCTGCCTATTTCGGTGACGGGGATATATGTCACATGGCCTTTCATTTTCCCTTAATGCCAAGGATATTTATCGGTCTTCAGATGGAAGATCGCTTCCCCATCCTTGATATCCTTGAACAGACCCCTTTTATTCCTTTTCCCTGTCAATGGGCTCTCTTCCTTCGAAACCATGATGAATTAACCCTGGAGATGGTCACCGATGAAGAAAGAGATTATATGTACCGGGTATATGCCAGAGACCCTCGGGCGCGGATCAATCTAGGGATTCGGAGGCGTTTGGCTCCCCTCATGGATAACAACCGGAAGAGAATCGAGCTCATGAATATGCTTCTCCTCTCCCTCCCGGGCACTCCAGTCATCTATTACGGGGATGAGATTGGGATGGGAGACAACTACTATCTCGGCGACCGAAATGGAGTGAGAACCCCTATGCAGTGGAGCCCTGACCGAAATGCAGGTTTTTCGAAGGCAAACCCACAGAAGCTCTACCTCCCGATCATCATCGATTCAGAATATCACTACGAGGCGCTCAATGTTGAAAATCAGCAGAGGAATCCCTCCTCCCTTCTCTGGTGGATGAAGAGGGTCATTGCCCTGAGGAAAAGGTTCAAATCCTTTGGCCGAGGGACATTAGAATTTCTTCTACCAGACAATGCGAAAATACTCGCCTTCATCCGAAAATTTGAAGAAGAATCTATTCTCGTGGTAGTTAATCTATCGAGATATTTTCAGGTCGTGGAGATGGATCTTTCAAAGTATGCGGGATGTGTTCCAGAAGAGGTGGCCAGCCAAAACAGATTCCCGGTGATTAAAGAATCTCCCTATGTCATGACTCTGGGCCCTCATAACTACCTTTGGCTTTTACTGAGAAAGGAGGAAGAGGTAATCAGCATTGGGGGAGAAAGGGCTCTTCCAGAGCTTCGTACTTCGGGGAACTGGAACCGAGTGTTGGAAGGAGAGACACTCAAAGAGTTTGAGGATGAAATTCTCCCAAACTATATCAAGGGCTGCCGCTGGTTTGGCGGAAAAGGTAAGACGATCCGCAAAGTGAATCTTGTTGAGAAAATTCCGATCACAAAAGATTCAGACCTCTCGCATGTCCTTCTCCTTTCTGTGGGGTATACGGAGGGGACACGAGATCTCTATTTTCTACCCGTCTCCTTTGCATTGACGAGGAAGGGAGAGGAATCTCCTGAAGAATTTATTGTTGAAGGTTTAAAAGTCCGGCTGGATTATGATTGGTTGACGATTAAGGCAAAGCTGATCATGGAGGAGTTTCCTCAAAGTATTATTGCGCGTCTTTACGTGGGCGAGGATGAGGGGATTCTTTATGATGCTGCCTATGACAGTAAATTTCGTGAAAGCCTTCTTTCCATCATTAGCCGCAGAAAGAGAGTAAAAGGCGATAAGGGGGAACTGGTCGGTCTTCAGGGAAAGCGACTCAGGGAATTACAAAACGGGAGAGAGTTTCCGTTCGTCTCCCAGGTGCTCAAAGCAGAACAGAGCAATACCTCTATCCTCTATGAAGACAAGTTTTATTTAAAGCTTTTCCGGAATTTGAAAGAGGGAATGAACCCAGACCGTGAGATCACCCAATTTCTCACCGAAAAAACGTACTTCCCATTCATCCCACCTTTTTCCGGGACGATGGAGTATCGTCGACTAGGTTCAGAACCGATCTCCATCGGTCTGCTTCAGGGATTTATTCAATGTCAAGGGGATGCTTGGGTATATACCTTGGATGCCCTGGGCAGATACTTCGAACAGGTTCTATCCCGTATCAAAGAGATTCAAAAAGTTCCCATCGAGGTCGTTTCTCTTTTTGATACCAACCATGCTTCCATCCCGCCTCTCCTGAGGGAGTTAACGGAGGGGCATTATTTGGAAATGGTTGCTCTTCTTGGAAAACGGACCGGAGAAATGCATCTTGCCCTTTCTTCTTCATTTGGCGAACAGGATTTTGAGCCCGAATCTTTCTCCATGCTTTATCAGAGGTCTGTCTACCAATCGATGAGAGGTTTGACCAGACAGGTCTTTCAACTGTTGAAAAAAAATCTCAGGACATTGCCCAAAGAGGTCGCTGAAAAGGGAGAGGTGGTTTTAACCCTGGAAGACAGAATCCTCGATCAATTGAAAGGGATTCTCCAAAAGAAGTTTTCGGCCATGAAGATTAGAATTCACGGAGATTACCATTTGGGACAGGTCCTCTTCACGGGGAAAGACTTTGTGATTATCGATTTTGAGGGAGAACCCGCAAGATCCTTGAGTGAAAGAAGGATCAAGAGATCCCCTCTCCGGGATATTGCGGGGATGATCCGCTCTTTCCATTATGCTACCCATTTCGCCCTTTTTAAGGAGGCCTCGATCCGGCCAGAAGACATACCTGTTTTAGAACCCTGGGCTGATCTATGGTATCGATATATTTCAGGAGCCTTCCTCCGGTCGTACCTTGATACGACTGGAAAAGCCCCCTTTATTCCAGAAGAGAGGGAAGAATTTGAGACCATGCTGAGGGCCTTTCTGCTTGATAAGGCCATATACGAACTCGGATATGAATTGAACAACCGCCCAGAATGGGTGATCATTCCATTGAAGGGAATCAAAGATCTATTGGAGGCGGAATGAAAGGTGAGAATAAATCGAAAAAAAATGAAGCGGTAAGACACGATGTCACCCTCCTGACAGACCAGGATATCTATCTTTTTAAAGAAGGAAACCACTTCAATCTCTATCATAAATTGGGCTCTCATCACCTCACAACCGATGGCATCGAGGGGACATACTTTGCCGTATGGGCCCCAAATGCAGAGAAGGTTTCCGTGATGGGAAACTTCAATCAATGGGATAAGGAATCCCATTCCCTCAAAGTCAGGGAAGAGGGTTCGGGAATATGGGAGGGATTCATCCCTGGTATTTTAAATGGGGAATCTTATAAATACCACTTAATTTCCCGGTACAATGCTTATCGGGCGGATAAAGGTGATCCTTATGCCTTCCGATGGGAACGTTCACCGAAGACCGCATCAATGGTTTGGAATCTACAATATGATTGGGGAGATGGTGAATGGATGAAGCAGAGGCGTCGATTGAACGCCCTCGATGCTCCTTTTGCCATTTATGAGGTACACTTGGGTTCATGGAGACGTGTCCCTGAAGAGGGAGATCGTTTTTTGACCTATCGTGAAATCGCTTCCTATCTTGTTGACTATGTGAAGGAGATGGGGTTCACTCATGTTGAATTTTTACCGGTGATGGAACATCCCTTTTACGGCTCATGGGGGTACCAAACGATTGGATATTTTGCACCCACAAGCAGATACGGTACTCCTCAAGATTTCATGTATTTGATCGATCAACTTCACCAAAACCAAGTAGGCGTGATCCTTGATTGGGTCCCCTCTCACTTCCCCGATGATGAACATGGTTTGGTCTATTTTGACGGGACTTACCTCTATGAGCACCAAGACCCCAAGAAAGGATTTCATCCTGATTGGAAGAGCTATATTTTCAATTATGGCAGAAAGGAGGTCAGGTCTTTTCTCATCAGCAGTGCTCTTTTCTGGCTCGATCGATACCATATCGATGGGCTTCGAGTCGATGCGGTGGCCTCGATGCTTTACCTCGACTACGGAAGGAAGGAAGGGGAATGGATCCCCAATGAGTATGGAGGAAGGGAGAATACCGAAGCAATCACTTTCCTTGAGAGATTCAACCAAGCAGTCTATGAGGCTCATCCCGATGTTCAAACCATTGCTGAAGAGTCTACGGCATGGCCCATGGTCTCAAGGCCAATTTATGTAGGGGGGCTCGGATTTGGCATGAAATGGAATATGGGCTGGATGCATGACGCGTTGGATTACATCTCAAAGGACCCCGTTTTCAGAAAATATAACCACAATCAGCTCACCTTCAGCATCTGGTATGCCTTCTATGAAAATTTTATTCTCTCCCTTTCTCATGACGAAGTCACTTACGGGAAAAGATCGCTTATTGGAAAGATGCCAGGAGACGAATGGCAAAAGAGAGCCAACCTCAGGCTTTTATATGGATACATGTATGGGCACCCGGGGAAGAAACTTCTCTTCATGGGAGGAGAGTTTGGTCAATGGAGAGAATGGGTTCACGAAGAGAGTTTGGAATGGCATATCCTTCAATACCCATCCCATCAAGAAATTCAGAGATGGGTCAAAGATCTGAACCATCTTTATCAGACGGAACCAGCCCTGCATGAACTCGATTTTCGACAGCAGGGTTTTGAGTGGGTGGATTTTCATGACTGGGAAGGAAGCATCATCAGCTTTCTCAGAAGGGGGAAAAGCCCTGAGGAGATCTTCTTGGTTATCTGTAACTTTACTCCTGTTCCAAGAATAAATTACAGAGTCGGGGTTCCCCGGGGTGGATACTGGAAAGAGGTTCTGAACAGTGATGCGAGGACATATGGTGGAGACGGTTATGGAAACTTTGGAGGGATGGAAGCCACTCCCGTGCCCTTCCATGGAAGATACCACTCCCTTTCCCTGACTTTGCCCCCTCTCGGTGTTCTATTCCTCAAAAGTGAAGGATCGCAATCATAAGAATGGAGGACATTCAATGACGGAAAGGTACATTTGCATTCACGGACACTTTTATCAACCCCCCCGAGAAAATCCCTGGCTGGAAGATGTTGAGCTTCAAGATTCCGCCTATCCCTATCACGACTGGAATGAGAGAATTAATGCGGAATGTTATGCACGCAATACCGCCTCCCGCATCCTTGATTCGGAAAAGAAGGTGATCGACCTCATCAACAATTACTCAAAGATCAGTTTTAATTTCGGTTCGACCCTTCTTTCCTGGATGGAAAGAAATAAGCCAAAAATCTATCAAGCCATTCTGGACGCGGATCATCTAAGTATGGAAAGGTTTTCCGGACATGGTTCAGCCATGGCACAGGCCTATAATCATATGATCATGCCCCTTGCCAACCGAAGGGACAAGGTCACGCAGATCCGATGGGGGATTCGGGATTTTGAAAAGAGGTTCGGAAGATTTCCCGAGGGGATGTGGCTCCCGGAGACAGCCGTCGACATGGAGACCCTTGAGATCATGGCAGAGTATGGGATTAAGTTCACCCTACTGGCTCCCCGGCAGGCGAAACGGGTGAGGCGGATAAAAAAGGGCTCTAAATGGCATGATGTGAGTGAGGGAAGGATTGATCCCACCATGGCCTACCTCTGCGTCCTCCCCTCTAACAAGACAATGAACCTCTTCTTCTACGACGGACCGATCTCCCAGGACATTGCCTTTGGAGGACTGCTGGAAAACGGTGAACACTTTGCCCACCGATTGCTCTCTGCCTTCCATGACGCCAGGGAGTGGACCCAGTTGGTGCATATTGCAACCGACGGAGAAAGTTATGGCCATCATCACCGTTTTGGTGAAATGGCACTTGCCTTCTGTCTTCATTTCATCGAATCCAAGAACCTGGCAAAGATCACCAATTATGGCGAATACCTCGAAAAATATCCCCCCACACGCTGGGTGGAGATCTTCGACCATTCCTCTTGGAGTTGTATCCACGGGGTGGAGAGATGGAAGGAGAACTGCGGCTGCAACTCCGGGATGCACCCGGGATGGAACCAGGGCTGGCGAAGACCGTTGAGGGAGGCCATGGACCGGCTGCGAGATCAACTCGTTCCACTTTATGAGAGTAAAGGCAAAGAATATTTGAAGGATCCCTGGGAGGCAAGGGAGGACTATATCGAAATCATTCTTAATCGATCCGCTGAACAGATGGAGAAGTTCTTTGAGAGAAATGCGCTCAGGGAACTTTCCAGGGAAGAAAAGAGAGAGGTTTTGAAACTTCTCGAAATACAGAGAAATGCCATGCTCATGTATACAAGCTGTGGGTGGTTTTTCGATGAGATCTCCGGGATTGAGACAACTCAGGTGATGCGATACGCTGCCAGGGCGATTCAATTGGGTGAGGAGGTGCTGGGAACCTCTCTTGAAAAAAAATACCTGCAGGTTCTTGAAAAAGCGTCGAGCAACATCCCGGAATTTGAAAATGGAGCAACGATTTATGAGATGTTTATAAAACCCACTGCCCTCGATCTTCTAAGGGTGGGGGCCCACTATGCCATCTCTTCCCTCTTTGAGGAGTATCCCGAGAGCATCCGCATCTATTGCTTCGTGGCTGAGAGCGAGGTCTATGAGAAAATGGAAGCGGGGAAATTACGGCTGGCCATAGGAAAAACCCGCATCCTTTCGGAGATTACCTGGGATGAAGAAATGATCAGCTTTGCCGTCCTCCACCTGGGAGGCCATAGTCTGAACGGTGGGGTCCGGAGATTTATGGGGGAGGAAGCCTTCTCCAGCATGCACGGGGAAGTCAAGGAGGCTTTCAATAAGGGAGATATTCCGGACGTGATCCGGCTGATGGATAAACACTTTGGGACGAACAATTATTCCTTATGGCATCTTTTCAGGGATGAGCAGAGAAAAGTTTTTCAACAGGTGCTCCGTTCCACCATGGAGGGGATTGAAGTCTCTTTCCGGAAGATATATGAAGAGAACTACCCCATCATGAGCTTTCTTCAGAATTTACAGATGCCACTTCCCAAACCCCTTATGGTCGCTGGGGAATATATCGTCAACATGGATTTGAAGAGAGCTTTTGAAGGCGAGGATTTGGATACGGGAAAACTTGAAGGCTTAATCAATGAGGCGAAGAAATGGTCTCTTGAAATTGATAAAGGAACGATTGGATATGTTGCCACCTCGTGGCTCAATGCCCTCATGGAGAAACTCCGTCAACAGGCTGAAGATGTGGCATCTATTGAAAAGATTGAAAAGGTCTTACAGCTGCTGAAATCCTTATCGGTAGAAGTCGACGTTTGGAAATCCCAAAATGAATGTTTTTTGATTAAAAAGAAACTTCACGGATCAATGAAGGAAAAGGCCGAAAAGGGAGACGATGTTACGAAACGATGGATGGAGGTTTTCCCCAAAATTTGTTCTCACCTTTCTGTGAAAATTTAGCAATGAGTCCTGCTATTCGGTTTGGTTTTTAATTCATTGATCGGAGAGATCTGGATGAAAAGGCGGGGAAGTGGGATACTCCTTCACGTTACCTCTCTCCCATCACCTTATGGTATCGGTGACTTGGGGCCGTGGGCTTACCGGTTTGCAGATTTTCTCTACGAAACCCAACAGCGTTTCTGGCAGGTTCTCCCCCTAAGTCCGACGACCCCCGAACAGGGAAATTCTCCCTATAGCAGTCGGTCTGCTTTCGCAGGTAATTCTCTTTTAATAAGCCCTGAATATCTGGTTGAGGAAAATCTTTTATCAAAATCAGACTTAATCGATTCCCCTGTTTTTTCAGAAGAAAGAGTGGATTATCGAAAAGTGTTAGGGTATAAAAGGAAACTTTTCCACAGGGTTTATCAACGCTTTAAAGATAGGAAGGAAGGACACTTTGAATTTGAGTCGTTCTGCCATAGGCACTCCCATTGGCTCGAAGATTATGCCCTTTTTACTGCCTTAAAGAGATACTTTGGTGTAAGAGTCTGGAGAAAATGGCCAAAGGACGTTAGAGATAGAAGGGGGAAGAGCCTAAATATCCTGAAGGAGAAGCTCCGAGTATGGGTGGAGAAAGAGAAATTTTTTCAACATCTCTTTTTCAAACAGTGGTCTGCTCTCAAAGGCTATTGCAACGGCAAGGGGGTCCAGATCATCGGGGATGTTCCCATCTATGTCAATTATGATAGCTCCGACGTCTGGGCCAATCCTAATATTTTTAAATTAGCTCCGGATAAGAAGCCCCTTACGGTGGCTGGAATCCCTCCTGATTATTTTAGTTCCACAGGCCAACTTTGGGGCAATCCCATCTATCGCTGGGATAGATTAAAAGAAAGGGGCTTCCCCTGGTGGGTCAGACGCATTGCACACAATCTAAAGCTTTTCGATATAGTGAGATTGGATCATTTCAAGGGGTTTGTGGATTACTGGGAGGTTCCAGCAGGTGAGAAGACAGCAATCAATGGGAAATGGGTAAAAGGCCCGAGAGAGAGCTTTTTCTACGCTCTTCAGAAACATTTTCCACAGCTCCCTTTCATTGCAGAGGACCTCGGCGTGATCACCCCGGAGGTCCATGCATTAAGGGACCGCTTTGGACTTCCTGGGATGCGTGTCCTTCAGTTTGCTTTTGGAAACGATCCCCTATCAGATGAATACAAACCGATGAACTACATCCAGAATTGTGTTGCCTATACCGGGACCCACGACAATGACACCTTGATTGGCTGGTTATACGGAGACAGAGGTCACTCTACGAGAAAACCCGAAGAAATTCGCATGGAGAAGAGAAACGCAATGTCTTATCTTGGAAACGTGAAGAGGGACAGAAAAAACATTCACTGGGAATTGATCAGGTTGCTAATGATGTCTTCAGCTAATCGGGTAATCCTTCCCATGCAGGATCTCCTTGGTTTGGGAGAGGAGGCGAGGATGAATCGTCCCGCCACAGCCAAGGGGAATTGGGAATGGAGACTGTTACGAGGACAATTAACACCTTCTGTGAAAAAAGGACTTACGGAGATGACGAATATTTACGGGAGGAAATAAAGGGGGAAGTCAGTGGATCAAACCAGGAGCGGTTGTTTTTATCCCTACCCTTGCTATTACCACACCAAAATTTTGTACAAACAATTTGAGCCCGCAAGACTCCGCTTGATTTGCGAAGATTAAATATGTTAACTTCCTTGTCAGAAATAGCCCTGTTTTTTCGATAACTTATTTATGCTGGAAGAGGAATTCAGATCTTTGTAATCCCATTAAGATTATCCATGGACTTTTTGGCATATATTCCTCAACTCCTTTCTTCCGGTATCACTATAGGAGCTATTTATGCACTGGTGGCAATAGGGTTTGTGACCATCGCCAGAGCTTCCCAAATCATCAATTTTGCCCAAGGGGAGTTTGTCATGTTAGGAGGAGTTATGACTTACTTCCTCCTAAATGTCGTAAACCTCCCCTACCCTTTAGCCGCTCTGGTCGCTATCCCGATGGTTATCCTCATTGGCTTCTTGATGCATCTCTCCGTGGTCTATCCCTTGCGGAAGGCATCCTTTCTCATCCTGATCATGGCCACTTTGGGGTCTTCCATTTTTCTCAGCAGTACAAGTGGCCTCATCTTTGGAACCTTACCCAAAACCCTTCCTCCATTTTCCGGTGAGCATCCCCTCCAAATAGTGGGAGTATCTGTTCTTCCCCAGAACCTCTGGGTCTTAGGGTTCACCTTTTTATTACTGATCCTTCTCTATCTTCTTTCCCATCGAACTTTTCTGGGGAAGGCCATGGAGGCAAGTTCTACAGATCCCTTGGGAGCCGACCTCTTGGGAATTTCAAGAAACCTCATGGTCTTTTTTGCTTTTGGAGTCAGTGCAGGGGTTGGAGCGACTGCCGGAATTCTGATCACCCCGATCTTCTTCACCAGCTATAGCTCTGGGACACTCTTAGGCCTCAAGGGTTTTATCGCAGCCGTCTTGGGAGGGTGGGGTAAAAATAGTGGTGCAATTCTTGGAGGTTTTGTCCTGGGCATTGCGGAATCCTTAAGTTTGGCCTTCATCCCTTCAGGTTATAAAGACGCCGTTGCTTTTATCATTTTATTATTGATCTTATACTTTCGACCCAAAGGAATTTTAGGTTCACCTTTTATAGATAGCCGCCGATGGTAGAGACAAAAAAAAGCGAATTCAGAAAACGGGACCTCTTCTATCTGGTACCCCTGTGGTTAATGTCCTTAATTGCGCCTGACCCTTATCTCTATCATAAGAAGGGGTTTAAAAAGAAAGACCTCTTTTATCTTGGCGCCATATGTTTGGCACCCCTG
>Ga0209164_1004270_pt1 | contig 12927 bp, 10 predicted proteins | sample MTBNYHSulfiMetaG_FD_187458 | JGI IMG/M metagenome (GOLD analysis project Ga0209164, IMG submission 187458) | Enrichment culture microbial communities from rom New York Harbor, USA that are MTBE-degrading - MTBE-NYH (New York Harbor Sulfidogenic)... | ecosystem: Environmental > Aquatic > Marine >...
CTTCAGTGGTCAGATGGACAACCATTCACTATTGAGGACGTGAGATGGACTTTCGAAGAGATATATTTAGTCGCGGAGATGACTCTGTTCGGAAACAGTACTTTTATGAGCTCTGCAGGTGATCTACCATTGGTGGAAGTGGAGGGCAACACGATCTCATTCACATGGAGCGAGCCAAACGCCCTTGCACCAAGAACTATCGGCCTGACTCCCATACTACCGAAGCATTCTCTCGAACAGTATGTCGTAGATGGGACTTTTCCGTCTGCCTGGAATATTGGAGAAACCGAGAAAGTTGTGGCTATGGGACCCTTCGTCATTGAGCAGTTTCACCTGGGAGATACGATAGTACTTGAGAAGAACCCGTATTATTGGAGATTTGACAGTTCGGGTTTCAGATTGCCCTATCTAGATAAGATCTTTGTCAAGGTCTCCACGAGCATGGAGCAAGCTCTTCTTCGTTTCGAGGCTGGCGAACTTGATGTCTATAATCCATCGGCTGAACAGTTCCCCCGTGTGCTCTCGATGGCCGAGGAAAAGGGCTGGAGTGTTTTGGCCGGTCAGCCGAGACCGCTGACTGAGTTCCTCATGTTCAACTTCAATGCTCCCGATCCGGTGAAGCGCGAGTGGTTCAGAAACGAACACTTCAGGAAGGCGATAGCTTATTTGATGGATCGAGAATCGATTCTCAACACGATCTTTTCTGGACTGGGCGCCTCTATTCACGGACCATTATCTTCATCGAGCATCTATTACGATCCCAAGGTGGAGGAGTTCAGTTACGACTTTTCGCCGACCCGGGCAAGGCTTGAGCTGAAGCGTGGCGGCTTCGACTGGAGGAGCGACGGAACCTGTATCGACGAGTATGGGAATCCGGTGAGTTTCCAGATACTAACGTGTTCTTGGAACAGCCAGTGGATCGGAATCGTCACGATACTCTCAGATCAGCTTTCAAATATTGGAATCAACGCAACTACTGCATTCATGGACTGGGACACATATGTTACCAAAGCCCATTCTGGAACATTCGACTCAATGACTCTCGCAGAGGGAGGCGCTGAACCGGGGCTCCTTACAATGGTCTACCATTCAAGAGGGGTGAGACATTACTGGAATTATCATCCAGATTACAATCAAAGCGATCACATAACCGAGGAGACCTATTTTTATCCCGATTGGCAGAAGAGAATAGATGAGATCTTGGAAGCGCAAAAATCCGTTATTGAACTGGAAGAGAGATGCCAATTGTTCTCCGAATTCCAGTTGGTGATGGCCCAACATTTGCCGATCGTCTTTACGGCTACACAACTTCTTCTCTATGCGTACGACAATAGCATCCATCATGGGCCATGGAAATATGGATCGATGTTCGAACTGCCCTGGAGACCATGGGATGTCTGGAGAGAGTGAAGGGAGATGCAGAAGTGAAGCGCATATCAACGGCCATTATCGTCGTGCTTTCCTTCTGCTGTGTGTTTTCGAGAGCGCAAGATTATTATGTCGCAGAAGTCTCCGGTAAACCAAGATGACTCTGGTTAATAGTTTCACTTCAGTCCGTTGAAGAGACACTAGACTCGAAAAGTGGGTGAGACAGTTGTTCAGAATCGACTTTCAGCTGGATAAGGACAGCACAGTTCCGTTGTACTTGCAGTTAATCGAAATGCTGAGAAAGAAAATCCTATCGGGCGAATATCCCGACGGCTCTAAGCTACCTTCTGTTAGAGAAATCGAACAGCTTCTCGGCGTGAGCAAGAATGTTGTCCTGAAAGCTATGAACGAACTCTACGTGGATGATCTTGTCTACCGAGAAGTGGGCAGCGGTACATATATTCGCGCCAAAAAAGAGAAGGGAGCCGACACCGGACCCATCGACTGGTGCAAACACCTGGATACCTGGTACAGACATACTCATCAATTCAAGAAGAGATCACCGACGAGCGAAACTGCGACGCGCGGTCTCCAGGTGATTTTTCATAACGAATCGCCAGACGATGAGCTGATCCCACATCAGCTCCTTAAGGCCCTCACACAAAGAGCGATGAAAAGCGACATCTTCATGGAGACGGTTAACTATGTTGAGCATCCAAAAGGATTGCGTGATCTTCGAAAAGCAATATGTATGAGACTCGGATGTAATGGGGAGAGCCTGAAGCCGGAAAATGTTATCGTAAGCGGCAGAAACGTCGAATCGGAGCATTTGATCTTCAAAGCCTTCACCAGACAGGGAGAAGCAGTTGTGATTGAAAACCCCACAAATATGAACGTGCTCGGAATTCTGAAGACCCTGCATCTGAAGGTAATTCCCGTTAGACGAAGCATCGAAGGAATCGATCTAAACCAACTTGAAGATGTTCTCAGAAAGAATTCGGTCAAACTTGTCTATTTGCAGTCAACTGCGGGTGAACCGATGGGTACGACTATGCCTGACAGGAAGAAACAGGAACTTGTAAGGCTTGCCGCAAGTCACAGAGTTCCAATTGTCGACGACTTGACCGGCGGCTCCGAGTTTCAGTACACGGGAAAGACTCCCTTTCCAATGCGCCACTTTGAGGAAGACAACGTTGTTTTCGAAATACATGACATAGTGAAAACCTTTGGAGCTGGAGTCACAACAGGCTGGATAGTAGGCCCGGATAAAGCTTTGGACATATTATGGAGTTCAATGAGAGTCATGGAGAGAGATGTCGCAGGATTACTTCAGCTGGTGACGAATGAGATACTCAACTCCGAGTTTTACGATCACCATCTTTCCTTCGTCCATGAGAAACTTACAAAAAGACGAGAATTGTTAATCCATGCCTGTAACAGATATCTGCCGTCATATGCCAAAGCCAATATCTGTGATTCGGGAACCAGCTGGTGGGTAGAGCTTCCGAAGGGCTTTGATGTGCGCGACATAAGAAGGAATCTCAACAGAAAGAACATAGAGATTGCGCCGGGAAACTGGTTCTTCAATGACGAAAGAGGGTACAACTTCTTCAGACTGGGACTGTATGTTAAGGAAGAGTACATAGAACCGGCGCTGATAGAAATAGGAAAGACAATTGAGAGGTACAGAAAGCACGAGTTCGGCTCAGTCACGAAGTTCGAATACACAAGCTGGTGATGTGCACTGTAGTGGATTTCGAGGTTGAAAGTGGCTCATTCAACGAGAAGAGTTCACTTCTGTTCGGTGCAAAGGAGCTTAATCGAAAACTCATTCAAAGACTGCCGTTAACACGTGAAGTTTCGAAGTCACTCCTGGCTCTTTGGAAGGAGCGTGATTGTCTGTGAAAAGGTTCATGATCACTTCGGAAAGCGAGCTCCCCATAGAACCGTACGATCCGGCCTTCGTCGTTCTCGATGTTACCGATCCGCGCAAGATATCCTTCGTAGATCGAATAAGGACTCTGGGTACGACCGTTTCATTCGCTTCTCATAATGGGCTTCTCTTCTGCAGTGAAATTGGCCACCTGGAAATCTTCGACGTTTCGAGCCTTCCAAAAATCTCCAGAGTATCCATGTTTGAGGGAAACCATCCAGGCAACACAACACTGTATGAAGTGTCGGAAAAGCGCCTGTACCTTTCAAGCTATCAGCATGGAATAAGCGTAATTGATGTCAAGAACCCGACTTCGCCTGTTCTGCTCGGGTCATGTGATTGTGATATCTCAGTTGAACCAGGTGCTGGTATCGGCCCATACGGGATTTCTCAGATAGTGAAGAGGGGACACTATGTCTTTGGGGTCGCCATGGATTATGTGGCTACAAAGGAGAGGGAAGCGCTGTACATCTACGACGTAAGCGATTTCGAAAATATCAGGAAGGCTGCCAGATTGAGTACAACCCCCGTTAGGGGTCATGGAATGGCAATAGTAGGAAGCCACTTGTTCGCGGTGGGTGCATGCGGAACTCTCTCAATAGACATATCATCTCCCGAGGAGCCTCTCACGATTGGAGAACTGCCGCTTGAAGGGAGATTCGGTGTTTTCGCCCGAGATTACAGGAATCGACTCCTAATCTCGGGAAGAATACTTGAATTCGCCGAAGAAGAGAGTTCTGCAAAGGCTGACAGCAAATTGTCTTCATTGCCGCTCCTCTCGAGCGACAGGTCTCAGAATGGATTCTTTCAGGTAATCGACGTTTCAAACCCGGTGCATCCTTTCCTCATAAACGAGACCCGTATAGACACGGGAGAGGGCTTTGGATTTCTCGTGAATAAAGACATCGCCTATCTGGCCTGCTCTAACGGTGTCGCGACTGTGGACGTAAAAGATGTAAACAACCCGGCAGTTTTAGCTTTTTTTGATGAACTGGATAAGACAAAGGAATACATAGGAGTGGCAATAGTAGAAGCAGACTGAAGAAGTCTTAAATATCTCCTCTATCTCTTTAAACGGGTTCATGATTTTGGGCCTGGAGGAGGCATGATTTCTGTGAAACGTCTCGTTTTCGGTGAGAATCTATCTGGCTGGAATATCGGTTCGTCATTCATCTTGGCGGATGTCTCCGACCCGGCGAAGATATCCGTAATCGCGAGGGCTAAAGCTTCGGGAAACTGCATGGCCTTCCTAGTCGATTCGGGAAGACTCTATTGCCTTGAAAGAGAGTTTTTCGAAATCTTCGACATCACAGATATCGAGAACATAAGAATGCTGAAAAGAATAGAAGGATATAGTGGAGGATACATTCTTTTAGATAGAACGAAGGAGCTGCTCTACCTCTCTAACTGGAGGCGGGGAATTGCGATTTTGGATGTCTCAAAAAGGGACGAACCGATTCCACTGGGAAGCGCCGATTGTGACTGCGTCGATCTTCATCCCGTTGGAAATGACGGACCATATGGTATGTCAAGCGGCCTTTGTCTCAGAGGTAATTTCCTGTTTGGAGCTAGCATGGATTACGTCACGTCGAGAAACCTGGGAGCTTTGTACGTGTACGATGTTTCAGATCCTTCGAATCCAAAGAAAGTCACGAAAATCCCGACTCCGGACTTCAGAGCGCACGGGATGGATTCGAAAGGCAACTATGTCTTCGCCGTCGGCGCACACGGGGTTCTATCATTCGACATCTCCATTCCTGAAGACGCCATGATTGTTGGAGAACTGAAGACCGGCAATCACTTTTTTGCGAGTACGAAGCTAGCCGATAATTTTCTCTTTACAGTTGGCGTTATTCACGGCTCCGTCGAACACAACGGAATTCTTGACGTAATAGATATCTCTAACCCTCTGCACCCTCGACTCATTGGAGAAATTGTCTTGCCGTTGAGTTTCGGGCTCAGCATAACGATCGACAATGAGATAGCCTATATCGCCTGCGACTCGGGCGTGGCGATTGTAGATATCGGAAGACCGGAATCGCCGAGACTGCTCGCCGCCCGTAACGCTCCTGAGGGCAAATGGAACTCGGGAATACACGTATATGACATCTTATAAGCTCAATCAACCGTGAGTATCTCCAGTCCGGAAGCAATTCTGGAACTGTCGGAGGGGCGGAACAGATGGGTAATATCCGGATTAGCAGGATCGCTAACGTCGATGACCCGCAGCCCGAAATTCGAGACGAGGATGAGTCTCTCCCCGGTCTTTCTCATCGACACGTCTTGATTGTCTGAAAGAAAGTTAATATACAGAAGCGTCTTTCCCATGAACTTTGGTTCATCTGATACCCTCAGATCGACAACATTGAGCAAGCCCGTTGTCGACCTAAGTGCCCATTCATGCTCGACAAGATAAGCGAAGTCTCCATAGACAATCAATCCAACTCCCCTGGTCCTGTCCCTTTCCACAAGTGCCGAACCTCCGCTTTCATTAATGTCATTGACGTTCCTGATCATAAGATTGTTGAATCCAGAGATATATAGTCTCTCACCCTTTATCGCATGAACGTTGCCCTTGCAGGGGGCAATACTCACTTTTTCTTTCATTTGCGGACTCTCGGGCGAAGTGACGTCGTAAATCAGCAGGCATTCACGGTGAGATGAAGTGTTCAAATCATTAACAAGCAACAGAAGATGGTTGTCGAACAAGGCGATATCCGTCATTAATAGATCTTCCGAAAGATTTCCCGGGTAGATGTGACTGAGCAACTTCGGCTCTTCTCGTTCTGCTATGCTTATGATCCCAACACCCTGAACTTCGTTTAGAACGAATATGAGATCTCTGTGTACATCCGGAGCGATCTTCTTCCCGCCGAACCCCTTGAAATGAGAGATAAGACTTACTTCCGGCAGCATTGCTGCATTGTAGATATCGACTTCGGAATTTCCTGAACAGACGAGATAATTGCCGATTCCGAACAGGTCTCTGTAAAAACCTTGACAGGGTGTCCTGCCAACAAGCGCCGGTGCCTGATTAGGAGTAATATCGACCACCATGAAGGCGCAGTCACCTCTCTCAACAGGATCAGAATCCATGGAAATCGCGAAGTCTCTCATGATCTCTCCCGCCTCTCATCGATCTCAAGCAGAAAAGTCTATGATCTCGATGGCATTATAGACCATGTCTGCTCCCGAGGGCCCACAAAGACTTCTAACGGCAGGTTTCTCGGGGTTAGCCATTTCTACTGCCGAAATAGTACCGTCGCTTACGACATATACAAGATCCTTAACTAATGCCAAGTTCCAGCTGACACGCCCTAATGTCGGCGTTTCTCCAATCTCCCTTATATGAAGGGGGTTGGTGATGTCAAAAATCGACAGTACCCCGGCAGAGCCTTCCGGAGCGTAGTCCGACCCCGCATTATAAAGCAGGTTTCCCCGGATAACCGAGTTGCAGCACATTCTTGCCTTCATTTCATGTCTGTTGATGAGAACGGGATCGAGCGGCTCTGAAATGTCGAAAACAAGTATGCTTTCAAAACCCGAGGCATAAGCAATATCTCCTTGAGCAACCATTCCATGGCTTCTCCAGGGAGCGGTGCTGATCATTACCTTCTGCTGAGGGTTTGATGGATCTGCTATATCGTAAACAATGAAGACCTCTCTGTGTTTGTCGTCCGTATAGTCGCAGGTCACGCAGAAAGCGTATCTCCCTCGAACCACAATTCCTGCAACCCCATAGGGTCCGTACGGGCTGTCGTCGTCAGGCAAGACCTGGTAGTTACACGGCGCCCTACCGATAACAGATGGATTGTACGGATCATGAATGTCAACGATAGTGATTCCTCTCTTCCAGGAAGTCAGATAAGCGTAATCGCCGTCAGAAGAAAGCTCCATATCGATTCCACCATACAGGTCGATATGGGAGATCTCTTTCACAGAACTCAGGTCGGAGACATCGTATATTGAGAAATCCTTGTACATCGAGCAGTAGATCAATCCGTCTTTGTATGCCAAGGATACAACTAAGCTATGAGTCTCCATTTCAAGTATCGAAGACAACCGAAACGGGTCGGTCGCATCGATGAAACTGAGTCTGAACTTGGTTTCCTTCGGGAAATTGCTTTCGGTAACAACAAGGACTCTTTTCATCACCGGACCACCTCTTCTCTGATCGGTCCTGATCCAGCATTATTATACTTAACAAGGATCTATTTCATCTATCCAGAAGAGTCTATTGCCCAATACTGATCAGAAAAAATGGCCCGCTATGCGGGCCGATCCTCTAGTTAGAAGGGAAAAGGGTTTTGTACTCTTTTTATCGAGACTTGTATCACAGTGTAAGATAAGTGGGAACGCCGTTCAAAAACTCTTGAGCAAATCTGTCTTTATCCGCGGCGACAACTGCCGCGCTTTCCAGACCGGTTTCGTCTTTGAAGAAGACTATTACCTTATCGAAGGGGCAGAGAACGCAGCCGTACTTTTCTGCTCCCAGACAAACCTCCTTCCACAGAACTTCGATCCCTATTCTGCTGAAGAGATTCAGGCAGATTTCCGAGATGTCCAGTTTGTAGTCACCCCCGGCTGTGTGGACGTACACTTGCGTTACTGTCACAGTTCCATCGAGATCGTATCTAGCAATTGCCAGTGATGCAAATATCGTTATCAGCAAAAAGATCATTATGAAAGTCTTTCTCATTCTTTTGCACCTCCTTCAGAAATGAATTGATTGATTAATCGAATCATTAACAACACACTTTTCCAAAACCATTGAGAGTCATCTGAATAGTACGAGATAATCAGGCTTCAATAGTAGTTCCATAATCATGCGTGAAATCCCACTCATTTGCGGCCAGTACCGCAACCTTCTCCACACCTTTTTCGATGTAGAAGACAATTATCCTGTCACTTGTTGAAAGCGAAAGGCCTCTCTCTATTGCCGTCCTACATACTTCTTGCCAGAGCAAACATCTAGATGCACAACTGCAGAAGTCGCTGCAATTTTCGTTAACTGCGACTTGAACATCTCCTCCTGACGTGTGGATGTATACGGCAAAGATCTGAGAAGCGCGGTAATTGTTGACTGCAGATCTTTCTGCGAGCATTTCGGGACCGGCGCCGCCTTCGAAAATAGTCCTTGTTTCCGTGCTAGCCAAAACACTGACTGAGCACAACAGTACAAGGCTTACAAGAAGAATCGCTACCTTTTTCATACCAAACACCTCCTATAATCGGTTCGAAACGTGATTTATGGGCTAAGAAACCCTTTCTTCTTTAAACACTTCATCCCGATAGTCAATTACCTCGATGCCTTCCGCAATTTTGTCGACTTCACAAGGAGTACATAGATTAAGCAGCTTAGGTTTCTCGGGATCGGCTACATCGACTATCGCCAGGCCGCATTGGCAGGAGAGATACGCGAGATTATCCACAACTTTGACGTTAGTGGCCGCTCTTGCGGGAATCAGAAGCTCACTAATACTCTCTACGTGAAGAGGATTTGAAATGTCGAGTATCCTCAATCCTGCAAGCTTCTTGTTGGGCTCATATACTATTTCGGGAACGTACAGATAATCACCTGAAAGCCAGGGATTCATACCAAAACGGTCCGGAGTTTCTATCAAAGAGATAGTTGCGGGTTCTTCAGGCCTCGAGATATCGATAACCATCGTACTTCTCAGGCCTACTATGACAACGTAATTCCTTTTCAGTACTATGCCGTGGCCACGACATGGGTAAGTATTCACTCTAGCGATCCACTTTGGGCTTGCCGGTCTCGAAATATCAAAGACGTAAAGAGCCTCTCTGTTCTGGAGCATGTCGTAATCCATAGTAGAGGCGAAGAGAAGCCCATTATGCACTGCGAGACCGGAGACGCCATAGGGGTGAATCTCTCCATTGTTTCTTTCATCTCCGTTACACCCCATCCTTCCAATCATTTTTGGCTCATAGGGATCATTTATGTCGATTATTAAGACACCGTTCTTCCAATCGGCAAGAAAGGCCTTCTTCTTTCTTGCCGAGATCACTATCTGACAGCCGCCGTTTGCCGCGAGCCTTGAAAGCAATCTAGGCGCAAATGGGTCAGAAATGTCAAAGATCATGAAACTGCCCGGAATACTGCAATAGAGCGCGTCGTTACTACTTGCGAAACTTCCACAGTGATCTGGTAGTCTGTTTCTGCTAATCACGACAGGATCAAAGGGGTTGCTAACATCTATCATCGCGAACCCACAATCGCTTTTCGTAGGAAAATGTGAATCTGCTGTAACGACTACTCTCTTCATTGAACCCACCTCACAATGGAATGGGACAGCAAATTTACTTAGTGAAAGGGGGGGTCCCGCCCCCCTCTCTTCTCGGGTCTGGGCCCTTTTATGATCAAACTGGACCACTTGAGAATGACCGTTTCTCTCTTTCCGATAAGAGTATAGGGTCGATTTTCCACTTCTAAGGGTACATTTGCGCCTAAGTTCATGGGAACACTTGTCTTTCATCAAAAGAGAACACGAATTCTATAACCATTTCTTAGAGCACATATCTGCAGTTCAAAGAAGACAATCGGATATAGCCGATAGAAACTGGCAGAGTTCAAAACGAGAGAACCCCGAAGAAAACGTGGTCGAGGGTAAAGACATGGGTTGGAAAGAGCAAAAGATCAGTTTCAAGATGCAAGTTCCATGTTGCAAGCATTAGAACCGCTGCATGCTAAAAACTGAGAACTCGCTGATCGATGGAAAAAACGCTTTGCACTGCTGAAAAGCGTTCTTGGTCCTTCGTCCAAAATCATGAACCCGTCCTTGGTTAAGATCAAGCGAGAAAGAGCATGATCGAGATGTTCACTGAACTCGCGAGAAGAGCGGGATTCTGAGCAGGAACATCTCAGAATGACTTAACCAAAGGGAACAATGTGAAACAAGAAAAGACTTTTGTCCCCGGCAACTTGCACCAACTCTTTGCTTTATCATCCCATATAGCCTGCCACAGTGAGCCTGCACAAAGTGCTCCTGTTTGGGGCTCCTGCTTGGGGGTTGTTCAGGGTCATCCCGCAGAGTCCGCCCTGGAATGTACTCGCTTCGTCATCCCACAAAGTCTGCCCTGGAATCCATCCACTTAGCCTGCCCTGATAATCTCCTGTTCAGGGTCATCCCGATATGCAACTGATCGGGATCTGGTCTTAAAACGCTCCAAAGGACGAGATCCTGGCCAGTAGCATGCCAGCTACTCTAAGGCAAGAAAAGACTGTCGCGGCGAAGGCGTACGGTTATGAGTCTCACCAACGAGCCTCCCTAGATCCACTCTCTTTGTCATCCCGTGATACAACTGCACGGGATCTCTCCTTTTGCTCCGCACGAGTTAGTTCGGGCGCTCGCCACTGTATTCAGTGACCGGGCTCAGCTGAAAGCTGAGACTGGCATCACGAAGTGGTACTGACGAAGGCGAAGCCTTCACTGGCGGAGGAAGATTCTCCGCCAATGTGACTGGCCTGTGTCAGCAAACTGGCTCTTTTTATTTCCTGGCGCGTAAGCAGCATCATCACTTCCCTGCAAAGCCAGCCTTGCATCCATTTTTGTCCGGCAACTTCCCGAAATAGCTTTGTAGGTTATAATTATCCAGGAGGTGAGAGCTATGGCAAGCACTTACAGAAGAGAGATGTTGGAGTCAGAGATATTGAAGGTTCTCACGGTAGCTCTATCATCTTACACCAGCGAAAAAGACTCGCCGGGTATGGCTTCAATTGTCAGGGTTGAACTGACTAAAGACAAACGGTTCGCGACCGTGTACGTTAGTCTTATGGGCCCCGACGACAAGAAGAAGAAGCTCGTTGAGAAACTGAATGAAGACAAGGGGTTCTTTAGAACTGCCATTGCAAAGAACATCCGGCTTTTCAAGGCCCCCGAGATTCGTTTTAAGGAAGATACCGGAATCGAAGCAAGCTTGAGAGTGGCAAAACTTCTCGAGCAGATCGAAAAGGAGAAAAACGATACGGAAAATGAATGATGGAATAGTACTTGTTGACAAGCCAGTCGGTGTAACCTCTCACGATGTTGTCAACCTTCTTCGCAAGAAACTGAATACAAAGAAGATAGGCCATGCAGGAACACTTGATCCCTTCGCTAGCGGGCTTCTAATAGCCGGCGTAAAAAAAGGGACGAGAGTACTTGAGTACTTTCTCGATATGGACAAGACATACAAGGCTGAGCTTGAACTGGGACGAATAACAGACACATTTGACAATACGGGAAAGACGGTCGAAGAGAGAGAAGTTCCTGCACTTTCCGAGGATGAGATAATTACTGTCTTGAAGTCTTTTGAAGGAGAGTATCTGCAGGTGCCTCCCGCGTACTCCGCCAAGAAGTACAACGGAGAAAGACTGTACAAGCTCGCAAGGGAGGGAAAGATCATCAACCTTCCACCAAGAGCGGTAAGAGTTTATTCAATGACGGATATAAGTTATTCTAGAGAAAGGATTACCTTCACTGCTAGAGTATCCAAGGGGACCTACATAAGGTCTTTAGCTATGGACATAGGTTATAAGCTACGCTGTGGAGCGACTGCCACTAACCTCCGTCGGGTCTCTCAAGGAAGGTTCTCAGTCGACAGCGCTTTTCAGATCGACGACGTCTCCAAGATCTCAATCATTTCGCTGGAAGAAGCTGTTGACTTTCTTCCGGGACTTCTCTTGAGCGATTCCGAGAGCACCAACGTGTTGCTTGGCCGACAGATCTACGCAGGTGGAGTTGCCGGTATCCTGGGCAAGTTTGCCAAGGATGAGATAATACGCATTGTTGGAAGCGACGAGCGCCTTATTGCAATAGCCCGATCCGAACGCGCCTCCTCATTTGTGAAGACCCTCCTGGCGAGGGGTTCTGTCGAGAGAGTGGCAAAACTCGTGAAGGTTCTTGGTGCCTGATATGTATGCAGCGTGCATTGGCAACTTCGACGGAGTTCATCTCGGTCACAGGGCAATCATGCAAAAAACTGTTGATCTTGCCGAAGATCTCGGCCTGCAGAGTGTCGCAATTTCGATCGTCTATCCATGGGGATACTACTTCCCGAATTTTCCCGGAATTATTTATCCGGTCACCCACCGTCTCGAGCTGATTCTGTCATCCGGCATCGAAAAGGTAATGACGGCCAACATGTCAGAGATAAGATACCTCGAGCCTGAAGACTACATTTCGAACCTTATAAAGCAGGGTGTGAGAGTCGTTGTCGTCGGAAGCGATTTTACCTTTGGAAACGGCGCAAAAGGAAATGTAGAGCTCCTGAAGAAGCTCTCAGAAGAGAGGAATTTCGAGGTGGAGATAGTCCCCGATTCAATGCACAGCAACAGAAGAATAAGCTCCAGCTGGATAAGAGAGGCTCTCGCCAAAGGCGATATCACCCTGGCCAACACTCTTCTCGGGAAGAATTACGCTATAAGGGGAATCGTTTACAAAGACAAACAGCTGGGATCGAAGATAGGCTTCCCGACCGCAAATATTTACAGGGGCGACGAAAGACTTGTAACACCAAAATCGGGAGTTTACATTGTGAGATCCCGGATAGACTCAAGAGATTACTTTGGCCTGCTGAATGTGGGTTTCAGACCGACTATAAACACATCGGAGGAAGTCAAATAC
>Ga0209164_1004272_pt1 | contig 12921 bp, 13 predicted proteins | sample MTBNYHSulfiMetaG_FD_187458 | JGI IMG/M metagenome (GOLD analysis project Ga0209164, IMG submission 187458) | Enrichment culture microbial communities from rom New York Harbor, USA that are MTBE-degrading - MTBE-NYH (New York Harbor Sulfidogenic)... | ecosystem: Environmental > Aquatic > Marine >...
AAATGGAGCAGGTACTCTTGAACCTGTTTGTGAATGCTGCTGATGCTATGCCTGAAGGCGGGGATATTGTTATGAAAACCAGGAATACGACCTTTGAAGCGGCGAAACAAAAAACATATGATATAAAATCAGGCAATTATGTTTCGTTGACAGTTACAGATACAGGTACGGGTATGGACAAGAAAACCACCCTTCACATTTTTGACCCCTTTTTTACAGGCAAGGAACTGGGTCGCGGTACCGGTCTTGGCTTAGCTTCCGTTTATGACATCGTAAAAGGTCATGGCGGATATATTGACGTCGATTCCCAAAAGGATCATGGAACCACCTTCAGTATTCACCTGCCAGCATCAGAAAAAGAATTCCAGAAATCTATTAACCCCGCTGAAGGATTCATTCGGGGAACCGGGATGGTGTTGCTCGTAGACGATGAAGAAGCGATCCGAGAGGTAGGGCAAAAATGGTTAGAAGCAATGGGTTATTCAGTGCTCACGGCCCAAGAAGGAAAAGAGGCTATAAGAGTGTACAAAGAAAATAGGGATAGCATAGATATTGTGCTCTTAGACATGATTATGCCTGTGCTGGGCGGCAGGGAAACTTATGAGGCCCTTAAGGAAATTAACCCTGAGGTGAAAGTTCTTCTTTTAAGTGGGTATAGCATAGATACTCAGGCGGCTGATACCCTAAAAAAGGGTTATGACGGATTTATCCAAAAACCTTTTACCATGAAAGAGCTATCTGAAAAAATAAGGGGGGTGCTAGGAGATAAGTAATCTTTTTACTTCTTCAATTCCTTGGAAGGTTTGTTAGACACCCAATGTTTTTAGGATTTTTCTTGGCTTCTGATTGCCCTAGCTGACACGTAGGCCATACCATCTGCCATTTCCCGTAAAAAAGTAAAACAGAATCATCCTTCTCCCCTATGGGCATTACGCCAAGAAGAGTAATGTATCATATCTTGGAATGGGGTACTACGCTATCGAGGAATAAGGAAAGAAAAGATTAATCCGATAGGAGTCCCCCACATGTTACCGCTGACAATTGATGTAGGCACAACGCAGCTGCTTCAGATATGTCGCTTTGCGACTTTGACACCATTTGTGGAAAAACAGACATTAGTAACGAATATTCGGTCCGCCGAACACCGCAACTGAATAGACACAAAGGAATCCTAAACCAACCCTTTGATGTGATGAGATTCACCTCGGTTAACGAGTTTGCATGGGTTTTAATTTATTATAAAGTACTTCATAAGGGGTTTTTCCAGGGTGTGACCCATGGGGGCGATCGAAGTTATAATAATAATCAAATAGCTAAGTCCCCGGCTTTGCCAGGGCTGAATTTAACTTGTAGTAGTTCATCAATTTGCTTTACTATCCCCTTGATTTGAAATGGTTTTCTGATGAGCAAGTCTATATCGCATTCCTTCATTTTCTGATCATCAGTTTCAAGTCCGCAGCCAGTGATTAAAGCGACTAAAGTGGCCGGTTTTTCTCCTTTTACGCTCCGAGCGACATCCCATCCGCTTATCTCCGGCATGGCCAGGTCAGTGATAACTAGATCAAAAGGTTGGTTTCTGAAAAGCTGGGTCCCGTCTCTTCCATGGCCAGCCGTTATTACTTCGTGACCAGCGTCTATTAGTACCTCATTCAGCAGATCCCTTACGGTCTCGTCATCGTCTATAATTAATATCCTGGCTTTCTGCCGTTGTACTTTTTTGGTTTCTGGCACTGCGTTGTGTTCTTTGATGCTACTGATGGGTAGAGTTATGCTGACCGTGGTACCCTTACCCTCTGTGCTCTCTATTTCTATATTGCCGTCGTGTCTCTTGACTATGCCATACGAAACACTCAGCCCAAGGCCGGAATTGCTTGGTCCTTTGGTTGTGAGAAAAGGATCAAAAGCTTTGTTTTTAAATTCTTCCGGCATCCCTATGCCGGTATCCCTGATTCTTATAAACACTTCTCGCTCGTTGCTCTGGGTACTTATATATATTCTACCCCCGCTTGGCATAGCCTCAAACGCATTGAAAATCAGGTTAACAATAACTTCCCGTATGGCCGCTTCTTCACCTGCGATAGGTGGCACCTCGTTCAGTTCCATCTGGAGGTCTAGTTTTTTGCCCAAAACCTCAGTCTCAGTTTCCCACCGTGTTTTTGTAAATTCCACGGCATCTTTTATCAGCTCATTTATATTTAGTGAGGTGAAACCTTCTGCGTCCCTGCGAAACTTAGTAAAATCAAGCAATCTACGCACCATGGCTGCCCCATCCAGGGCAGATTTTTCGATTACGTCGAGGCTTTTTTGGACAGCCGGATCTTCGTTTCTGTCGAGTTTTTGGCGCAAAAGCTGTGCTCTTCCCAGCACTCCGGCCAGCAGATTGTTAAAGTCATGCGCTACACCACCCGCCATCTCTCCGAGTGCCCTCACTTTTTCTATCTGAATAATGCGATTCTGAGCCTTTTTAAGGTCGCGGAGGCTTTGGTCCAGCTCGGCCAGAAGCCTGATGTTGTTAAGCTCCATGCCAACCTGATCGGCGATTATGGATAAAAAGCCCCAGTCTTTCTGTGAAAAGCCGCCGCCATTTTTCTTGTTTATGACATTGATAGCCCCTACGGTTTGCCCTTTGGTACGGACAGGAATGCACGCCACAGAACGGATAGTCTCCACGGGAAAATCGTTGTCTTTCCCCGAGAATCTCGCGTCCAACTCGAGGTCATCTATCAAAATGGCCTCATTATTTGCTATCACCCATGCAGCAACACTGCCCGTCGGGTATACCTTCATTTCAAGGCTTTCTTCGCCACCGGAGTAAAAACTTATTGCTAAATTTTCTTTTTTTTCATCGCAAATGAAAAGCGCGCTGGCCGTTGAATCAACTAAGGTATTGCAGCAAGTCATCACGTTGCTAAGGAGTTCGTAAGCGTTGAGAGCCGAGTTTATCAAAGAAGGTATTTCCATGAGAGCAACTGCTTCTTCATCGGAGATTGAGCCGATATGCCCACCACTCATTGCTTTTTGTCTTTGCAAGGCTTTTTCGATCTGGTCTGGTGTGACGATCCCCATTTCCATAAGTATCTTGCCCAATCGGCGGTCTTTCCACTTAGCCCTGGCTGTGTTTATGCTTGAAAGGATTGACGGTAGGCTCTTAGAGTGCGTCAGCGTCCATTTGTCGTCAAATTCCTTTTGTTTTCTTAAAGCTTCTTTTATCTGTTGTTCTGTTGCGTAGCCAAGCTCCACGAGAATTCTTCCAAGTGGTCGGGTCATTTTTTTCTCCTCAGAAAAAAAGTGCTCCTTATTTATCGGCTTTTTCGTCCAATTCTTTAATGGATGCTGTCGAACTGTCATGGGTCAATATGATGGAAACTTAAATTTCCTGCGTGCAAAGGCATCGGAGGCAAGGGATGTTGAAGCCCGGCTTAAAACGCTTGATAAGGGTATAGGAGACGTAACCGTTAATATCTTTTCAAGGGAGATGAGAGGCGCGTGGGAGAAGGCAAATCCCCTTCCCTCAGATCTTGTGGTCATGGCTGCAAGCAATCTGGGCCTAATTCCCGATGATATGCGAGATAGAAACATGATCTTGTAAATACTCGTAAACAACTGGATTCGTGAAGGTCACCCTATAAGAGATTCCCCTGACCTCGAGGCTGCACTCCTTAGACTGGGGAAGAACTATTGCAGAAGAGAATTGTGCGACAAGTGCCCGATAGGAGAATGTGAACGTTAGAACCAGCCTTTCCATTAATATCTGCAATTATCTCTGTTCAGGATTCCGCAATACTGTAAGGCATTTTGAGTATTGTGGGCTGGCTGTACTTATGGATATTCTCTTCCAGTACAAGAAAAGCAGAAGAATTGAAGTGGGCCTGCATGGACTCAGCCCGGAATGCCTGGCAGTAGCAAACCATGTTGGGCTTGAAAGGGTTCTAAAGGGTTAGGAGGCACAAGAACGCCAGGTATATTACGCGCGACGTTCATCTCGCCATAATTAAAGGCGAGGAGTATCCCTTAAGGTCAGCACAATGGCAACCAGAAACCCGGCTACGCTGCCAATACCAAAAGCGTGCTTATGGTATTGTTCGGTATTTTCAAAGACGGCCCAGTTAAGGTCAGGATATAGATGGGTTATAGCGGATGAGCCTATCGGAATTACAAGGGCCGCGATGACAAAGGCGATGACTTCTGCTGTGAGAAGGTACTTTCCGAAGGAGCGCAGCACGTTAATCCCATTTTCTAAGGATGCCATCCTGCCCGCTATAGTAACCATTTCTTTAAGCCCTGATGCCGTTTCTTCTGCCATCCGGGGGGCTTGCTTAAAGGCGTTTGCCTGGTCAGATTTGGCCAGGCTTGCGGCATAGTTCAGTTTTTGCCGGGTCTCATGCAAAAGTGGCCCCACTGTCCTGAAAAAACCTTTCAGAGGGTATTCTCTCCAATAAATCTCATATCTCCTCAGGTGATTATCCTGCGAGGCAATCTGCCTTAGAAGGTTTATCCTGACGGTCTTCTGTGCCAGAAGGGATCGGCTGATGAGTAAGGTCGCGATATCTTTGGCCTCTATGTAGCTAAGGTAACTGTCCTGTGCCGCAAGCTGCCCGGCCTTCTCAGCCAGCCTCTTGCTTTCCCGGTAAATTTCATCGTCTTCTTCCAGCCACTCGGCCATAGCTTTGACTTTAGCTTCTGCCTTTTCGACCATATCTTCAGCTTCTTTTTGAACTCCTTCCAATATCTCGGCCAGAAGCGAATCCACAAGCTCTTGCACAGGCAGAAACCTTGGATCGATCAGGGCGTAAAGAAAGAATTCTGGCTGCTGCAAAATAATTTTTTGTAATTTGACGATGTCTTCATCGTGAAAGACCCTTTTTGCCTGCAATACAATTTTATAATATTGGGCCTCTAAACAGTCACGATCAAGGCAAATAATCTCATGTAACTTTTCCTCTGCCTTTTCGTATGCCTTGCGCACTTCGTGAAGGCGGACAATTAACAAAAGCGCGTGTATTTGCTGGAGCCTGTTATGCGAAGACTCCTTGGACCGTTCAAACTGGTAGAGTGCCTCAAGATGGTTTCCCTTTTCCAGCTCAAGGAAACCTGTGGCCACATGCAGCCTGTAGTCGTCGGCCTGCTTCTCCTGAGCGGTGTTTAGGAAACTTTCAGCCTGGTCTATCTGTCCTACCCGGATGCAGTCAAGAGCCAGCCACAATGGGCCTCCCTCTCCCTTTCGTTCCTCTGCAGCGTCCAACATGTTCCAGGCTATGGCCTCTGTTTGCCAGACCCGTTTTAGAAATCTGAGCTGAAATATCTCTGTAAGGTCAAAGAAGGCATGGTAAGCTGCCAATGCTTCGTTTTGTCCGGATATGGTCTGACCATCGCTGGCTTTCAGATTGGCTACACTTTCATTGTGCTGTTCCGGATTACTGAAGGCCCCGGCAAAGCAATTACTTATTTGCTCGATGGAGAGATAGCCGAGCTTGGTGAAGACACTGGAAGACAGTTGAAGATTTTTTGAAGGGCACTTTTTAAGGTCATGGCGATGGGAACCGCAGTAATAACATTCCCCTAAACTTCCCCTTATCAGCAACTCCCGGTGAGGGAAAAGAGTGGTCTTTTCAGTAAACACCTTGGTCTCCTTCTATGCGGCTAAAAGGTGTATTTCATAGAGTAAGGCATACTCGGCTTTTATAATCGATATTGCTGTTTCTTGGCGGCTATCTTTCTGACAATGATACCCCTGGTTTTTTATCGGCATTTTGGGCTTAGTTGATAAATGAAAGCTGCTTTTGGCTTTAGCTTCTGGTAATCGGCGAGTCTTAAGAAAAATCAAATATTTTAGCTTAACACATGGATTTAAGAGTTGTATGAGGAAAAAAAGCGTTGAGTATAAAACTCATGGGGCCATCGCCGGAAGGGGACGCGAACGATGGCCCCACTTGAAGAAAGAAAGTGAAAAGGGCGCTTACTTTTCTTATCGGACGTTTTCCATAAGAGATTAAAATTAAAATAGACTGCCTAATGGTCGGCCACTTACATACATAGAACTTTGGTGGAAGCTATTTTCTAACCCGGCAACTGGCCTCCCACACCGGCTGGAAGAAAAAACCGCCTGAAGCCGTTCTTCTCACCGGCTTTCCTTTTTTTCTTCTCAAGCAACCTTTTCGATTCTATAAATACTAGGTGACTGGCGGGAAACAGGCAGTCCGCCAGCAGCAAACATCCTGGTCGCAGTATGCTGTGGCCGAGCCAAAACAGTCAAAATTCCCTTCAGCCAGCTGCACAGCCTTAATAACGTCAGAGAGCGTGAGCTTCTCGAGGGGAATACTAAATACCTTCGCCTTCTTTGCCGCTACGTTCTTGATTTTGGATGTGCTGCTCTTGCCTTTTTTTGCCGAAGTAACCTTTGCCGTCGCATCCTTCACCGCTTTTCTAGCCATAATCTATCCTCCATCTTCCTGAAGTTAGGTGCATTATGTCGGCTTATCGGCATTAGATTGGTAAACTTTACAATTTTGATGATAACGTGGGTAGCTCCCCTTCAGTTTTCAAAGGCAGGACGCCCCACGCTATCATCTGAGCCTCTGACCGCCCAGGAAATCCTTGGATATTGGCATTACGTGTAGCTGCAGGCAGTCTAGTCTACGCAGCCTTTGGCGCAAAGAATTTTACCCCATGCTGCCCGCACATTGTGGCATTCTCAGTTCTTGGGCTTTCTGAACTGTGTATTTTTCAGCTTTTGGTATGAGTTCAATGACTTTGGTCACATCTTCCTCCGTACACAGCCCACCATCAACCGTTGTCCGGAACTCGTAGTCGATCCCTGAGCGTACGATAATAGATATGCTGGAGAGAATCGTGGTCGCATCTACCTCAAGCATCCCGTACTTATCCGGGGTCGTTTTAATATCCATGGCCACCGCATCAATAAGTTTTTCCTCCATAAGACACTGAAGCATATCCGGGTTCGTTCCATTGGTATCAAGCTTGACCAAGAGGCCTTCTCTTTTTATCCCCGCTATAAATCGGAGCAGGTCGGGGTGAATCGTCGGCTCTCCTCCGGTTATTACTACCCCATCGATGAGCCTCTTGCTCCGGCGAAGGAAGGCCACAGCGTCTTCCCAGGAAACTGTACCTGGTTTTCTCGGAAGAAGCTCCTGGTTGTGGCAGTAGGGGCAGCGAAGGTTGCAGCCCTGGGTGAAGAGGCAGGCGGCCACCTTCCCCGGGTAGTTTATGGTCGTGACCCGGTGTAGGCCGGCGATGGGGACTTTGGGACTTTCAGGCGGCATAGGCTTTTCTTCTGACAAATTCCAGCTGTTTCCCTTCGTTCCACTGGTTCACCGGACGGTAGTACCCGACAATCCGGGAGTAGACGTCGGCCTTGCCCCCGCACTTCGGGCAGACGGGCTCTTCTCCGGCCAGGTACCCGTCCCTGGGGCAGATGCTGAAAGTGGGTGAAAGGGTGACATAGGGAAGACTATAGGTAGTTATTACCTTTTTGACCAAAGTCTTTGCATGTTCTGCTTGTATCTTTTCCCCGAGGAAGATGTGAAATACCGTTCCCCCGGTGTACTCTTTCTGCAGGGATTCTTGGTGGTCAAGACTGAAGGCCAGGTCATCCGTGAAGTCCACGGGCAGGTTGGTCGAGTTGGTGTATATGTCTGCCTCGGTGTTGAAGAGTTTCCGGTCCCTTTGTGCCAGCCTGTAGCTTGCACCCTCGGCAGGCGTTGCCTCGAGGTTGTAAAGGTTGCCGGTCTCTTCCTGGTACCTGGCGATTTCTCCTTTGATGAACCTCAGCGTTTCCAGGGCAAAGTCTTTGCCTTTGTCCGTGTGGATTCCGTCCAGTCCCAAGTGCATGAGGGCCTCGTGCATTCCGATGATGCCGATGGTGCTGAAGTGGTTGGCCCAGTACTTTCCGAATCGTTTTTTCACTTCGGCCAGGTAGAACCTTGAATAGGGGTAAAGACCCTCTTCGGTAAAGCGTTCGAGCACTTTACGTTTGGTTTCAAGGGAGGTGACCGCTATCCTGATTTTCTCCCGGAGCTGGTTTAAAAAGCCCTTGGAGTTCGACGAGAGAAGCGCCAGGCGGGGCAGATTGATGGTAACCACGCCGATGGATCCCGTGAGCGGGCTTGAACTGAAAAGTCCGCCGTTTCTCTTTTGCAGCTCTTTCAGGTTCAGGTTCAGCCGGCAGCACATACTTCGGGCGTCTTCGGGATTCATGCCGGAGTTGACGTAATTTGCGAAGTAGGGGAGGCCGAACTTCGCCGTCATTTCCCAGATGCCTTGAAAATCGGGGTCGTCCCAGGGGAAGTCTTCAGTGACCTGGTATGTAGGAATGGGAAAGGTAAATATCTTCCCGGCGGCGTCTCCTTCTGTCATGACCTCGGCAAAGGCCCGGTTGATCATGACCATCTCTTCGGCGAACTCGCCGTAAGTCATATCCAGGTATTTCCCTCCGTAAACCACTCTCTCCTTGCTCATGAACTCCGGCGGCCGGAGGTCCAGGGTCAGATTTGAAAAAGGGGTTTGAAACCCTACCCGGGTCGGCGTGTTCAGGTTGAAGATGAACTCTTGGATACCCTGTTTGACTTGCTTGTAGGCAAGGTTATCAAACCTCACGAACGGAGCGAGGAGGGTGTCGAAGTGGGACAGGGCCATGGCGCCCGCCGCCTCCCCTTGTAGTGTGTACAGGAAATTGTAGATTTGTCCCAGGACAGACCGGAAATGTTTTGCCGGTCCGGATTCCGCTTTCTGGGAAACCCCACGGAAACCCTTTACCAGGAGATCCGCGAGGTCCCACCCTACACAGTATGGACTGAGGGAATTGAGGTCGTGGATATGTATGTCGCCGCCCGTGTGCGCCTCCCGCACTTCGGGTGGGTATATCTGGTTCAGCCAGTATGTGGAGACGATATGCCCTGCCAGATAGTTGTTGAGCCCCTGGAGGGAATAGTCCATGTTGCTGTTCTCTTTCACCCTCCAGTCGCTTTTGCCGAGGTAGTCGTTGACAAGGTTAAGGCCCAAGAGTTCGTTTACTTTTCTTATTTTGGCGTGCTGCTCCCGGTAGAGGATGTACGCCTTGGCGGTCCTGTAGTAGCCGTTTTCCATCAGGGTTACTTCGACGATATCCTGGATGGCCTCCACGCCGGCCTGATCGAGGCTTTTGACGGCCTTGGCCACGACTATCCGGGAAATCCTCCGGGCCGTTTTTTCATCGAACTCGCCCGTGGCCTGGCCTGCTTTCAGGATGGCCGTGGTGATCTTCTGTGGGTCGAAGGGAACAACGGTTCCGTTTCTCTTGGCTATTGTTTCAAACATCTGCGTTCCTTTTGCTTTAGGTTGTTATGCGGAGAAGATAGAAAAAATTTCTTTTTTTGGCAATGCGGTCAGGGGGACAAGACACCTTGTTTTTGGCTCGGTTGTACAGGAGGGTAGGATATGAAAGGAGAGGTTATCGGCTGAGCAGGCCGTTTGTATATAATTGGACACCTTTTACTCAAAGTAGTGAGTAATATTACTTACTATCTTGAATAATATGCAAGGTGCTTTTGAGCATCTTCAGTAAGGAGGCAAGTTATAGCGGTTCGCTGTTTTCTATGCTGCGATATACTCACGGATGTCCACCTGGACGCCTGCTTGGGCTGCTTCCTCTGCTGTCTTGAGCAGGCGCGATGTCGTTTTGTCGTCGAGATATTCCTCGCCGCAATTGACGCAAACCTGTGCCGGTACGTTCTTGATGACTATTGTCAGGCCGTTCCGTTCCAGAGTTACGGTTGTCTTGCCTGGCTGTGTTTCTCCCTGTTTGCAAATTACACACTTCATGACTTTTTTCTCCTCTTGAAATCCGACTCCCATTGGTCTGAACACGGTTCGTATGCGGTGATTACAATAGTCTCCTCGTCATCATGGTTATCGGCCACTACCACATGGATGGGCCGTGATCCACACCAGCCTAAAACCAACCTGCTTGGGTAAGGTATATCATCTGGATAATCCTCGATCACTTCACCGTCTTTTACCGCGTGCCGTACATCCGCATCGTTGATGCGGCGTTCGAACACCCGCTGAACTGCATGCTTCCGGAAAACTAGCCGTTCATAGGTCATAACCAGGTGCCTTCCGCCTCACCTACGCTCCACGTCTGTGTAGACCAAATGGTTCATGTCACCCAGTATATTCAAAACAATATAAAAACTCAACGAAATTAGGGAGGCGTGTTACGATGCTGCGTGGTGTAGAAGAGATCTAAGCGGGCTCAACGGAAAATTATGAATATCCTATCAGCTTTCTGGCCGCATTGATAAGAATCTCTTAGTAATTTTAAGCCTGGATTCAAACTCTTTCTCTCTCGCCGTCCTTGAGGTTGTTTGATACCGGCGGGGTCACATCGCGCGTATTGAGAAAGCTATATAGGGTTCCCCTCGATGCCCCGCACATCCTGGCGATGGCGCTTTTGGATACATTATACTTAAGCAGTTCCGCGATCTGGTCTTTCTTGTCGTCGAGCTTGCTTTTTCCGAGACTGCCTTTGGGTCTGCCCAGCTTTATTCCCCGCTGTTTTTTGGCGGCAAGAGCCTGTTTTGTTCGCTCGCTTATGAGGTCCCGCTCCAGTTCGGCAAAGAGGCTGAACATGGTAATCATTACCTTGGAGGTTATGTCGTTTTTCCCTACGATATCAAGGTGCTGTTTAACGGAGATAAACCGCACTCCCCGGGCAATTAATTCGTTTACGGTATTGATCACTTCAGCGGTGCTCCGGCCAAGCCTGGAAAGCTCGCTGACCATAAGACAGTCGCCCTTGTCGAGTCGGGTCAGCATCTCGCTGATTCGTCTCTTGGAGGCGTCTTTCCGGCTGGACATCTCCACCTCGATAAATTCGTCGATCGTGATTTTATGTTCGTGACCGTATTTCAAGACGTGATAGCGTTGGCTTTCCAGGTCCTGCTGGTCGGTACTGACTCTAAGGTATGCGATAGTGGCCATTGATATCCTCTTTCAGGTGGTGTCGAGGAAAACAGCTTTTGGGTATTAGATTGAACAGCGGTTGTCAATAAGAAATTTGGACTTTATATGGTCAATTTTGTAGGAGGAAAACGCCCGTTTTTACTGAATAGAAAAGTGATGTTTTTGCCAATACTTTTGGAGGGACAAAATATCTGGTCGTGCCTTGAGGGTTGTGTATTATTCTTATTGGCGTTTCTTGCTTTTCATTGAAGTTGCTTTTGCTATTTCCTGGACAGGCATAGTTTTTATCATCTTTTGACGGGCGGCATCTATTGCCTTTATAACTTCTTCTGCGAGGCGAAGGGAGTCTCTGGCGTCAGTCGCGTCGATGGTCTCGAAGTCGCCGTAGTCAACATCTGTTCTTCTTGAAAGAAGGGTCTTGAATTTCTTGATGATTTCAAGCGGAAGCAACCCGGGCTTTACAAATCTCAAGTTAAGCATTGTCAAAGCGCCTTCGTGGGTTTCCGGGTTTGCGCCTTGCAGGATAAGGATTGCTCTTACCGCGTTAAGGACTGCATAATAACTTCTGTTCACGGACGTTTTGTATCTTTTGTCTTTATAGTTGGCTTTGCCGTCGTCCAGAAATTCGTAGGCCCTGGACATCCTGATATCGCTTAGCGCTCTTTTATCTTGGGCTTCCAGGCTCATAGGGCTACTCCCTCTCTCACGATGTTGTCAAAGAACGGCGTATGGAACCTTCTTTCGAGTTCAAACGCCTTGGCGTCTTTTATTACAGGGATGAAAGACAGATCGCTTTTTGTTTCTTCCTCGACAAATATTTCGATGATGCTTGCTTCAATCTCGGGATTCTTGTTATGTACTACGACAAGCACGTCGAAGTCGGACCAGGCATTGTGGTTTCCTCTTACTCTCGAGCCGAAAGCGTGTACAGAAACGATTCGGTCAGGCAGGTCTTTCTTGAGTCTGGCGGCAATCTTCTTTAGTGTCTGTTTTTCCCTGGGATACATTTTTTCCGGCCTTGGCTATACGTTCACATCTCCTTATATCCTTTTTAACCCTTCTTGTCCAATACTTCCGTGGCGCCTGAGCCTCCCCATGTCTAAAAACAGCTACGTAGGGTGGGCATTGCCCACCAAGCGGGAGAGCCGGTTTCAATCCTCACCCGCCCTTGCGGGCGGGCGCTACCGACGCTGCCGGTAGGGGTAAAATGGTTGACGGCGGTTCATCCCCACGCCTGTGGGGAACACGTATCACGACGCCGAAACCTTTACCGGCTTTTCGGTTCATCCCCACGTGTGCGGGGAACATACTTCTTCTATTTCTTTGATTTGTTATTCAATTTTCAAAGAACAAAATTCTACCGAAAAAATGGCGCTAAAAATCATGTTTCAACTATGCCTTGGTCATCATTCTCCGGCAGAAAGGAGACAAGTTTAATGCCATCCATTTCCACAGGAATCCGGCGGTTCTGGCCCAGGGTCAAAAAGTCAAAACCGGATTCGGTATTCGTGCTCCAGGCCATGACCGCGTTGCCGCTTTCAATTCCTTTTCCAATAGTATCCCAGATCATTTCCCTCACCCGCCTCGACACCTTACCCACATAGACTCCTGCTCTAACCTCCAGAAGCCATATCGCCAGACGGCCCCGCAAACGGGGCGGCGCGTTTTCAACCACGATGACCAGCATCGCCCATACCTTCCTTGTTGGGAATTGCCGGCGCCACGGATTCGTCAGGCGGCTTTGGCACCGACAGCCCGCCTGCCGCCAACACCTCTTCTATCGTCGGGATAATGCGGTGAAGCAACTTGGTCTGACGAAAGGCATCCCGGCAGGCCTGGGCTATACTGATATTTATGGACAGAGTTGCTTGAGTATGGCAGAAACGAAGAGATGAAACAGAACCACAGTTACAGCCCAGAACTTAAGGCAGAAGTTATTAAAATGGTAATTGAACAGGGGAT
>Ga0209164_1004274_pt1 | contig 12919 bp, 6 predicted proteins | sample MTBNYHSulfiMetaG_FD_187458 | JGI IMG/M metagenome (GOLD analysis project Ga0209164, IMG submission 187458) | Enrichment culture microbial communities from rom New York Harbor, USA that are MTBE-degrading - MTBE-NYH (New York Harbor Sulfidogenic)... | ecosystem: Environmental > Aquatic > Marine >...
AAGCTACCGATGCCTTCACTTGTGAGCGACTGCTCGACAGCGCGGCATTATCCCTGGAAATCCGAACCGAGACGGCCGACGGTCGCCCGCGACCCGACCCGTATGGCGGACTGCCATCCATTGACCCCGACGATCCGCCCGATATGCAAGAGGCCCTGGAGGCCATTCGAGGCCACAAACTGGACCGGGCCTGGAATAGGAAACGGCTCGATGGCAGCGGTGATCACCGCGTGCTGCTCAACCGGATCGCCCTGCCCTGCACGGCCGATCCCATGATCTACGATACCGGCGGCAGTATCGTCTTTGACGATTCAATCCGCCTGCTGAGTTTCACAACCACCGAGTTGTTCTGGCTCATCAACGCGATGCGAGGTGACGAATCATGACACGCCAAACGTACGACACCCAACGCAAGAAATTGCATATCAGCGTTCTTGAAAGGTTCACCCAGGGCGGCTCGATCCTGATCGATGAACGCCGCAGCCGACCCCGCTGGTTTGACGGGCGCTTTCTAACGGCAGCGGACCTGAACCGTGAAAGCACCTACTTTCTCACCCGCCAGGCCGATCTGGCCGTCACCACCGGGACCGGCGTGGTGGAAGGGCTGCGGGTAAACGACACCGGCGCCACACGGATCAAGATCACCCGGGGCTATGGAATGACCTTCGACGGCGAACGGGTATTTCTACCCAAGGATGTGGAGATCAACATCCACAACATTCCCCTGGCCGAGCAACTCAATGCCGAATTGGGATTGAGCCGCAAGCCGGCCCCCTCGTTGCGATCGCTCAGCGGTATCTACATCGTGGCCCTGCGCGCCCTCTCCTTCACGGCCAATCCCACCGCATCCTACCCCGTGGATGTTGAGGGACGGCGCCAGGTCAGGGACGGGGACATCATCGAAGCGACCGCCATCACCCTGGTTCCCTATGCGTATCCCGTGGGCCTCAGCCTTTTCGGCAAAAGCTCGGGACAAGGCGCAATGGCCTATCAGCGCAGGGCCCGCATCGCCCACAGCATCTTCACGGAACAATACGACAACCGACTGCCCGCCGCCACGCTGCCCCTGGCCATGCTCGAACTGCGCCGCGGCACGGTGCACTGGGTGGACAATCACATGGTCCGCCGGGACATGGGCTCGGTCTACAGCGATGTCCTGGGTTTCGGGTTCGTTCCACGGCACCTGCGCCGCGCTCACTTCCAGCAGTACGACGAGATGATCGGCGAGATCCTCGCCGATCGGCCCAACGCCCGCTTTTCCGCTTCCGAATATTTCGTCTCCCTGCCCTCGGCCGGCCGCATGCCGACCGCGAACGTAGAGATGGAAAGTCTGACGCAGTACTACTTCCCCGAAAGCATGGAGGTAGAGATCTCCGTCATTCCCGAAGACGAACTGGCCACTCTGGTGGAAGAGAGTCTCCTGCTGCCCCCCATTCCCTTGACCGGCACGGAGCAGGCGCTGGCCGCACATTCGGTGATGATCTTCCTGCCGGTGCCCCGCCAGAACTTCTACAGCATGACCAAGGTACTTCAAAAAACCCCCAGGCCTGCCATTCTGAACCTCAAGACCGTTCGCTCCCAGTTCACCCCCAGGAACTACATCGACATCTATCGTGCCAAGCTGCCCGATTTTGCCGTTCCCGAAGTCCAAAGCGCATCGCCGCCGGCCCAGGTGGACTGGGCGAAGCTGATCGCCGGTCAGCCACACCTATGGTTCGTGCGGCGCAGAAACCTCAGCTACAAAGAGGAGGTGACCGGCACCGCAGTCCATGTGATGACCAATGAATTTGAAGACGAGACAGAGATGCGCCGATTCCAGCGCCGGCTCGATCTTTACGACGACTTTACCCACCTGAAGGTGCGCGGCAGTGCGGCGGCCGACCTGGAGATGGTGCGCCTGCTGACCATCCCCAAATTCACGGTCAAACGAACGAGCGCGGACAATGCCCCACAGATCCTGATGCGCGCCGCGCTCAAAGAGTTTGCCAATACAAAGAAGCTCGACGAGCAGCATGCCGCATCGGTCAGTTTGCGGTTTGCCGAACGACATATGGGCAAAGGCATCGAACGGGTCGAAAGCCTGATCCTGACCGGCAGCGCGGCCCAGAAGTCGGAACGAGCGGCCAGGCTGGCCGACGCCCTGTGCGTACCCGAATTGGACCACGTATCGCGTGCGCTCGCCGATGCGGAATTACAGGCTTTTGCGGCCGACCTGACCGGCCTGCTCTCCGACCCCGGGAAGACGTCGAAGGAGATCGCCGACTTTGTGCTGGCGAAAAAAGAGGAATTGGAATCATGATCCTCTCCCCCAGAAGAGAATGGTTCGACGGTGAGCGTATTCTGCACATCGAACCCCAAAAATCGCGCCGGGTCGATGACGGTTTTCTGCTGCGGCCTTATCTCTATACCGGTCGCGCCCTGACCGACACCACGCTGATCCGTTCGGCACAGCACCGCCTTCGCCACCTGATGCTGTTCGGGCGGCAGATGAGCGCCGGTGTCGTCACTGGACTCGAACTGACCCATCACGCCCGCACCCCCGCTCCGGGCGCGACCTCGACGGCGACGGAACAGTGGCTCAGAATCGGCGAAGGACTGGGGCTGACCGTTTTCGGCGATGATATTTCGATCACCGGCACCGCCGATATCCTGCTCGACAACGTGGCCGTGGTCGGCGGCGATGGCCCGGCCCGCGGCCCCGGTATCCTGGTGCTGGAACCGGTGGAAATTTTCGAGGAAACTGCCGTCGATCCTCAAAGCCAATGCCCCTGGGACCGGGACCGCGATCCCCTCGAGGACGAACAGCTGATCGATGGCTGCCGACTGGTCTTTTTCCCGTGGCCCCCGGCCCTGGGGGCGGCACCGCCGGCGACGGCCGCCACGTTTCGCAATCAATTGGCCTACCAGGTCTTCGACTACGAACTGGAGCACCCTTTCGATCTTCTGCCGTGGGAAACGACGGGCGTGGCATTGGGCCTGACGCATATCTCCGACGAAGGGGACATTGCCTTTATCGACCGCTACGCCGTGGTGCGCCAGGGCGGTGCTCCCCCGAGCTTCACCCCCCTGCTGACGACCAACGGCTCTCCCCTGTTATGGGATGCGCGCATCCGGCAACTGCAACTCACCCATCATCTTTACGATATCAAGTCTAAGGACCCGCAACTGCCTTATGCCGCCGACCATGTGGCCGTGCTGCCCCCAGCCGGCTTCCTTCCCAAGCAGATCCTCGACGTCGCAGGCATGAGCACGGCCTTTTTCCCAAGCCAATTCGTGGTCGACGCCGTCCCCATTCCCGAGGAGCAACTCGAAGCGGCCCTGAACGCCTCCGCCGGTCTCACCCCCTTTGACCTGCAAAAGCCTGAAAAGATCAAATTGCTCGTGCCCGTGCCCCAGGCCGTCTTCGAGCCGGATTTACTGGTCAAGGCGGTCCCGGACCCGATCTTTCTCGAAACGCTGCGAAAACTGGTGCATGAAATCCGAAAACAGATCGCCAACCGGGCCTTCTTGCGAAATCAAGCCAACCAGGTGGTCGGTGTCATCGATTTTAAGGAGATTCCCGTATTCGCGGCCGACGATCCCGACGCGACTCCGGACGAACGGAAATTTCCGGTCGTCATCGCACCCGAGGCCGGGATCACCGACTATGGACAACGAGCAATGGCAGTCATCGCTACCCTTCGGCAATGGCTGGAAGATCACACCACGATCTATTGGAAGGACTACCAGGTCATCGACCCGGAAGCGGTGGGCAGCGAAGATTTCATGGGACTGGAAGCATACATCCTGGCACTCTCCCAACACATCGATACGACCGAGGAATGCGTCAGCGCCAACTATGTCAAAACCGAAGCGGAGATCTACCGCCTGCGCCAACTGATGATCGGCAACATCAAGGCGTCCCGCCTGGCCACATCTCCGGCCATGGGCATGGTGGTGGAGGGACAGACACGGGCGCCCACCGCCGCGGATGTGGAGCGCTATTTCGAAGAGACCGTATCCGCGTCGGCCCAGAGCGACCCGGAGAAACCGGTTCTGGAAAAAGCCGAAGCCCGTATGGCCGGGAAAGAGGCCTTCTACACCGTCCTGCCGGCATATATGCACATCGCCTATCAGGATCCCAAAGCCTACTTCACCCGCAAAGGCGCCTTGCGCGAAAAAAAAATCGTCGAACGCGTCTACGAATCCCCGGCCATGGAGATCAAACGCAAGGCCGTCGCCGCCAAGGCCGACATCTTCGCATCGTTGCGCCAGGTCCCGCTGGAAATCATCGACAAGGTCACCGTGGCCCCTGCCGACACGGCGGTCTTCTACGGGAATGAGTATGAAAAATTCATCAAACCCTTTAAAAACGACTCCCGCGGCACAATCCTCGACAACCGGTCCAGAAAGCCCGTGAATTTCGAGGTCCATCGGTATCAATTCGTCGCCGTGGTGATCAGCCCGCTCACGGAAAGCGAAAAAAAGGTCCTGAGCGAGGCGGACGTGACGCCAGCGCAGATCCAAGCGCTCGAAACCGCCCTGGCGAAGGCCCAGGGCCGTAACCAGGCCTCCCTGAAGAACGCGGCCCTGAGCAAAAACATCCGGGAGGGATTGTTTGATCCCAATCCCACCGACGGCGACGAGGCGAGCTATTTCTCCATCGGTGTCGCCGCCTTGGAACATGCCTTGGAAGCCATGCAGGTGGTGGATCACAAGCTGGATCAATACCGCCAGGCGCTGAAAAAATGCCAGTCGGCCTTGAATGAATTGGCCGGCAACCTCAAACAGTGGAAGGATGCGTTGGCCAGCATCGACGACCAGCTGACTGAACTGCGCCACGACGCCCTGGTGACGCGTTCGCTGTACGAAGAAGAAAAAAGCCGAATCCAGGGCATCAATACCCGCCGCATGCACATCCTCAACGAGTATGTCCAAGCGTTGGCCTATGTGCGGCCGCGATGGATCGAAGCACGTTGCGATGCACCGTCGATTCAACTGCACGGCGTCTATGTCAATCCGGTACCGGATTGCCTGGCCCAGGACTATGAAGCCGCCGGGGAACTGGATGAAATGCTCGACCTCTTCCGCGAGATACCGCTATCCTGGCTCACTCGAACCCAGCCGCTTTTGGAGCGTATCACCAGCGTCGCCCAGTTCGTCGACATCTTCAAAAAGTCCGAAACTCGAGCCAAACAAGCCAGGGCCACTCAGGCCGAGGCGCCCGAATATAGCGCCAAGGCTTACAATACAAAGGAGTTCGGCCAGGCCGTGAACCAAGTGATCTATGCCCATCAGCAGAATAAGCGCCGGTTTTCCGCGGCCAAGAGCACCATCGATGTGGCCAGGCTATCGGCTATGACCTGGCAGGCCCTCAAGACGAAGGCCGAGGCAGAGCTTTCCCTGGCCGATCTGGTTGAAAGCGGCAAGGGGAAATCGGCCCTGGCCAACAAAGCCACCGCTATTCTCGAAGAGATAGAAGACATCGCCGGTTGCCTATACCAGCAATGCAACGCGTTGCTGCCGGCCATCCGCCTGGAGTGGGCCAACAAGATCAGCGTGTTTGACGACCCCGTGGATCTTCGGCGGTTGGACCTCCTACCCGCCTGGCACCAGGTTGACGATTTCATGCGCCGCGACCTTCAACACATGGTGGATTGGCTCTTTCAGCAGATCGATTCATCGAACACCAAGGCCTTGGAACTGATGAACGATCTGGTCCGGGTGTGTATCCTGCTGGCCAGCCATGCGCCGGTGAGCAGCATCGTCCGCGGCCACCTGCCTGCACCGGCCAAAGGCATTCGAGGAGACATCATCGACATGGTCGTGGACAAGGGGATCGTCCGGATCGGCATGGTGGCCACGATCTTCACGCAAGACAAGGTGGCGGTTCAGGGCGTGGTTGAAGATATCAGCCAGGGCGGGGCACGGATCAGAGTCACCCATACGCCGGCGGAATCCGGGAAATTTGCCGTCGACCCGGGCGCCCAGGTAAAATTTTACACCTCCGCTTCCCAAAGCAAGCGTATGATGGGCGTTTAAGCTAAACCTATGAAAACCCAGTGCCGCATCCGTCGGCTGAAGATCCGGAGCGACGACCGGGTCAACGTGCCGCGGTTCACCTTCATGCTCGAAGATGCGCTGCGGACCGCCTCGTTTCCCGGCCTGCCGCACAATGGCATGGTATTGATCCGGGCCATGGACCTGGGGCCCTTGAACGCCCGCATCAACAGCAGGGAAATGTCCAACAGGATCGATCGATGGATCCAGACCATCCGTCCGACACCTGTCGAAGACCCATCCCCCCCTCCTGACGATACGCCCGCGGTCTGGTTCGCCGATGAACTGGCGCCATACCGCCTGCTGACCGAACAACTGGCAAAGGGGCACCACCCCAGGGCGTGGTTCTGGCACGCCGCAGTAAGAGGTTGGTCGGCCCATCGCCCATTGACGAAGAATCTGGAAGAGATCTTGGGCCACGTCGCCCGGATGCCGACGGGGATCGTCGGTCTGGCCCACGTGCTGGCGCCGTTGCGTGAAAAAGCGATCCTCCTCGATCTGCTGGCCGCCTGCAAGCCCGAGCAGCTTTGCGAGGTGCTGTTCTCTTCCGGCTTGGCCCCCCGGCCGTCGCCGGCACCGGGCCGCTTGCCGAAATCCCCTGGCCGCGCACGGCTCCGGAAAGCCGCCGTTCGTGACGGTCTACTGACTCAGGAACCATCATCCCTGGTCGCAAAGGCGATTCGCCGTTGGGGTATCGTCTCCCCAGCCACGCGTCTGATCACCGCCCTGGAGTTGGCCTTCAATGCGTTGACGGTCAGCGACCGAAGCGTGGATCGAATCCTGATCGGGGTTGCAGGACAAAGCGGTCCGCAGGCCGCACGGTCCGGCCGCGAAACATCCCATGTAACCGCTGTCGCTGCCCATGGCCACCTTTCGAGGAACGCCCCGGCGGATATGGGAAGCGGTGTGCGTCGAAGTGAAGTTGAAAAAAGTGTTGGTTTTCCAGGCAGCATCCAAACAGACGCGCTCGCAGCGGTAAACCGTCTCGATCATCACGATGCCGCCCTTACCGAGGCGGTGCATCACCCCCAGTTGAACTGGGGGGCCACAACGCCCACGGGCAATGCATCGGTGGCCAGGGGCCCCGCTGACCGACACACCACTGGGAGCGACCGAAAGGATCTTTGCGATGTCGCCTTTCCCGAGCAGGTGTATCCATCGCATCCCTTTGCCGGCCGATTTACCCGTTTTGCAGGGTTTCCGCTGCTGGTGAACGTCCTGGCGCGCATCGGGATCGAGACGATTTTCCAGGACCTCCCCGAATCTCCTTCGGAACTTGCCCTGGACGCGCTCCGGCAAGCCTTCTTATGGCGCATCGCCGAATGGCAGAAGATCCCGCGCGATGATCCCGCACGCCAATGTCTTGGAGATCCCCAGGAGATCTTCAAAGTGCTCGAAAAGGCCACCTTTTCGATTTCCCGGAAAACCATTTTGGAAAAGACCCCCGACAACCGCCGCGCTCTTTTTTCTCCACCCCTTTCACGCAACCCATCGGCCGCGCTGCGCATCGGTCAGCTCATCGATGTGCTCATCATCGCGGCTTGCCGCTATGTCCACCGCAAGGCCCGAATGACCGTTCCCAGAATGATCCGGCGGCCTGCCTTCATCGCTATCACCCCAACCCATATGGACATCACCGCGGCCCTCGCGACCCTCGATGTCCGCCTTCGCATGGCCGGTCTGGATGTCGATCCGGGCTGGGTCCCCTGGCTGAAACGGGTCATCCGGCTTCATTATTCAGAAGATAGGAACTGAAGGTGCCCAAAGCCGTCCATATCCTGGATTCCTCATCCCCGGCATCCCTTCCGGATCGGCCGCCCTTGCGGGATTGCCTGTTGTCCTTGACGGCCAACCTCGTCCCCCGGGAGGCCTTTGCCCAGAATGCAGCGGAGGCCCTTTACCTGGCGCCCTTTGCCGATCTCAACGGCGAAAGATCCCCGGCAGCGCTGTCGACCGACATCCATGCCGCCCTATCGACACCGGTGCCGGCCGATGCCGGCCTGCTGGATCTCTGCAGCGCCCAGGACCTCTCCCGGTTGGAAACCCTGGCGATCGCCATTTGCCATGAAGTCGAACGCGACCCGATGATGGGACGTTGCATGGCCTACCTTCAGCACCCCATCGGTGGATCGAGACCTACATTGAGCCTGTTGAATGCCATGCTGTCGCCCATTCAATCCGTTGGTGAAGATCCCATCATGTTTGCCATTGCCGGCAGCCGGGCTGTCGAACTGGGCCTGCTGCAGCTCGTCAACGACACCGCGCCGCTGCCCGAGCAGGCCGTTAAAATTCCATCGGCCCTGTCCCAATATTTTGCTACCGGAAAGGTCGTCTGGCCGGGAACGCGCACCGGCCTGCCCCAGGCGACCTTTGAATTGCCCGCATCCATACATGCCGCTGCCCAGGCGCACGCCCGCTCGTTGTCCGCCATGCCCGGCGGCACCCTGGTCCTGCGCTGTTCATCCCGCGAGGAGTCCGCTGTCGCGGCCCAAACCATCGCTGCCTTCTGCAATGCCGGCGCCTTGTTCGTCGAAGATATCGAGAAGGCACTTCCGGCCATTGGACCGGTCTGCCGTTCCAAACACCTCATACCGGTTTTGGGGTACACTTGCGGCCCAGGCGACATGATCCGCCTGCCGGAAATCAAAGGCTATGATGGTACTGTATTGGTGATGGCCGGCCTGGAAGGCATTTTTGAAACGAACCATGGCCATTTGACCAGCTGGATCATCCCACGCCCGACGCGAGAGGAACGACGCCGTTTATGGGCATCCTGCCTGGGTGAGGACCGCCTTGCACAACGGCTGGCCGAAAATCACGTCCACAGCACCTCTCGAATCGTGGCGCTGGCCACACTCGCGCGCAGCGCATGCATCCAAACGAGAAAAGGCCATGTGGGCCTTGAAGAGATCCGCGCGGCGGCATGGCAGAGCCAGGGTACGGGTCTCTCTTCCCTGGCCGAGCCGGTCGGCGCCAAGGTCAACGATGAGGCGCTGATCGTACGACCATTCACCCGACGGCAACTCGACCTTCTGGAAAAACGGTGCCGCTTCCGCGAACGACTGGCCGATCACCTTGGTGTGACCATGCAGACACGCTATCAGATGGGGGTCAAATCGCTCTTCCTCGGACCCTCGGGCACCGGCAAAACCCTCGCTGCATGCTGGCTGGCCACCCGCCTGGGTATTCCCCTGTATCGCGTGGACCTGGCCGCCATCACCAGCAAGTATATCGGCGAAACGGAAAAAAACCTGGCCCAACTGCTCGGCCAGGCCGAGCAGGAAGAGGTGGTCCTCCTGTTCGACGAAGCCGATGCCATATTCGGCAAACGAACCGAAATCAAGGACGCCAACGACCGCTTCGCCAACGCCCAGACCAACTATCTTCTCCAGCGCATCGAGACTTTCAGCGGGGTGGTGGTCCTCACGAGCAACAGCAAGGCACGCTTCGATCCGGCCTTCACGCGACGCCTGGACATGATGATCGAATTCCCCCTGCCCAGCCCCGAGGAACGCCGGGCCATCTGGCTCAGTCACATAGGGACCTTTCACGACCTGAGCAAGGCCAACATCAACCAGTTGGCCGTTCAATGCAACCTGGCCGGCGGGCATATCCGCAGCGTGGTGTTGGCGGCCGCTGCCATGGCGGAGAACGGGCGAAGAAAAATTTCTTTCCAGGATGTCATCTCGGGTCTTTTCGACGAATATCACAAATTGGGCAAACAGATGCCGTCAGAATTGCAAAAATCGGTAAGAACACAATCATGAGAGAAACCTTGCAAAAGAAGTCACGTTGCCATCATTCTTTTCAGGCGGAAATTCCTGTGCGAAAGCATCGCAATGAACCCATTGCGAAGTTAGGCACACCCAAATTTCTGCAGCCTATGACAACAGCAGATAGGGTTGGAAATAGAGCAAATCATTTTGAAAATAATATCATTTCCCCTCCCGACAGCGGAGAGCCACTTCGAACTCCTGTCAGAACCCCTATTGAATCTGCATTAAATGTCGATCTCCATGATGTTCGGGTACATAATAATAGTATCGCCCATTCGGTGGCTAACGTTTTGAACGCCAAAGCTTTCACGCATCGTCATCACATTTGGATTGGAAAGAGTGAAACACCAAGTGATATCCGCTTGATAGCCCATGAGACAGCTCATGTACTGCAACAAACCGGAATAACACAATCCACTCCAACCCTTCAGCGCCTACCCGATAACGAATCGGCTCCCGAATCAGATGTTGCATCCGATTCACCGGATCAGATTATCAACGTGCCTGTCCTTTGGGGGCTCGATACCAATACCCGTAACACATATCTTTCGGTCACACTTCCCGGCCACTCGATAGAGGAAATTGCGATATACCTGTACGGCACCTCAGAAGCCGCTGGCCAATTAAGAGCGGCTAACGCTGGTATTGAAGAACGGCTTAGAGCGGGAATCACATTGAGACCTACCGGTGAACCCCTCACTGATAATGCCTATAATGCTTTGAACCAAGCACTAGAGAACGGGACGATTCTGCGCACAGATGGAATTCCTACCTTAGGACAAACTGAGACTCGTGGATTCCAATTCACGGCGACAGGACAGAATTTCATTTTGACCGAGACACAGCTCAATGGAATGTTACATGGATTATCAACCTATTTGATACGGAAGGCGAACTACTTCCGTGGCCGCGCCCGCGATGGTCTAGATATTCAGAGGGAACATGTCAAAGAAACGAATTCTCTCATTCGCGGTATCAGCAACCTTATTGCTGGACAGGATGTCCCGCCGGAAAGCATTTGGGAGGTTCCGGAACGGGGTGCCCAATTAATCATTGATGCACTCGGCGATACAGAACCCAACCCGGAATTGATCAGCCGTCAAGCTCGAATCCTGGAAATCGTTGCCCGTGGAATAGACGAAGCTTATAACATCTGGCATCAATATATCGAGGGGACAATCTCCGGAGCCCAAGGTGCCGTTAATGCATTGGAACTGACGAGAGATATATCTTTCGGTATTGCCATTGGCATTGGTGCCTGCGTAGCATTTCCGGTTGTCGCCGGAGCGGCCGCCACGACATTCGGGACAGGTACCGTGGCTTCAGGGGCTTTGGCTGGGACAGCAATAGTCACAGGTGGGGGGGTTGCTGGGGCAACGGCCAGGGGAGGTACGAACTTGGCAGGTCAAGTTCTTTCCGGTCTATTTTTTTCCGGTGGTCCCATCAGTATTGGAGAGGTTTGGGAGGAGACCAAATCAGGCTTTGCCCGTGGTTCAATTGACGCTGCTACTGGCCTCATCGGCGCCGGAGTCGGGAAAGGCCTTTTAGGGCTTACCGGTCGTTACAGCGGTCAATTTGCCACAACAGGGCAGCGACTCGTATCCCAAAGTTTTGCTTACGGCGGTGCGGGATTGGCTGCGGGTGGATTTCAGGGTGGCGCCACCGGTCTATCAGAGGGACGTTCCATTAAAGAAATATGGCAAAGGACCCAAAGAGGGGCTCTGTTGGGATTGGGGATTGGTGCTGCGACGCCATTTTTAGCCCCGCTGGCTGGCAGGTTGTTTCCCTATCAATATGGGGCAGGTGCACGAGCTTTCAGAGTCACACCGCATGTGAAAGGTGAAATTTTCCCTGGTGAAGCACAAGGACTCGGCGTGGCATTACGCAATCTTTTTTCCGGGATTCACCCCGGAAACGCCCTTAGGGCAGCTCGGGAGCTATTCAATCCAAATTTACGCTGGCAACGGTTGGCCGAAATGCCAGATCTGACTATGGATGAATTTGTCAATCCCCGTCTTGGGGATGTTATACTATTTGGACCATATGGCGGTGGACGTGTGCTGGTATTAACCAGAGGCCAACGGCAGTGGATGACTGCGGAATCGCTTTTTTGGAATCAACACTTGCAGAGGGGCCCCGCATTGGGTGCCAAGACGTTAGGGTGGGAAGAAAACGTGGTTAGTAATCAAGCCAGACAACTTTGGGGCAGTCAAGGTGATATGAGCCTTATACTTCGACAAGAGATACCTTTTATTACCAGAGCCCGCCATATCTATTTCTTCACTACCTCAGATATGCATATGCGGCCTATCACCTGGAGAGAGTTTGAAATTATCTTGGACAATCCCGCGTTCACTGCCAAGACGACATTCATACCTTTGGATTAAAGGAGCGAAGAAGGATTATGTCAATGGCAGTAGATATAAAATCAAGAGTAGAAAAAGAACCGGAAAACAAAATATTCATGATGCGAGTCCCGGAAAAAACTGCACGTGGAAGTGGCACCCCACTCTTCCTGCAGCGCAAACCAGTGTCACCCGCGTTATCTGGAACGATTCAGCGGCAGGAATATCGGGAAGAGGAAGAAGAATTGCTTCAGCCCAAGTTGAAAGTCAGTCAGCCGGACGATGTCTACGAAAAGGAAGCGGACGAAGTTGCCGATCGGGTCATGCAGATGCCGGAGACCGCCTTGCAGTGACATGCTATCTGCTAAAAAGACTCTCATTTTTACTGCAGGCCACCATTGATGGATTCGCAAAAATCCTTGACGGACGGCGCCGTAAAAGATCCAAGATCAAGGCGCGCGAAATTCCGTGTCCTGAGGCCTACTTACCGTACGCCGCAAGGACCACGGGATGAGCGCAACGCAGATATCGGACTTTTTACGGTGCCGTCACCATTGATTGACTGACATTATCTATCCTTACTGACGATTCGATGAAACCCGCTCGCAAGACGGAACCACCAGCCAAGCAAAGTCAGCGCCCTGGCCCCAAAAGCATAATAGCTCCCAAAAGAAATGGCAGGGTTAAAACCGATCAGTCCGAACCATTGCCGTTGTACTTATATGGAAAAACCCATTCTCAAGGCGAATCGTCCAGCTT
>Ga0209164_1004275_pt1 | contig 12918 bp, 13 predicted proteins | sample MTBNYHSulfiMetaG_FD_187458 | JGI IMG/M metagenome (GOLD analysis project Ga0209164, IMG submission 187458) | Enrichment culture microbial communities from rom New York Harbor, USA that are MTBE-degrading - MTBE-NYH (New York Harbor Sulfidogenic)... | ecosystem: Environmental > Aquatic > Marine >...
GAGGAATCCGGCAGTCGTCATGATCAGGCGAGGACCAAATTTGTCGTTTAGCCTGCCGACCACAATGGAGAGAAGACCGGTGAAAACCCAGGTTAATGAAAACCCCCCAGAGGTTGCCGCACGCGTCCAGCCAAACTCGTCCAAAACGGGTGCGAAAAACACGCCAAAAGAAACCCGTGCCCCCCACATCACAATGGCCATGAATAAAGAGGCAGCAACAATGACGTAGCCATAAAAGAACTTTGGCCAGGGTACAATCAGTGGCAATTTATCTATTTTACTCAAAAGCACTCCTTTTCGATTATCCAGTAACCCAGTCTTTAGCCTATTTGCCTAATGACCCGAATAACAGTAATAAAGCTTCTTGACTCTTTCCAAGGAAGGGTTGAAGACAAAGGGTTGCAAGCATCATAAGCCGAAGATACTCAAGCAGTCAAGGCGCCCCATTCATCCAAGGCGGGATATTAGATGCCTCTATGTCTGAATAGGTTCCCTTTGCATAGATTCTGGAGGGTTCGAAAAAGTCGTGGGATTCTTCTATCTCTTCTCAACAAGGCTCATATTTTTTAACCAAATTATCGGTCGGCATTAAGACATTAAATACACACGATCTATCGATTGATGATGAGTTGAGACCTCATCAATTAGGTAAAGCGTAGTGATAACGCTTTCAAGTACTGTTCGGAATTTAAGGGCGAAACAGAGCAAGTTTCTCTGGCGGTAGGGAACCCATATCTGGGAGGCAATGATAAAAGAGTGACGGCACTCAAAAATGATGCATTTTATTTTTATTCTTCCGTCTACGCTAATTTAGGGGACCACCATAGCTGAAATAGAGGGCAAAAAAGCTAAAATCTGATTTCAAATGGACACTATTTGGACCCCAAACAAAACTAAAGTGATCAGCCAACTAGCTAACCCCTTTATTTAATTAATGGCGTCCCCAAGGGGATTCGAACCCCTGTTGCCGACGTGAAAATTGGTGAAAATGCCTTATTCCGCCATTTTTAGGCCTTTTTAACCGTCTAAAAGCCCATTTAAAAGGGTTAAGTCCCGACCAGATTCACGACCAAAAGTTCTTCCTGTTATCGTGATTCCTTAAAATTACCCCTCTATACAGGCTTTCAATGGGTAATCCTCAAAAAGATAATTTTTACAATCTCATTTTTGAGATTGACAAAAAATAATTTGTGTGATTTTTTTAATGCATAGGTTGAGAGAAATGAAAATCAGAAAAATATCATTTATTGAGGCAAAGTCGCCAGAAACACATATTTTTAGTAAATTCCCAATACCAAGACTAGGATGTCTTATCTTAGGGACCATTTTGAAAGAAAAAGGCTACGAGGTAAAGGTTTTTATTGAAGATTTTGATAGTCCGGATTGGACATTTGTGGAAAATTCTGATCTTGTTTGTATCTCTACAATTACCTCAACTGCTTTTCGGGCTTACGAAATAGGAGATAAATTGAGAACAGAAAATATACCCGTAGTGATGGGAGGTGCGCATCCATCTTTTCTCCCCGATGAATCATTGAGGCATTCTGATTATGTTGTTCGCCGAGAAGGCGATATCACTCTTCCTGAACTTTTGCGTTATCTTGAATCAGGAAATCCGCCATTGAATTCAATTCCTGGTCTTTCCTACAACGATAAAAATGGTACTATTACAATACATAATCCTTCTCGGCCACTTATTGAAGACCTTGATAATCTTCCTGAACCTGATCTGTCGCTTATTCCGAATTGGAACTTGCTGAATTTATATCCGGTTTCTACATCAAGAGGGTGTCCTTTTGATTGCAGTTTTTGTTCTGTAATTGAAATGTTTGGAAGAAAATACCGCTTTGAATCAGTTGAGGCAACTCTAAGGAAATTGAGGCACATTGCTTCGATTTCAAAATCAACTATATTTTTTGTTGATGATAATTTCACTGCCAACAAAAAAAGGACAAAAGAGATACTAAGACAAATGATTGGAGAGGGTATTAAAAGAAGATGGGCTGCTCAGGCAAGAACCGATGTGGCAGAGGATATTGAGCTATTGCGTCTCATGACTGACTCTGGTTGTCACACACTGCACATAGGTTTTGAATCTATTAACCCAAAAACTCTTGAAGTGTATAACAAAAAGCAGGGGGTCGAAGAAATAGTAAACTGCATAAAAGTAGTAAAAGATTTCGGAATTCATCTTCATGGAATGTTTGTTATCGGTGCTGATACAGATGATTTAAACACTGTACAAAATACTGTTGATTTTGCCATAGAAAGCGGGATAGATACCGTGCAGTTTTTGATGCTTACTCCTCTGCCGGGCACTCGCTTCTTTTTTGAAATACTGAATTCCAAAAGATTACTCCATACTGATTGGTCCAAATTTGATGGTCATCATACAGTTTTCGAACCCACTCTAATGAGTCCTGAAACTCTTCATCTCAAGACTCTCAAAGCGATGGCAAAATTCTATTCATGGGAATATATATTTAAACACCTGTTTAAATTTGATTTTTATACAATGGTTGGTCTTTTTGGTAAAAAGGCAATTAGACAGGCGTTGAAGGAATCAAGAGGATATTTCGAAAGCATAGGGATTGCCATCCCATATGTAAATAAATAAAGGCTGCGGATGCGATATAATTAATATTGTTAATAATAATATTTTCATGCAAAAAAGATTGCCGTAAGAATATTTTAGGACGCATGGGAGTCTGTAAAGACGCCAAAAGGTTTGATCATTAAGGAAATATAGCGGCAACATAAAATATGATGTTAGGTGGAACTAATAGATAAAGGAGAAATCGATGAGAACACATTTGGAGCAATTTGAGAAATATATAGAGATCTAAAACTTGGATTCAAAATACAGTATCTTTCACTCTTAAATGCAGGGGGCTACCTTATCTACTTCAAGTGCTATTTCTATTATCATTTCTGTGATAGCCTGCGTAGCGGTTCCCGTCGGGAATAATAAGCTCCAGGAAAAACTCACAACTGGCTAGGAGGTAAAAGAAGATGAAATTAAGCGCACGAAACATTATAAAAGGGAAGGTGAAGAAGGTCAATCACGGATTAGTCAACTCGGAAGTGATCGTTGGGTTAGCAAATGAATTAGAGATTGTTTCCATCATATCGAAGGCTGCTGTCGAGAATCTAAACCTTAAAGAGGGTAAGGAGGTTTACGCAATTATAAATGCGAACGACGTGATTTTGGCTACGGATTATTGAGGTTACGGCTGCCCAGGAAGGAATTTTATTGTGTATTCCGTTTAGGGGTTAGTTTTGCTTGTTTCTTTGTTGCCTGGAAGAAAGGATGAAAATATGGTCGAAGAGACAATTACCCAGATTGAAGCGAGGATCAAGAAGGCCAAATCTTTAAATGACGAAAGAAAGAAGGAATTACTAGATCTGCTTTCCACTTTGAAGACCGAAGTTTCCCAACTCTCCAACACCGACGCCGAGGACGCCCAGAGTATTATCGGTTTTACCGAAGTCTCAATTCACGAAGCAATACGTGAGGAGAAGAATCCGCAACTTTTCAAACTATCCTTGGTGGGGCTTTCTACCTCTGTAAAAGGGTTCGAGAATTCTCATCCCAGGCTTGTGGGGATTGTCAATTCGATCTGCAATACTTTATCGAACATTGGAATATGAAAGAGGCGACAGGGACTGCCAGAATTGAGAATTTAGAATTAAGAATCACTTCATCTAAAGATCCTCAACCACCCTGGACTCTCAGATGTGAAGGTCCTGCCTTTTTCGCGCGGATTTCAACCAGAAACTGTTAATTCAAAATGGTCTCAGGGTAAAGACTTTTGCGTACTTCTTAATTCCCGGGATGGGGTTGCCTTGGAAAATTCATGGGGGCGGTTTGTTTCTTCCCTGAAATATTCGCTTCTCTAATTTTTGAAAACGGTGTATATTACAACTGCAAATCAAAAATGGGTACAGCCAAACCCTCTTCTTTTATAAAATATATCAGCAACATAAAAAATGACTTCATGTGTCTCGGAGAAAACTAGAAAATAATCAATGTCAATTTTATTTCTTACATTAGAAGTTCTCTGTTGGATTGGTTTAGTAATTTTAGGTCTCTTCATTTTTGTCGAGACTATTATCCGATTGATAAAAAATTTTATACATGGTCCTTCTCCTCGATTTGTTCCTTATCTGACAAATAACCCTATTAGACGGAAATTTTGGCCGCCCAGCATGGTTATTGACCGTCTTACCGTAAGAGAAGGAATGAAGATTCTTGAGGTTGGTCTCGGTTCTGGATTCTACAATTTTGTTCTTGCTGAGTACACCAGGCCATCAGGGCATGTTTATGCTGTGGATATAGAGCCTAAAATGGTAACTGTACTTGAGAAAAAGATCAAACGGGCAGGGATTAAAAATATAAGCACCGTGATTGTGGCGATCAATGCGAAGTTTTTGAGGATCATGAAGTGATTTCGGAATGAAAGATGGTGTTTGATTTTGATGAGCCCAATTGGGGATGAGTCTTGAAAGATCAGGATAATAAAGAACCTCAAACCAATCAGGGAACAATCGTCTCAGTTCGGGGAAGTGTGGTGGATGCCCAATTTCCCGGACGGCTTCCTCCACTTTATAATCTGCTCAGAACGGGGGATGATGGAAAGATGGTGATCGAAGTGATCACCCACCTCGATTCCGAGAGAGCGCGGGGAATCGCCTTGACCCCTACGCGAGGCTTGGCCCTTGGCTCGACCATTAGCGATACGGGGCACCAGATCAGTGTTCCTGTTGGGAAGGAACTGCTCGGCAGGGTTTTTAACGTATTCGGAGAAACAATCGACAGGAGGGAAAAGATTCAAGTGGAAGAATGGCGCTCCATTCACCGGGAACCGGTCCCTCTAACCCAGCAGTCCACTGTATCAGAGGTCTTCGAAACCGGGATCAAGGCGGTCGACGTCCTCGCTCCCCTGGAAAGGGGCGGAAGAGCTGGACTGTTCGGAGGCGCCGGTGTGGGTAAAACGGTACTGATTACGGAAATGATCCATAACATGGTTGGACAGCATGAGGGGGTCAGTCTCTTTTGTGGTATTGGAGAACGATGCCGTGAGGGGGAAGAGCTTTACCGCGAATTAAAACAGGCTGGAGTATTGGAGAACACGGTCATGGTATTTGGCCAGATGAATGAACCGCCCGGGGCCAGGTTTCGGGTGGGACATGCGGCACTGACCATGGCCGAATACTTCCGTGATGATGTCCGGCAGGATGTGTTACTCCTGATCGACAATATTTTCCGCTTTATTCAAGCTGGAGCTGAGGTGTCGGGTCTTATGGGCCAGCTCCCCTCCCGCCTCGGTTACCAACCCACTCTGGGAACAGAGCTTGCAGCGCTCGAAGAGCGGATCTGCAATACCGCCACAGGTGCCATTACATCGGTCCAGGCGGTCTACGTCCCGGCCGATGATTTTACAGACCCCGCAGCTGTGCACACCTTTGGACATCTCTCTGCCTCGATCGTACTGTCGCGCAAAAGGGCAAGTGAAGGATTGTACCCGGCGATCGATACATTGCAGTCCGGATCCAAGATGCTGGTGCCTCATATCGTTGGAAATCAACACTATCGTATTGCTCAGGAAGTAAGAAAGACTCTGGCCACTTATGAAGATCTTAAAGATATCATAGCCATGTTAGGGATAGAGGAGCTCTCCCAGGAAGACCGGCGGACGGTCTACCGTGCCCGTCGGCTGGAGCGTTTCCTGACCCAACCCTTTTTTGTCACGGAACAATTCACAGGGCACGAAGGAAAGTTGGTTCATCTCCAGGAGGCCCTGGAGGGATGTGAACGCATTTTAAATGACGAGTTTACGGATTACCCTGAAAAATCCTTTTACATGATCGGAACGATCGATGAAGTAAAGAAAGAATGAAACTGAAGGTATTGCTTCCAACCGAAATTTTAGTTGATCAGGAAGTGACAAAAGTTATCGCTGAGGCTGAAAATGGCTCCTTTTGCCTTCTGCCGCGCCATATCGATTTCCTAGCAGCCCTTCCGCCGGGAATTCTTATCTTCGAATCCGCTGAAGGCCATGAGGAATTTATTGCAGTGGATGAGGGAACCCTGATCAAGGTTGGCCGAGAGGTTCTGGTTTCGACCCGGAACGCCGTGAGGAGCTCTGAGCTGGGAACGTTGAAACAAATCGTGGAACAGGAGTTTCGGGTCCTCGATGATCGTGAGAAGATGGCCCGTTCAGCTTCGGCCAAGCTTGAAGCGGATCTTGTCCGGAGATTTATCGAATTGCGGGAATATGAACGACACGGATAAATCAAAAGAAAGAAGGCGGAAGGTCATCGAAGATCTCGAGAAACAGGTCGGGGCAAAGGAATCCCGTAAGATGAAAGGCCGGCGTGAGAAGGACCGGAGCATCTGGTTCGGTCTGGGCATGTTTGGCCTGATTGGATGGTCAGTGGCCATCCCCACGTTGATCGGTGTGGCGGTAGGGATCTGGATTGATAATACTTGGTCAAGCCGTTTTTCATGGACGTTGATGCTCCTTTTTATTGGCGTGATATTGGGTTGTGTGAATGCCTGGTACTGGGTCAAACGGGAGAGCAGGCGTGAATAATTTTTCAGTAAGGATGAAGGAAGGCAGGTGACCGGGATCAACATATTTTATCTTTCACTTGCATTCATTGCAGGCACGGTCCTGGGTCTCTTCTACTTTGGCACCCTGTGGCTGACCATCCAGCACCTTCCCAAAATGCGGAGACCTGAGATCTTCATCCTGGGCAGTTTTTTTCTCCGCACCGGGATCACCCTTTTTGGCTTCTACCTCGTGATGGGCGGGCGCTGGGAACGGTTATTGGGTTCCCTCTGCGGTTTTATCGTGATGAGAATCTTTCTCACTCGACGATTGAGAAGTAAGAGAAAGAAACTCCCACCTACGTGAGGAGATGTTTATGGATGTAGTGGGTTTGAAAGAGATCAGTTCGGATGTGGTCGTCATCTGGCGGTGGGGATTTATCTCTCTGAACGCCACCATTTTGTATACATGGATGGTCATGGCGCTTCTGACGATGGTCTCATGGCTGGTGACCCGTAAGCTTTCGGTAGGTCCGAAGCTGTCCCGATGGCAGAATCTTCTCGAAGTCCTGGTGTCCGCTATGAGGAATCAGATCCGCGAAGTCAGTCAGCAGGAACCGGATCAATATCTCCCTTTTATTGGCACCCTTTTCTTATTCATTGCGATCTCAAATCTTTTGGCCATTATACCCGGCTATGTTCCGCCCACGGGCTCCCTTTCCACCACAGCAGCCCTGGCCATCTCTGTCTTTGTGGCAGTTCCCGTTTATGGCATTGCGGATAAAGGTGCTGTCGGTTACCTCAAACGTTATGTCAGGCCTACGGTCTTCATGCTTCCTTTTCATGTGATGGGTGAGATCTCCCGCACCCTTGCCCTTGCCGTTCGACTCTTCGGGAACATGATGAGCGGAACCAAGATCGGGGCCATCTTGCTTGCCGTTGTACCCCTTTTCTTTCCCATCCTCATGCAGGTATTGGGGCTCCTCACCGGTCTCATCCAGGCCTACATCTTTGCAATTCTCGCCATGGTTTACATTGCCTCTGCCACTCGTGCACACCACGAAAAAGAGGAAAACAACAAACATCTGTCGAAAGGAGAGAGATGATATGGATCATATCAGTATAATCGGCATGGCCTCCATCATTACGGCGGGATTGACCATCTGCATTGGGTCGATCGGTCCCGCTCTCGGCGAAGGGCGAGCCGTTGCCCAGGCGCTAAGCTCCATCGCCCAGCAGCCGGATGAATCTGGAACCATCACCCGAACCCTGTTTGTCGGTCTGGCAATGATCGAGTCGACTGCCATCTACTGTCTGGTGATCGCCATGATCCTGATCTTTGCCAACCCCTTCTGGGATTACGTGGTCTCACGATAGGAGAATCGCCCATGCTCATCGATTGGTTTACTGTCGTTGCCCAGATCGTCAACTTTCTGATTCTCGTCTTCCTTCTCAAACACTTTTTGTATGCCCGAATTATCAATGCCATGAATCAGCGGGAGGAGAAGATCGCTTCCCGGTTGGAAGAGGCCGAAAAGAGGAAGAAGGAAGCCGAACAAGAGGCAGAAATCTATCGAAAAAAGAACCAGGAATGGGATGAGGAACGCGAAGAGATGCTCTCCCGGGCCGAGGAAGAAGCAAGAGCCCGCCGGAAAGGGCTCATTGAAAAGGCTCGTGAGGAGGTCGATCAAATGAAAGCCCGATGGCATGAAGCGATCCAGCGGGAGAAGAACTCATTCCTTCAGGACCTCCGCCAACGAGCCGGCAGACAGATTTATGCCATTGCCAGTCGCGCCTTGAAGGATTTGGCCAATGCTGACCTGGAAGAGCGGATCATCGATGTTTTCATAGACCGCATCCGGGATCTGAACGAGAACAGTCGAAAAGGAATCGTAGGGTCGATAAAGAAGGCCGACAAAAACGTCATCATAAACAGCGCCTTTGAACTCCCTCAGAGCATACAGCAACGAATCACCGAAGCGATAAGGGAGCCCCTTGGGGGCGGTATCGAGGTGAAGTTCCAGACCTCACCGGATATGATTTTGGGGTTGGAGTTGAAGGCCTATGGTTATAAGATTGCCTGGAGTTTAGACAACTACTTCGAATCTCTGGAGTCAGAGATAAGAGAAGCTCTTGAAGAAGAGACAAAGGACAGCTTTAAGGAAATTTAAAGAGGAGGAAGATGAAGACAGAACTTGAGGGCCTCAAGATCTTTCTCGATCATACCTTTGCGATCCTCGATCATGGGTTGGAAGAATTCAAGCCGGAATTGAAGGCCCATGAAGTTGGAGTAGTGAAATATGTGAGCCAGGGTATTTCCCGTGTAGAAGGATTACCCAGGGTAAGATCAGAGGAGCTCGTTCGCTTCCCGGGAAACCTATTGGGGATGGTCTTCAACGTTGACCCGAAAGAAGTGGGTGTCATTCTGCTTGATAAAAGTGACCCTCTCAGAGCCGGTGCAGAAGTTCGCCGAACAGGAAAAGTCCTGGATATCCCGGTGGGTGAAGCACTGCTTGGTCGAGTCGTCGATGCATTGGGCCGTCCATTGGATAAAAATGGCCCCGTGAGAACTTTAGAGCGCCGTCCTGTTGAGCGGGAAGCTCCAGCGATCATGGACCGTTCTGCGGTGACGGTTCCTTTGCAAACAGGGCTGAAAGTCGTCGATGCCCTCATACCCATCGGTCGGGGTCAGCGGGAACTCATCCTCGGCGATCGCCAGACCGGAAAAACCGCCATCGCATTGGATACGATCATGAACCAGAAGGAAAAAGAAGTGATCTGTGTCTACTGTGCCATAGGAAAACAGAGTTCGGGCGTGGCCAGGGTGATCGCGGACCTCCGGAAATATGGTGCCATGGAATATTCTATCGTGGTGGTGGCCACCGGGGGAGACCCTTCTGGATTACAGTTTGCAGCACCCTATGCGGCCACGACAATGGCCGAGTTTTTCATGGAACAGGGACGCGACGTGTTAGTGGTGTACGATGATCTGACACGCCATGCACGAGCCTATCGTGAGCTCTCTCTGTTGCTTCGGCGGCCTCCCGGACGGGAGGCCTTTCCCGGCGATATCTTTTATATCCACTCTCGTCTACTTGAACGCTCTACCCATTTACGTGATGAGTTCGGAGGGGGTTCTTTAACTGCACTGCCGATCGTGGAGACAGAAGCCCAGAATATCTCCGCCTACATCCCGACCAACCTCATTTCCATTACAGACGGCCAGATCTATCTGTCACCCGACCTCTTTCAAAAAGGGAGTCTGCCTGCGGTGGATGTCGGAAAATCGGTATCGAGGGTAGGGGGAAAGACGCAATTACCTGCATACCGTGCAGTGGCCGGTGACCTTCGCCTTTCTTACTCACAATTTGAGGAATTGGAGACCTTTGCCCGTTTTGGTACACGGCTTGATCAGGAGACCCGTAAAACCCTCGAACGGGGACGGCGGGTCCGGGAGGTTCTCAAACAGTCGCAATACGAACCGATACCTGTCCCAGAACAGATTGCCGCCCTTGTAGCTGTCACCGGAGGTCTCTTGGATGATCTTGAGCCCGAACAGATCGCTGAGTTTGAAAAGGCTATTGGCAGAACAATGACACAAAAACTACCCGATCTTTGTAAACGCATTGAATCGGGGGAGAAGCTGAGTGACGAAGATCAGGAGGCCCTATTTAGGCTGGTCAGAAAGGTTATCGAATCAGGACAGGAGAGTGCGAAGCATGCAAACGGTTGAATCGGTGAAGAGAAGAATCAAAACGGCGGAAGACCTCCACTCTGTCGTAAAAACGATGAAGGCCCTTGCCGCTGTGAGTATTCGTCAGTATGAAAAGGCCGTGGAATCCCTTGCCGAATATAACCGAACCGTGGAGCTGGGGCTTCAAATCCTCCTCCGAAAGAGGCCAGAAACTCTCGCTTTGTTAAAACCCGAGACCACGAATCGAGTGGGAGCGATCGTTTTTGGCTCCGATCAGGGCATGTGCGGTCAGTTGAATGACCAGATTGTATCCCATGCCGTGAAGACAATGGACCACCTCGGGATCAGCTTGGAGAACCGGACTCTTCTCGCAGTGGGCCTGCGTGTCGGTGGACGACTCGAAGATGCCGGGCAACCCGTTGAGGAGTATCTTTCTATCCCCAATTCCACTTCCGGTATCACACCAATGGTTCAGGAGATCATCATGATTATTGAGGAGTGGCGGTCCAGGAAGAAAATCGATCGGGTCATCCTCTTCTTCAGTGAACACCTGTCAGGCGCCTCGTACCGGCCCCATACCCTTTCTCTTCTGCCTGTGAAAGTGGAGTGGCTGCAAACCCTGGAGAAGCGAGAATGGCCGACTCGGGGTCTCCCCACGTATAGCATGGACTGGAATCGCCTTTTTTCCTCTCTGATTCGTCAGTTTCTCTTTGTTTCGCTCTATCGAGCCTTTGCCGAATCCCTGGCGAGCGAAAACGCCAGCCGGCTTGCATCCATGCAGGGTGCAGAGAGGAATATAGAAGAACGACTGATAGAGCTCAACACTCAGTTTCACCAACAACGCCAGATGTCCATCACCGAAGAACTTCTCGACATCGTGGCTGGCTTTGAGGCATTGACCGGAGAGGAGGCATCAATGGATGGAGGTAAAAAAGTCTGAAGAGAATTGCCACCCTGACGATGAACCCATCGTAATGACTCCCCGGGACGGACTGTTTCGCCGCGAAGGTATGGAACGACTGTACCAGCATATGAGGTAGCCTTTCGATTAAATTCGAAATCCGGATATCGAAATTCGAACTATGTCTCACTTAATGAAAGGAGCTAAATGAGACCATGAGCCCTCAGAAAGTTGTTCAGGTGGAAGATTACGAGCCCTTTATCGGACCCAAGACGATCGACCGGATCAGGAAAAAGGCCAAAACGCTTCAGTACCTTCATGTGGCCAATGTCAACGCGACCTATTATGGAGGCGGGGTGGCTGAGCTTCTGACATCGTTGACACTTCTGATGAACAGCGTGGGCATCAAGACAGGCTGGAGGGTGATCCAGGGAGCCCCGGATTTTTTCACCATCACCAAAAAGATGCACAATGCCCTGCAAGGTGGAGAGATCAATCTAAGCGATCGAAAAATGGAAATATATGAGGAAGTAATCTACGAAAATGCCATTCGAAACCACCTCGAAAATCACAACATGGTGATCATCCATGATCCCCAACCGCTACCTATGATCAACCACTACAAGAAGAACGGTCCCTGGATCTGGCGCTGCCACGTCGATCTGTCGAACCTGAACAGGGAGTTGTGGGATTACCTTCTCCCCTTCATCGAGAAATATGATGCGGTCATCCTGAGCATCAAAGATTATAAACAAAAATTGAAGACACCCCAGTTGTTCTTTATGCCTGCCATCGACCCTTTCTCCATCCTGAACCGGGAGATGAGCGAAAGTGAGATTAAGGAACGTCTGGACCATTACGAGATCCCGACCGACCTTCCTCTGGTGGTGCAGATCTCCCGCTTCGACCGATGGAAAGATCCTGAGGGGGTGATTGAGGCCTTCAAAATAGCGAGAAAAGAGGTGGATGCCACCCTTGTGCTCCTCGGGAATGTCGCCACCGATGACCCAGAGGGAACGGAGGTCTATGAGTCTCTCCTGGATTGCCGTGAAGAACGGATCATCATCCTGAGTCATCAGGATACAGCATTGGTAAACGCCCTCCAGCGCCGCGCAGCCGTGGTCCTGCAAAAGTCGATTCGCGAAGGTTTCGGCCTGACGGTTGCCGAGGCCATGTGGAAGGGGGCCGCGGTCATCGGGGGCAACGTGGGCGGGATCCGTTACCAGATCCGAAATGGGGTGAACGGATTTCTCGTTTCGTCGGTCGAGGAAGCAGCGGCAAGGATGGTCCAGCTGATCAAAGACAGAAAAATACGCCAGAGGATGGGACAGAAGGCGAGGGAGACCGTCAGGGAAAAATTTCTCCTAACCCGGTATTTGGAACAATACCTTGATCTGTTTAGCTCCTTTGAGACGATCTACCGGTTAAAATATTGATCCGCTGCAGAACGATGGGATTGATCGTTTAAGCTAAAAGTCAGCGTTGTCTATTTCCATTTCAGTGATCCCAATGAGACAGTGGTTGAAGTTGAGAATTATCTCTATACCACCTCCCACCTGTCAGAGAGGTAAGATCAACATGCAACTCCAGGATATTTTTGGTGAGCATACAGAGCCTTGGGGGATCAGGGGATCAAGGTAATCCTTGGTGGAGACAAAGCAGGTGGACCTTGATACAGATATGCAGCGGGCCATCGCCCGTCAGGCTGAGGCAGAGAGGGAGAGGCGGGCCAAGGTCATCCATGCTGAAGGAGAGGCCCTGGCCGCAGCG
>Ga0209164_1004277_pt1 | contig 12916 bp, 11 predicted proteins | sample MTBNYHSulfiMetaG_FD_187458 | JGI IMG/M metagenome (GOLD analysis project Ga0209164, IMG submission 187458) | Enrichment culture microbial communities from rom New York Harbor, USA that are MTBE-degrading - MTBE-NYH (New York Harbor Sulfidogenic)... | ecosystem: Environmental > Aquatic > Marine >...
GGTCGTAGCCCCCTTCGTGGAATGGGTGGCAGCGTGCCACCCGCCGCACCGCCAGCCAGGTTCCTCGCACGGCCCCGTGCTCCCCCAAGGCCTCGTAGGCATACTCCGAACAGGTAGGCAGGTAGCGACAGCGCGGCCCGAACAGCGGCGAGACCACCCGTTGGTAGCCGCGCACCGCCGCCTGCAGCCACCGGCCCGGCTCGGCCCGGCCCCTCACCGCTGTCGTCTCTGCCACGTCGCTCACCTCAGTTCCTCCACCGCCGTAGTCAACCACCCCACCAAAGCCCCAAACGGGGCGTTGGTCACCGCTTCGCCGGCGATCACGAGGTAGTCGCGATCGTCACGCAGCGGCACCAGCGCCGCGGCCTCCCGCAACCGCCGCTTGGCCCGGTTGCGCCGCACCGCGCTTCCCACCGCCTTACCGGCCAGCACCCCCACCCGCGGGCACGGGCTCCCCCCGGGGACGGCAACCACGGTAACTCCCCCGACGCGGCGCCGCTGCCCTTCCCGCCGCATCCGCCTGAATGCGGCACGGCCCCGCAGAGGACAGAAGGGCCGCCCCCTACGCCGACAGGCGGCGGCGGCGCTTGCTGCGGCGGCGCTGGAGGATGGCGCGTCCGGCGCGGGTGCGCATGCGGCTGCGGAAGCCATGCTTTCTCTTGCGGCGGCGAACATTCGGCTGGAAGGGGCGTTTCATGGGACCAGTCTCGAGAAGAGAGAGTGAATCGGGCCGACAGGTTACGGAGGGGCCATGCCCTTGTCAAAGGTGGATCTGCCTCGCGGAAACTCGGCATGTGTCGCGAAAGATTGCCTAGGGCGCTTTCGGCCCGCCCAGCGGTTGCCGGCTCCGCTCACACCGAGCCGAAGTCGTTATTCCACAACGTCTATCGCGCTCGTCCGACAGCGGGGCCAACCCGCTAGGGCGCGATTTGGCGTTCTTGTCGCCCCCCTGAGCGGCCCCATATACTCGCTTCCTGCCGGATGGCCCGGCGACACTTCCCCCGAGTCGGATCGCTCGAGGCCCGCCGGGTGGACGGAGGGAGCGGCACCGCGAGGTGCCCGGTTCTCCACAGGTGTGGATAGCTCTGTGGAGAACCCTAGTGAGGCGCTCGGAGGACTTAGGTGGAGGCTCATTCTCCCACTGAGTGGGATCAGTTCCGTCGCACGCTGCGCGGCCAAGTCACCCCGATCACCTGGCAAACCTGGCTCGAGGGCCTGCAGCCCGGCAGCATCCAGAACGGCGTCGTCAGCCTGCTCGCCCCCAGCGAGTTCCACCTCCGCTGGGTGAACCACAAGTACCGCCCCATCGTCGAGTCGGCAGTGGCCAGCGTGTTCGGCCCAGACGCCCGCCTCGTCATCGACGCCCGCAGTGGGCCGGCCTTCCCGGAAGGGGAGGAGGAAGAGGAAGAACCCGAGGCCTCCGGGGATGTCGAGCCCCCGGCGCCCCCAGCCGCGCGGCCCGGGCCCTTGCCCGGCCTCGTGGCCAAGTACACCTTCGAAAACTTCGTCGTCGGCCCCTCGAACCGCTTTGCCCACGCCGCCGCCATGGCCGTGGCCGAGCAACCCGGCGGCCACTACAACCCGCTGTTCATCTATGCCGGGGCCGGTTTGGGCAAAACCCATCTGCTGCAGGCGATCGCCCACCATGTGATCACCCTCCATCCCCGTCTTGCCGTCCACTACACGACGTCGGAGGCCTTCTTCAACGACTTCATCGACGGCATCCGCCGCAAGCGCATGGACGAATTCAAAGCGCGCTACCGCGGGTTCGACGTCCTCCTCCTGGACGATGTCCAATTCCTGGAAGGAAAGGAGCAACTGCTCGAGGAGTTCTTTCACACGTTCAACGCCCTGCACGACCACGGCAAGCAGCTGGTGTTCAGTTGCGACCGGCCCCCCCGCAGCCTGGTCACTCTCGAGGACCGTCTCCGGAGCCGCTTCGACTGGGGCCTCACCACGGATATCCAGCCGCCCGATGTGGAGACCCGCCTGGCCATCTTGCGCCGCAACGCCGCCTACGCGCCATCCGCAGTGCCGGCCGACGTACTGCAGTTCATCGCCGAACGCGTCGTTGACAACATCCGGGAGCTGGAAGGGGCCCTCACTCGCGTCACGGCGTACGCCGCCCTGACCCATCAGCGCATCGACCTGGAAATGGCCGGCGATGTGCTACAGGACCTGGTTCCCGCCACCCGGCACACCCCCATCACCCCGGGTCGCATCTTGAGCGCGGTCGCCGGAGCGTTCGACGTCACCATCGCCGACCTGGAGGGCCCCAGCCGCCGTCAGCCGCTGGCGCGGGCTCGCCAAGTTGCTATGTACCTCTGCCGCCAACTCACCGACCTCTCGCTGCCCCGTATCGCCCTCCTGTTCGGTGGCCGCGACCACACGACGGTCCTCCATGGAATCAATACCGTGCAGCGGCTGATCCAAACAGACAAAGCCCTCTTCGATTCGGTCACAGCCTTGCTGCAAAGTCTGAGGACAACATGACCCTGCCGTCCCCAGCCCTGCGGGTCCCCGGCTACGCCGTGTGGGCAACTGCCTCTTCCGTCCCCAACCTATGCCCGCCCCAAAACGCCCCTCTGCCAGCCCTTTCGCCGAGTTGTGCCCAATCCCCAGGTACTTCTGCTACCACTAAGGTCCAAGAAGAACACAATCGCAGAAGGATCTCCCCGTGCGCATAAGAGCAGAACGTGATGATCTGGCCGATGTCCTGAGTCGGGCGGCGCGCGCCGTGAGCGCTCGATCCCCGCTTCCCATTCTGCAGGGCCTGCTGGTGGTGGTGGAAGGACGCAGGGTGCACGTAACGGGCACCGATCTCGATGTCACGGTACGCACGCAACTCGAAGTGGAAGTGCTCGAAGAAGGGCGGACGGTGGTACCAGCCCGCCTGATCACCGAGGCAGTACGGAAGCTGCCGGCCGGAGCCGTGGTGCTCGAGGCAACCGGAGGTGAGGTCGAACTCACCGGTGGCGGCCCCCGCTTTCGCTTTCGAGAGATGCCGGCGGACGATTTCCCAGCGGTCCCCGAGGCTGCTCTGCAAGACGCGCTCGAGGTGGAAGGGGACGACTTCATTCAAGCGCTGGGGCAAGTCATGGTCGCCGCTTCGCACGACGATGCCCGGCCTGTGCTGACGGGGGTTTTCTTCGAGTCGCATGAGGGAGCACTCCGCCTGGTTGCCACCGATTCGTATCGCCTCGCCCTGCGTGATGTGCCCGCGGTCCGCTCTACGGTGGCCGCCCTGATTCCGGCTCGGGCCCTGCGGGAACTGCATCGGACCATTGCCGCCAAGAAGCTGCTCGTGGCGGTGGGTAGTCGGGAGGCCTCGTTTGGATCCGACCGAGGCACCCTGACCGTACGACTGATCGAAGGCACCTTCCCCAACTACCGCCAGCTGCTACCGGCGGAGTACCCCAACCACCTCACGGTGGCACGAGATGTGCTCTTGGACGCCATAGGCCGGGCGTCCCTCGTGGCGGAGGACCACATCCCCCTACGCCTGCAACTGCACAGCGGCGGCGCAGAGCTCAGCGTGACTCGACAGGATGTCGGCGGCGAGACGGAGCAGGTCGCCGGTGATTATCACGGTGAGGAGATGACCATCGCGTTCAACAGCCGCTATCTGAACGACGGGGTGGCCGCGGTGGAAGACGACGAGGTGGTCCTCGACGTCATCGATCCCCTGAAGCCCGGCGTGCTGCGTGGGGCCGAGAGCCGCGAGTTCCTCTACCTGCTCATGCCCGTCCGCCTGTAGGCGGCCGTGCTCCTCACCTGGCTCCAACTGCGGGACTTCCGCTGCCACGGCGCACTCGAGTTCCGGCCCGGCCCGGGGCTGAACGTGCTGGTGGGTGGGAACGGCGCGGGCAAGAGCAGCGTGCTGGAGGCCATCGGGTACCTGGCGACGCTGAACTCCTTCCGACGTGCTCCGGACGCCGCTCTCGTACGGGTGGGTGCCGACGCGGCGGTGGTGCGGGGTGAGTTTCAGGGAGAAGCGGGGACGGTCCGAGTGGAGGTGGAGTTGCCGCGGCAGGGCCGGCATCGCGTTCAGGTCGACGGCAAGCGGGCACAAGGGCGGGCCGAGGTAGCCGCCCGGGTGGCACTGGTCGCCTTCTTGCCGGACGACCTCGACCTGGTGAAGCGGGGCCCGGCTTATCGGCGGGAGTTCGTTGACGACCTGGCGGTGCAGCTCTGGCCGGCTGCGGCGGCGGACCAGCAGGAGTACGAGCGCGCGCTGCGGCAGCGAAACGCGCTGCTCCGACGCGACGGCCGGCGGGCGGATCCCACCACCCTCGAGGTGTGGGGAGAGCGCCTGGCCGCGTTGGGGGCGGCGGTGGTGCGGCGTCGCTTGGACGCGTTGGGAGCGGTCGCCGGGGGAGTAGAGGGCCTCTGCCGTCTCCTGGGCGGTGGGGGAGAGGGCTTCGCCTGGGAGTACGTGGCGGCGGGCTTGGGCAACATCGCCCCCGAAGCGCCGGCGGCAGAGCTGGAGATGCGCTTGGCGGCGGCGGGCGCTCGAGCCCGGGACGAGGATCTGGAGCGCCGCACCACCACCGTCGGGCCGCATCGGGATGAGGTGCTGCTGCTGTCCACTGGGAGGGACCTGCGCACCCGGGCGAGCCAGGGAGAGCAGCGGACGGTAGCCCTGGCACTGCGGCTGGCGGCCTTCGATCTCCTGGCGGAGAGGCGGCGCGCGGCCCCGGTGCTCGTCCTCGACGACGTGTTCTCCGAACTCGATGGGGTGCGCCGCGCCCGGCTGGTAGAACGCCTTCCCCAGGGCCAGGTATTCGTGTCCACGGCCCATGGTGAAGATGCCCCGACGGGGGGCTTGCGTTGGCGGGTGGAGCCGGGCAAGGTGCTGGCCGAAGAGGAAGCATGAGCGACCTGCAGCCCATCGGGGAGGGCCTCGAGGAGATCCTCCGGCGGCTCGGTCTCCCGTCGCCGGGGGCGCTCGAGCGCCTGGTGACCGACTGGCCGGGAGTGGCCGGCGAGCCCTGGGCGGGACGCACTACGCCGGTTGGCTGGCAAAGCGGGGAGCTCGTACTGGAGGTGGCCGACGGTGCCACTGCGAGCCTCCTCCGGTACCAGGTGCCCGCCCTCGTAGAGCGCCTCGAGAGCGCCCTGGGAGCTCGCCTCGTGGAGGCCGTCCGGCTGAGGGTACGCAGCTCGAAAAAGGCGCTCTGACATGGGGTTTTAGCCGGTCCTAAGGGCCGGGTTGTCCCCCCCGGCGGCTATACTTACAGCATTGTCGGTGACCTCCAGTCGGGGCCGTGCGCGGGCCCTGCTTCGGGAGCACCGGCCGCCCGTTCGCCCCGTCGACGAGGAGCCCAGTGGCCACCAAGCGCGCCAACGGTTCATACGAAGCCAAGGACATTCAGGTCCTCGAGGGTCTCGAGGCGGTGCGTCGGCGGCCGGCCATGTACATCGGCACCACCGGCCCCCGCGGGCTGCATCACCTCATCTGGGAGGTGGTCGACAACGCCGTCGACGAGGCCATGGCCGGCTTCTGTAGCCGTATTGAGGTCACGCTTCTCGCCGACGGGGGGGTGCGAGTCAAAGACGACGGCCGGGGCATCCCGGTGGGGACGCATGCCAAGACCAAGCAGTCGGCGCTGACCACCGTTCTCACCACCCTGCACGCCGGCGGCAAGTTCGAGTCGGGTGCCTACACGGTCTCGGGAGGCTTGCACGGCGTGGGGGTCTCGGTGGTCAACGCCCTCTCGCGGCGGCTCGAAGTCGAGGTGGCCCGCGATGGCTTCCTCTGGCACCAGGCTTTCGAAATGGGCGTCCCAGTGGGCAAACTCGCCAAAGGCAAGGGGGTGCGGCGCACCGGTACCACGGTCGTTTTCTGGCCGTCTCCCGCCATTTTCACCGAGACGGTGGAGTTCCACTTCCCCACGGTGGCCGCCCGCATGCGCGAGATGGCTTTCCTCAACAAAGGCCTCGAGATCGTCCTGGTGGACGAGCGCGGTGAGGGCGCCCGCGAGGTGTTCCGCTACAACGGCGGGTTGGTCGACTTCGTCCGGTACCTCAACGCCAAGCGCGAGCCGCTCCACGCCCACGTGCTCAGCCTCGAGGAGGTGGGCGACGACGTCGAGATGGACGTGGCCCTGCAGTGGAACGCCGGGTACAACGAAACGGTGCTGACCTTCGCCAACAACATCAACACCCACGAGGGGGGCACGCACGAGGAAGGCTTTCGGCGGGCCCTGACCCGGGCGGTCAACGAATTCGCCCGCGAGAGGGGGATCCTCAAGGACAAGGACGACAACCTGGTGGGGGAGGATATCCGCGAGGGCCTCACCGCCGTGGTGGCGGTGCGAGTGCGCCAGCCTCAGTTCGAAGGACAGACCAAGACCAAGCTGGGTAACACCGACGTCCGCTCCTTCGTCGAGGTGGCGCTCAACCGCCTGCTCCCCGAGTGGCTCAACCGCCACCCCGGTGAGGGGCGGGCCATCGTGGACAAGTGCAGCACGGCGGCACGCGCCCGGCTGGCGGCGCGCGCCGCGCGCGACCTCACCCGGCGCAAGAGCCTGCTCGAGTCCACCGGGCTGCCGGGGAAGCTGGCCGATTGCTCGGCCCGCGACCCCCAGGCCTCAGAGCTGTTCATCGTTGAGGGCGACTCGGCCGGCGGCTCCGCCAAGCAGGCCCGCAACAGCGAATTCCAAGCCATCCTGCCCATTCGCGGCAAGATCATCAACGTCCAGAAGGCCCGCCTCACCCGGGTGCTGCAGAACAACGAGATCCAGGCGCTCATCACCGCCATCGGCACCGGCATCGGCGAGGACTTCTCTATCGAGCGGGCTCGTTACCACAAGGTGGTGATCCTCACCGACGCCGACGTCGACGGGGCCCACATCCGCACGCTCCTGCTCACGTTCTTCTTCCGTCACATGCGCGAGCTAATCGAGGTGGGGTACGTGTACATCGCCCAGCCGCCTCTTTACCAGGTGAAGACGGGGAAGGACGCGGTGTACGCCTACTCCGACCGCCAGCTCGAGGAGATCCGTGCCGGCCTCGACGGGCGGCGGCCGGTCATCCAGCGTTACAAGGGCTTGGGCGAGATGAATGCCGGGCAGCTATGGGAGACCACCATGGATCCCGATGCCCGGGTGCTGCTGCGGGTAGGCCTCGACGACGAGGCTATTGCCGACGACGTGTTCACCACTCTCATGGGAGACGACGTCGAGGCCCGGCGCACCTTCATCCAGCAGAACGCTCGCGACGTCCGCTTCCTGGACATCTGACCGCATGACCATCACCGACACCGATTCCGAGCACGTGCGCCTGATCGACATCGAGAGCGAGGTGCGTACCTCGTTCCTCGAGTACGCCATGTCGGTCATCGTCAGTCGGGCGCTGCCCGATGTGCGCGACGGCCTCAAGCCGGTGCACCGGCGCATCCTCTACTCCATGTACGACGCCGGCATCCGGCCGGGAACCCCCTTCCGTAAGAGCGCCCGGGTGGTCGGCGACGTCATGGGTTGGTTCCACCCCCATTCCAACGACGCCATCTACGACGCCCTGGTGCGCATGGGCCAGGACTTCGCCATCCGCTACGGCCTCATCGAGCCGCAGGGCAACTTCGGCACGGTCGACGACCCGCCGGCGGCGATGCGCTACACCGAGTGCCGTCTCGAGTCGCTGGCCATGCACCTGCTCGAGGGCATCGACGAGGACACCGTCGACTTCGTCGACAACTACTCGGGGGAGCGGCAGGAGCCGGTGGTGCTGCCGGCCCGCTTCCCCAACCTGCTGGTCAACGGCTCCACCGGCATCGCGGTGGGCATGGCGACCAACATCCCCCCCCACAACCTCGGTGAGGTGATCGACGCCGCCATCCACAAGGTGGAGCACCCCGAGGCCACCGCCGAGGACTTGCTGCAGTTCGTCAAGGGCCCCGACTTCCCCACCGGGGCGCTCATCGTGGGCGGCCGCGGGGTGCGTGAAGCTCTGCTCACGGGCCGGGGCTCGGTCAAGATGCGGGCCGAGGCCACCGTCGAGGAGGTGCGGAAGGGGCGCACCGCCATCGTGGTCACCGCGATTCCCTACCAGGTCTCCCGTGACCGGATCATGGAGAAGATCGCCGACCTGGTGCGCGAGCGCAAGGTCTCGGGCATCGCCGACCTGCGCGACGAGTCCGACCGCACCGGCACCCGCCTGGTCATCGAGTTGAAGCGCGACGCCGTCCCGCAGGTGGTCCTCAACCAGCTGTACAAGAACACCCAGCTGCAGGAGACCTTCGGGGTGAACCTGGTGGCGCTGGTCGATGGGGTCCCGCGCACCCTGAACATCGAGCAGGTCATCCGGCACTACCTGGACCACCAGATGGAGGTGGTGGAGCGCCGCACCCGGTTCCGCTTGGCCAAGGCCGAGGCGCGGGCGCACATCGTGGCCGGGTTGCTCATCGCCCTCGACAACATCGACGAGGTGGTGGCGATCATTCGCTCCTCCGCCGACACCGACACAGCGCGCCGCTCCCTCGTGGAGCGTTTCGAGCTCAGCGAGATCCAGGCCACCCACATCCTCGACATGCCCTTGCGGCGCCTCACCGCGCTGGAGACGGGCAAGCTGCGCGAGGAAGCCGAGGAACTGGCGAAGCTGATCAAGTATCTCAAGGGCCTGCTAGCCAGTCCGGCGAAGCGGCGGGCGCTGATCAGGGAGGAACTGACTGCGCTGCGCCAGAAGTACGCCGACGAGCGCCGCACCCACATCGTGGCCGAGGACGACGGCGACCTGACGATCGAGGATCTCATTGCCGACGAAGAGGTGGTGGTCACCGTCACCGCCGCCGGCTATGTGAAGGCGGTGAACGCCAGCGCCTACCGCCGTCAGGGCCGGGGCGGCAGGGGAGTGAAGGGCGCCCAGGTGCATGAGGACGACGTCATCACCCATCTGGTGCACACCACCGCCCACGCCTACCTGTTGTTCTTCACCAACCGGGGGAAGGTGTACCGGGTCAAGGCCCACGAGATTCCCCGCAAGGAGCGCACCGCCAAGGGGGTGTTGGTGCAGTCGGTGCTCCCCATGGGGCCCGATGAGAGGGTGGAGGCGGTGGTGGACACCCGCAGCTACGACGCCACCCGGTTCTTGGTGATCGTCACTCGCCAGGGCGTGGTCAAAAAGACCCGGCTGTCCGACTACGAGTCGCGTCACCAGGTGCTCATCGCGGTGCGGCTGAACGAGGGCGACGAGGTGGTGGCGGTGCTCACCACGTCGGGCCGTAGCGACGTGCTGCTGTTCACCAGCGCCGGTTCGGGCATCCGCTTTGCCGAGGAGGAGTTGCGGTCCATGGGCCGCGACACCACCGGGGTGCGCGGCATCCGTTTGCGCCCCGAGGACCGTGTGGTCTCAGCAGCCTGCGACGCCGACGGGGACGTGGTGCTGCTGCTCACCTCGGGCGGGTACGGCAAGCGCACCAAGATGACCGAGTTTCCTCGCCAGAAGCGCGGTGGGTACGGCGTCAAGGCCATCAAGCCCACCCGGGTGCGGGGGACCCTGGTGGCCGCCCGGGGGGTCTCGGCCGGGTCCGAGATCTTCGTGACCTCCTCCGACGGGGTGGTCATCCGTCTCGCTGCCGACACCATCAGCCGCCAGAAGCGAGACGCCAGCGGGGTCAAGGTCATGAACCTCTCCGCGGGCGCCCAGGTCACCGCCTTCGCCCTGGTGCCGCCCGACGAGGCCGCCGAGGGCTGAGAAGCCGGCACCTCCCCTGCGGCGGGAGGCGGGTAAAGCTACGGCTGTGCGGGGGCCACCGGTACACTGCGCGGCGTCGCCGAACAGCCAGGGGCTCATGCCGGTGCAGCGAGTCCGGCGGGTCATTCGCAAGATCGACCCCTGGACGGTCCTCAAGGTATCCCTCGTCTTCAACGCCGTGATGGCGTTGGTGACGGTGCTGGGCCTGGTGGTGTTCTGGTCGGTATTCGTCAACGCCGGCATCCCCGACCGCATCAACGAACTGGCCCTCACCATCGGCATCGAGAACGGGATCACCTTCGACGGAGCCGTCTACTTCCGCATTGCCATGCTGCTGGCCATCGTCGGCACCATCCTCATGACGGGGTTGTTCACCCTGGGGGCGGTCATCTACAACCTGATCTCGGACCTGGTGGGTGGGGTGGAGTTCGTGGTCCTAGAGGAGACCTCCGGGGCGGTGCCGGCGGCGCGCCGGGTCAAGCTGCCGGTGACGGTGGCCCCCAAGGAAGAAGCCAAGGGGCGCGGGGTCCGTCCTCTGCCGAAGGTGGCGCCGTTGAGTGCCCCGGCTCCGCCGGGCGACGGAGAGGCCACGCGGGTGCCCGAGGCTCCGGCAGGCCGGGGCAGCGGCCACGCTCCGACCGAGGAAGCTACCCGGCAGACCGGTACCTGACGGCCGCCCTTCTTCAGGCGTGCCCGCGCAGGGTGGCTACTTCCAGTCCGACCCCCAGGCTCTCCGCCAGGTAGGCCTGAGCCACATCGGCGGGACGGCAGGCACCCGCAGGCACCTCCCCGCGGGCGAGCAGGAGGGCTCCTGCCGCCAGGGCAATGGCCTCCAGGTGACGGCGGTCGTCGGCGACGGCCACCAGGTGCTGCCGGCGATGGCGGCGGGCCCCGGTGGTAGCCCGGGCCAGGGCCCCGGCCCAAGGCCCGGCCAGGGGCACCTCGACACGGGACAAGGACGGTGGGTCACCCGGGCGGACCGGGAGGCGGCGGCCCCAGCGTGCCCCCACGGGATCGGGGAAGGGGACGGCCACCTGCCGGGGCCCCGGCTTTCCCTCGAGCGTCCAAGCGACCAGCCGGGGCTCTTCCTCGGGGGGAACGGGGAGGCGCGACGCCAGGGCCTCGGCCAGGCCGGGTAGAGAGGCGGCCACCAGCAGGCAGCGCCCCCGGGCGGCAAAACGGGCCGCGAGATCGGGTGGCGGGGCTGTGTCGGCAGCGAGCACGCAGGAGAGGCCGTCCTCGGCGGCAATAGCCGCTAGGTCGAGAGGCGCGGTGAGGTCGTCACAGGCCAAGACGGCGAAGCCCTCCAGGCTGGAGATGGCGGTGGCGCGGCGGTCTTCGGTGCCCGGGCCGCGATGGCCGTAGATGCCCAGAGCTTCGAGCGCCGCCTCGGCCGTCAGGATGCGCCCGGCGCGATGGCCGACATCGCGGGTGGGGTGTAGGGCGAGGCGCACGACGCTCAGCCCTCGAGCGGCTGCCAGGCGCCGGAGGAGGGGAGCGTGGGGCGCCGGCGGGCGAGGCGCGCCACCGCCAGGGCGACAGCGGCCAACGCGCCGGCCGCCAGCACACGGCGTAGGACGGAGGGCATGGAGGCAGTGTAGGGAGCGGCGCGCCGCCCGGTCCCGGGCAGGGGCGGGAGCGGCCCGGGAAGGGCAGGACGCGCCGCCGGCGGCCGGGCTACCATGAGCTTGCCCGGCTTGCGGCCGGGTGACTCGGCGGCTCCCGAGCGAGGGACGCAAGAGCGAAGTCCGGTTCGATTCCGGCGCTGTTCCCGCAACTGTGAAGCCCCGAAGTGGGACGAGTCAGGTCGCCTGCCGCCGGGTCGGATTTGGACGCTCTCGGAGGAAGGGTGGCCTGCCGACCCCGGCCAGAAGCCCCTCCTCCCCGATGATGGGGAGGCGCGCGTGAAGAATGCCCGTTCGGCGCCGCTGGCGGCGCTCGTCTTGTCCTTGGTCCTGTTGGTGGCGGGGTGCGGCGGTTCCGCCACCGAGGGTGCCGGGACCATCGCCCCGGCGGCGGCGGGTTTCCCCGTCGAGGTGGCGGGCACGGTCATTCCTGCCGCGCCGCAGCGGATCGTCTCCGCCTCGGCTTCGCACACCGAGATCCTGTATGCCTTGGGGGCGGGCGGCCGGGTAGTAGCCACCGACCAGTTCTCCGACTTCCCGGCCGCGGCCGCGGCCACCCCGAAACTGGACGCCTTCAACCTCGGGGTGGAATCGGTGGCCGCCTTCGATCCCGACCTGGTCATCCTTTCCTTCGACCCGGGGGACCTGCAGGAGGGCCTAGCCGCTCTGGGCATTCCGACGCTGCTCTTCGGCCCGCCCCTCACGCTGGAGGACGTGTACGGCCAGATGCGAGCGCTGGGGGCCGCCACCGGCCGGGGTGCCGAGACCGAGACGCTGATCACCCAGATCGCCGGCGAGGTGGCCAGGCTCACCGCGGCGGTCCCTGCGGAGAGGGCCGGGCTCACCTACTACTACGAACTGGACCCCACGCTCTACAGCCTCACCTCCCAGACGTTCGTGGGAGGCCTGTTTTCTCTGCTGGGGATGGAGAACATCGCCGACGCGGCCGACGCCGCGGGCACCGGCTATCCACAGTTGAGCGCCGAGTACGTCCTGGCCAACGATCCCGACTTCATCTTCCTGGCCGACGTCGAATGCTGCGGTCAATCGGCCGAGACGGTGGCCGCCCGGCCCGGCTGGGATCGCCTGGAGGCGGTGGCCGGCGGGCGGGTTGTCGCCCTCGACGACGACGTGGCGTCCCGGTGGGGCCCCCGGGTGGTGGACCTGCTGACGGCGGTGGTCACAGCGCTCTCTGCCGAGGCGGGGGCGGGATGAGACTGCTGTGGGGGTCGCCGCGGGTTGAGGAGACTCGCCCCCTGCGACGCCTGTCCCTGCCGGCCCTGGGGGTGGTCACCGCCCTGCTCCTGGGCGCGGCCGTGGCCGGGTTGCTGGTCGGCGCCGTGGGACTCTCCCCCCGGGCAGTGCTGGCCGAGGTGGCCGACCATCTGCCCTTCGTCTCCGTGGACTCGGGTCTGGGGGAGCGGGAAGCGGCCATCGTCTGGGACCTGCGCCTGCCCCGGGTGGTGCTCGCTGCCCTGGTAGGAGCCACCCTGGCGGCGGCCGGGGCCGCCTACCAGGGGGTGTTCCGCAATCCCCTGGCCGACCCCTATCTGCTCGGGGTGGCGGCCGGGGCGGGCCTGGGGGCCACGGTGGGCATC
>Ga0209164_1004278_pt1 | contig 12915 bp, 9 predicted proteins | sample MTBNYHSulfiMetaG_FD_187458 | JGI IMG/M metagenome (GOLD analysis project Ga0209164, IMG submission 187458) | Enrichment culture microbial communities from rom New York Harbor, USA that are MTBE-degrading - MTBE-NYH (New York Harbor Sulfidogenic)... | ecosystem: Environmental > Aquatic > Marine >...
TGGTTACAGTGCTCCGAAAATGCGGGCTGAGTTCCTGAACGAAATCACAGCAGGTAAACCTTTCCTTCTGCTGGATACCACCTGGACCAATCCGGAATTCATGGTTCACCAACCAGGTTATTTGGATGGTAACTCGTTTGTAATGGAATTTTTTTCTTCTCACCCCATTCAACGCAGCTGCTGGTTGGAAGAGACGATCATGGATTGGGATATATACCGCTGTGACTGGTGAGAAAGAAGCGCGGCGTAAGACAGGCAGCCTGACACCCGGTTTGTGCCAGACCTAAGCGTTCACCTGAGTGCGGCAGCGGTGGATTTGGAAAATATTGACAAAGATTTAACTTGTTGATAATATATGGATGTTGTTGTGCAGCATGTTTGTTCGTCTCTGAGTACAGTAACGCCCGGTTCGAACGAAACAGCTCGTTTGAAACGGGTTTTTTTGTGCAGGGAGAAACATGGATCATGCGGATTGTACGATTTTTTTCTAGTTTTAAGGAGCAAGTTGGCAAAATGAGCGAAACTGTCTACGGAACCGTGAAATGGTTCAACAACACCAAGGGGTATGGTTTTATTGCTCGCGAAGATGGCCCCGATGTCTTCGTGCACTACACTGCCATTACATCTGATGGCTACCGCACCCTGGAAGAAGGTCAGCGCGTCGAAATGACCATTGAACAAAGCGCAAAGGGTCTTCAAGCAGCAAATGTCCGCGTGATTTCCTGAGAAGCACACGAAGATTTGCACCACAGCCCATCACAGGTTGGTGGGCTGTGTGATTTTAATATGCCGAGACAACAACCCGATCCCGCCCTTCTGCTTTGGCCTTGTACAGGGCGGTATCCGCGGCCCTGAGCAGTGCTTCTGAAGCTTTGCCGTGATTGGGGCAAGCGGAAACGCCGATAGAAACGGTCACTGTGTCCAATAAATGCCCGCGATGGCGGATAATCAGCTCTTTGATCCCGGAGCGCAGTTCTTCCGCCCGGTTTTTGGCTTCTTCCAAATTAGTTTCTGGCAGGATGACGATGAACTCTTCACCACCGTAGCGGCAGGCAACGTCACTGCTGCGCACGTGCTGCTTGAGGAATTCTCCCAGGGACTGCAGAAGAATATCTCCGGCTTCATGTCCGTGTGAGTCGTTGTATTGTTTAAAGCGGTCAATATCCAGCATCAGCAGGCAAATTGAATGTTCCTGCCGGATCGCCCGAAGCAATTCGCGTTCCAGTGTTTCATCCATGTAGCGTCGATTGAAGAGGCCAGTCAATGGATCGCGGATGGACTGCATTTTCAGCCGGTTCTGCAGCGTGATGTTGGAAATTGTCATGGCTGTATGTTCGGCAATGGTCAGGGCAAGTTGTTCCACACGCTCATAGGTTTCCGCCTTACCGCCCTGGAGGTGGAACATTCCGATTATATTTTCCTGAGTGGTCAGTGGGACGCATAGATAAGGTTTTTGTTTCTGGTGAACATCTTCATTCATATGTGGACAGCGCAGGGTGATATGAGGGTGGTCAACCCGGTAAACAGCATTACGCCGAAGCGCCCAACAATCACTGGCAAAGAACGCCTGCTCACCCTGAAACCTTTGACCCCATTGGAGCACAGCGTGGAAAGAGTTTGTATTCTGGTTCTTGATATACAACGCTCCGGCCAGGTCAGGGAATAATTGTTCGATGAACTGGGTAAAGACCTTGTAGACCTCATCAGTGTCCTGACAGCTCTGGAACAACTCTGCCATCTGGTTGAGCAGCGTGGCTTGACGGTGTAGTTTTTTCAGCTGCTTGTAAGATTCATTCAGCGCTTTGTTGGTCTCAAGCAGTTCTTTTTCGGAGCGGAGGCGCTCGGTGATATCCTGACCGGTGGAGAGCACTCCGATGATGTCACCTTTTGGGTTCTTTAAAACACGGCTGTGCCATTCAATATTTAACTGCTGGTCGGTCCGGGTTGTGACAGGGTAAACCTGGGTGCTGATTTTGCCGAACTGGACCGCGGTGAGGAAGAATTCGCGCTGAATTTCTCGTTGTTCTTCAGGAATAAAAGTGTCAAACCAGTTTTTCCCTGCCGTTTCTTCCATTTGATAGCCAGAAAGCATCTCGAAATAGGGATTGAATCGCAAGATCTGTCCTTGCGTATCCAGGACAAGAACGATGACCTGCGCAGTTTCTATCAGGCCTTCCGCAAAATCACGTTCCCGGCGCAGCGCGTCTTCAGCCTCTTTTCGAACGATGACATTAATTAAAACATCGCCCATTAACTTGAGGATCAGCAGGTCATCCTCCTGCCATTTTTTTGTTTTGTGATGCGAAATAAACCCCCAATAGCCAATCAGCATTTCATTCAGAACCAGGGGAATCGCGAGAATGGATTGGATATCCTGTGAAAGCCAATACTCCCGCTCTGGGCTGGCTTCATCCGGCAGTTCGCTTACGAAGGGAAGGAATAAATTTTCATGACGCTTCAACTTGGTAATCGACCATTCAAATCTTTCGACCGAGAAACCGGTGCTGCCGGTTGTATATTGCGGCTGAACATTCCTGGCGAACCAATCATATTCTTTAAGGATCGTTTTTCCATCACTCGAAAGAAGTGTGATAAACCCGCGGTTGCTGCCCACAAACTCGGCCAGTTTACGCAGCGCTTTATGGATTTCTCCATCCACCTGATGTGCTGAGAGGTTAATAAAATGGGTGGACAGGTTGGTAACCAGTTCTTCAATGGCTACCCTGCGCCATAATCGTTCTTCGGCAATGGACCGTTCAGTGATATCCAATGTGGTTTCCACCACGCCGATGATTTCCCCCTTCTCATTACTGATCGGATTCCCGGCAATTTGCCATACCCGCCCATCAGAGCCTTTTATTTGTCCTTCCTGAAACCTGCCAGTTTCGAGACTCCTTTTAACTGGGCAATCCTTGCAGGGCTCATCGCGGTTGTGCCAAAGAGTGAAGCAGTGTTTTCCGATCAAATCTTCTTTGGATAATCCAAGGCTGTCCGCTGCTGTTTTGTTCGCCCAGATGATATTCAAATCCTGGTCCAGGTAGTCAACGATTTCAGAAAGGCTGTCCAGGATGAGGGCTTTTTCGCGTTCGCTTTCCAGCATTTTAAGCCCAGCCAGTTTGTTTTCGGTAATGTCGTTGCCCGCCCCCAAAATCAATGACGGCTGGTTTTCAAAACCTGTTTCGGAAATTTCAGGCCAGCCATGATCGCGCAACCAGCCAAATTGACCGTTGGGACGCAAGTAGCGCAATTCTATGGTGTCAAATTGCCCTGAAAGCACTTTCTCAAGATGTTTTTCAGCGAGTGGAATATCCTCAGGATGGATGAGCTGGACCCATTGATTGAAATCTTCTATAGCGGGGGGAACCCCTTTCACCATGTTTTGAGGAGGGTCATTCAGCCATTGGAAGGTGGTTTTTCCCGAAGCGGTGAACTGGATGGAATAAACGTAATCGGCGACAATTTGGGAAATGGTCCGGAAACGCTCTTCAGACAGGCGCAGCGCGGTTTCCAGTTGTCTTTTTTCTGTGACATCACGCCCAACCGCAAGAAACTCAACCACTTTACCCGCTTTGTCAAAAATTGCCTGATTTCTCCACTGAAAGATCCGGTTCTCCCCTTTCGCGCTGATATTGATATGCTCCGTGGTGAAAACTGGATCCTGTGGCGTGAGTATATCCAGGCCATCCAACACTGACTTTTGAAATTGCTCGGGGATAAGGATCAGGAAATTCTTGCCCAGTATGTCTTCTCTGCTCAGGTTGAAATATTGGCAGCAAGCATCGTTGATAAAGTTAAGAAGGAAATCCGAATCGAAACGGGTGATCAAGTCGGTCTGGTGTTCTACGATGGAACGGTAATCGCTTTCACTGTTGCGGACCTGTAAATTTTCTGCTGTCGAATTCGGTTTTGATTTATCCGACATAAACGCTCCTGGAAGACGTTAAAACCATTATAAGAGATTTTGACGACATTTTAAAGCTGCTTTCTCCAGAGCTGTAACGGCAGAATAATAAATTGAGTGGAAATATCGAGCGTGAATTTGAACGTGGCCACTGAATATGGAACCAACGCGCCCCCCTTTCATGCTTAAATCAGATGATGATTAGCCTTCTGTTTGGTTTCCAATCAGGCCCGCTTCATTTAATTAATCCTGGTCTTGCTCCTGAACCAATTTAAGGAAAGCTTTAACAACTTTGGGATCGAAGTGCTCGCCGCTCTGCTGGCGGATATATTCGAGAACCTTATTGCGGGACCACGCACCCCGGTACGGGCGTTCGTAGCTCAGGGCGTCAAAAACATCCACCACAGCGAAGATACGCGCCGCGAGGGGGATATCTTCACCTTTCAAACCCTGTGGGTATCCGGTCCCATTCCATTTTTCATGGTGACAGTAGGGGATATCGAGCGCGGGCTGAAGAAAAGGAATTCCCGAAAGGAGTCTCATTGCGTAATCTGGATGAAGCTGCATGACACCGGTTTCCTCCCCGTTAAGGGGTCCGGTTTTGAGAAGGATGGAATCGGGGATTCCAGTTTTTCCGATGTCGTGCAACATCGCCCCCCGGCGCATATGCAGCAATTCCGAATCGGAAATGCCCATCTCGCGCGCCAATTGCAGGGTTAAATCTACTACCCGTTCTGAATGTCCTTTTGTTTCATGGTCCCGCAGTTCAAGAGTCCTTGACCAGCCCTGGATGGTGGCATCATAGGCCAGGGTTAATTCATCGTTTGATACATGTAATTGTTGGATCAGCTCCGCGTTATCTATGGCAACGGCTGCTTCCGCAGCGAGCGCCTCAAGAAAGCTGATCCAATGATCGTCCAAATGGACGGGACGGCGTGAGAATAATTCCAGAACGCCTTTAACCTGGCCTTTAGAAAGCAAGGGGACAGCGTAATACGAAATAAAACGTTCGTTTTCAATCATCCGCACACGCAGGAATTCGTGCTTGTGATCGGTGATGCTGGGGAACTGTATCATGCGTGTTTTTAGAGCGATCTGCCCAGGCAAATCTTCGCCGGGTTTCAAGAAAATGTGTTCGCCATAATTTGTCCAGAAACCACTGCGGGCTGTATGCTTGAGCAGGCGGATATCCGGGTCGTACAGGTAAATATCAGCGGCATCCACATGAAGCTGGTTTGTGATCTGATCCAGGAGGACATTGAGGGTTTTATTCAGGTCGAGACTGCCGCTGACGGCCAGGTTAAGAATGCGCAGCGCGGTCAGGCGTTGAAGGCTCTGGTTTGCTTTTTCATCCAGCGAGGCGCGCTGGATGGCGCCAGCGGTAATTCCAGCGATAATGCTGAGAAGGTTGAATTGGCTCTGAGTGATATGGCCTCGTTTCGCGACTGCAATTGCCCCAATGTGTTTTTCATCCATTGCCAGGGGGAAAATTGCCGCAGATTGCATGTCGTGAAAGTAATCCAGAAAGGAAAAACTGCTTTTTGGCGAAATATTTGCTATCCAGAGTGGTTCCTGCTTTGTAATGAGATTCGAAAGTGAGATATCCTCTGGCAGTTCGCACCCGATATACTCCTCACCAATACCCCGCACCAGTTCGATGAAATATCTGGAGGATTTGACATGGGGGCTGATAATGATTGCTTTTTCGATCCCCATCAGGTTTTCTAATTTGTTCAGAACGGTTGAGAAGATCTGGAAGCGGGTTGGCGTGCCGCGTAAAGCGGCTGAAATGGCGATAACAGCTTCATGTTCCTGATCCTGCTTCTTTTGATCAGTAATATCGCGCATCAGAACCAGATAGCCATCGTATCCTGCTTGAAGCGCGTCGGAAACCTGTATCTGAAATTTCCTGCAATACCCATTGGGTGTGGTCAGGTCCATTTCAATGGGTTGTTCGGGCTGAAAAGGCCAGCCTGTAACGGGGGCGATGGTCTCAGCCCAGGAATCTTCGGCAGGGAATAATTCCGCTGCGGCGGGATTTTGATGCAGGATCAGTCCTTCCGGGGTAACGATCAACGCAATATCTGGCAGGAGTTTGATGAACTGCTCCAAACCCGGCAAGGCGAATTCAGTGATCATTTTGGCAGGACTCTTTTTGTTAATCATATTTTGCTCTGCTTAATTCCCCCAGATTGTACCGCAGAAGTATTGAAGAATGGGTGATATCAAGCCTGTAGTGAAATCTGTGCAGGTTCCTGAATTATAGACAATTGGCTGCCTTTAGTATAGGGAATGCCCTGGAGAGTGTCAATTCTTTTTGGCGAATTGTAAGGTAATCGAAAGCTTTTACCCATTTATTGGGCATGATCCATTTGAGGTTCTACAGGCAAGGCCAATCAATTTTTCTTGCCTGAATTTTCAAAGTATATCGCTGAAAACGGTACAGCTTTAGCATCTGTAAGGCTCACGGCGTTGGGGGAAATCCAGCGACTCTTTTCGGGAACTTATTCGTTTAATTAATGTAGTACTGGTATGTTCTCTTGGCGAAAGGAAAAAATAAACAATCCACATACTAAAAATATTGCCAAACGATAACATTGACGCTAAAGATGCAGGGGAAATGATTGCAATAGTTTTTACTACTTTGAACAGGAGTTCCGGACATGCTATGGGGAGCAGTTCTGTGCAAAGTTTGGTTAAGTCCTAAACGCTAAAGAACAGTTTTATATGGGGCTGAGTATATGATCATTGCTTTTTGTTCACGAACTGGAAACCGCATCGAATATTAAGGCTTACGATTTTGCCAGCGTATCGCCATCACTAAAGCAACGGGGAGCATTTAAAGAATGAGAAACAACAGGTTTTATAAGCAGCGCGTCCAGGGGCAGGGGATGGTGGAATTTGCGCTGGCCTTTCCGTTGTTTTTACTGGTTCTTTTTGGCATTATTGAATTCAGTCACTTGTTTTTTAGTTTCAGCATGGTTTATGCCGCTTCTCGGGAGGCGGTTCGCTATGGTTCAGCCTCCGGGATCAGTGAAAATGGAGTGCCCTATTACCAGGATTGTGATGGGATCGCGGCGGCGGCGGTCCGGATTGGCTCTTTGGCCGGTGTAGAAGCCGATGATGTCACAATCTCTTATGATCACGGACCTTATACCGAAGGAAGCGCACCGCTGACCTGCCCGGCAGACGTGGAATTGGGCGACCGGATTGTGGTGGCTGTGGAAGTCCATTTCACGCCCATCCTTCCGCTTGTGAATTTGCCGCCGATCCCGATCAGCAGTTCCGCTTCGCACACCTTGATCAAACAGCTGGATGTGGCCGGCACGCCGCCTTCTTCACCAACGCCCAAACCCCCAACGGACACCCCCACGCCGTTACCTACCGCGACGACCGTCACACTGACACCCACCGAGACGGAACTTCCCACGCAGACCCTTACACCATCACAAACCGCGACCTTCACGGTGTCTCCTACCGTTACGGCTACCAGCACTTCAACCCCTCTGCCGACTGCGACACCAACACCTACTGCGACACCAACTGAAGTGCCGACCGCGACAGTTTGCCCGCCCGAAGTTTGCACACCTGTCCCACCCACGATTACCCCAACGCCGGATTGCAGCAAATTCTTCCTGGGAAATTCACAATTGAATGGGAATAAATTCAATATTGATCTGTACAGTATCAGTGGGGAACAAATTGTTACCATTTCTGAAATTCGGGTCCGTTGGTCAACCCGTACAGACCTGAATTCACTGGCGTATGGTGATGAAGGAACCCTGTGGGCTGGAACCAGCCCCTCTCCGTTCACGTACACCAGTGTAGCAGGGAAAGCGCCAATTCTGACGCCTTTAGGCTATCAAAGAATTTTCCTTTTGTTCAAGTCAGCTTTGAAAACTGACCCTGTCGTTGAAGTTGATTTTTCAAATGGCTGTTCAGCATATTACCAGGCGGCATATTGATATGTCATTCAAGAAGACCTTGAAAAGTTTACTGGTTGCCTTGATCATCACCGGTATCATCCAGCCATTTTGCGGGTACACCGACAGCCAGGCGGCGCCCCTGGCTGTTTCGGTGAGCAACAATTACTTTGGATACATTCTGGATGATACACTGGATTTTAATGCAAACAAAATTGATATTCAAGCTACCGGAACGGAAATCACTTTTAGTGATACGGATGATGGTATTTCCGATCCAATTGATCCTGGCTTTCCGGTCAAGTATTATGGAAGCACTTATTCAGAAATCTATGTGAGCGTTAATGGTTTCTTAAGTGTTGGCATTGTTCCACAAAGCGGGACACAAAACGCGCATTTTCCATCACAGATGCAACCCGATAACCTGATCGGTGTGTTTTGGGATGATTTAGTTTTGTATACGGGGGATGGGGATGTTCAGGGCAGGGTTTATTACGCTACGGGTGGGGTGGCGCCTAATCGTTATCTGGTGATTGAGTGGGCTAATGTTAAACGCTATGGGGATAGCGGCCCGCAGCTCACGTTTGAAGCAGTGCTTTACGAGAATGGGGATATCCACCTGAATTATTTCACACTGAATGGTGACCTCACCGGAGCGGCAGTTGGAATTGAGGATATGGATGGGGTTGACGGTGTTGAATATATTTACCGTGAGCCTGGTCTCAGCTCTTCTTTCTCGGTGGGGTTTTTATACCCCCCAGATGGACCACGGTTGAAGGCACTTCCGGTTTATCAGAGCAAGTTCCTGATCAATGAGGTGGCGGATTATCCGGTTCGCATCTTGAATACCGGCACTGTGGCTGACACGTACAACCTCACCTACACCACAGAAGGGGCGGGGGACTGGGAAGTGCGCTATTTTGATGAGAGCGGCGCAGAGCTCACCGATACGAACGCGGACACGGTGGTTGATACGGGCGTGATCGATGCTTCGGCGTCGAAACAGATCCGGCTGAGGATCACGGCCCCGTATGAGGCGGCTGTGGGGAGTTACTGCCTGGTAAGCACCGTCGCCGAATCTGCCGCGGATACTTCCAGGAAGTTCAACTTCAAAACGCAGGCCGCGGTGCCGGCAGCCTTCGTGCAGGCTTACAACGAAGACAGCACGGGGAATGTGTTGTTCACGACGGCAGACTACCAGGAGGCGGAACAGACCGCTGAGGAGTCGATCACTTCGCTGCCCGCGCTGGCGCAGATTTCCGATTACAAGTATCTGCTGGCCTGGGATCGGGGTTTTGCTGACCACACCAACATTGAATATGCCATTTTAAGCTCGCTGACACGCACCAAAGTGGCTGAGTTTGTGTTGTTTGATAACAGTGACGTCTCCGCAGGACAATTGAAACACGACCATTCCCCTGCGGTCGCGGTTGCTCCGGATGGGACCATTGGGCTGGCATTTATCCGCGATAAGTACGATGGGATTCAATGGTCGTCAGCGATTCACCTGGTGCTGTTGAATCAGAACGGTGGAATCCAGAGCGACCACCAGATCACCAGTCTTTTGACCGGGTCTTCATACTACGACTCGCCCACCATCACCGCAACTCGCGACAACCACTTTGTGCTTGCCTGGGTGAAAGACAGTTCTTCAGGAGACATCCGGGATATTGAACTTGCAGTGGTGAGCTCCGGCGGGATGGAAGTGAAATCGCCGGCCCAGATTACCAGCAGCCAGCTCGACAATTTCCGCTTTTACGAACCAGTGGCGGCCAGCTTAACGCTGCGCGGGGACGAAGACGCTTTTCTGGTTTATACCCTGTTTGACAATAACACCCAGACCTATTATCTCCAATATACCTATTTAGCGGATGGAGATGATTATACAGTTTCTGCGGTGACAATGGGTGGGGTAAACGGACGCAACCCGGACGTGGTGGAAATGGATTCCGGGAATATTGTGATCGCCTGGACGAATGAGAACAGCAGCCAGATCTCTTTTTCTGTGCTGCCTTATGAGCCGGATCCGGGTTTTACGGTGGATATAACGACACCGATTGGCCGGACTATGGATTATGTATCCATTACAGCAGTACAGTCGGGGTATGGAGTGCTGACCTGGGGCGATCGGGAAGAAAGCAACTTGTTTTACGCCTTGATTGATGGGGAAGGAAATATCCATACGCCGCCCATGGTTTTTCATTCAGGAGATATTCCAGGTGACAATGATTATCCTTTGAATGGTTCCATGGGAAGCGCCACCATGAAAGAACCCTACAAAACTTATCTTCCATTACTATTTATTACTCAATAGGGTCGTGATGCAATGAAAACAGAAAAACGAAAAAATGATTTGAAAAGTGAAAGTGGACAGAGCCTTGTCGAACTTTCCATCGCGATGGTATTGCTGTTGACCATATTTGCCGGGGTGGTTGATCTCGGTCGCATATTTTTCCATTTTATTGAAATGCGAGATGCGGCAGAAGAGGCCATGATCTATGGCTCCGCATTCCCCACCCATTGTGACCAGATTGTGGAACGCGCTCACAGCGGCCTGATTGACCCCACCAATATTGCGGTGACAGTGACGATGGATGGGGTGGCTTGTGCCAGCGCGACCATGGCAGCGAATGCCTGCACCGGCAATGAAATCCGGGTAGAAGTTGAGGATACGAACTTCCCGATCACAATGCCATTTTTAGGAATGATTTTGGGTCGCCAGACGGTCAGTCTGAATGCCGGTATCAGCGGAACCATACTCAGGCCTGCCTGCACTGCCGGCCCGTAACCAGAAAGTTGTTGGAGTCATGCTATGAAAATCCAGAGTAGAAAGCAGGAATCCGGTCAGATTATTATCATCATGGCAGTGGCCTTTGTGGCCTTGCTGGGGTTCGCCGCACTGGCCATTGACACAGGAACGATTTATGCCGACCGGCGTTATGATCAAAGCGTGGCTGACGCTTCTGCGTTAGCAGGAGCGGCAATTGCCGCCCAGTCGATGGATAACTATGGGGTCATGTTAGGCAACTTCACCTGCGGCGCTTCGGGTGTGCTGGCCACCTGGGCTGATGCCGAGAACGCGGCCATTGCCAGGGCGGCAGATAATAACTTTGTGATTGACACCGATATCACAGATAAGTTGGGCGTGGAAGTGACCTGCGGGAATGAAGACCTGGGCGCGGTCAAGAAGAAATATATTGATATCAAAGTGGTGATCACCTCAAAGGTGAATACCGCTTTCGCCCACCTTGTTTTTCCCGGCGCGGTTCACAACACCGTGGAATCGGTTACCCGGGTCTATCCTCGCGCGCCGTTCGCCAGTGGATTTGCCATCTCTGCAACCAGCGAGGATTGCGGTGAGAGTCTGTATTTTGACGGCGATTCCACAGTGATTGTGCACAACAGCGGCGTTCACTCCAACTCCTGCCTGACGACCAACGGCGGGATTGAAGTGGAAGCAACGGGGCCAACAGCCGGGATTTTCTACAAAGACACCCTTAAGATCAATGGCGGTGGTGTTCTTACCCCGGCAGCTTCACAAACAAGCATTACGCTGCCAACCCAGGAACCGGTCCGGCTGGACTGCACATTTGCCGATATGACGGTCAAAAGCTCAACCGGCGGCGGTTCGATCACGCCAGGTATCTACTCTCAAATTAAGCTCAACGCGGGAAACACACTGAACCTGGCGCCTGGTCTGTATTGCCTGGATGGAGATTTGAAAGCAACAGGCGGCACGCTCACCGGGAACAACGTCACCATTTATTTAAGGAACGGTGACTTTGATATTGGAGGTAATGTCACCGTCAACCTGGCCGCGCCCACCAGCGACGCGTACGCGCCAGCACGGAAAGGGATGTTGATTTACGCTGATCCCTCCAATGACGCGGTTGTTAATGTACTTGGCGGCGCATCTTCCTCCTATGTTGGCACCATTTATGTGCCGTCCGGTGAACTGGGAGTGGGAGGAAACAGCGGCATCAATCCCACTTACAACACCCAACTCATCGCCTATACCATTAAGGTGCACGGCACCTCGGATATTGATATCTGGTTTGATGAGGCGCTGGCTGCCAATAACCCGCCGATGATTGACCTGCTGAAGTAATACGCTTTTTGGGGTATATGTCAAAAGCCAACCGCAGTGCTGTTTCAGGCACTGCGGTTTTGTTACAGGAGGTCAGGAGTAAAATACACTGCAAAAGTGTGCTGGGATTTCTGAGTTAAGATTTATGACTTGATTCTAGCCAGTATATCGCTGCCTTCCATCAACAGAAATTCTTCACCATCGAACTTAAACTCAGTTCCGGTGTATTTCGGGAACAGAATTTTGTCATTCGCCTTAACCGGGATATCTTCATCCTCACCCACAGCCACCACCAGACCGGTCTGGGGTTTCTCTTTGGCTGTTTCGGGGAGCAGAATACCGGAGGAAGTGCGATCTTCCTGAACCAGGGGTTTGATGAGAACGCGGGTGCCTAAAGGTTCGATCCGGATTTCTTTTTCGCTCATTTCAATAATCTCCTTGTATTTGATGATATTTTTAAAATAATTCCAGGCTTTTCAACGATTTGAATTATCTCAACCCCAGGATGTGATCAATTTTTGGGCGGTCGAAACCAACAATGATCTTTCCACCGATGTCGATAACCGGGACACCCTGCTGGTGAGAACGGCGGACCATGTCGCGGGCGGCGGCAGGGTCGCGGCTGACATCCACATCGCGAAACTTAATGCCCTGAGACCGGAAATACTTTTTGGCCGCGTTGCAATAGGTGCAGGTTGGCGTAGAAAAGACGATCACATGAGGTTGTTTTTTGGATTTTGCTTCTGTTGTCATAGTCGGTTTTTCTTTCTTAATGGATCTTTTGGGGTAACACTTCTCAGTTTTTCTGTTTTTTGGATGCGAAACTGAAAAAAAAAGTTACATAATCCGGTAGAATCTTTTCATGGTTTCGATCCAGGATGGACAGCAACGCCGGACCAGGGAACGAAGATACCACCAAAAGCGTCTTAAGCTGGAGGTGAGCGAGATGAAATACTTTTTGAACTGGATTCTACTTTTTCCCTGCTTGGATTAAGCGCGTGTCA
>Ga0209164_1004281_pt1 | contig 12913 bp, 12 predicted proteins | sample MTBNYHSulfiMetaG_FD_187458 | JGI IMG/M metagenome (GOLD analysis project Ga0209164, IMG submission 187458) | Enrichment culture microbial communities from rom New York Harbor, USA that are MTBE-degrading - MTBE-NYH (New York Harbor Sulfidogenic)... | ecosystem: Environmental > Aquatic > Marine >...
GGGAGCTATGGTACACCGGTGAGGAGCTCCGGAACAGGGTGGATAGGCCCGGCTTCTTCTGCCTACTGGTGGAGCTGGACGATGAGCCCGTGGCCTACGACTTCGGGTATGGGGACGAGGAGCCGGGGGTCTACTTCTCGGACAGCTCGGCCACCCTCGTGGAGCGGAAGGGGGTGGGCACCGTGTTGGCGGTCCTGGAGATGGTTTACCTTCTGGAGTCCGGGTACAGAGCTGTGAAGTTCACTACGGAGGAGTACGACCAGGCGGGGAGGCCACTGCGCCAGATCTGGGAGAACTTGGGGTATAGGACCGTGTCGGTGGACTCTGGTGACGTGACCATGATGATGGACATCACGCCTCAGCTGGTTAATAGCAGGGTTAACGACCACCTGTTTCACCACGGCTAGAGCAGCGGACACCTTAAATGACTCAACCCGATAATAACCCATTAACTAAATATAAGTCAAATATAACTCAGGGGGGATCTGGCATTCCCTCAAGTAGCCATCATCCTCCCGCAAAGTCTATACTCAGCCAACCATAGGAGATACCCGAAATGTGCCAGTTAGCAGCCTACACAGGCAAGAGGCCTGTTGCCCCCCTACTCCTGGACGCCCTGGAGTACCAGGAGCCCCTTTACGGTGGCCACGCCACCGGCATTGCCGCTGTCAACGGTGGCAAGCTCCACGTGGTAAAGGGTGCAGGTCCCGTCGCCCACGTCATGAGGGCCAAGCCCAACATAGCTAAGGTCAAGGGCAGCTGCGCTATCGCCCACAGCAGGTACAGCGACAACGCCCGGGACAACCCCGACTACAACACCGACGAGATGGCCCACCCCTTCACTAGCGATGATGGGAAGCTGGCGCTCATGCACAACGGGGGCATCACCAACTACCGGGACCTCTGGAAAGAGCTGGTGAAGACCCACAAGTTCAAGAGCCACAGCGAGAAGGTGGACGACATCACCGATAGCGAGGTGGCCGTCCACATGCTAGCCGACGCCCTGGCCCAGGGCAAGAGCATGGTCCAGGCCTTCCAGGCAATAGCACCCAGGCTGGAGGGCACCTTCCTCCTCGCCGCCATACACGTCGATGAGCCCGAGACCATAACCATCTGCAACTGGCACCAGCCCTGCTACCTGGCCCTAGGCGAAGGCGAGGCCATGTTCGTCAGCAGCCGCCGGGGCCTACGCGACATGCAGGCGTACATGGACCGCGTATACCAGCCCCCCAAGAACAGCATCATAAAGCTGACCCGTGGAGCCATCGAGACCCACACAATGGACCCCGACCGCAACGTCCCCCAACTCTACATGAACCCCTTCCAGGCCCAGCGCATGATCACGGAGACCCTCCGAGAGGAAGGCCGCAAAGACATCCGCCAACTCTACTACGAGCTCCACCCCGAAGGCTGGGCCAGCGTCCACGGCGTCCTCAGCAACGAGTGGATGACCTGGAGAAAATCAGGCATCTACATAATGAACCCCTACTTCGAACTCCTAGAAGCCATGACCGAAGACGAAGACATAGACGAAACAATCGACCCCCGAACAGAAGGAGGCTTCCCCGACGTCCCGAGGTTCAGCTACGTGCTCGGGTAGAGACAAACATTTAAATAATTTAGGCTCACCTAAATTCTGATCGGTTTGAGCAGCGAGAGCGTCGAGGAGTACCTGGAAGCCATCTACATCTTCAACGAGAAAGATATGTTGGCCAAGAACCAGGACCTCTCGGACAAGCTTAAGGTGAGCCCCCCCAGCGTCACACAGATGATCAAGCGCCTCTCAGACGAGGGCCTAGTGGATTACGAGCCCTACAAGGGGGCCACTCTGACGGGGAAAGGCATGGCTCTCGCTCAGAAGGTGGTGAGAAAACACAGGCTCCTGGAAAGGTTCCTCCAAGACTTCCTAGGGCTACCCCACAACAAGGTGCACGAGGAGGCGTGCAGGATGGAGCACGGGATAAGCGACGAGACCGCGGCGGCCCTCTGCAAGGCACTCAACAACCCTGACACCTGCCCCGACGACGACCCCATCCCTCCGTGCAGCCTAGATGTTCAGAGCTGCAGCGAGTGCGAGGAGATGAGAACAGAGGCAGGGGAGAGGCACCCCCTCATCACCCAGCTCTCCAACCTGAGGCCCGGTGAAAAGGGTAGAGTCGCCTTCATGAGAGGCGGTAAACATGCGTGCCAGCGTCTAATAGACATGGGGCTGACCCATGACAGCTACGTCAGGATGGTGAACGCTGCACCCTTCAAGGGCCCAGTAGAGGTTGAGATAAGGGGCACAAGCCTGGCCCTGGGCCGGCAACTCGCGGCGCAAGTCTTCGTACAGGTAGAGGAGGAGGGTAGACCGTGGGAGCGCAGCCACCCCCACGGCCCCCACCACGAGCCTAGACAGGAAGACTGAGGGTTGAGCTTTGTCAGGGAAGAAGATAGTCGTAGCGTTAGCCGGTAACGCGAACGTGGGGAAGAGCGTCATCTTCAACGAGTTGACCGGGCTGCACCAGCACGTGGGCAACTGGCCCGGCAAGACGGTGGAGCGGGCCGAGGGCACCCTTTTCTTCGGGGGCAGAGAGATCGACGTCGTCGACCTCCCCGGCATCTACAGCCTCAGCACCTACAGCATCGAGGAGCTGGTGAGCCGGGAGTACATAGCCTTGGAGGCCCCCGACGTCATAGTCAACGTGGTTGACGCGGGGGCCCTTGAGAGGAACCTGGCCTTCACCGTGCAGCTCATGGAGCTGGAGCCCAGGATGGTGGTGGCCCTCAACCAGGTAGACGTAGCCGAGAGCAGGGGGATCAATGTCAACCCTGATGCTCTTAGCGTTCTTCTTGGCGTCCCAGTTGTCCCCACAGTGGCGGTGAAGGGGGCCGGCCTCACCGACCTCATGTCCAAGGCGATGGAGGCCTCAGAGGGGGCCCCCGTTAAGCCCCCCGTGTACGGCCCGGAGATAGAGGACAGGCTCAGGGAGATAAGCGACAGCGTAAAGGTGGAGACCCCTTACCCGAGGCGCTGGGTGGCTATCAAGCTCCTGGAGGCGGATACTGAGGTAACGGGCCTCGTCTACGGCGCCCAGCCCGAGATAAGAGCCAGGGTGGATGAGGCGGTCCGGTGTATCGAGGAGATACACGGCCACGAGGTTCAGAGCGTCATAGCCTCTGAGAGGTACGCCCTTGCGAGTCGCGTGGCTTATGAGAGCACCCGGGTGGTGGCCCCTGAGAGGACCCTTGGTGACCAGCTCGAGGAGTTGACCAGCCACAGAGTCGTGGGCTACGTCTTCATGGTGGCCAGCATCCTAGCCATCTTCTACACGATATTCAGCTTCGGCGACTGGCTCGCCGGGCTCATCGGAGACGCGTCTGCAGTCGTCCAGGCAGCCTACTATGAGGGCCTGGGCCGGAGCGGGGTGACAGAGTTCATCTGGAGGGCCCTGGCTGAGGGCCTCATAGGGGGCCTGGCGGTGGCCTTGCCCTACATCGGTCCCTTCTACCTGGCCCTGTCTGTCCTGGAGGACTCGGGGTACCTAGCACGCGTCGCCTTCCTCATGGACTCGGCAATGCACGCCATAGGGCTCCACGGCAAGGCCTTCATACCCGTTATGCTGGGCTTCGGCTGCAACGTGCCGGCGGTACTGGGGGCACGCATAATGGAGACTGAGCGGGAGCGCCTCATATGCGCCTTCGTCGGCAGCCTGGTGCCCTGCGCGGCCCGCAGCATCGTCATCATGGGGCTGGTGGCCTCCTACCTGGGTTTCAGGTGGGCGCTGCTCCTCTACCTTATCGACTTCGCCCTCATCTTCGTCCTTGGAAGGCTGGCCTACAGGGTGGCCCCGGACGAGCCTGTGGGCCTCATCATGGAGATGCCTGGCTACAGGTTGCCCTCACTCCGCACCACGGCTCAGAGGACGTGGTTCAGGCTCAGGGGGTTCATTTACGAGGCTTTCCCCATAATGGTTGCCGGCAACCTGGTGATCCAGGTGGCGGCGGCCCTGGGGCTGCTGCGGCTTGTGGAGGGGGCGCTGAGCCCCGTCACAGTGGGTTGGCTCGGCCTGCCCGCGGCCGCCGGGGTGGTCCTCATCTTCGGCGTCCTGAGGAAGGAGCTGACACTCATCCTCCTAGGGTCCTTGATGGGCTCGACGGACTTCTCCAGCTTCCTCTCCCCCGTGCAGATGTTTGTCTTCGCCTTCGTGGTCATGGTCTACGTGCCCTGCATCAGCACCATCGCGGCGTTGATGAGGGAGTTCGGCGCGAGGAACGCGGCCATCATCAGCTTGACGGAGATCGGCGTCGCTGTACTGCTGGGGGGCGTAATACTCAGGCTGCTTATCTTCGTGGGGCTGCCATAGTATTACTGCCAGTATTATTGGAGTAATACTCCGGCTCCAAGGTATTAGGTATTAGAGGTCCGGGTTAATGTAGGCGGCCCACGGGTTCAGGGGGTCGTTGTTGTCGATGACCAGGTCCGCTCTCCTCTTAGGCGCGGAGTGGAGCTGGTACAGCTTCTGTCCGGGCACGTACCTCTGGGCGTAGAGCTCCATGGTCTCCGCGTCGCCGCCTCCTCTCTTCACCCCCCTGGCCACCATCTCGTCGTAGGAGACGTCCAGGTATATCCTCAGGTCCCAGAGGCCCACAAGCTCGGGGCGCAGCAGAAAGACGCCGTCGAAGAGGAGCACGGCGTCGGGGCTGGCCTTCTTCAGAGGTTCCGCGACGGGTCGGTCCTCGGTGTAGTCGAAAACTGCGGTCCTGTACTCCAGGTTGCCGCCGGGGCCCAGAGGCAGGAGGAGGTTGTCGAGGAGGGCCCTGTAGTTGAAGCTGTCGATGTAGTAGCCCTCCGGGCTTAGGCGCCCCCTCTGGTACCTGGCGGCCCGGGGGTTGTGGAACCCGTCCACGGAGGCCCTTATGACTTCCCTCCCCTGCTCCTCTATGAGGGGTTGAAGCTCGTCCGCGAAGACGGTCTTCCCCGCGGAGTCCACGCCGTCTATGGCCACCCTAGTGGGATGGCTCCTAGCGACGTGCAGTATTATTTCAGCTACGCCCTTCAGGAGGGACGCCCGGGGGGCCAAGCAGGTACCTCACACATCTTTTCACTAGTCTCATATTAACTGTAACCACGGGGCTATACGGTGCCGTACTTCTTGTAGACGTCACTGAGCCCGACGCCCTTCCTCAGCTCATCCCTGGTCTTGGACTCCCTGCTGACCACGTCGAGGGCCCTCTTCACTGTTTCCTCGGCCAGGTCCCTCGGCACCACTACGACTCCGTCCAGGTCCGCCACGACGACGTCGCCTGGATGGACCTTGACTCCGCCCACCACGACGGGGCAGCTGTGGTCCACGGCGATGACTCTGCCTTTGCTGCTTATGGGCGCGATCCCTCTGCAGAACACGGGGAACCCCATCCTCTTGATGAGGCTCACGTCCCTGGATAGTCCGTCTATTACGGCGCCGGCTGCGCCCCGGTAGGTGGCGGCCGTGGAGAGCAGTTCACCCCATAGGGCGGCGCGGTCGCTGCTGTTGCTGCAGACCACCATGACATCGTCCCTACTTAAGCTGTCGATGGCCTGGAATTGGAGGGTGAAGGTGTCCCTGCCCTCGTCGTACTGGTCTGCCATGAGCATGGTGTAGGCTGTGCCTACCGCTGACATGTCCTCGCCTAGGGGCCTCACCTTCATGGACATGGCCTGGTTTCTTAGCCCCATGCCGTCCAGGACGTCCGAGATTATGCTGCTGCTCAGGCTCTGCCGTATGACGTTGAGGTCAACCATGGATACCAATGGGAAGGAGGGCTCCACGGTTTTAGCGTTATGCATGGCGCTTCGACGCTCAGCCAGCCGTCAAGTTTTAAATCGGCGGCGGTGAACCTCTTTCTGGTTCTATGAGCACAAGAGAAACAGTCTACTACGAGGAGGGCGGCGCCGAGCACACTGATGCTACTCTGAAAGCGGCTCTCCGAGCGGCCGAAGAGCTGGGTGTGAGGAAGGTGCTTGTAGCTAGCACCAGTGGCGACACAGGGGTCAGGGCGGCTGAACTCTTCAAGGGCAGCGGCGTCCAGGTCATCGTGGTGGGCCACCAGATGGGGTTCCCCGCGGCAGGCGTCCAGCAGTTCAAGCCCGAGAACTGGCAGCGGATCGAGGGGCTGGGTGGCGTGGTTAACCTGGGCTCCGACGTCCTAACCAACACCATAAGGCAGCGGCAGAGGCTGGGCCACAGCCCCGTGAGCTTCATCACCCAGACCCTCATCGCCATGAAGGTGAAAGTGAACGTGGAGATCGTGGCTAAGGCCTGTGACGCGGGTCTGGTCAAAACCGGTGAACACGTGATAAGTGTCGCCGGCAGCCACAGGGGCGCTGACACGGCTGTCAGCTTCCTAGCCGCGGACAGCCCCAATGTGCTGGACGTGAAGCCACAGTACATCATCTGTGTGCCTCTTAGTCGGGATAAGGCGGACGCCGAGTACATGGCTAAGAGGCAGGCGGCCCAGTAGACCTTTTAGCGGCTGCCCCCACCTATTCTCCATGTCTGACGTCAAGCCTTTCCCGGTTCTGCTCACCTTCGATCTAGATGGGGAGACCGCCTTCGAGGAGATGCACCCCGGAGTCCCTTACTGGGTTACTCAGGGAGGCTACGGGCCTCGGAAGGGGGTGTACAGGATACTGGACCTCCTGGACGAGAATGAGGTCAAGGCTACCTTCTGCGTCGTGGGCCTCACAGCTGAGCGGTACCCTGAGGCCGTGGAGGAGATTGTGTCCAGGGGCCACGAGGTTGCCTGCCACGGCTACACGCACCGTGGCTACAATGCGTTGGAACCTGAGGAGGAGCGGCAGGGAATACTGAGGAGCAGGAGCATTCTGGAGGATTTCACAGGTAAGAGGATCGTGGGCCACAGGACGCCCAGGTGGAGGCCCTCTGAGCGTACCCGCGGGCTCCTGGAGGAGCTTGGTTTCATGTGGAACAGCGACTACATGGGCGCCGAGGAGTGCTTCTACAATGTTATAGAGGGCCGCATGTCGAAGCTCCTTGAGATACCGGTGGCATACAACTTGGACGACTGGACCTTCTACTATGATTGGGGTGCCACAGTGAAGGACACTGTGGACACGTGGACGATAGAGTTCGACGCCAGGTACAGAGACAGGAGCCTGTTCTGCCTCACCATGCACCCCCAGGTCACGGGCAGGCCCTCAAGGCTTCTCTGTCTAAACGGCATAATTGAGTACATCCAGAAGTTCCCGGACGTGGAGTTCATGAGGGCCACCGATTACGTGGAGTGTTACTGGGGATGAGCTTCGATCGGGCCTACACGTTCATCTACTACAGGGACATGGGGGCCGCCAGGGGCTTCTACGGGGATCTTCTTGGCCTGGAAGAGGAGGCGGAGTCCAGCTGGACCACTCTCTACCAAGTCCGCCCAGGTTATACGATTGGAGTCGTACAGGATGGGGAAGGGTACCTCAGGGCGGCGGAGGACAAACCCGTGATCCTGTGCCTAGGCCTGAAGGACGAGGAGGACATCTGGGCTCTGTATCGTAGGCTGAGTGACTCCGGAGTGAAGATGAGGACCAGCGAGGTTGAGCTGAGGAGGGTTGAGGGCAGGGTCTTCTTCTGCGAGGACCCTGAGGGCTACGTGGTGGAGATAGTTCAGAGGCCTCAGGCCAGGTAGACCTCGGCCAGCTTAGCTGTTGAGCTGAAGTACTTCTCCTTTATCAGCTCGGTGAATCTGTCCACATAGCTTTCCTCCACCAGGTTCACGGTGCATCCGCCGAAGCCAGCCCCCGTCATCCGCGCGCCGGCGACGCCCCTCATCTCCAGGGTGGCATCCACCAGCACGTCCAGCTCCCTGCAGCTCACCTCGTAGTCGTTTTGGAGGCTCTCATGGCTGTCATACATGAGGTCACCGAAGCCGTCCACGTCGTCTTCCTCCAGCAGCTGCAGGGACTCTAGGACCCTCTGGTTCTCGGTGACCACGTGGCGGGCGCGCATCCGGGTCACCGGCGGCAGCTCAACCCAGTGCCTCACCAGAGTCTCGGAGGACACGTCCCTGAGGGCCTTGATCGTGGGGTCGTGCCCGCTGAGTATCTGGACCGCTTCCGCGCACTGCTGCCTCCTCTCGTTGTATGCGGAGGACGCCAGGTCCCTGCTCTTCATGGTGTTGACTATTACGACCCTGTAGTCTTTGGGCAGCGTCACGTGCCGGTGCTCGTTGGTCCTGCAGTCGATGAACAGGGCCTTGCCGTGCTCCCCCAGGCCTGCCACGAACTGGTCCATGACGCCGCACTGGACCCCCACGAACTCGTTCTCGGCCCTCTTCGCCAGGTAGGCCGCCTCCACCGGGTCCAAGGCTAAGCCGTTCATGGCCTGGAAGGCCCGGAGGGAGGCGACCAGCAGGGCGGCTGAGCTGCTGAGCCCGGCCCCCGGGGGCACGTCGCCCCCGATGACCATGTGGGCTCCTCTGAGCCTGTGGCCTTCCTCGATGAGCTTCTGGGCGACCCCCATGACGTAGTTGCTCCACGGGTGATCAGAGCTCTTCTTCATTGATCCCATGTTGAACTCAGCCTTGTCGTCCAGGTCCCGGGCGTAGGCCACCACCCTGTTGTCGCTCCTGGGAGACGAGGCGACCCAGATGTGCCGGTCTATGGGGGTGGGCAGCACGTATCCGTCGTTGTAGTCGGTGTGCTCCCCGATGAGGTTCACCCGGCCCGAGGCTTTATGAACCGTTACCTCTCCGTCGCCGAAGAGCCCTCTGTGCAAATCGGCCAGCTCTGTCTCCAAGAAGCCTCACGTCCACTGTCAACCTCAATGTATCTACGGGGACCTATTTATACACGAGACCATCTGAGCGTCCCCCGTGCCAACTTTTTCAAAATGGGTAAAAGCCGACAGCCCGGAACCGTAGCTTAAGCTGTGCTCCACGAGGACCTTGCCGTGGACAGAGATGCCTGATATGAGCGTCTGGAGCCAGGCCGGGTCCGGCTTCTCTCCTCTGATGCTGCCCGCGAAGTATGTCTTCACGTCACATACGTGGGGTATCACGGCTTAGGGTTAGTGTCTGAGCCGTGCCCGCCCCCTGATGGGTTCGTCAGAATGTCCTTAGCACTATTATCGTGTTGGTTTTCTCGACGCCGGGTATCTTCCTGATCTCCTCTATGACCCTGTTGATGCCGTCGATGTCGTGGCTGCTGCTTACAAGCACTATGTCGTATTCGCCTGTGACCTCGTAGATGCGCTCCACGCCGTTGAGTTGGTGCACCTTCTGGCTGACATCGATGGTTGGCACCGTGGGGCTGACCGCGATCATTATGAGGGCCCTGACGCCGACGCCGGAGGCCTTCTCGATGGTGAACCGCTTGATTACCCCCGACGAGACCAGGGCCTGCACCCGGTTCCTGACGGCGCCCTCGCTGAGGCCCACCTGGTGCCCTATCTCCACGTAGGTTGCGCGGCTGTTCTCCTGCAGCAGCCTCAGTATCCGCTCATCTAACTCATCGACCATACCGGATCAGTCTCCGTTTCACGCCCTATAAATGGTGGGGCTACTCGACGCCGCAGAGGCTCATCATCATGAGCCCGTATATCTTGGCGAAGTCCAGGTGGGTCCGGATGTCTGCCCACTCGTCCGGTGCGTGGGCGTTTCCTCCGCCGGGCCCGAAGGCCATTGCTGGGACCCCCGCGATGCCGGTGATGTGGCTGGTGTCGTTGCTGCCCTCCGCGCCTAGGGGCTCCAGCGGGTAGCCCACCACCTTCAAGGTGGCATCGGCCGCGGCCCTGTACAGGGGGTGGGTTACAGGTATCTCGCTGGGGGGCTTGCTGAGGGGCGCCGTCACCGTGGCGTGGAGGTCCGGGTCCCCGTTTGCTAGCACGCGGATGATGGCCCTTATGTCCTCCACGACGCCCTCGGGGCTCATGCCAGGGACGGTGCGCACGTCGCACACAGCCTCGCATTCCTCGGGCACCACGTTGTCCTTGGTTCCGCCCCTGATAGTGGTGCCAGGGGCTATGGTGGGGTCCGGCAGCAGCCCGTGCCTAGGGAACCTGAACTCGGCCCCATCTATGGCCAGGAGCACCTTGCTCATCTTTAGGACCGCGTTGACTCCCATCTGGGGCCTGCTGCTGTGGGCTGACCTCCCCTTGACCCTGAGGTTGACCAGTGTCCTGCCCCTGACGGCAGGCCTGGCCATGACTCTGCCGTCCCTGGTGGAGGACTCCCCCACCACGGCGGCCTCCACGCCGCGCACGTAGCCCTTCTCGCACAGGTACTTGGTGCCGTACCGGCCGAAGTACTCCTCGTCAGCAACCGCGTGGATGTGGAGGTCGCCCCTCAGCCTCACGCCTGCATCCTGGAGGGCCTTGACCGCGGTCAGGGCGGAGGCTACCGCGCCCTTCATGTCGCCGCTTCCCCGGCCCCAGACTCTGCCGTCCTTCACCTCTCCGCCCAGGGGGTCCACGGCCCAGTTGTCCAGGTTGCCCAGGGGCACCGTGTCGACGTGGCCGTTCCAGAGGAGCCCTGGGCCGCGGCCGGCGCCCCCCAGCACCCCGAGGGTGTTGACCCGGCCCTTTAGGGGCTCCACTTGCTCCACGTCTAGGCCGAGGGCCGTGAGGGCCTCGGCCACGTAGCCCGCTACCTGGGTCTCGTCTCCTGGCGGGTTCTCGCTGGGTACCCTGACCATTCCCCTGATGTGCTCGACCATGTATTTCTCGAGGCGATCCACCTCCCCCAGAAACCGTTTCTCCGCGTCAACTGGTGCCATGGATCAATTGAGGGGTGTACCGGTTTATTGGGTTTGGGAACTCCTATAAGTGTGTCACTGAATTAGAGATGTGGGGGCGCGGCAGTGATCGGTGAGCTAGTGGTTTTCCTCTATTTCATGTTCAGCTTCCTGCTGCTCCCCTTCGGCTACAACTGCCTCCTCCTAGCCTACGGCTCCACCAGGTACAGGGCTCCGGAGGCGCCGCCCATGAGTAGGCGCCCCGCGGTGACCGTGCAGATACCCGTCTACAATGAGGGAAGCATGGTGGAGGGCCTCATCAAGGCGGTCTGCGAGTTCAACTGGCCGAGTGACAGGCTGGAGATACTGGTGCTGGACGACAGCACCGACAACACCAGGGGCATAGTGGACGCGTCTGTGGAGTGGTACAAGTCCCAGGGGCACGACATCAGGGCGGTGAGGCGGGAGAGCCGCCGTGGCTACAAGGCGGGGGCCCTCATCAACGCCTTCAGCCAGTCTAAGGGGGAGTACGTGGCCCTCTTCGACGCCGACTTCCTGCCGGGCCCCGAGTTCCTGGAGCGGACTATCCCCCACCTGGAGGCTGACCCTTCCGTCGGCTTCGTGCAGGCCCGGTGGGGTCATCTGAACAGGGCGCTGAACAAGTTCACCGAGGCCATAGCCATCGCCCTGGACGCCCACCACATGGTGGACCAGGCGGGCAGGTACAGCCTGGGGCTCCTCTTGAGCTTCAACGGCTCGGCGGGCGTCTTCAGGGCCCGCGCCATCGAGGCGGCCGGCGGCTGGAGCTGCGACACGCTGAGCGAGGACATGGACCTGGCTGTGCGAGTTCAGCTGGCCGGGTACCGGGGAGTTTACCTCCGGGACCTTGTGGTGCCAGGCGTTGTGCCGGTGGACCTCTACTCCTTCAGGGTGCAGCAGGCCAGGTGGGCCAAGGGTAGCATACAGTGCGCCCGGAAGCATCTGGGAAGAATCTATGGAACGCCGTGGCTGACGGCCTTCCAGAAGTTTCAGGCCACCATGCAGCTCACCAACTACAGCATCAGCCTCCTCATGTTCCTGACGGTGCTCATGGGCGTGATCCTGCTGAGCTACGACGCCATGTTCCTGACGGGATTCCTGCCCAGCACCCTCTTCGGCCAGGTCATCAAGGATCCCAGGTTCGGCGTCATGTTCACGGTGTGCACCCTCTCTACGGGGGTCTACTACTACACGGCCCTAAGCGGACAGGGCATCAGCTTCAGGAGCAAGCTTCCCTACGTGGGGCTCCTGGCGCTTATGGGCCACGGGATATCCGCCGTGTGCGCCATCAACATCGTGGAGGGCATGCTTGAGGAGGGCGGCGTCTTCGAGCGTGTGCCCAAGTACGACGTCAAGGAGCGGCTGGTAAACCTGGGCCGCAGGAGCTACGGGTCCCTTAAACGGTTCAACGGGATCGAGATGCTGCTGGCCGTGATCTGCGCGGTGGGCCTCTTCTTCGCCTTCACCAGCGAGACGCTGCCCTACGCTGGGTTCCTCGCGGTGTACACCCTCGCCTACCTGTCGGTGAGCTATTGGCTCAGCATCTAGAGGGTCAGGTGTTTGATGGAGCCGCGGGTCGCCTCCAGAAAGCCCCGCATGTCGCCTTTGAAGTGGTCGGGGTTGTGGGTTACCTCCAGGTTCAGGGGCTTCCAGTATCCCTTCAGCCACTCGGTGACAGCCCCCCAGTCCACGGTCCCCCACCCCGGGGGCTGGTGGCTGTCAGCGTCGCCCTGGTTGTCGTGGAGGTGGGTCACGAGGAGGCGTCCTCTGAAGGGGTTAAGCTGCCTGAAGTTGCCGTGGATGTTGGCGTGGCCCGAGTCATAGCAGAAGCCCAGGAACTCAGGCTCGTTCTGCTCGAGGAGTCTGTGCAGCACCCTGTGGTCGTCCGCGTAGCAGTTCTCCAGGGCCAGGGAGACGCCGCGTTCAACGCAGAGCCCCTTCATCTGTTCCAGGACCTCCGCGGCTCGGCTCAGCCGCTCATCCAGCCCGGGCTCGTGGTACTGGGGCGGGTGCACCGCAACGGCGTCGCCGCCCACCGTGGAGCAGAACTCGACGCGGTTCCTCAGCAGCTTCACGTAGAGGCGGCGCATGGACGCGTCCTCCGAGTCGATCCTTATGCTTTTGGTGGCTGTGCCGTGGACGTCCAGGCATGTGAGACCCGCGTCCGCGATG
>Ga0209164_1004282_pt1 | contig 12913 bp, 11 predicted proteins | sample MTBNYHSulfiMetaG_FD_187458 | JGI IMG/M metagenome (GOLD analysis project Ga0209164, IMG submission 187458) | Enrichment culture microbial communities from rom New York Harbor, USA that are MTBE-degrading - MTBE-NYH (New York Harbor Sulfidogenic)... | ecosystem: Environmental > Aquatic > Marine >...
GTTCTTCACGCTCCTCCTTGGTCAGCGTCACTCGATATCTTGGTACCATGGCGACCTCCATTTTAAGGTTGCCGCCATTATATCACATGAATCTCTACACGCAACATAAAATGTTACATGGTACTAGTGCGGTTCTTGGCATTGGGGTCAATATCATCATTCTGGTGACGGCCGTGTTCATGAGCTGGCATGCAACAGCCTTTACCTGGGAGTCGTTCCTTTTCGGATGGCGAACGTCCGGATCGCTTCCTGTCCCTCTCTTTTCCCTTTATGCGATTATGGCCTTCGGCATGCTATACTTAGGATTTATAACCATATTTAAGGTAATTGAGTACCTTAAACAGGTCAGAGAGGGCAATTAGATGGAGTCTACCTATACGCCTGCAGCCATACTAAGCGGTATGCTCCTGATGCTGTTGCTCACAGGTGTGCCGATTTCTTTCGTCCTGACGTTTTTAGGTATCTTCGCCTGCATTGTATGGATTGGAAGCGGATCCATACTCCAGATAGTTCAGACTTTCTACGGTACCTGCTCATCGGAAATTCTGCTGTGTCTGCCGCTTTTCCTGTTGATGGCGGAGATCGTTGTGGCAGCAGGCATCGGTGAAGACCTCTTCAATGCCATCAAGATCTGGACCGGCCGTCTGAAGGGTGGTGTATCAGCTGCCACGCTAATCGGTTGCGGTCTTTTCGCAGCGGTGAGCGGGTCGAGCACAGCGACAATCGCCGCAGTGGGGGCCATCGCCCTTCTCGAGATGTTGCGTTTAGGTTATCGAAAGGATTTTGCCAGTGGCACTGTTGGTGTGGGGGGTACGTTGGGGGTTTTGATACCGCCAAGCATCATCATGATTCTGTATGGGGCGCTTACAGATGAGTCCATAGGAAAACTATTCATTGCCGGCGTGGTACCGGGGATTATTTTGGCAGTCGGATATGTCATATGCGCCGTTTTTCTGGCCTATCGCAACCCCCGGCTGGCCCCTGTTTCTTTTGAAAAAATTTCACTTAGGGAAAAATTTCGTATATCTCGATCTGTTATCCCTTTTCTGATTATTCTCATAGCCATGTTCTGGGCCTTTTACACAGGTGTGGCCACCCCGACGGAAGTGGCTGCCGTAGGCGTTCTGGCATCTCTGATAATCAGCGGCGTAATGGGAAGATTGAGCCTATCAGCCCTATTCAACGCAATCACCAGAGCAGGTGGGACCACGGCCTTTGTTTTGTTTATCATTGCAGGGGCCAAATTTTTCACCTTTACGGTGTCTGCCACCGGAGTTACCCGTCTGCTGACCGAGAGCATCATCCATCTTGGGCTGTCGCAGTTTCAACTCATCCTGCTGATGATGTTCATCTATTTGATCATGGGATGCTTTATTGATCCCGCGGGAATGCTCACCCTTACAATTCCCTTTTTTCTACCGGTCCTGGTAGCAGCGAATGTGGATCTGATATGGTTCGGCATCCTTGCGACGATCATTTCAGAAGTGGGGTACTGTACACCTCCATTTGGGTTTAATCTGTTTGTGCTGAAAGGCGTAGCCCCACCGGAGGTTAGCATCCAAGATATTATAAAAGGCGTATTACCTTTTCTTATCGTTTCTTTCGTATTGCTCATTCTCGTTTTAATTTTTCCTCAAATTGCTCTTTGGCTTCCATCGCATATGTAACTCGGATGGCCATCTATACGCAAGAACATGAGGAGATTTTAATGTTATACGATATGATGTTTTTACATGGGCGGAAAATTGAATCTCAGTTAAGTAACCTTTTAACTTCATAATGAAGGGTGGACGGAAATGGAGATGATATTACCGGACAAGGTGACAATATCGGATCTGACGGTCCGAGACGGTTTTCAGAGTGAGCAGCGCGTCATTCCGACGGATGCCAAGCTCTTTATTATTAAGAGTCTCATCGATGCCCGGTTCAAGGAAATGGAGGTGACAGCCTTTGCGCCCCCCCACTATCAACCCCAATTCAGGGACTGGGAAGAGGTGTTGAAGGGATTGCCGGACCGAAATGATGTGACCTATTCCTGCGTGACCACGGGCAAAAAAGCAACGGAACGTGCCTTCAAGGCAAGGGAAAAGGGGTATCGCGTAGACAGGATTCTTTTGGGGGTGCTTCCGGCCAGTGAAAAGCTCAACAAAACGGTCCTGGGATTGACCTATGATGAAACCTGGCAGTGGATCGCTGAGACCGTAAAAATCGCTCATGAACTCAAGATGCGGGTCAATGTCTTTTTGACCGGCATATTCAGTCCACCTGATCCGGAAGAGAGAGAGACGGACCTGATGGGCCGTGCACTGAAATTTGTCGACAGGCTCTTGGACATGGGCGTTGATGATATCGAGCATCCCGATCACCTGGGGGAATCCTGCCCGGACCGGGTTTACGCCTATCTTAGCCGCGTTCTTGAACGACACCCAGACCCCCGTCTCCATGTCTTTCACATCCATGATGCGAGAGGCTTGGGGCTGGCCTGCTATTTTGCCGCCCTGCAGGCCGGCATCACCCGATTCGAGACAACCATGGGCGGACTTGGCGGATGGCCTGCGAATTTTGTGGACGGCGTCCCGGTACCGGGCTTGATCGGATTGACAGAGATTGCCCGGCGTCCGGGTCTGGTTTCCACCGAGGACTTTCTGGTCATGCTGGACGGCATGGGCATCCAATCCGGCATTGATCTGGATAAGTCACTAGCGCTTGGTAGAATGGTTGAGAAAATTGTCGGTCGCCAGCTCTGGAGTTTTACGCTGGGGACCGAAGCGGGTCGTCCGGGCGCGGGACGAATTCCTGAGATGCAGCAATACAAGAAGGAAAAAAGGTAATGTGATGAACATGGAAGAGATAAAGAAGTCCCAGGAAAAATGGGAGTCAGAAAACCGACTGGATGGGCTTCCTTCTGCCAAGAGCGATATGGGCGAAGAGTTGAAGGTGGTGTATACTCCGGTGGATGTGGCTCACGTGGATTATTTAAAAGATATCGGGTATCCCGGAGCGTATCCGTTTACCCGGGGTGTTTATCCCGGAATGTACCGAAAGAGACCGTGGCAGATGCGCCTTTACTCCGGTTTCGGCACCGCGGAAGATACGAATAAGCGCTGGAAATACCTTCTGGAGAGGGGGAATAACGGCGTGGCCGTGGCCTTTGATCTCCCGACCCAGATGGGCATCAACTCCGATCACCCCCATGCGGAGGACGAGGTCGGAAGGTTAGGTGTTGCCATCGATACCCTTCGGGACATGGAAATACTGTATGCGGATTTGCCCGTGGAACAACTGGTCTCGTCTTTTAACATCAACGCGCCGGCAGTGATTATCCTGGCCATGTATATTGCCATCGGAGAAAAACAGGGAGTACCTCCAGAAAAACTCGCCGGAACCATCTCCAATGATATCTTGTGCGAGTACGTCTCCCGCGGCATGTGGGTCTTCCCGCCGGCCCCGGCTCTCAGACTGGTCGGTGACCTTGCCGAATATTGCGCTAAACATCTGCCGAAATTTTATCCCTTTAACATACGGGGCATCATCATGAGAGAGGCCGGCGCCAATATGATACAGGAGGCGGCCTTCGCCTTCTCAAATGCCCTGGCCTATATTCAGGAAATCACATCACGAGGTCTCCACGTGGACGATTTCGCCTCTCGCATATCCTTTTTTTTCGCAACGGGGCTCAAAATATTCGAAGAGGCGGCGAGGTATAGGGCGGCAAGAAAACTATGGGCGAGAATCATGAGGGAAAGTCTTGGGGCCGAGGATCCAAAATCCATGCTCTTCCGTTTTACGGGCACGACAGGCGGCAGCTATTATCGTCCCAGGGAACCGCAAAACAACCTGGTGAGGGGCGCCTACGGCCTTCTGGGGAATATCCTGGGCGGAGCTCAGGGCATGCTTCACCCGGCGTGGGATGAGCCCTTTGCAATCCCAACAGAGGAATCGGCCCTGCTGGCATTGAGAACCCAACAGGTACTCGCCTATGAGACGGGCATTACAGGGGTTGCAGACCCACTGGGAGGTTCCTACTTCGTGGAGGCATTGACAAAGGCATATGAGCATCAGATCGAAGCCGCGATCGAACAAATAGAAGGGATGGGGGGAGCGGTGCGGGCCATCGAAGAAGGCTTTATGCAACGGGAAATCGCAGGAGAGGCCTATCGTGTCATGAAAGAGGAGAGATCGGGGGAACGCGTCGTTGTGGGCATGAACAAGTTTGTTTCGGAAGATAAAGGGGTAGTGAAACCCGAAACGCCCTTCCATGAAGCAGACCCTCATACCCGCGGGCGGCAGATTGAGCGCCTTGATCGGGTAAGAACGGAACGGGATGACAATACCGTCAGAGATTGCCTTTCCGAGCTAAAGGATAAGGCCAAAGGCAAGGAGAACCTGATGCCCCAACTGGTGAAAACCGTGAAGACATACGCTTCCGTGGAGGAAATTATGGAAACCCTGAAACAGGTCTTTGGCACATTTCAAGAACCGATCAATATATAGCATGGTGAAGACGCATGAACAAAAAGAGAAGGAAGAGAGTATTGATAGCAAAGGTAGGCCTTGATGGACACGACCGGGGGGCCAAGGCCATTGCCCGGCTCCTGAAAGACAGCGGCATGGAAGTAATTTATACAGGCCTTCACCAAACACCGGAACAGATTGTCAACACCGCCATACAGGAGGATGTGGATGTCATCGGACTAAGCATCCTGTCGGGGGCCCATATGGGAATCTCTAGAAAAATACTGGGCATTCTACAGGAAAAGGGCGTGGAAAACATGACCTACATTGTCGGGGGAATTATCATTGATCGGGATATTCCAAAGCTGAAGGAAATGGGCGTTGCCGAGGTCTTTCCAATGGGATCGGATATTGACGACATTGTAGCATTCTTGAAAGAAAATCAGGTATAAGCAGCCCCGTTAAGGAACATTTTGGAATGGACATGTTTTTGACCGAAGAGCACAAGATTTTCCGCGATCAGATTCGAAGGTTTTGTGAATTTGAAATAGCCCCCCTCGTTGAGGAAGCTGAAGAGAAAGAGACGTTCCCTCTTCACCTTTTTCCTGAGATGGGTAAACTGGGTTATCTGGCAATACGTTATCCTGAAAAATACGGAAGCGCCGACGTGGACAAGCTGGCAGATGTTCTGCTTCGTGAACAGATGTCCCGCGTTTGTCAGGGGATTGCAAGCAGCTGGTCAGCCCACTCCCATTTGGCGACCTTTCCCATTTGCCACTCGGGAACTGAAGAGCAGAAACGAACCTATCTGGTTCCGGCGATAAAAGGAGAGAGAATCGGTTGCTTTGCCCTCACTGAACCTGATGCGGGATCGGATACCAAGTCCATCAAGACTTTTGCGAGAAAGGAAGGGAATACGTACATCTTTAACGGTTCCAAGACCTTTATCAGCAATGCCCCTTTTGCAGATTTTATTACTACTGTTGCCTATACGGACAAATCTCAGGGATATCCGGGCATCAGCATATTCATTATCGACGCGAACACACCTGGGATTACCATTACCAAATTGAAGAAAGAAGGAATACGTTCTTCAGAAACCGGAGAGATCGCCTTTGAAGATTGTCCTGTCCCAGCAGAAAATCTCATCGGGCTTCAGGAGGGGAATTTCAGACTTGTCATGGAAACCCTCAGTGAGGGCCGAATCGGTGTGGCCGGAAATATGATTGGTGTTGCTCAAGCGGCTTTTGAAGCAGCTGTCAGATATGCGAAGGAACGCGTTCAATTCGGAAAATCCATTGGCAAATTTCAATCGATTTCCCACAAAATAGCGGATATGGCCGTCAGAATTCAGGCCGCCCGCCTGATGGTCTATGCTGCGGCCAAGAATTTGGACATGGGGCATAACAGTATCTTTGATGCTTCCGCGGCAAAGCTCTTAGCATCTGAGGTAGCGGCCCATATTGCCAGAGATACCGTTCAAATATATGGCGGCTACGGATTTATGAGAGAGTACCCTGTTTTTCGATATCTGCGCGATGCCCTGGTCTATACCGTTGGAGAAGGAACCTCCGAGATCCAAAGGAATATCATAGCCAAGGAATTGGGTCTTTGAGACATATATGTTCGTATTAATGATCATGCACAATTTGACTGAGCCTTCTCATTTAGGAGAGATATGATGCTGATAGGAGACATCCTTTCCATGAATGCCTACCGTTTTCCTGACAAAGTGGCGCTGATTGAACAGGGAACCCGTTTGACTTATCGAGAGCTTGAGCAGAATGCCAATCGAATGGCGCATGTTCTTATTGATCTTGGTATAAGCAGCGGGGACAGGGTGGGACTGATAGGGGAGACCTGCATATCATGTGTCGAAACGGCTTTGGCTGTCATCAAAACAGGTGCCATACTGGTTAACATTAACAACCTTCTGGTTCACGAAGAACTCATCAGGGTCATTAAGGACTGTGATCCGGTGGCGCTGATTTTTGGGGATGAATATGAGTCGCTGATTCGTGGGATAACAGATGATGCTCCCGGTATCCGACATTACCTCTCTATAGAAACCTGTAAATGGGCGGATTCACTCAGAACGGAAGCCTTAAGCAAACCGGCCAGCAGGCCGGCCAATGATAGTAACGACAGTGATGTGTTCATGGTCTTGTATACGGCAGGGACAACAGGAGAACCCAAAGGGGCCGCTTATACCCATAGGGCTTTTTGGGAAAATCTCCTTATGACCGTCATTGATACCTACAAACAGACCTACCAAGACATATGGATCGGTCCAGTACCCATGTACCACATCGGTGGGTTTGGCACACTCATGCGTATTTTTTTAATGGCAAATGCCTTTATATTGAAAAGTAAGTTCGATCCTTTGGATTATCTTTTGACCATTGAAAACGAGCAAGTCACGATCCTCTATGCCTACCCTACCATGATCAATGCGATGATCCATACTCCCGGCGCTGAAAAGTGCAATCTATCCTCGCTGAAACTTGTTATCTATGGTGGATCTCCCATTCCCGAGTCCACGTTAAAGAGCGCTTATGAATTGTTTCAATGTGATTTCCTTCAGAGATACGGCGCGACAGAATGCTGCGGATCGGCGATTCTGATCCTTTCTCCGGAAATGCATCGTTTAGCTTTATTGGGGAATAACCTAGGCAGAAAGATATTACAATCAGCGGGCAAGCCGTGTCTGGGGGTTAGGGTGAAACTTGTGGACCCAAATAATGAGGAAATTACAGATTCGGATAAGCCTGGCATTTTGCTGGCTCAACTGGAGGCGCCGATGAAGGAATATTGGCGAGCGCCCGAAAACACCAGAGAGGCATTTAAAGATGGCTGGCTCTTTCTGGGAGATATTGCGAAGTTCGATGAAGATGGGTTCTTTTATCTCGTTGACCGAGAAAAGGACATGATCATCAGTGGGGCGCGCAATATTTACCCGAGAGAAGTGGAAGAGGTCCTGTACGCACACCCTGCGATTAAAGAGGCATGCGTCATCGGTGTCCCAGACGACTACTGGGGTGAGGCAGTGAAAGCGGTGGTTGTATTGAAGACGGACCTTAATGCCACAGAGCAAGAGCTGATCGAGCATTGCAGGCAGCGTTTGGCCAGCTATAAGAAGCCTAAGTCTGTAGATTTCGTCGCATCATTACCCAAAAATGCCGGTGGGAAGATTGTCAAGAATGCGGTAAAACAGAAATATTGGCAAGGAAAAGACAGATATATTCATTAAAGGCGATGGCAAGCTGACAGGATGGGGAGTGTGCTCCTAGCCTGGATCAAAGGGAATAGAGAAGGACAAAATGGCTGTATATCGATACGGAAAAAATGAGCCCGTTGTTGGCGGACAATGTTTTATCAGCGATTCAGCAAGAGTTATCGGGAATGTTATCTTGGAAGAATCCTGTTATGTTGGCCATGGGGCCATCATCCGCGCTGATCACGGAACCATCCATATTGGACGAGGCTCTGCAATTGAAGAAAATGTTGTGATACATGTCCGCTCCGGTCAGACCTATATTCTGGAAGAACAGGTCACCCTGGGGCACGGGGCCATTATCCATGGGGACCTGATAAAGGCCTTTGCCGTGGTCGGTATGGGTGCCGTTGTGGGGCGTGAAACGACAGTAGGCAAATGGGCCGTGGTAGCCGAAGGTGCCGTTGTTCCCCGGGGACAAATCGTCGAGGACGAGACGATCGTTGCTGGCGTCCCGGCAAAGGTGAAAGGTCACGTCACATTGAAACATAAAGAATATTGGATATGGGCTAAACAAGTTTATCAGGACTTTGCTCGTGATTATGAAAAGGAGCTGGTCAGATTATATTGAATTGCGATTCGGACCGATCTGACTTATAATTGGGTACGACAGGATGGCACCGGTCTTCGGGGTGTTTTTCATGTGCGCGGCCGAAGACTCGCCGGCCCGCTATTCCAGAAGAAAGATGTACAATGGAGAATATCAGAAATGGCAACGGAAGATATATTAAGGGGAAAAAGAATCCTGATCGTAGACGATGAGCAGGATATCCTGGATGTGTTATCTGAGCTTCTGTCGCAGGCCAAGATAGATGCCGCATCCTCTTTTGAGGAGGGGAAGCGACTCCTGGAGTCAGTGGATTACCATGTTGCAGTGCTGGATATCATGGGGGTGAACGGTTTTGAACTGCTTCGAATAGCAAACCAAAGGGGTATTCCCGCGCTCATGCTCACTGCTCATGCATTGACAAAAGAAAACCTCAAAAAATCAGCGGAAGACGGGGCCTCCTATTATGCACCCAAAGATGAAATAAACAACATTGCCCTTTTTGTCGCAGATGTATTAGAGGCCAACGAAAAGAAAAAGAATGCATGGATAAAGTGGATGGAACGGTTGGGCAAATTCTATGACGCCAAATTCGGGGGCACAAATTGGCGGGATCAAGAAAAGGAATTTTGGGACAAAAAGTTGAAAGAATATCCTGGCCTTTAGTCGTGGGCATGCTCACTCCTAAGGGTATCTTATGGCCTGTTTTCACGTCTCATGAATTTCCGTCCTATCCGATCTCACATTCCTCCATCCGATTCCGGTTGCAAGTACCACTTCTAATAAGTTCAATGTTCACAAGATGAACCGGCACGAGATCGACGTGCCCGGATCGCCCGGATCCGTTCCAGGACCGGGGGGTGGCTGTAGCTCAGAAAGACCTTCAGGGGGTGGGGTGTCAGGTTGGAGAGGGCATCGACGCTCAGTTTTTTAAGGGCCGAGATCATGGCCTCTGGTTTCCCATAGGTGTCCACGGCAAAGGCGTCGGCCTCGTATTCGTGCCTGCGGGAGAGGATGTTCCCGAACACGGAAAGGAGCATCTCAATGGGGGCGTACAGGAACCCGAAAAAAAAGAGACTCGCATAGACGGAGACATGTTCCATCCCAAATGCCGCAAACAGCTCCCTGTTGTTGATGAAAAGAGAGAGGATGAAAAACATGAGCCCGCTGGTGAGGATGGATATGAGCATGGATTTGAGGATATGCTTCTTCCTGTAATGGCCCATTTCGTGGGCCAGGACCGACACCAGTTCATCGACGGTGTGCTTTTCAATCAGGGTGTCAAACAAAACAATCCGCTTGAACCTGCCGAAACCGGTGAAAAAAGCGTTTGATTTGGTGGACCGCTTCGAACCATCCATGGTGTATATGCCCTTCAGCCTAAAATGTTGCGTTCTTGCATAGTCTTCGATGGCCGCCCTCAACTCACCTTCGGGGAGTGGGATGAATTTGTTGAAGATCGGCAGGATGACGACTGGAGCGACAAACATGAGACATATCTGAAAGAGGGTCAACGCCATCCAGCACCATAGCCACGCCCACGGCCCGGCCTTTTCAAAAAACCAGAGCACACAGGCAAAAAGGACGCCCCCGATCACGGCTGCCAGGATCCAGGTCTTGAGGATATCCAGGACAAAGGTCTTGGGTGTGGTCTTGTTGAAACCGTACTTCTCTTCAATGACAAAGGTGCCGTAAGTGGAAAAGGGGATGGAAACCATCTGGGAGAGGAACAGGAGCACGGCAGCAAAGATAAGACCGGTGGGGATACTCCCCTGATGAAAGCCCCGGGCCAGGTGATCGACCCAGTTGAAGCCCCCAACCAAGATGAAGGCAATGGTCAGCGGGGTGACGATGGAATCGGCAACAAAACCGAATCGGGTGGTTTCTTTGAGGTATTCCTGCGACTTTCCGTATCGTTCCCCATCATAGTACCCCACGAACTCCCCAGGCAGATCCGTGCGCAAATGGCGCATATTCAGGATATCGACAATCAGGTCCAACAGGTAGTCGCCGACCAGAATTGCGAGAATAAGAATGAGAAAAAGATTCATCTATCCCTGCGCTGTGTGCGTTATCTGTGGGATGGGGCACCCCTTGATGGCGAGCTTCTGCCCCGATTCTTTCCTGACCCAAAGTGGGGCACGGTAATTGCCTGTTTCGTCTGCCCTACCTCTCTAACGGATTGCCCCTTCAAAGTCAACACCCTCTCCTGGTCCGCGCGCCATGCCGGGCTTAATAAAGCAGCTCTCTCTTCTGTTCGTCCATACCACTCCTGAAGCCTGAACCCCACTCCACATGTCACACGTTAACGTGATTCGCCTATTTTGGATTAACGGAATTCCTTAACTTTATTGGCTTTAGCTCATTTTAGCCATTTTTCGCTCTTATAGGGATTGGGGGAATGGGGTGCCTTAGGATTGAATAGTTGCGATTTCTGAGAAATCCGCGTAAGCTCCGGGTCAAATGAAGGCCAGGATGTTGCTATGATCAGAGTAGAGAATCTCTTTTACCGATACGACACAAAAAGTGACTGTATTCTCAACGGCATCTCAATAGAGATTGAACAAGGGAAACACGTGGGCGTCATCGGACCGAACGGGTCTGGGAAAACAACATTGGTTCGCCATCTCAACGGCCTGTTGATTCCGACAGACGGGGATATATGGGTTGACGGGATGAATACCAGGGACCCTGTCGCCGTTCAGAAGATTCGTCAGCGGGTGGGGATGGTATTTCAGAATCCGGACAACCAGATCGTCGGCATGAGCGTGGAGGAAGACGTTTCCTTTGGCCCGGGCAACCTGAGACTCCCTCCCCTTGAAATACAGAAAAGAGTGGGGAAATCCCTTGCCATGGTGGGGATGGAAAGCTATGCCCGCAGGCCGCCCCACACACTTTCGAACGGTGAAAAGCAACTGGTGTCCATTGCGGGGGTTCTGGCCATGGAGCCGATGCATATCATCTTTGACGAACCCACGACCTATCTGGACCCATCCGCACGGGAAAGGGTTCTGAAGGTCATTGCCAGGCTGAATAAGCAGGGGATCACCATCGTTCATGTGACCCACGACATGGATGAGATTGCTCAGGCGGATGAAATAGTGGTGCTCCATGAGGGAAGGGTTGCCCTGCGGGAGACACCTGCGGAGGTGTTTACCCGCGTGGAATGGCTCAGAGACCTTGGCGTGGGCATTCCAAGGGTCACCGAAGTGATGTGGCATTTAAAACAGAAGGGTCTGAATGTGCGTACCGACATCTTGTCTTTGGAAGAAGCCTGCATGGAACTCGCCGCCTTGATCAGGCCCCAAACCGGTTAGGCCCTTGCAGCTTCAGGCACTTCAAACGCCACACTCCAAACTTTAAGCACGTGACGCATTTCTTATGCACATAGGACAGTATATTCCCCGCGATTCAATGATCCATCGATTGGATCCGAGGGTTAAAATCGGCTCGACGATTGTGTTGAGTATATTGATCTTGAGGGGAGGAATAGTTGCCGGGACCTTGGTCAGCGCGTTTTTAGTTGCCGTTATTGCGCTATCACACGTCGGCGTCAACACTATGATCAGGTCCTTCAGGCAGGTCCTGGTATTTTTTGCGCTTCTTTTCTTTGTCCATCTTTTGTTTACAGATGGGAAACCGATTCCCCCGTTTCCCCAGTGGCGCGTGACCGTCACCTATGAAGGCTTGTACAAAGGGGCGATCACCACATGGCAATTCGCCCTTCTTATATGGAGCGCGTCCATCTTGACCATGACCACATTGCCCACGGAACTGGTCAACGGCATCGAAAGACTCCTCCGGCCTCTCAAGCGGCTGGGGGTGCCCTCCCACGATCTCGCCATGATGGTATCGGTCGCCCTGAGATTCGTACCCACGTTTCTTGAGGAAATTGACACGATCAGGGCCGCACAGATGGCCAGAGGGGCCAGTTTCAGGTCGGGCCCGTTTATTCGCAGGGCCCGGGCAGCCATTTCCCTGTTGCTGCCTCTGATCTTACGGACATTGCGCCGGGCGGACGAACTCGTGACCGCCATGGAGGCGCGGGGATACCGAAGAGGCCCTCGCACCTATATGGGGGAACTGGCCATGCGCCGGGCCGATTATGTGGCGGTGATGGTGATGATGGGAATGATATGTCTATATTTTGTGAGCGCGTGAACGTACCCTCAGAGACGACGCCCTGATGTCGAATGCATGGTGACCCTACCCCACCCCCCGCATCCTTAAGCGACATCGGGATCTCCCGATATGGCCATCGGTGCGCATACCATTGAAAATAGGGAGTGGGGTTGCCGCTGGATCGCTTACGCCTTGTGGCGCTAACGGCAGGACGAACGGATGTGGGGGATTACTCCACGAGCTTGAATTTGGCTTTAACCGCGCCGCAGACAGGGCAGTTCTCCGGGGCCTCGTCCTCGCTGACATACCCACAGACCTGACAGACATAATAGACGGCATGTCGATCCGCCAGCATATCGGTCATGGCCTTTTTATAAAGGTCGGCATGTCGGCTTTCCACGTCGCGGGACTGGGAGAAGGCATTCGATACGCTCTCCTTCCCTTCATCCGATGCGTCTTTGATAAGCTTGGGGTATTCCTCCACGTTGGCCTTGATCTCGTTCTGGAAGGCCCTT
>Ga0209164_1004286_pt1 | contig 12909 bp, 12 predicted proteins | sample MTBNYHSulfiMetaG_FD_187458 | JGI IMG/M metagenome (GOLD analysis project Ga0209164, IMG submission 187458) | Enrichment culture microbial communities from rom New York Harbor, USA that are MTBE-degrading - MTBE-NYH (New York Harbor Sulfidogenic)... | ecosystem: Environmental > Aquatic > Marine >...
TCCCCCAAGCCGTCACCCCGGCGCCCGTCCTCCGCAGTAGCTATGCTACGGAGGGTGGAAAGGCCGGGGTCCAGAAGTGCTTGAAAGGACTGGATTCCGGCCTTCGCCGGAAGGACAGAAAAGGGCGTTTTTCGACTTTTTACGAGATCATCAAGATCGACCAGGAGATGAGGCCCCTATGAAAAACAAGACTGGAAAAATCGCACCCTCCATCCTGTCGGCGGATTTCACCCGCCTTGCAGAAGAGATCCGGGCCGTGGAAAAGGCCGGGGCCGACTATATTCACGTGGATGTCATGGACGGCCGCTTTGTTCCGAATATCACGATCGGGCCGCTGGTGGTCAAAGCGGTTCGGCGCGCAACAAAGCTTCCTTTGGACGTACACCTGATGATCGCCGACCCGGACCGGTTCATTCAGGCTTTTGCCCAAGCCGGGGCCGACATCCTGACCATCCACCCCGAGGCGACCACCCATCTTCACCGCTCGCTTCAGGTTATTCGGAAGGCCGGCGCGAGGCCCGCCGTGTCCCTGAATCCTGCAACGCCTCCTGAGGCGATCGAGTTTGTTCTTGGAGATGTGGACATGGTCCTGGTCATGACCGTGAACCCCGGCTTCGAGGCCCAGGCGTTTATCCCCACCATGGTGCCGAAAATAGAGCGCCTCAGAAAAATGATGGACCGCATGGGACTGAATACGGACATAGAGGTTGACGGCGGCATCAATGCGGAAACGATTGGCGGGGTTTCCGCGGCCGGGGCGAACGTCTTTGTGGCGGGGTCCGCCATCTTCTACAGCAAGGACTACGGAGAAACCATTCAGGAAATGCGGGAGAAGATCAGCCACAGACCCGCCTGCGCTAAAGCTACGGCGGGCAAGCCTACACAGACAAAATAGTCTCCTTTACCGCAAAGAACGCGAAGATCGCAGAGGCAAAGGAACAGGACCAAACACGAAGGCACGAAAGAAAGAAGGCACGAAAGAAGTAAGGGGTTTTTCGTGTTTTCTCCTGTCTCCCCCGGCCCGCCGAAGCCATGACGCGAAGGCGGCTGTATTCTTGTATTCTGTCTTCTTCTTTCTTCCATCATTCCAATATTCCCTTTTCAAATCCTTTGACTCCTCAGGACTGGGCTGCTATATTAAAAAACCTTTCGCCAGGAAATTTCCCCCTGGGAAATTTCTCCATTGGCTAATAGCTGATGGCGAATGGCTTCAGCTCTGCTACAAGCCGGAAGCCAAGGGTTGAGAGTGCTCTGCCATGAAGTGATTCAGATTCCAGAGCTTCCGAGTCTACCATGACGCGAAAGAGGATTGCAGGGTTTGATCTGGGTATGCTATACGGGCATATTGGGAAGGATTTATTCGAGATTATTGAGGATAAAGCTCACGCCTTGGTGAAGCCGTTAGTTTCATTTCGCCAAAAGCTGAAGTAGGTTTGTTTGGGCTACCAGCCGGTAGCCATAAGCTAATGGTATTTTGCGAAGCAAAATCCCGGAGGGATGGCCGAGTGGTTGAAGGCGGCGGTCTTGAAAACCGTTGTCCCGAGAGGGACCGCGGGTTCGAATCCTGCTCCCTCCGCCAGGAAATTTCCCACAGGGAAATTTCACTATTGGCCTGTAGCTGATGGCCTGTGGCTTCCGGCAAAGAGGAACCGGGAAAGCCCCTTTTGATTGGTTTTACGTTCGGCCGGTAACCCTAACGCTTGCGGGGTGCCATGAGCAGGAAGGCAAGCGTCAAGAGGGCTCTGCCATGGAACGATTCAGATTCCAGAGCTTCCGAGTCTACCATGATGCCAAAGAGTATTGCAGGTTTTGCAGAGACATTGTTAGGAACCATATAGAAAAGGCGGATCGGTCCCTTGCCGACCAGATATCCAGAGCACTCAACTCGATTGTTTTGAATATTGCGGAAGGGTCAGCCGACCTGTCGGATGCCGAGTTCGCTCGTTTTCTGGGAATTTCGATTCGATCCGTTTATGAAACGGTGGCAGCATTTGACCTGGCTGAGCTTTACGGATATATAGGAGATGCCTTAAACAAGGATATAGAACATCGAGCACATGCTCTGGTAAAGCAACTGGCATCGTTTCGAAACAAACTCAAGGGAAATTTCCCTTAGAAAATTCCACCACTGGCCGATGGCGCTTGACTGGTTCTTAAGCCATAAGCCGGTAGCTAATAGCTAATAGTGCTCTGCTGGTAAATTTCCCACTCGGGAAATTTACCAGCAGAGCCGCGGAGAGATGGCCGAGTTGGCTGAAGGCGCTCGCCTGCTAAGCGAGTGTAGGGGCATAAACCTCTACCTCGGGTTCGAATCCCGATCTCTCCGCCATTTTATTTTTGGCCCTTCTCCATTCCATGAGGGAGGCGGCTTTTCGCACCGGCTCCCTTTTTTTGTTCCTGCGCGAGAGAGCGATCATACCCCTTCTTATCCTTAGCTCCCTCATTTTGAGGCTGAAAAGGCCTCTTTGTTTCTTGACAAATTTACGATTTGATCGTAAATTAACAACATGATTCCTCGTATTCTAACCCAATACTTGATGCGGGATGCGAAATACTATCCTGTGCTGGCCGTCACAGGACCCAGACAATCCGGAAAAACAACCTTGGCTCTTTCCGCGTTCCCCGGGCACACCTACGTATCGCTGGAGGAACCGGATTCACGGACCTTTGCAAATGAAGACCCCAGGGGTTTTCTCGCTCGGTACAAAGGGCCGGTCGTGATCGATGAAGTGCAGCGCGTCCCGGATATCCTTTCCTACATTCAAACTGAGGTGGACCGGGATCGTTCCCCCGGCCGGTTTGTGCTTACAGGCTCGCAAAACCTTATGCTTATGGAGAAGGTTTCCCAAACCCTCGCGGGCAGATGTGGAATACTCCATTTGCTTCCCTTCTCCAGGGCGGAGCTGGAGAAACAGAAACAGGCCGAGCCGGGCAGCCCAAAAAGACTCTTCACGAACCATGAGACCCAGTTGGATTGCTGGGAGATCATTCGCACCGGGTTCTATCCACCCATCCACGACAGAGGCATTCCTCCGGAGGTTTGGCTGTCGGATTATGTGCGGACCTATGTGGAGCGAGACATCAGGACTTTGGTGAACATCGGCGATTTGGAAACCTTCGAGCGGTTCACAAAGCTGTGCGCGGGCCGAATCGGGCAATTGCTGAATTACTCCTCTCTCGCATCGGACTGTGGGGTTGCGGTAGACACGGCCCGGAGGTGGATTTCAGTCCTGAAGACAGGTTTTATCGCTTTCACGCTCCAGCCTCACCATAGAAACTTCAATAAGCGGGTCATCAAAAGTCCTAAGCTTTATTTTCACGACACCGGGCTTGCCTGTTTCATGATGGGAATACGCAATCAAGACCAACTCTTTGCGCACCCGCTGAGGGGGGCTTTGTTCGAGAATTACATGGTTGCGGAAGTCGTCAAAGCTTACCACCACCACCGAGTCCAACCGCCGGTCTTCTTTTGGCGGGACCAGAGCGGCCACGAGATCGATCTGCTCATCGAAGAGAGCAACGTTTTGCACCCCATGGAGATCAAGTCGGCCGCTACCGTGGCAGGCGACATGTTCAACGGCCTCAAATGGTGGACCCGCCTGGCACGCCAAGAAGCAAAGTCCATGACGCTGGTCTATGCGGGAACGGAGTCTTACACCCGCGAAGGTATCGATGTTCGCCCCTGGTTTTCAGTTTAAGGCAGATGCGAGTGCCAGACTCTCACTGATGAAAAGGAGCTTAAGAGGATGAGGTTGCAGGCAGTATTCGGGATGGGCTTTGGGGACCCGGCAAAGGCGGGAGATGGATGTGGTTTGAGGGAGGAGTGGTATTAACCGCTTCGTGTAGGCCAATCACTTCGATGCAAGAAGGATCAATCCGGCAGCTCTCCCATTGTCATGCCTTTTCCCGAAAAGCGTCCCCAAAAAGCATATGAACCGGGTCATCAAATGCCTGGCAAATTTTTTAGCTTCTCGTCCCAGAATTTCTTATGCTGTTCCCTCCAATTCGGCCCGCTAAAATCCTTGCTATGGTCAAAAAAAGTGCCGAGCCTTTCGAACCACCTCACCCACGGGTTCTTTTTTCCCTCTCTTGCCTCTATAACGTCGGCGACAAAAACATCGATCTTGCTTATTTCCTCTTTCGGAACATAGTATGAAGCTCCCTCTTCTGCAGATTTCTTCAGGGTCTCCTTGCTCAAGGCATGGGCGGTGAGCATAAGAGCAGGAATATCTTTTTCTTTTGCAATCTGGAGAAGTTCGAATCCCTTGACGCCCATAATGTCGAGAACTACAACGTCATAATACTCGGTTCCAAGAAGCTCTTTTGCCGCCTCGAACGTGGATGCGCGGTCAATCATGCAGGTACTGAGAAGTTCAGTCAAAATATCGAGAATGTCGGGTTCGTCATCCACGATCAGCACCTTTTTCCCTTGAAGCAGTTTCTTTGTTTCCATTTCAGACCTCCTCCTGTCCACGAACAGAAATCCCGCTGATATTGGGCAATTCACAAGCACTACTCAATTGCCATTTTATTTCAGGCAGTTATAAAATGTGTCCGATTGCCACTTTGTCAATGGATCAATAGGTGGAAACGAAATCTTTAAAATGTCATCATCCGTCCTGCGCAGACCCTCGATCTTCTCCACCTGCTCTTCCTTAGTACGATCAGGTCGGCCTATCCAAACAACAATCCAAGGTCTTGGTCCACAACGTCTTAGAATTGATCAATAAGGCCCTGGAACCCGGGGAGGATGCCCTGATCAACGGGTTCGGGAAATTCATTCAATGTTTCGTTGATCTGACGCTACTCGTATTTCGAATCCCGATCTCTCCGCCATATTGTTCCTTCCTTGGTGTCGGTCAGTTCAACCCCGATTTTCCTGAGTTCCTCTCTGATTTGATCGGCCGCGGCCCAATCCTTTAACTTTCTCGCTTCCTCCCTTTTCATGACCAGGGCTTCCACCTCCCGGTCTTCTCCCCTCGGTTCCAGGTTCATCACGCCCAGGACGGCGTTGATATTCTCAAGGGCCTCCATCACCTTGCCCCTGTCCTCCTCGGCAAGGCCGGTCCGATCCATTCGCTTGTTGATGTCCCGGGAAAATTCAAAGAGGGCCGCAAGGGCCTTGGCGATGTTCAGGTCGTCGTCCATGGCCTCCGTGAACTTGTGCTTTAGATCATAGGACACCTGGTCCATCTCTGCCTGTTGGGGTCCCTTGGGGCAGAGGTGAAGCTTTTGAATGAAGGTGTCCAGGTTGGCCAGGGTTTTCTTGGCCATATCCAGCTTGGCATAGGAAAAGGAAAGGGGTTTGTTATGGTGGTGGCTGATAAGCCAGTAGCGGATCTCCCTGCCCGTGTAGCCCTTTTGGATCAGGTTCCGGATTGCATAAGGGTCTGCTTCTTTCCCTTCCACCGGTTTTTTGCCTTCCACCATCACGAGCTCATGGTGAATCCAGAAATTTGCAGCGGGCCTTCCGGTGAGCGCGCGGCTGATAGCAATCGCGTTTTCATGGTGGGGAAAAATGAGATCAACCCCTCCTGTCTGGATATCATGGGTGTCGCCGAAAAACCTATGGGCCATCACCGGGCACTCCAGATGCCAGGTCGGCCTGACGTTGCCCCATTGGGTCTGAAAGAAAACGCCTTTTTTGAGCTCGCTCAAGGTTGAACGCTTCAAAAGGGTAAAATCCCTGGGGTTTCCTTTTTCATACCGTTCCAGGTCTACGGTCTTCCCAAGGCGCATCTTGTCAAGGTCGATTCTGGAGAGTTTGCCGTAGTCTCTGAATCTGGAGATGTCGAAGTAGAGGGAGCGGAACTTCTCGTACGCATAGCCCTTTTCCACGAGCTTTGCGGCAAGCTCGATCATGGCAGGCACATATTCGCTCGCCCTAGGATAGGCGCTTGCCTTTTTGACCCGAAGGGCCTCAAGGTCCCGGATAAATTCGCGGTAATACCTTTCCGTGAATTCCTTCAGGGGCGCCCCCTCCTTTTCCGCCCCTTCAATGGTGCGATCGTCGAGGTCCGTCAGGTTCACCACATGGTCCACCTCAAAACCCTTGTATTCGAGATAACGCCTGAGCAGGTCGGAGAAGACCAGTTGCCGGGCATGACCCACGTGAACCCAGCGGCAAAGCGTAGGGCCGCAGCTATAGAGGCTCACATGGTTCTCCCGGATCGGGACGAAAACTTCCTTTCTCCGGGTCAGGGTGTTGTAAAGAGAAAGGCCGGTCGCTTTCCTGTCGGCAAATAGGGTCGTGCTCAGGTACCGCTCTCCCCCGTCGGGCAGGATGACCACGATGCGACCCTGGCTCATTTCCTTGGCGACTTTGAGGGCAACGGCCATGGCTGCGCCGGCGCTCATGCCGACGAGAAGGCCTTCTTTTTTGGCCAGGAGCCTGGCCGTTTCAAAGGCTTCCTCGTCTTCGACATGGATGATCCTGTCGGCCAGGCGGCGTTTAAAGATCCCGGGCGGGTAGGATTCCTTCATGTTCTTAAGGCCCTGGATTTTGTGACCCATGTAAGGCTCGACCCCGATGATTTGCACCTGGGGGTTGAGTTCCTTGAATCTGCGGGCAAGGCCCATCAGGGTCCCTGTGGTGCCCATGCTTGCCACCACGGCGTCCAGATGTTCTCCGGTCTGCTCCCAGATCTCCATGGCCGTGCCGTTGTAATGGGCCAGCCAGTTGGCATCATTGTTGAATTGGTCGGCGAGCCAGTATGTTCCGGGTTCTTCTCTGATCAGGTTGTAGACGTATTCAATCGATCCGTCCGTCCCCATGTGGGCGGGCGTGAAATGAAGATCCGCGCCCATGGCCCTCAGGATTTTTTTTCTTTCCTCGCTCACCGCTTCGGACATGACCAGAAGGATGCGGTAACCCTTCACAGCGGCGACCAGGGAAAGGCCGATGCCGGTGTTGCCGCTCGTGGCCTCCAGAATGATCTTTCCTCTGGTCAACTCGTCCCTTTTCTCCGCATCCTCGATCATGAAGAAAGCGGCCCGATCTTTTATGGAGCCCCCCGGATTGAAAGACTCCACCTTGGCCAGGATTTCCACCTTCCTGTTGGAGCTCAGATTGCCGATGGGCACCAGGGGGGTTCTGCCGATTTGGTCGAGAATATTATTGTACCTTGGCGGTTCCAAGTGATTTTCGACGCCTCCTGATTGGGCAAAAAAATAAATTTATTTGATCCAATAGGCCTTTGCAACAACGAAATTGGAAGAAGTGTCTTGACTGGGGCTTTTCAACGTGATAGTTCGACAAAATTCTACATCAGGAGAAAAAAGCCTATGAAGATCCTTGTGACCGGTGGAGCAGGCTTCATCGGGTCCAATGTGGTGGACGGTTACATCGAGGCAGGGCACAAGGTAGTGGTGGTCGACAACCTGCTCACAGGCAAGGTGAGCAACGTGAACCCAAAGGCCGTCTTTTACCAGGTGGATGTCCGGTCCGAAGAAATAGGCAAGATTCTGGCTGAAGAAAAACCGGATATCGTCAACCACCATGCCGCGCAAATCAGTGTGCCGGCCTCTGTGGAGAACCCCCTTCTGGATGCGGACATCAACATCAAGGGTTTGCTCAACGTGCTCGAATATGGGGTGAAACAGGGTGTAAAAAAAGTGATCTTCATTTCTTCAGGAGGCGCGATTTACGGAGAGGCCACAGAGTTCCCCACCACCGAGGCTTATTCGCCGCGCCCCCTTTCGCCCTATGCCATTACGAAGTTTTGCTCCGAGTACTACCTGGCCTATTACAAGCACCAGCACGGGCTTGAATACACGGTCCTCCGGTACGCCAACATTTATGGACCCCGCCAGATTCCCCACGGGGAAGCAGGCGTTGTGGCCATTTTCATGAACAATCTGCTGGCCGGCAGGCCCTCTACCCTGAATCATTTTCCTGAACAGCCGGAAGGAATGGCGCGTGATTACTGCTATGTGGGGGATGTGGTGAAGGCGAATCTTCTGGCTCTGGACAGGGGAAGTAACGATTTTTTCAATATCGGCACAGGAAAGAGCACCAAAACACTTGAGCTTTTCAAGACCATTTATAGCGCGGTTCAAAAGATCAAGCCCGACCTTCCGGAGGATCTGGCAGATCCGCTCAGGCAGGTGGCAAGGCCGGGAGATCTGAAGCAAAGTTGCCTGGTCGTCGACAAAGCGAAAAAGCTATTGGGATGGGAGCCACAGACCTCCCTGCCCGAAGGCATTCAGAAGACCTTCGAGTGGTGGAGGAATGGTTGAAATTTTTTTTCAAAATCCTGTTTGCCGGCCTTGACAGACCAAGGTTGGTTATTAGCTTTTATGCTTGAAAAATTAATGCGTTGTTTAGATTCCGTCTTCGCTGTTTCCCGGAAGAATCGCCTGGAGTTATCAGGGTTCTAATCGATACAGTCCGTTCATGTCATTTAAAAAGTATTTTTGATGAGGGAAGGAGAATTGGAAGATGAAAGTAAGACCGTTGCATGATCGTGTTATTGTGGAGAGGGTTAAGGAAGAGGAAAAGACCAAGGGCGGGATCATCATTCCCGACACGGCCAAGGAAAAACCCGTGGAGGGCAAGGTTATCGCTGTCGGCGCAGGCAAAGTCCTTGATGACGGGAAAAGGGTGCCCCTTCAGGTGAAGGCGGGCGACCGCGTGTTGTTCGGAAAATATGGCGGCACAGAGATCAAGATCGATGGCAAGGACCGCCTGATCATGCGCGAAGACGACATTATCGCCATTGTGGAATGATTGTTCCGCTTTATGAAATAAACCGATAATCGAAGGAGGATAGACAACATGGCAAAGGATATTAAGTACAGCCAAAGGGCAAGGGAATCCCTGCTTAAGGGTGTGGATACCCTGGCTGACGCTGTGAAAGTGACGCTCGGACCCAGAGGAAGAAACGTTGTTCTGGAAAAAAGCTTTGGATCCCCGACCATTACCAAGGACGGGGTGACGGTGGCCAAAGAGATCGAACTGGAGGACAAGTTCGAGAACATGGGCGCCCAAATGGTCAAGGAAGTGGCTTCCAAGACATCCGATGTGGCGGGCGACGGCACCACCACCGCAACGATTTTGGCTCAGAGCATTTACAGGGAAGGTTCCAAGCTGGTGGCGGCCGGTGTCAATCCCATGGCCATCAAAAGAGGGATCGAAAAAGCGGTGGAAGTGGTGAGCGACGAGCTGAAGAAACTCTCCAAGCCCACGAAGGATCAGGAAGAGATCGCCCAGGTGGGTACGATTTCCGCCAACAACGACTCGACCATCGGCAATATCATCGCCGAAGCCATGAACAAGGTGGGAAAAGAAGGGGTCATCACCGTGGAGGAAGCCAAGAGCATGGAAACCACGCTGGAAATCGTGGAAGGCATGCAGTTCGACCGCGGTTATTTGTCGCCCTATTTTGTCACGGATCCGGAAAAGATGCAGGTCACTTTGAGCAACCCCTACATTTTGCTCAATGAGAAGAAGATCAGCAACATGAAGGACATGATTCCCATCCTTGAGCAGATTGCCAAAATGGGAAGGCCCTTCCTGATCGTTGCCGAGGACGTGGAAGGCGAGGCTTTGGCCACCCTTGTGGTCAACAAGCTGCGAGGGACCCTGCAGTGCGCGGCGGTCAAGGCGCCGGGTTTTGGAGACAGGAGAAAAGCCATGCTGGAGGATATCGCCATCCTCACCGGGGGCAAGGTGATTTCCGAAGACCTGGGGCTCAAGCTTGAAAACATCTCCCTGACTGATCTTGGAACCGCCAAAACGATCTCCATTGACAAGGACAACACCACCATCGTTGACGGCGGGGGCGCACGAAAAGATTTGGAAGGCCGGGTGAAGCAGATCCGGGCCCAGATCGATGAAACGACCTCTGACTACGACCGGGAAAAACTCCAGGAAAGATTGGCCAAACTCATCGGCGGCGTGGCGGTGATCAATGTGGGCGCCGCCACCGAGACGGAGATGAAAGAGAAAAAGGCGAGGGTTGAAGACGCCCTGAATGCAACGAGGGCGGCGGTCGAGGAAGGAATCGTCCCCGGAGGGGGCGTCGCTCTCTTGCGCGCCTCTACCGGCCTTGCCAAAACAAAGCTTGATGGCGAGGAGCAGAACGGCATCCATATTGTGATGAGGGCGTTGGAAGAGCCGCTTCGCCAGATCGCCAACAACGCAGGCGCGGAAGGGTCCGTGGTGGTTGAGAAGGTCAAGTCAGGAAAGGGGGCCTTCGGCTACAATGCCGAAACAGGGGAGTATGAGGACCTGATTAAGGCAGGAATCATCGATCCCACCAAGGTAACCCGGTTTGCTCTTCAGAATGCCGCTTCCGTAGCAGCCCTGCTGCTGACCACCGAGGCGATGATCGCGGAGAGGCCGAAAGAGAAGGAAGATATGCCGGCCGGCATGGGCGGAGGAATGGGCGGCATGGGCGGAGGAATGGGCGGTATGGGCGGGATGATGTAACCTGAAACAAAACCCCATCTCGCGTAGGGAAGGGTTCACAGGTCCCGGGTTCAACGTTCAAGGTTGGGGACAAAGACAGAATGGACGACCCCAAAACCTGCCGAAGCGGGCTGTCTTCGCTAAATTCAGGTTCCCATGGACCCATGGTTTTCATGGGGCAGCGAAAAGAACGGGGTTGTCATAAGACAATCCGCCTCCAACGTGGAATCCGGGGGGCAGAAATGAACCCCTGAACCCGTGGACGGTTACTCCCATGGTAAGGCCGTATCCGGCAATAGGCGTCGGAAACGGCCTTTTTTTTCGGTTATCTGTTATTAATAATAGACACATTTTTGGAGGTGTATATTTTTAAGCAATATAAACTTGGAGGTATTCATAGAAATATAGTTGACATATGCTTTTATATAAGTATAATTGAATTAATTAAAATGAAGTACATAACTCAATGATAGAGGACTATATCAACGAAGTGAAGTTTTTTATATACAGAAATCGAGAAATACCCTGGCATGAATGGTGCAGTATGGAAAAAACAACATGGTTTTTGAAGGAATAGGGTGAACTGTGATGAGTCTGTCTTATCAGAGCAGGAATGCAGAAAGACGGAAGATGGTGAAAGAGCGCTACAGCGTAGCCTTTCCGGCAGATGAATCGGCCGTGCCTTTTGAACTGAAGGTGTGGCACAAGTCCCCGGATTACATGTGCCTGGTGGTCCGGGAAGATCCGGCACCCGCACTCCGCCGTCTCAAAGTGGGAGATAGGGTGCGAATGAATTACTATACCGTGGATCTTGAAAGTCCCTCCGAGCACCTGGAAACAGAGGTGTTGAATGTGAAGGAAAACCGGCGGGGACGGGTGAAGGGCCAATATTTAGTTGATTTACAAATCCTGAAAAGTTACCATTAGCACATCGTGGTGTTTGAGAAATATGGAGGTTTTCAGGAAATGGTTTCTTTCCCCTATGAGCGACGAAGCGGCCGCGACAGGCGTACCGGCGGAGAACGGAGACAATTGGACAGAAGACAATCCCGTGAGGGTGAAGACAGAGATGAATATGAAGAGGACCTTGAAAGAGCCGCGGAAATGACCGCCCATCTCGGAGAGGTGTGGTACGGGAAGGGCAAGGATCTTTTCGAAAAGAACAAACATGAAGACGCAAAAAAGGCCCTGAGAAAGGCCGTTGAGATCAGGCCGGACCTGGCCGAGGCCTGGTTTTCGCTGGCCTGTATCGAGTCCGTCAAAGGCGAAAAAAACAATGCTCTTTCCCTCTTGGCCAGAGCCGTGGAACTGGAGCCTGAATACAGAGAAATAGCCAGGTCTCACAGTGCTTTTAAGAAGTATAGGGGCGACGGGGATTTCGAAAATATAACCCAGTGATCGGGCCGGCTGCCCCCCGGCCGATCACAACTTTCTCCGGTGGCTTATCGTCCTTAGAGTCCGTTGTTTTTCCCCGAATAGCCAAACCCTTTGCCCATTGCCCGCCTTCCAGGACCCAGGGGCGGACCTCCTCAGAGCATGAAAGTCGACACCCTTCAAAAGAGGCTGCGCCACCTGGCCGACAGAGAAAAGGCCGAGGTACTCCGCCGTTTTTTTAAGACCGGCCCGGGAGAATACGCAGAAGGGGATGTCTTTATCGGTCTCACCGTGCCCCAGCTCAGAAGGCTTGCCGGGGAATACCTTCATATCCGCCGTGTTCAACTGCAAAGACTCATCACGTCACCGGTCCACGAGGAGAGGATGCTTGCTCTTCTTGTTCTCTTGGGGAGGTATCGCAAGGGCGGCGAGGAAGAGAGAAAACAGATCCATGCCTTTTATCTTGATCACAGGAGATTTGTGAACAACTGGGACCTTGTGGATTTATCAGCGCCGCAGATCGTGGGCGAATTCCTCCTCAATAGAAACAGAAAGCTTCTCTACAGACTGGCTGGCTCCTCCTCCCTGTGGGAACGGCGAATTGCAGTGGTGGCCACATTTGCCTTTATTAAAGAGGGCCGATTTTCCGACACCCTGGCCATTGCCGAAAGGCTGCTATCCGACAAAGAGGACCTGATCCATAAAGCTGTGGGCTGGATGCTCAGGGAAGTGGGCAAGCGCGATCCGGACGCGGAAGAGCATTTTCTAAGGGCTCATTACAGGAACATGCCCAGGACCATGCTGCGCTATGCCATCGAAAAGCTTGCCCCATGGAAAAGAAAGCTTTATCTTAATGGAAAGATTTGATTTAAGAGAAGCGATGCCGACCCAACCTCGACAATCCATTCTGTGCCCTAACTGTAGGAAACTGATCAGTGCAGGCGAGGCGCGATGCCCCTATTGCGGCATTTCCCGCCCGGGATCCGGCTGGAAAAGAACTTTCAGCTCAGGTTTCTTGCGCGGCACCGAACCGCTGATCGCCTGGATCATCTATGCCAACGTGGGCATGTATCTGCTCTCTCTGGTCCTGAACCCCTCGGCCATTCATATGACTCTGAGCCCTT
>Ga0209164_1004287_pt1 | contig 12903 bp, 11 predicted proteins | sample MTBNYHSulfiMetaG_FD_187458 | JGI IMG/M metagenome (GOLD analysis project Ga0209164, IMG submission 187458) | Enrichment culture microbial communities from rom New York Harbor, USA that are MTBE-degrading - MTBE-NYH (New York Harbor Sulfidogenic)... | ecosystem: Environmental > Aquatic > Marine >...
AATAGGGTCGCCCCTTTTTGATTTTTTTGTGTATATGTGCCATGCTGAAATAGTATCAGTAGGGTCTTGCAATGTCAAGAAAAAAATGCATACCTGGTTGAAATTTTGAGAAAAAAAATATTTTGTTAACTATGAACTGAAGGGTCTCGCAGGAAAGGCGAGGCTAACTAATTGAATCTACATAATTTATTTGATGAAAGAGGGATAAAATCTATAAACTCCTGTTTAACATATAAAACACCAAAACTGTCGAAATGTGAGTACAAAAAGTTAATTGTCTTTCAAGATAGTCGGGTTGCAGATTAATAAGTTTTTTTTGAAGGGGGGATAATGGTGAAGAGTTTTTTTGTCATTTTGTCTGTAATACTATCAGGTCAAACACCCATTGCTCGAAAAGGAGTTTATGCTGGTTTCTTCTTCTCTCTCATCTTTATTCTCCCTGCTCAGGTATCAGCATTAACCTGTCAAGACTTGGATGGAGCCTATGTTTACTCACAAGAATTGACTCCTGTTTATCTCGGATTCTTTGGTGGTCAATTTTCATCCGAATCAATAATGAATGAATATGGAACATATGGTTCTCCGTATAGCTCTCTTAGCGTAAGAAATGAATATGGGACATATGGTTCTCCCTACAGTACATACAGTGCAAATAATGATTATACATCATATCCCCCTGAAATCTATAAATACGGAGTACTAATTGGGCACTTAACAACCAATTCAATTATTACCGATGGCGTTTCTCTGGCTGCTATTGATGTAAGCTGTACTTTTTACTCTGTTTCTCCCGCAACTGGAAGCCCACCTCCACCTCCTTCGCCTCCTTCGACGTTTACAGCGTCAGACGGAACATTTACTGACATAATTCGATTAACATGGAGCACTGCGGCTGGAGCAACACAGTATAATGTTTATTATGCCACCTCTTTAACCGGAACAAAGAATTATATAAGCTCAACAACAGGCACTACTATGGACATAATTGGTGCCACCCCAGACTATGTATATTATTTCTGGGTATCTGCCAGTAACCTTTGGGGAGAAGGAGCTTTGAGTAATCCTGATAGTGGTTATATGGCCGGTATATATTACACCGTTTCAGTCAGTAAGTCTGGTAATGGTTTTGGAACAATTTCCAGTAACCCTGCAGGGATTTCTTGCGGGTCAGATTGCACTCAAAATTACCTATCCGGGACTTCCGTTACTTTGTCAGCAAATGCAAATTCTGGCTCAACTGCTTCGTGGGATAACTGCACCGCTGCCGGCGGAACCGCTTCGGGCAACGGCACAGCAGTTGCCACCTGCACGTTCTCCGACCTTGATGCAAACAAAACAGTGACGGCAACCTTTACCTTGGACACCTACACGGTTACAGCGAATGCAACTGGCTCTGGAGCAGGATCGGTATCATCAAACGTTGGCGGGATCAACTACACATATCCGACGACAAGCACGGCGACAAGCACTGCGCTCAATCACGGCAGTTCGATAACATTGACGGCATCGGCAAATATCGGTTCGACAGTTTCCTGGTCTGGCTGTTCCTCGACGGGTGGAACGTCTACCGCTGCCACCTGCACCTTTTCCAGTCTCGATGCAAACAAAACAGTGACAGCAACTTTTGTCATAAATACCTATACAGTTACTCCTTCAGCCGGTGCCAATGGCAGCATAACACCCTCAACTCCGCAAACAGTCAATCATGGGTTAACTACAGCCTTCACAGTTACTCCGGACATTGGATATCATATCAATTCTGTAAGTGGTTGCGGAGGTAGCTTGGACGGCAATACATACACAACTGGTCCGATCATTGCGGATTGCACCGTATCAGCAACATTCGCTATTGATACTTTTACCGTGACGCCCAGTCCAGGTGCCAACGGCAGCATGACACCCTCGACGCCTCAAACAGTAAACTACAATGATACAATGGTATTTACTGTGACACCAGACAATGGTTATCGCATTGAAACGGTAACAGGGTGTAGTGGGAGCCTCATTGGTGATATATTCACAACAGGTCCAGTGACAAATGATTGCACGGTAACTGCAACCTTCTCCTTGGGAGGCTATACAGTCACTCCTTCAGCCAGTGCCAATGGCAGCATAACGCCCTCAACTCCGCAAACAGTCAATCATGGGTTAACTACAGCCTTCACAGTTACTCCGGACATTGGATATCATATCAATTCTGTAAGCGGTTGCGGAGGTAGCTTGGACGGCAATACATACACAACTGGTCCGATCATTGCGGATTGCACCGTATCGGCAACATTCGCTATTGATACTTTTATCGTGACGCCCAGTCCAGGTGCCAACGGCAGCATGACGCCCTCGACGTCTCAAACAGTCAATTACAATGACGCTCAAATCTTCACCGTAACCCCGGATACGGGATATCAAATTAGCTCTGTAAGTGGTTGCGGGGGTAGTCTGGACGGCAACGCATATACCACAAGCCCAATCACTGCGGATTGTACCGTATCAGCAACATTCGCTATTGCCACTTTTACCGTAACTCCCAATCCAGGCGCCAATGGCAGCATAACTCCCTCGACGCCTCAAACAGTAAACTACAATGATACAATGGTATTTACTGTGACACCAGACAACGGATATCGCATTGAAACGGTAACAGGGTGTAGTGGGAGCCTCATTGGTGACATATTCACAACAGGCCCAGTGACAAATGATTGCACGGTAACTGCAACCTTCTCCTTGGGAGGCTATACAGTTACACCTTCCGCTGGTGCCAATGGCACCATATCGCCCTCAACTCCACAAACAGTCAATCATGGGCTTACAATAGCCTTTACGATAACCCCAGATCTCAACTACCATATTGACCATGTCAATGGTTGTGGTGGAAACTTGGTTGGCAATATCTACACTACTGGGCCAATTATGGGTGATTGTTCAGTATCGGCTACTTTCGCAATTTATACCTACGAATTGATTGTTAATATCACTGGAAAAGGCTTAGTGACAAGCGATCCAATAGGTATATCATGCAATGATGATTGCTCAGAAATGTATGATAATGGAACTCTTGTGACCTTAACTGCTACCCCACAGGGAGGTTCTACTTTTGTTGGGTGGTCGGGTGACTGTGTAGGCACAGACTTAACTTGTGATGTTACCGTTGATCAGGTAAGAAATGTTTCTGCAGAGTTTACATCTCCTTTTCCCTGGACAATGTTTCTTCCTGTCTTAACAAACAATAAGCAGCCATAAATCTACGGACAAGTAGACAACCTGCTTCAGTTTATCCGGAGCAGGTTGTCTCAATATTTCCAGTACAAACCTCGAACAATTAGCAATCTTTCCCACATTGATATACTCTGTGAAATACGTAACAAAATAAAAGCATTATTCCGCAGCCTCATCATTCATATACGGTTTGACTGATTGTATATTGCGCAAGATATCGGATTTATTTTGCTCCATCTCGGCAATCGAACCAAAGACATCGGCATTAAAAGGGGTGTAAAATCCTTTCAGGCTGTTGCCGATCTTTCTTGTGACTGTGAAATAGCCACCAAAGTAATTGTCTTTGATCAGGGCACTGGCGATAATATCATTTTCACGACGCAATTGATGGACGATGGTTAACAGCACCTGTTGCATTGTTGGATCTTTCTGGGCCATGGTGGCAATCTCCATGCATCCTGCCCTTTCCGCCTGCTTTCTGGCTATTTCTTCCAGCACCTTGGCCTGAAAATAGACGTAGCCGTCCGACATGGAAAAAGCCATGAACCTGCGGCCGAACATCTTGTTGATGTAGGGTTTTAGATCTTCCAGAAATTGCTTTGCATCGAACCAGTGGGAAATATCCATCAGTTTTGGAACCTCCGGTGCATTTGTTGTCTTGTTTACTTCCTCCCTCTCTCCGTAAATATCTGACTGGGCCTGCCATGCTGCAGCTACATTATTCTTCGTATCCTTCTGTACAGATTCCATGGGATCCGTTGAAGTGCTATTCCTGATTTTTGGCTGAATCGGTGAATGTGGTTTGTTACCTGTTATTGGCTCGTATTCGTTTTCATGCCGGGCAACAGTCTCCTCCAGTTCCTTCTGCCTGGCCAGTTGATCAGCTTTTTTGAGGGTTTTACCGAGAAGTCCGTCCGGCCTCTTGTGATGCAGTTTGATGGCCCGCTCAATTTCATTTTTTTTCGGGAGTTTTTGGAAAGCGGTTATTCCTCCAAGTGGGCGGCCGGCAGTCAGGGGATGTTCGCCCACGGAATACAGATAGCCGCGAAAGGACTCGAGCTTTCCCAAATCATGGCCCAAAGCGGCAACTAAGGTGTCAGGAATAACATGGAAAGCTTCGCTTTCTCTCAGCAGTTGTATTGCCTGCTCGGCAACGTTCAGAGAATGATCAAGCAGGGTTGTCCTGGCAAGGATCTGATAGGTGTTTTCGTCCCAACTTCCTTCCACGTCACCCTTCAGGTTAACCACTGACGGACAGTTTCCCTCCTGATCCAGGAGTTTCAAGATCTGTCCGCAGGCAGCTTTCTGAAGAGGAGCTTTTTCAAAATATGGTCCTTGCAAAACGGAATCCATGAATGCTGCAGCCCGGGAATTTTTAAATTCCGGTAAACTATGGACCTGTTCAGGAAGTATTTTTTCATCGCGCCAGAGAGGAGAAAGTTCCGCGATATGGATGGTCTTGGTCCCTTCCCTTGTCCATAGAAACGACAGATCACGCAGGAATATTTCGGTAACTGCCTGTGGCTTTCTTTTTCTGCCGAACATCAATACGGTCGCCGCCACTGCAAACAGGAAAATTGGCAGCCACAATGCCAGATCCTTGCAGTATGCAATCATATCAGAGCATCCTTGGAACAAACTCACTACTGACCACCGGCTTCTTTTTCGGGTTTGTTCATTTTCTCTGTGGCCAGATCAGGGAATTTGACTTTAAGGGTAGAATCATTCACTGTCGCTGTTTTTCCCTTATAGGTGCCGGAATAGGTACTCAGGAATACCTCGCGAGGGGCCATGTTCAATACCTCGGTATGCTTAATCCTGGTTTCCTCGGTCTCACGGATGGACAAGCCGCCGCCAAGAGAGATAATAGGGGAGAATCGTTTTTCCTCGCCAAGATGTTCGGAAACATAACGTGCAGTGTGGGCGTCGGGAACCCGCATGAACAGCTTGGTGTTGCAGTTGTCCAGAATGGTATTGGCCCGGTCTTCACCTACCTCGGCGTACAACTGGCTGATGGACTGGCAATAACCGTGAATGAAAACTCCGGCCCCGCCTGCCTTGGCGAAGAGGTCCTCGATGCCGTGATAAAGGACTGATTGTGCTTCATCGATATGCAGGACCAAGGTGGGGGTCACATTTTTGCCGCTGGAATACACCCGGCCCACAAAGGCTTGGATCATGGAGATGATAACCTTGCCTGCAGTGTACGCTGCCCGCTTGGTAAGGAGGGAGCCAAGCTGCACCACCATGATAATTCCCTTCCTTTCTTCCAGGCGCCGGACGAAACGGTTTTCATCCGCCTTGCCGATGATCTGGCCCACGTTGCCGGAGGTCAACTCGGTAAGGGCTACCCTGAGGGAACTCGCTACCTTGGAATAATAATCCGCCGGCGTGCTCAATATTTTCTGCATGTCCCTTGAAAGCTGCTCTGCCTCGGGCGTATCGATATAGTCGATTTTTTCTTTGAGGTGTTCCAAGTCTTCATGGCTTATGTGATTTTTGATGTCGTTGAGATTGAAGGAAGGTTTCTTGCCGGCGATTTCAGCCAGCATGATCAGAGCTTGGACCACAACCAAGCTCACTTCGTAGGCCACGCTGAAAAAGTATGGTTCTCTGCCGACCGCCACGCCGGCCGTTATATGAGCCACCAGTTCTTCCGGCAGATAATAGGAAGAAAGCGGGTCAAGAATGGCGCTGTACCTTGGGAAGATGGGGGTAATCAACATCAGGTCATGATGTCTACCTGTTTCGATGGCAACCTGGGTGATCTTTGAAAAAAGATCGATATCTCCTTTGGGATCTATCGCAACTACAGAATAGCCTTTGCGGATATCCTGCTCAATGATGTGCTCCATGATTCTGGTCTTGCCCACCCTGGTAGTGCCGAAGCACCAGAAATGCCCTTTGCGAAAAGAATCGGGAAAGCCAAGTTCAAGGATTGTTTTGGGATAATCAAGGTGAACCCCGGTGCCGATGGAGGTCCAAGGTTCCCTTGATTTGCGTTTAAACATCATCCTGCCGGCAATGACTTGACGACCTTGACCTGCACTCGCTCTTTTAGTTCCCGATCCACCGCGATAATGGCCGCTTTCGGGAGTCGTTTAGTGGTCAGGACGATGCTCTTGTGGCCCACATACCGTTTGATGCAACGGATCTGAAACTTTTCAGCACTTGCTCCGAGCTGACTTTTGAGCAATTTTTCAACTAGGGTTTTTGAGACTCGGTCCACCACGACCTTTAGCCGAGGAGTGCCGTTCAGAATAACCGGTTCAATCTTTCGTAGATGAAAGGCACGCCGCTGGCCTAGGGCAAATCCAATGGAATCCCGTTCGTGGACTCCCAACCGGTTGAGCGGACAACAGGCGATCACCTTTTCGCCGGGTATTGGTTCTGTTTCGATATAGACATTCTTTTCGGCATCATAAGCTGTTATCTCGCCCCAAACTAATTCCCTTTCAAAAAATTTATAACGGACAGCCTGTTTTAGCACGACGACCTTCCCCAGGTTTTCTTCGAGCCGTCTGATTAGAGTGTTCCGACCTTTCATTTCTGAAAGAACAACTTGGCGCTGTATGATTACACCGCGGGTATCATTGTATGCCACCGCTTCCAGGTTCAGGTCTTCACTAAAGAAGACCATCACTTCCATGCCGTACCATTGGGAGAGCGCGATGGAAAAAATCGTTTCGATCTCAGCCATGATCTCGGCTTTAGTCAGCCCATATTTCCCCGTAAACAAAGCTATGATTTCCTGCATACTGTTGTTACCCTGATATTTCGGTAAAAAAAGGTTGATCTTTCGCCTTCTTTATTCTTTTCTCAAGGGATGACTTTTCTTGAGGGAAAGTAAGCAATTTTTTTTTCGTGGATCACTTGGGCTGGTGAAAGAAATGATTTGGATGCACAGGAAAGAGTGTAAGTAATGCGGTACGTATATTTTACAATAAACCTCAAACTAATTTTTCCTAAAGAGAGAAAGGTTGCCAGTGGTCTTTGACCACTTTTTGGTTATTCGTAAAAAATGAACAGTCCGAATATATTTGACGAATGATTGGCTTGAATCTGAATCAAGGAAGATATCAGGTTTCCTGTTATCATACACAAAATTTAAGATATCAGGTTAGATACAGCATAATATACCGAAACTCTTTATCACATGTTGATATAGAGTAGTTATTAGGAAAATTGGATAATAACTTGTTATGCCCAAGGACCCAGAATGGAAGACCTTATTCGCCAGGCTCTTGAGACCGCGCTCGATAGGTTAATGCGTGCGGACGCTGAGTTGCTCGTCTATGACGCAAACGAGCGCTCCATATCCCACCGATTTGCAGTGTATCTGGAAGAGTTGTTCCCGGGCTGGAATGTAGATTGCGAATACAATCGTGACTTCATAGCCCCAAAACGACTTGATATTCCCCGTAGAGACGTTACCGACGATGATACCCAGGCCGTCACCGTGTTTCCAGACATCATCATCCATCGGAGAGGCACTCCTCAGAACTTGCTTGTGGTAGAGATGAAGAAGACCAGCAATCCGGAGGGCGCAGAGTTTGATCATTGTAAGTTGCTGGCTTTCAAAAATCAACTGGGATACCGGTTCGCCGCATTCATAAATCTACGAACCGGCGTACACAATCCTGGAGTCCAGGAAGTCGAGCTAATACAGGTATAACCAGCGCACGAATCCGACATGTAGCACAAGAAGGTTGTGTGCCCCGGTTGTACCACAACTATTTCCTTGTCAATCGACATGAAAAAAGAAAAAATGTTTGAAAGATTAGTGGATAATGGCTTTGACTTTCTTTTTAAGGCAATATCTGAATTAAAAGAACATCCAAAATACTCAGTAATTCATTTTCATGCAGCAGTAGAATTATTTGTCAAATCAAGGTTGATGTACGAGCATTGGTCATTGATTGTAACAAAGAGACAAGAACCAGATTGGGATAAATTTGTCTCAGGGGATTTTCAGTCTGTATCACTCGATGAGGCAGCCAGCCGCCTTGATAAAATAGTGAGAAGTGGCTTGTCTGGAGCAGAACTATCTGCTTTTAGGGAAGTTGCTAAACATCGCAACAAAATGGTTCATTTTTTTCATGAAGCCCATTCTGCTGAAGAAAGTGACAGATTAAAACAAAGTATAATTAAACAACAATTAAAAGCATGGTATTTTTTGCAACAATTATTGTCAGTGCAATGGTACGATGTGTTTAGCGATTGGCACGATAATATTTCAAACATCGATTTATCATTAAAGAAATTGCACGACTTCCTTCAAGTAGTATTCGATAGTCGTCGTTCCGAAATTGAAGATATGACGAGGAATGGAATTATATTTGAGGAATGTCCTTCTTGCGGGTTTGATTCACAGCAACACGAAGGTGACCTAAAAAAAATATACGAAGCAAACTGTATGGTTTGTGGTCTTTCAGAGAAGTGCCTCAAAATTGAGTGTCCAGATTGTCAATCCATTGTTACGTTTCGAAATGAAGGTGTTGGTAATTGTCAATCCTGCGGTAAACACTTCGAGCCAGATAATGTCGCAGGTGTATTAATTGACTCTGCGGCTGCACATATGGCAGCCATGGATGGCGATGATTCTTGGGATTCTGGAAACTGTTATGATTGCGATGGATATCATACAGTTGTTCGTACTAATAATGATGAGTGGATTTGTGCAAGTTGTTTTGAAATCTTCAAATCTCTAAGCACATGTGGATGGTGCGACGAGTTAAATACTGGTGACATGGAAGATAGTTACGTAACAGGTTGTAACTTTTGTGAAGGTTATGCTGGATGGCATAAAGATGATTAGAGCGAACAAAAGGCATAACCTGTAGGCGACAGCAGATCGATACGAAAACGGGAGACGATATGAGTACTGACATGCACCGAGACATTGAGGAAACAGAAGAGAAACTCGACTTCGACGAGGGCAATCCAGTCGAATTCTGGGAGAAGAAGCAACGCGAGTTGGTATCAAGCGTTGTCGACTACAACCTCGGCACGCTTTCAGAACTCGTGAATACAGGAACCATCAATCTCTCCCCGAAGTACCAGAGGCGTTTCCGCTGGGACGTCCAACGGCAGTCACGCCTTATCGAGTCATTCCTTATGAACGTGCCGGTTCCGCCAATCTTCCTTAATGAGGACAACTACGGCCAGTATTCAGTCATAGACGGCAAACAGCGCTTGTTCTCGATTGTGGACTTCCTTTCAGGTCGCCTTGAGTTGTCTGGGTTAGAGGTCTTCTCAGACATCAATGGTCTCTCAATACGGGAGTTGCCTTCCAGGCTTCAATCGGTCTTGAAGACACGGCCCACACTCCGCGCAATTATTATTCTCCGTCAGTCTGATCAAGATGTTAAGTTTGAGGTCTTCCAACGCCTTAACACCGGTGGGGTGCGATTGAATCCGCAGGAAATCCGGAACAGTACATATCCAGGGCCCTTCAACGATATGCTTTTGGAACTCTCTGAGTGCCGGCAGTTCCATGCCCTTCTGGGCATTCGGAACAAGACGAAGTCAGCCATATATCAGGAAATGCGTGATGCAGAATTCGTACTTAGATATTTTACTTTTCGTGAGACTTGGAGTTCCTTCAAAGGCGGAAGCATGAAGAGGATGATGGACAACTTCATGTTCGACCATCAACGCATTACCGAAAATCAACTTGCGACTATGAAGGATGATTTCCTCGACGCGATTCACGTTGTGAAGACGGCTTTTGGTGACCACGCCTTCCGACGCTGGGAACCGGGGAAAGAGCGCTGGCGAAGGCAAGTCATTGCTTCCTTGTTTGATGCACAGATGTTCGGTTGCATGGGGTTTCGTGCCGAGGACGTTGAACCACATCGGGAAGCGATCATCGCAGGGCTAAAGCTGTTGTTTGGTAACGACGAGTTCTCGAAAGCTATCGGCGCTGCCACCAATAATGTTGGAAACTTCCGTACCCGCATCAGGAAGATCAAGGTGCTCGTGTCGAGCGTAGTGGGAGAGTAAAGCAATGCCGTCCCATGCCCTCGAGCAATTCAAAATGACCCTCAAGGTTGCCTCGGAGCTGCAGCGCATTGAGCGCACCAACTATAGGAACCCCCCGCGTAATAATGAAGAACTGGCCGTTCAAGGTTTGCGTGGGGGTATGGCGGTTCTCGTTGTTGCTGGTTTCGAGCGTTTCCTGAAGAATGCAATTGAAGAACATCTTTCAGAATTGTGCAACCCACCACATCCAGTCGACTTCCAACGCCTGCCTGACGCGCTCCGCATCCATAACACGTTTGCCACTCTTGAAATGGCTCTTCGTGGTAGCGCATTTGGACAATCGCCGACAAAGCTCGCACGTCTCGCAGGGATCGCAAGAGCATCCCAGATAGTTGTTGCTGATCAAGTGAACCCTGATGCGTTTACAGTGACAGGGGGTAATCCGTCGTCCAAGACAGTTGCAGCTATGTTGAAGACAGTTGGTGTGGACGACTTTTACAATAGCATACGGAACAAGTTCACCCGGAAGTGGGGGCAGCCGATAGCCAACACGTTCATTCAAGACAAACTCGATGAGATCGTGAACCGAAGGCATGTCGTCGCACACACTGCTGATGCTCTTAACATCTCAAGAGGGCAGCTTCGCGAATCGTGTCGATTTCTTCGTATCTTGGCGGAAATCCTAGATAATGAACTCCGCGTGGCGACGAACGCGTGTTTCCGTTTAGCACGGATAACATGAAGTTCAAGCAAATGTAGATAGCGATCAATAGCCTCCAGCAGACTCGGGAAGGTGCGGCACGCATTCCAGGTTTTCTGAGGCGCAGCGTTGAGTCTGTAGAAATAGTCAACTTGTTGTAATTATTCTGTATTTATCTGCAAATTACTCTATTGCAGTGTCTTACTTGGCTGCCTCAATCTTACGGTTGGGTTATTATCACTGAAATTCTCTCTCTATTAATCGTTCCTATGTTGTATAGTTCATTTCTAAACAATAGTAAATTTTAGGCGCAATCCATATGGCCCAAAAAAAGAGAACCATAAAAGATTCACCATGCAACCAGATTTTTGCATCGCTACGGCGGTCTTCAATTAAAATATCAAATGAAATATACGGCACACTGCTTTCTCAACTTACAGTCAGCCAGTTCGGGATCCTCGCAACAATTTATCAGAAGGGTCCAATGAACCAGAAGGAACTTGCCCAGCATATTCAGAAAACCACGGGCAATCTCACCACCGTTATCGACAACTTGGAGAAAAAAGGACTTGTCTTGCGGAAAAGAGGGGAGAATGATAGACGCTGTAACAAAATTATCCTCACTTCTGAAGGAAGAAGTTTCATCAAGAAATTATTTCCTTCCTACAAAAAACAGGCTGAAAGAGTCATGGGGAAGCTTTCTAAGGCCGAGCAGGAAAAATTGATGAAAATCTGTGAAAAGTTGGTGGGCAAAGAGAAGCTATTATGAGAAAAACAGGTCAGTAGAACAAGACTGGGTGTGTTCATCGTTGAGATGTAAACGGTATCTGTTCCTTTTTAGGAATGGGAAAAGGGTTATATCCTTCAGATTTTTGTGTAACCATATCATCTTAAGTTTGTCGGGATAACGATTGTATGCCCATTCATTTTCCTCTTGCGTTTTTCGATGTTACGGATAAAATTTAAGTAATTAATCCGGCTCATTTTTAATGAGATACCCCTTTCAGGGTTTAGCTGAAACTCTATCCCGAGTTTCTTGAATTCCAGGCACGACAACCACGCTTCGATTCGACGGGCCGAAGTTTAATCGCGAAGGCGAACTTCTTTTTCGTCTGTACGTAAATTGCGTGGTTCTTCAATCTTTTCAATCTTCATATCACCATTTTGCCGGCGATCCGGGTTTCTGTGATTTGTTTCGGCATATTCATCATCAATCAACATAGCAGATGGCTGCATTCGTAGCCGTCCCCCCATCAATCGGGAGCGAAACAACCTTTATGCTCCTATAGGGGCATTGTTGTTTTTCTCCCACAGTAAACAGGAGGAAACGACAATGGCAGCGACACTCAAGGAAAAGATCGATCTGATCAACGAAAGATTGCGGTCTTTCGGCAAGGAAGCAGTCCAGGAAATCAAAATGACAGGCACGGACGGTAAGGTCATCGGCCAGGTAAAATACGGCTACCGACCACAGTACGTCTTTGACAGCGTCAACGAGTTTCTTGGCCCGGAAAACTGGCGGTACGAATTGATCCGGGAAGAGATTTTCGAGACCCAGGCGGTTGCCGAGGTTAAACTCTTTCTCAAGGTCGATGGTGAATGGATCTGCAAGGGGTCGCAGAAAGGCCAGATGCAGATTGTCAAAGGCAATGTTGGCGATGCCCAGAAAGGCGCAATCACCGATGCTATACAGAAATGCATGTCGCTTCTTTCCATCGGCAGTGATTCCTACAAAGGCCTGCTGAAAAACGTCTATCAGGCGAATCCCACGAAAACTCCGTCAGCAAAAAATCAAGCGGACCAAGCTGCGGACAAGACTGGCAAGTCTACAGCCATGCCCAAGATTGCCGGCGTCACCTTTGAAAATCGTCAAGGCGTCATCGTTGCCATCGGCGACAAGCTGTACGACAAGAAGGAACTGCTCAAGGCCGCAGGGTTTCAATGGGATAAATCCAAGAAAGCCTGGATGAAGAAAGCGGCATAGCCACAACACCAAAACCACC
>Ga0209164_1004290_pt1 | contig 12895 bp, 15 predicted proteins | sample MTBNYHSulfiMetaG_FD_187458 | JGI IMG/M metagenome (GOLD analysis project Ga0209164, IMG submission 187458) | Enrichment culture microbial communities from rom New York Harbor, USA that are MTBE-degrading - MTBE-NYH (New York Harbor Sulfidogenic)... | ecosystem: Environmental > Aquatic > Marine >...
TCAATATGGTGTCCAGGATTCACTGTCTGCTACTTTCTCAGGTGTAATGTTTCTTTGACTAAGTATCATTATCATCCTGATGTATTCTTGGTAACCAGTATGTATAGTATGTCCTGGACACCGTACATTCCTCACTTGACAAAGTGTTACAATAATTCCTGAAAAGGCGTTTTTTGCCAGATTAACCCACTTGACAAGCCGTGTTTAATCGTTCAAAATACGGCACTACTCCGGCCTCCCAAATGAATCAATGAGGCCGACTGGAGGTAAATGCTAATGAATATAAAAAGAACGGGGTTATGGTTGACGCTCGCGGCAGTGGTGCTGCTCTCCGCGTGCGGTGTCGGCGCGGCCGGGGAACCTACCCCCGATGAGGAAGCCATCCGTACGCAGGCAGTCCAGACAGCGGTCGCGCAGATGACTGTGCAAGCTGCTTTGAATCCAACTGCGACCGAACCCCCGCCGACCATCACTCCCCTGCCGACAGCGACGGTTGGTACTGCAGTGCCGGTTGGAAGCGGCAGTGGAGCAGGTACTTCGGGTGGAACCGGCAGCGGTTCGGGCACTACTTACGCGACGCCCACGCCCGCGCAATGGAAATGCGAGATTGTCAACCAGGATCCCTGGGACCAGGCCCTGCATACCGGCTGGGAAGATGATGTAGTGTACACGATCAAGAATATCGGTACCAAAACCTGGTGGGGCAACGTGGTCTACTGGAGGGAAGATCCGGCTTGCAGTTACTGCAACTACATTTCCAGCCCCAAGCAGAAATTCATCAATGCCAATGTTCAGCCCGGCCAAACAGTAGAAATCCGAATTGACGTGGAAGTCCCGACCCAGCCATATAAAGAAGGTTTTTATATGAACTGGCAGATGATTAATGATAATGGGGATGTATTTTGCAAATTTAATTTTGCGATTCCCTACACCTTCCCTGTCGCGACTAGGACGCCAACACCAAAATCATAAGTGCAAGCCACAGGCTCCCCCGGGAGCCTGTTTTTTTATAAATTGAAAATTGGGGGTGAAACATATACAATATTTCTTGCAGATAAAACTCATTGGTTAGGTTATGTCCTGGAATGGAAAAATGAAACGCATCGTTATTATTTTCACTGCTTTGCTCTTGATCGGTTGTCAAAGAGTCGATGTCGGTCAAGCGCCTTTGGACACGGGGATGATCAAGACCGAAGCTGTTCGGACTGCCATCGCGGAGATCACTGTCCAGGCGATCCTCCATCCCGCGACTCCAGCAGTATCGATCACCAGCAGCCCCTCAGCCACAAAGATTGTAATCACCCAATCGACGGGGACACCGACTTCACAGAATATTGCAAACCAGGTTGAGCAGACCCCGATTCCGTTTGAACCTGTATACGCTTGCGTCATTGACACGGATGCATCGCTTCCATTAGATGGTCCGCAGCGAGCAGGTGAAAAGGTAGAGAAGACCTGGGTGATCCGGAATTCTGGGAATGTTGACTGGATGGCGGAAAACGTGAGGGTCAAGTGGATCGGCGGAGTCAACCTGTGCGAACAGGATTGCATAGAGTGGAGTGGGCAAGTTAAACCCGGCGGTAGTTACATGTTAAAGATCGAGCTATCCATGCCGGTGCTCCCGACTGACAAGCCGCAGATCGTCGCGTGGGGTCTGGTCAACCCGGAGAATGAGATTTTCTGCAAACTCTATTATTTGATCCCCAATGTGTATTAATTCATTTAGCAGAAATAATTTCCAACCGTATTACAGATTAGGTGAAAAAAAGGAAGTAGTTGATGAAAAATTGGAAGGCAATCATCATCCTTTCATTTGTGTTTTTGTCATCGTGTGCCGGGATGCCTGATAAATACCCGCATGATTTCGGCCTGGTGCTGGAATGGGATACGGGAGCCTTACCACCCGAATACCATTACCAATATACGGTCACGATCGGGCCTGGCCCGCAGGGAGAATTCACATACCATCCCGGGTATGAGGAAAACGCCCCTCTTGCATGGATCACTCCACTCTATGTCACCGAGACTGATCTCCAATCGCTTTACACATTTTTAAATGACAATAATGTCCTGCGCAACCGATGGGATTCCGGCCAACCGCTGCTGGGCGGCCAAAGCACTCGCATCATCATTAACGCTTTAGGCCAGCAATTTGTGGTTCCCAGCATCTCTGAGGTCAGTCAGAAAGAACGCGATCTGGTGGAAAAGACGATCGAGTCGATCCGTGCTCGCGTTTCTGAGAGTATTTGGTCTGAAATGGAACGACGCCAGGCTGAATACGAATCCAGTTTTTACGAATAAAACAATTATTGGTCGGCAGCTCTCATCCCAAAATCTTCGGGGTCGACTTTCAGACCGCTGAAGGAGTCAAAATCCAGATTCTGGATGTCCAGATTCAGATTCTGCTTGATCATGGAAAACAACGCCAGATAGCTTAACTTACCGCGCGCCTCCCAATTTAAACCCAACTTGGCTGAAGTCCTTTGAATACTCTCCGCATCCGGCCCCTCGATCTCGCAGAAGTTGCCAAATGGCATCTCGTCTAATGAGATTTCCACCCCATCCAGCAGATAGGCGGCGCGGTATTTTTCGTATATAACCATCACTTCAAAACCCAAAGACTCCAAAATGGATTGCGCCGTATCCAAATCGCTGACCTCCACCTCAAGCTCTTCGCGCGCGCTGACCTCGCTTTCTGGGTCGCTGGGGTTTTTAAATGTCATCCGTACACGGGCATCCTGCCGAAGCCGCAGGACCTGAAAATGATCCGTGAGCCGCCGGTCGGGAGTGTCAAAGCGCAGGTTAACCTCATGCGTCCTGGGCTGTTCCATCATGGCGCCCAGCTCAACCAGCTTCCTCTCTAACGCAGCGATATTACTCAGATAGAATTTGACTTCCTGTTCCAGTTTGCTCCCCATGTTTCTCCCTTTCTTTCGGTTTTTGGTTAAGATCTTTTCGGCGAATCAGGATGAATGCCCACAGGATAGTTGCCAGCGTGACCAGGAGACCTGTCTCCAGTTGATGGAAGAACGCTTCCTGAACGCTCAGCCAGATGCGGTCGATCCAGAACCATAAAAGAAAAGCGGCGGCCAGCCAGCGGGTAAAAAGAGCTGCATAGCGCCAATGAAATAACCAAAGGAGGACCACAGCGGAGAAAGTGATCCCGATCATCCCTCCGGTGATCGCCAAGTAAATTGGCCGTGGCCAGAGGTTAAGGGTAGTGAAATACTCCCGGTAAGTTAAAGCGCCGTGTAAACGCAGCCAGCCCACGAAGGCATAGGCAGCAGGCATCGCGATCAGGATTCTCTTGCGCCAGCGGCGCAGTCTACCCTCTATGGAGGGTTTTTCTCTGCCTGGGATCATTGGTTTCATGGCTGGACTCATTATATCGCCGCGATGGGTCTTCGAAATCGGCTGCGTGATATACTGCTCTGAAAATATGACATCCGGAGGATTTGGCAAGATGCCTGAAAGAACGGAAGAGATCACTCCCGAGGTATTCAATCACCTGGTGGAACTGGCAGCGCTGGCGTTGAACGAGAAGGAAGCGGAATACCTGCGAAGTGAGCTTAACAAGCAATTATCCGCGGTCCATGAGCTGGAAGCGATCGAGCTGGATGAGAACATCCCGCCGGCATCCCATGGAGTGCCGTATCCTGCCGACCATAAACCAACCCTCCGCGCTGACGTTTGGCGCCCTTTTCATCAGACTGCGGATATTACAGCCCAGGCGCCCCAATTCGAAGACGGCTATCTGATTGTGCCGGAAATTCCCCATACCACGTTGGAGTAAAAGATGCATTTATGCGACCTATCCGTGCTAGAACTCAGCCGCATGCTGCGTGCTGGTGAGGTCTCGGCGCTGGAAATTACGGAGTCCTGCCTGCGTCGGATTGAGGTGGTGGATGGCATCCCGGGCCGGCTGGACCATGTGGAAAGCGAGCAGGATAATACCCGCGTACACGCTTTTATCACCGTCACACCCGATTCAGCGCGTAAACAAGCGAGCGAGATCGACCTCAAGCTGGCCGCGGGAGAGGATGTGGGTCCGCTGGCGGGGATTCCATTCTCCGTCAAGGATGTTTTCTGCGTGGAAAATACGCCATCCACGGCGGCATCCCGCATTTTGGCGAATTTCACCTCACCATACACCGCAGCGACTGTCCAGCGGATGCTCGCTGCCGGTGCAGTGATGGTGGGCAAGGTCAACCTGGATGAATTCACGTTCGGTTCGTCCAATGAATCCTCGGCCTTCCAGCCATCCCCGCGCAATCCCTGGAACACCGCTCACGTCCCAGGCGGCTCATCCGGCGGCAGCGCGGCGTCTGTTGCTGCAGGCGAAGCCCATCTTTCTCTGGGCACCGACACAGCCGGCTCCATCCGTCAGCCCGCTGCATTCTGCGGTGTGGTGGGGATGAAACCTACCTATGGGCGTGTTTCCCGCTATGGGCTGATCGCTTTCGGGTCCTCGCTGGACTGCCCGGGGCCGGTCGCGCGCAGCGCGGCAGACGCCGCGTTGATGATGAATGCTATCGCGGGCGAGGATAGCAAGGATGCGACCACAGCCCGTGTGTTGGTGCCTGATTACACCCAATCCCTCGATCGTGACTTGCGCGGCATGCGCATTGGTTTGTCGCCTGATTTTCTCCAGATCACATATCCGGATCCCGATTCCGGTGATTACAGCCAGCAGCCGGTGCCGGAAGAGATGCAAAGGGCGGTGATGGAAGCCGCCGAGATCTACCGCGATTTAGGGGCGGAGATTATTGAAAATGTGCCCATGCCCAACACCAAATACGGCATTCCCGCCTATTTTGTCATCAGCCGCGTGGAAGCCGCCTCCAATTTGCATCGCTTTGACGGCGTCAAGTATGGCTACCGCACGAAGAATCCGGTCCGCGATCTCAAAGAGCTGTACCAGCGTTCGCGCGGCGAGGGATTTGGGTTGCAGCCCAAGCTGCGCATCCTGATGGGCATGTATGTGTCCGCGGCGCAGTACAGCGAGCAGTATTACCAGCGCGCTCTGCGTGTGCGCACGCTCATCCGGCACGATTACGACCAGGCCTTTGATCCTAACGGAAAATACCGGTTGAATGCCCTGCTGACGCCCACCACGCCCACCACGGCCTTTCCGGTCAAGGATGTGTTTGGCGACTCGGTCATGATGCAGTATGCCGACCAGCTCACCGTCACCGCCAATCACGCCGGTACGCCGGGTATTTCATTCCCTTCGGGCTTTGACCCAGTCGGTCTGCCCATCGGCATCCAGCTCCTAGGAGCCGATTTTTCTGAAGACCTCCTGCTGCAGTTGACGCACGCCTACGAGCAAGCCACTGCCGACGCGGAATGGCGCAAGCGCCGACCGCCCCTGCTGGAGGAGGTGTAATATGGCAGAGTACGAAACCGTCATCGGCCTTGAAACCCACATCCAGCTCAATACCCTGACCAAGATCTTTTGTGCCTGCAAAGCCGATTCCTGGGAAGACGAACCAAACACCAATATTTGTCCGGTCTGCGCTGGCCTGCCTGGCGTCCTGCCGGTGTTTAATGCCATGGTGGCAGAAAAGGCTGTTTTGTTGGCGGAAGCCATGCACGCGGAAGTCCTGCCGGTCTCATATTTCGATCGAAAAAATTACTTCTATGCGGATCTGCCCAAGGGATACCAGATCTCCCAATTCGACAGGCCCCTGGCTGTGGGGGGTTACCTGGATGTCCCCATCCCTGCAGCGGTGGACGCGCAGGGCAGAGGATACGTGCGCCATGTGCGCATCCATAACTTGCATATTGAGGAGGATGCCGGCAAGACCAAGAATGCCGGTAGCCGCCGAATGGTGGATTTCAACCGCTGCGGGGTGCCGCTGATCGAGATGGTGACTGAGCCGGACCTGCGCACAGCTGATGAGGCCGCCCAGTATCTCATTCGCCTTCGCCAGCTCTTGCGCTGGATCGGCGTTTCGGAAGCGGATATGGAAAGGGGTAACCTGCGCTGTGATGGGAATGTTTCGATCAGGCCTATAGGGAGCAAGGATTTGTTCACCAAGACCGAGATCAAGAATGTCAACTCCATCGACTCACTGCGCGAAGCCATCCGCAAGGAGATCGACCGCCAGATCCGCACGGTTGAGGAGGGTGGGCGGGTGGAGGCCTGGACGCTGGAGTGGGATGAGGATGCGGGTGTGCTGCGCAAGATGCGCTCCAAGGAAACGGAAGCGGATTACCGTTATTTCCGCGAACCCGACCTGCTGCCGCTGGAGATCAGCGCTGAATGGAAACAGCAGATCCTGGCTGATTTCCCCGAACGCCCTCTCGACCGCCGCCAGCGTTTTATGGAGGTCTACGGGCTTCCGGAGTATGACGCCGATATCCTGACCCAGGAGCGCGGCTTATCCGATTATTTTGAGAGGGCAGTCAAAGCCTATGGCGGCGATCCCAAAAAGGTCTCCAATTGGCTCATGAATGACGTGCTGCGTATGATCAATGATCAGAATCTGTCACCCGCGCAAATGAAGCTGACTCCAGAGTACCTGGCTGAGCTGATCCTGTTAGTCGACGCAGGCACGATCAACCTCACCACCGGCAAGACGCTGCTCCAGCAGGTGCAGGATTCCGGCAAAAAGCCCGCGCGGCTGGTGGAGGAGCAGGGTCTGGCGCAGGTCAGCGACCAGGATGCCATCCGCGCTGTCTGCCAGAATGTGATCGATGCCAATCCGGCTGAAGTGGAAGCATATCACTCCGGCAAGGACACCCTGCTGGGCTGGTTTGTCGGCCAGGTCATGCGCGAGACCAGGGGCAAAGCGGATGCGAAAACCGCCGGTTCGATTTTGAAGGAATTGTTGTAAAGATCAACAAATAAGATAAAACCATTAGAACATACCCCACCCTAACCTCCCCAATTCTTGAATTGGGGAGGTAATCAAAGGGAGGGGTGGAAAAATGAAGTCAAAAGGTTCTTATCCTTCCACCATGTCAAAAGCGCGGTCTTTGCGGAAAAGCATGACCGCCGAAGAACGAAAGCTGTGGGTATTTCTCAGGAACCATCAAGTGTTGGGGATTGGATTCAGGCGTCAACATGCGATAGGTCCTTACGTTGTGGATTTTTGTGCTCCTTCAGTAAAATTAATTATTGAAGTGGATGGTAGCCAACATCTAGATTGTAGCGAATATGAAAACGATAGGTTGCGATTTCTTTTAGCAAAGGGGTATAGCGTTTTAAGATTCTGGAATAATGAAATCACCAATGATATCCAATCAGTAATTGTAAAAATTATCCAAACGATCCAGGACAGAAATTAAAAAAATCCATGGATTACTTACATTATTACATAATTAACTAAAAAAGGCGTTCCCTGAGCTCGTCGAAGGGAACGCTTTTGTGGTTGTAAGATGGTTCGATTTACTCTTCTTCCTTGACCTGCTGCGCCAGGTAATGCTGAATGCCGATCTGCGCGATCTGGTCTTTCTGGGCTTCCAGCCAGTCAATGTGATCTTCCTCATCCTTCAGAATGGATTCCAGAAGTTCGCGTGTGCCGTTGTCGCCGACCTCGGTCGCCAGCTTGACGCCCTCATTGTAGGACTTGATGGCGCCGAACTCAGCATCCCAATCGTGTCCAATTTGCTTATCCACTGCAGCGCCGATGTTGATCTGTTTCAGATGGCTCACAACCGGTGTCCCTTCCAGGAACAGGATGCGCGCGATTAACTTTTCTGCGTGCTTCATTTCGTCAATGGCTCTCTTTTCCACGGATTCAGCCAGCCGCTTGTAGGACCAGTTGTCATCCATTTCCGCGTGCACCATGTACTGGTTGACTGCGGTGAGTTCATCAGATAACAGATCGTTGAGTTTTTCAAGAATCTTTTCGTTGCCTTTCATTCAGACCTCCACTGGGTATTGAAAATTATATGATGATTATAGCATTGCCAGTTCCGCGCTGCCACCCCCATAAAGTTTTTGGAGGTCGCCATCAGTTTTTCCCGGATCACCGCGTTAAGATGGGGCATCTTTGATTAAATTTGTCCGCAACCTGGCTGTGAAATCTGCGTATATGAATTAGAATACTAAGAAGGAGAACAACATGTCTGACAACAACATCAAACGCATCTACCGTTCACGTGATAACCGCATGATTGCCGGTGTGTGCGCCGGATTGGCAGATTACGTCGAGATCGATCCTACGATTGTTCGGCTGCTTTTTGTGCTGGGGCTTTTCGCTGGCGGCGCGACGTTTTGGGCATACCTGGTCATGATGCTGATCATCCCCGAAGAGCAGTAAGATTTACCGATTTACACATCAAAACCGGCTCTCATAATTCGAGAACCGGTTTTTTTTTAATGATTTCGAACGCTGAGCGTGTGCTGAGCCCGTCGAAGCACTTGTCGAAGCGTGCAGACTCGTAGGTCGGACATTCCTGTCCGGCTGGCCGATTCGTAGGTCGGACATTCCTGTCCGGCTGGCTGATTTGTAGGTCGGACATTCCTGTCCGGCGAATCAATCGGCCGATTTGTAGGTCGGACATTCCTGTCCGGCTGGCCGATTCGTAGGTCGGACATTCCTGTCCGGCTGGCTGATTCGTAGGTCGGACATTCCTGTCCGGCTGGCTGATTTGTAGGATGTACATTCTTTTCAGGCGAATCAATCGGAACGGGATATACCCGCCTTATTCATAACTTTGGTTTGGCTATGATGTACGCTTTCCAATCCAGATCCTCCAGCGTCTTGATCACCGGCATGCCGCTGCGCATCCGGTGGATGCTGTACCCCGCGCTCGTCAACGTCACCCAAACTTCACGCGCGGCTTCCTGGCCGTGCAGTTCGATCATGAATATGGGGCGAATGTTAGCGAGAATCTTCTCCATCCCGCGTAAAGCCATTCCCTCGCCCCCCTCGATATCCATTTTGACCACCTGCGGCGGCGGATTCCCCTGCGGATAGACAAAATCATCCAGTGCGATCGCCGGCACGCGCAGCTCGCCCGCGTAGTTCTCCTCCCTGCCGGCCGATCCCTTGGCCTTGCCCATTGCGCCGGATTCATGCGCCAGAAACACTGCTTCACCGGTTTGGTCGGTGACCGCGGCGTGGATCGCGCTGGCGCGCCTGGTAAGATCGTTAAGGTCAATGTTCGCCTTCAAGCGATCCACGTTCGTGGGGAGCGCCTCAAAAGAATACACATGCCCGCCTTCTTCCGCCAGCCGCGCGGCCATCAGGCTGATGTAACCGATGTTGGCGCCCACGTCATACACCACCATGCACGGTTGGATCAACTGTCTGGCTGCCTCCTGCAGGTCGGGCTCATACGTGCCCAGCCAGTAATCCTTTTCGGACTGCAGGTTCAGCTTCATCCGCATCCCGCGCAGGACGCCCGCGGCAATGGTCACCTCATTCAGCCCCACCGGAGCCGCCGCGTTCAGCCTGCGTCGGGTGAATCTCGCCAGCCAGGGCGTGCGGTACAGCCAGCGCTTGGCCAGCGCGGGCAGCACACGCGCTGCCCACCCTGCGGCCTTAAGAAGAAAATTACGTGGTTGGCTCACAGTTCCATTTCCAGCTCGATCTCGTCGCGGATGGGAATGCCATCCTCTCCAGTCAACGGGATCTCGGGTTTGATTTTTCGGTAATTTTCCATGACGCCCACCCGCAGCCCGCTCAGGTGAAACCCGTTCTTCTGGTAAAAGCGCAATGCGCGGGTGTTGTCATTGGTGGTGATCAGCCAGATTTTTTCACAGCCCTTATGTTCAGCGAGTCCAGTAACTTGCCTGATCAGCAAGTTGCCGATACCCAATCCGGGTCTCATTGCGTTGAGCGTAACGATCTCGCAGGCACCTCCCTTGATCCGGTATGTCGCCAGCCCGGCCTTCTCCCCGCCCACTTCCGCGATCATTCCATCGAGCTCGGCCGGCTGATACATCTCGCCGTGCACGATGACGACCTCTGATCCCCACGCATCACGGGAAAGCAGCTCCACCCAAAATCGGTCCGGTTCAGCTTTGCACCTAATTTTTAATATGGCGTCCATTATTAGATTGCAAGATCAAATGGTAAATCGCTTATATCGCGTAATCTCTTACCCTCAATCATCATTTCAAGCATTTCTAATTGATCCTGATTATCAATTTCTTTTAAAGATTCAAGCAATTCAAATAACGCAAAATGATAAACACAATCAATGTCACCTGTCCCAAGCGCTAACGCTGCGATCCTTGATGGTAGTGGTTCTGCGGTAACTACCATAATATGTGGTAAATTACCTTTCCTATTTCTAATTAAGTTTAATGCTTCAGTTCTGGTGTTTTGTGATCGATCACTTCTTATTGTCCATTTACAAGAGATACTCGCATGTAAAATCGGAGTTGGAATTCTATGGTTGCTCACTCTTAAAGGTGAATATTTGACAACGTTCTCACTTAATTCGAGTTTATTATCTTTCTCGATTTCGTTATCAGACACAGGGCTCTTAAAAACCACAATATCTGGCTTGACAATATAATCTGAGCCGAGAATTGAATTTAAATTTTTATCAGTTTTTAATAATTCCTTTAAATATGAAAGGTGTTCATATTGTTCAAAATTCATAATCTCAGTTTGTTCAGTTGAATATTGCCAGGAACCTGGTCGTATGTGATCTAGATCATTAAAGATACGCTGGATAAAATCTTTTGAGATGGTCTCAAATCGATTGCCTACTGTTTGAACACTAATAACCTCATAGATACAACTTGTTCCTAATTTCTCACATATTTTCTGAGCAACTGATGCGCTTGTCTTATTTGAACTGTCGGCAAAGTTGGGATAAGGGATTCCCCCTTGATCATTATATCGGATTATCTCCTGTGAGATCGTCCTATGATAATCATTTCGTATGGTTTCGATTTTCATATTTTTTATGTATCTAGGTTTTTGTAAATGCGATTATTGATTCTGTGTGCATTCGTTGTTGAATTATTGATTCGCTATTTTTTTTTATGGACGTTGGTAACATCCTTTTATTCCTATCAATGTTTCTCTCACCTAAACCCACAAGGTTTAATCCAATGTCTACACCTATTTCTGCAACACATTCTGAAGTAGGAATTCTTAGACCATTAATTGTGGAATCCCCAATAACAATTACACAAGACTGGTTTACTTTTAATACCCTTTTCATTTCACTTAATGCTATTTTCATTTCTGAAAAGTACCTTAAAAGTGACAAAGCTTTTCTATTATTTCTATCATTTAATGATTTTATTTGAAAATTAGTAAAATCCGGTAATGTTAAGAAATCTTGATCAGTAACGCTCGTATTACCAATATATTCAGATTTTTTACTAGATAAATCATTTATCTTATTTCCCATAAAAACTAAGGAGAACTTATGTGCTCTCATATAATCAATTGCATTGTTCGCATAAGGTGGTGACGTAACAATTAAATCAATTGAATTAGACTTTATAGGAAGGTACTTCGCATTAGAATTAATAACAATTGGTTTAATGGATTTGGGAATCGAAATGATTAATTCGTTAACTGATTTTTTATATTTCTTGGAAAACTCAATTTTTACATCTTTGATTCTTTTGTCGCGATGATAATTAAAATCATTGATGTCTACTTCATCTTGTTTAAAAATCCTTTTTGCTTTATGCGGCCTTGTGTGACCAAGGTCTAAAGCAAGTGATACTCCCCCACTCTTAGTAATGATTATGGATGAAAAGATTAATTGAAAAAACTTTCTATATTTGTTGTCTTCGATTTCATTAATAATTGAAATCAGAATCTTTAAATCCTCTTTAGTTTTTCTAGTAAACCAATAATTTAGAAAATCTTCAGTCTTTTCATCATAATTACTTGAAGTGACACCATCGGTTTGTTCAAATCTTTTTATTATTTTTTGGTAAGTTGATTCCAGATAATCCTTATCATATGAATTGCTTTTCACATAGCAAATTAATTGGGCTAATGGATCAATGTCGAATCCAACACTTTTTCTTCCAAGTAATAAGGCTTCAAAAAGAGTAGTTCCAGAACCCATCATTGGGTCAAGAATAATGTCGCCTGGCTTGGTTAATCCCTCGATAAAATGTCTCGGTATTGAGGGGGGAAATTTCGCCGGGAAAGAATGGATATTGTGAAATGAGTTTCTTTCTTCTTCAATAAAATCAAGATCATCATGAATCAATTTCTTAAGAATAGCAATAGAATCCATAATGATTTAACGATTCGGCCAGGCTTCCTTCAGCCGCTGTAAAGTGTCGCGCAGGTCTTCCGGCAGCACGCGCGTGCCGCTTATCGAGGTCATGAAATTGGTGTCGCCGCCCCAGCGCGGCACCACGTGAAAGTGAATGTGATTGGTGATGCCCGCTCCTGCGGCCGCGCCCAGGTTGGCGCCGATATTGAATCCTTCCGGTTTATACACCTGCCCAATCGCCTGGATGGCCTGCTTGGTCAGCGCCATACATTCCATCACCGTCTCGCCGTCCAGTTCTTCCAGCGTGCTGACATGCTCATACGGCACGACCATCACATGCCCGCTGGTATACGGATAGCGGTTGAGGATCACGAAAGAACGTTGGCCGCGCAGGACGATCAGGTTTTCCACGCCGTCCTCTTTTTCCGCGGCGTCGCAGAAAATGCAGCCGCGCTCCTTCTTGGGGCGTCCAATGTAGGTCATCCGCCAGGGCGACCAGATGTGATCCAGGTGATGCTCGCCGTTTTTCATTCAGGATGAATTCTAATGCATTATTGCTTCCTGTCTTGAGCGTCGCTTGGCCACCTTTATTTTATTGAACCCATACATGGTTCTGAGCCAAGACATTGTATCCACACCAAGGGCCGATATTGACAGCGGCATCATCAAGGATAACGGGGATAGTATACCGGATGGAGTCAAGCACCGCGGGCAATCTCTGTTTCAAAACCTGGGC
>Ga0209164_1004291_pt1 | contig 12895 bp, 13 predicted proteins | sample MTBNYHSulfiMetaG_FD_187458 | JGI IMG/M metagenome (GOLD analysis project Ga0209164, IMG submission 187458) | Enrichment culture microbial communities from rom New York Harbor, USA that are MTBE-degrading - MTBE-NYH (New York Harbor Sulfidogenic)... | ecosystem: Environmental > Aquatic > Marine >...
CGCCGAGGATTATCAGACCTTTCAAACCACAATATGAAAACAAACAATGGGGACATTTTTATGTTGCAATTGAGGGGACATATTGACTTTGCTTAAACACTTTTTTTGTCATCCCTTTTTTGACATTCCCGACAAAATTGACAGGCAAGCAATATTATAGTATTTTTAATAACATAAATGTTTCATAACGGTACCATCCCGCCTGCCTGCCTTGCCTACCGGCAGGCAGGCGGGAGCAATGCAGGGAGGGTTCCCGTTGCCCTCAGACGGAGCCCTTATTTTCTGACTGATCATAATGAAAGGAATCATCCCCTCCTTAGAAAAGAGGGGGGATTTGAATGAACGGTGACGAATTGAAAGAGTTTCTTTCTCTCGTTTCAAAACCTGTCAGGTATCTGGGTCAGGAGGTCCATTCGATTAGAAAAGACCCTGCCGAGGTGAAATTAAAATTCTGTCTGGCCTTCCCGGATGTCTATGAGGTGGGAATGTCTCATCTGGGGATCCAGATCCTTTATCATATTTTGAATTCAAAAAAAGGGATTGCCTGCGAAAGGGTTTTTGCTCCCTGGGGTGATATGGAGAGAGTCTTAAGAAATAAAAAGGTTCCCCTCTCTTCTCTCGAATCTTCCACGCCACTCAATCAATTCGATATCGTGGGCTTCTCTCTCCAATATGAACTCTGCTATACCAATGCCCTCAACATGCTTGACCTCTCCAACATCCCTCTCTTTTCAAAAGACCGAGATGAACGATTCCCTTTGGTCATTGCCGGAGGTCCCCTCACCTTTAATCCAGCTCCCGTTGCTGATTTTTTTGATGCCATGGTCATTGGAGATGGGGAAGAGGTCATTCTCGATATTTGCGATCTCGCTTCTCAATGGAAGGAAGCCGGGGGGAAAGAGGCCAAGGCAAAGAAGGAAGATGTTTTGAAATCCCTCTCTCAACTGGATGGAATCTATGTCCCCAGCTTGCACATGGAGGGGCAAAAAATTCGTAAAAGAGTTGTCTCCGATATCAATCTAACGCCCTTCCCCACCTGTCCCATCGTCCCTTATATGAAGGTGGTTCATGACCGCCTCAATGTCGAGATTGCAAGGGGCTGCAAAAGGGGATGCCGCTTCTGTGAGGCAGGTTTCATCCATCGGCCATATCGTGAGAGAGGTCCAAAGGTCATCCATGAGATTCTCAATGCCTCCCTCAAACAAACAGGTTATGAAGAGCTCTCCTTGCTCTCTCTTAGCGCCGGCGACTACTCTTCCATCGGGTCTCTTCTCTCTGACCTGATGGATCGATATGAATCAAAGAAAGTGGCTGTCTCTTTCCCCTCTTTAAGGATTGAAAGTGTTGTGGGACACCTGGCAGAGGAAGTGAGACGGGTCAGAAAGACAGGATTTACGATCGCCCCGGAGGCCGGGACAGAACGACTCCGAAGAGTGATCAATAAGGAGCTGGATGAAGCCGTTCTCTTCCAGGGCATTTCAGATCTCTTATCAAAAGGTTGGAAGAACGTCAAACTTTACTTTATGATGGGACTTCCAACAGAAAAAGATGAAGACTTGAGAGGGATCCTCGACCTGTCCAGAAAGATCGCTTCCTTGGGAGCGAAACAGAAAATCCATCCACACATTAATGTGAGTGTCTCCACCTTTGTTCCAAAACCCCACACTCCCTTCCAATGGGAATCCCAAATCCCATTGGAGGAGATGAAGGAAAAACTTCGTTTTCTAAAGGATGGCGTAAAGAGGAGCCACCTCCGTTTCAAATGGCAAGACCCTCATCTCAGTTTGTTGGAGGGAATTTTTTCGATAGGGGATCGAAAACTCTCCAGGGCTTTAGTGGAAGCCTATCGATTGGGATGTCGTTTCGATGGTTGGAGCGATCAATTTCATTTCCCGTTGTGGAAAGAAGCTTTTGAAAAGACAGGGCTGGAAATGGATTTCCATACCAAAAAGAGGGAATTTAAGGATATCCTTCCATGGTCTTTTGTCGAAACAGGTATGGATGCTCAATATCTTTGGGAGGAATATCAGAAGGGCCTCAATGAGAAAATCAGCCCTCCCTGTGTGAAAGGGGATTGTCACCGGTGTGGGGTTTGTAAAGGGAATGCCCTCATCATCAAGGAAGGTGATCCGGTAGAAAGGAACGCTCTGGAAAGGATAAAACAGAAGGGTATCCGGAAAAAGGGGATGAAGAAAAAGATTCGATTGAAATTCATGAAGGTGGGGGAAATGCGATTTCTAAGCCATTTAGAACTTGTGCATCTATTCTATCGTGCCTCCTTGAGGGCTGAACTTCCCCTCTCCTACTCTGAAGGGTTTCATCCGATGCCCAGGATTATTTTCGCTACAGCCCTTCCAGTCGGAATGGAAAGTCTGGCCGAGTTCGTTGATATGGAGTGTGAGGGAAACATCACTCCTCCTGAAGTCATGGGGAGGCTCAATCAAATCCTGCCATCCGGCATTGAGATCATTGAAGCGGAAGAGGTGCCGGTCTTTTTCCATCTCTCTTCCTTGCCTCATCCATCTGTCTACTGGATTCCATTGGATCACCTCTTTCCCAGAGAAGAAGCGCTCCCACAGGTTAAAAAGGTTTTGGATGAAAAAGAATTTTTCATCCACCAGGAGAGAGATGGAAAGAAGAGAAGTGTGGACATCCGGCCCCTGATCGAAAAGATGGAAATTAAAGAAAAATCAGAAGTAGAGACCCAATGGGGAGTGGAGCTGGTGATTCGAAAGGCAGTGGGAAGAACGGCAAAACCGATCGAGATCGTCGGGGCCATATTGGGTTTGGAGGAGGAATCTCTTGCCCAATGTAAAGTGGTCAAGTTGGAATAATGGAATTTTGGAAAAATGGAATATTGGTATTTAAGAACTATGAATAATTGGTGAATTGATTTTCTTTTAAGACCCATCTTTCCACCATTCCACTATTCCAGTATTCCAATCTAACGTCTTTAATTTTCAGGAGCAAGTTATGGCCAATGAGTTAATCATCAATGTGACGGACCATGAGACAAGGGTCGCCCTTCTGGAGGACCGAGTCCTTGCCGAACTTTATATCGAACGCACCAAGGACAGAGGGATCATGGGGAATATCTATAAGGGGAAGGTGGTGAAGGTTTTGCCAGGGATGCAGGCCGCCTTTGTTGATGTCGGGCTAGAAAAAGCCGCTTTCCTTTATGTCTCGGACGTTTATGGTGGAATAGAAGATTATGAGGAGATGGGATTTCAAGGGGAAGAGATACCCGCCTATTTCAGCAGCTCTTCCTCGCAGATTGAAGACCTTCTTTCAGAAGGTCAGGAGATATTAGCCCAGGTTTCCAAAGAACCTCTCGGCACAAAAGGGACTCGAATCACCTCCCATACCACTTTGCCTGGCAGATATCTTGTCTATATGCCCTTAGTAGATCATATCGGTGTTTCGAGAAGGATCAAGGACGAAAAAGAACGGAAAAGACTAAGAGAGATTGTCCAATTCATGAAGCCTCCTATCGGCGGCTTCATTGTGCGGACGGCCAGCGAAGGGGCGGAAGCCGGTGAAATTAGGACCGACATGGAATTCCTCCTCCATCTCTGGAATAACATTCAGAAGAAGAAAGAAAATTCAACAGCCCCCTCTTTGATTCATAGTGATCTGACCATGGTCCTCCGAGTCATCCGGGATATCCTTTCTCCTCAGGTCAACCGGATCATCATCGACTCCAAAGAGGAATATGAGAATATTCTCTCCTTCATGAATACCTATATGCCAAAACAAAAATATGAGATGACCCTCTATGAGAAGAAAGAATCCATCTTTGAAGCTTATGGAATCGAGATGGAGATTGACAAAATCCTGGGCCGTAAGGTTTGGCTTAAATCTGGAGGATCCATTGTCATTGATATGAGCGAAGCCCTGGTGGCCATTGATGTGAACACGGGGAGGTACGTGGGAAAGAGAAACTTAGCCGATACGATACTTAAAACCAACCTGGAGGCAGCCAAGGAGATTGCCTATCAATTGAGGTTGCGGAATATCGGGGGAATCATTATTATTGATTTTATTGACATGGAAAGAGAGGGAGATCGGGAAAAGGTATATCAGGCTCTGGAAGAGGCTTTGAAGAAAGACCGCCAAAAGACAACTATCTTCAAAATCTCAGAACTGGGCTTGGTGGAGATGACCCGAAAGCGAACCCGGGAAAATATTTCAAGGATCCTGGGGGAAACTTGCCCCTATTGTGAAGGGGCGGGGTTGATTCAATCGAAGACAACGGTCTGTTATGATATTTTTCGAGAAATCGAGAGAACGGCCTCCGAATTGGGAGGCCAAAACATTCTCGTTGAAGCCAATCCGGAGATCGCCGACCTTCTCTATGAGGAGGAGAGGGTTGGCGTGGAGGAGTTAGAGAAAAAACTTCGGAAAAAGATCATCGTTAAAGGCAAGGCCGGATACCACCAAGAGCAATTCAACATCATCGAGAGTTAGAAAAAGGAGGATTTGACAATAGGCTAAAAATCAATTAATATTCGTTAATTATTTTATTCTGGAGGGGTCTGATGTATGCAGTATTGAAAACCGGTGGGAAGGAATATCGGGTCTCAAAAGGAGATCTCATCCGGGTGGAAAAATTGGAAGGGAAAATAGGGGATCCGGTGGAATTGAAAGATGTTTTGATGGTTTCCGAAGAAGGGGAGGTCCAATTTGGAACCCCCCTTCTAACTCATGTCGTCATCAAAGGGGAAATCGTCCAAGAAGGTAAAGGGAAAAAGGTGCTGACCTATAAGATGAAAAAAAGAAAGAATTATCGCCGATTCAAAGGACATCGACAAATCTATACATATCTGAAGGTCAATGATATCAACTTAGGTTAGAGGATTAAGGATTGAGGTCGGAGGCTAATTTCTTTTTGCTTCAAACCTCTAACCTTTAACCTTATACCTCATACCTCCGAAGGAGAGAGTGATGGCACACAAAAAAGCTGGAGGAAGTTCCCGGAACGGCAGAGATAGCGCCGGACAACGATTGGGCGTCAAACGATTCGGCGGGCAATGGGTTCAGGCTGGGAACATTTTGGTCCGCCAAAAGGGGACTCGCATTCATCCTGGAGAAAATGTGGGAGTCGGAAAGGATTACACCCTTTTTGCCAGGATTGATGGGGTCGTCAAATATGGGAAGAAGGGGAAAGATAAAAAACAAGTGAGTGTCTACCCGCAAAATCTTTAACCCTGAACCCAATATGGTTCAGGGGCCCTTCCTTTGGCCTGTGATCGAAAATGAAATTTGTGGATGAAGCAAGAATCCATGTGAAAGCAGGCGATGGTGGAAATGGATGTGTCAGTTTTCGGAGAGAGCGTTTTGTCCCCAGAGGAGGTCCGAATGGCGGTGATGGAGGAAAAGGTGGGGACGTGATCCTTCAGGCCGATGCGCAACTGACTACCCTTCTCGATTTAACCTTCCCAAAACAATTTCGTGCCCAAAGGGGAAATCACGGCAAAGGAAAAGACCAAACTGGCAAGAGTGGAGAGAACCTGATCATTCGAATTCCGGTAGGAACTTTTGTACGAGATGATCAGACCGGGGAAGTGCTTCAAGACCTCCTCTTTGATGGGCAGCCATATATTGCGGCAGAAGGGGGTCGGGGAGGACGTGGCAATGCACGTTTTGCCACCCCCACAATTCGAGCTCCCCGCCATGCTGAAAAAGGCAAAGAAGGACAAGAACGTACCCTACGACTTGAATTGAAGCTTCTCGCCGATGTGGGCCTCATCGGTTACCCCAATGTTGGGAAATCAACTCTCCTCTCCAGAATTTCGTCAGCCAGACCGAAAATCGCAGACTACCCTTTTACCACGCTGGTTCCCCATCTGGGCGTGGTGAGCCGAGAAGATCTCCGACCTTTTGTCGTGGCTGACATTCCCGGATTGATTGAAGGTGCCTCAAAAGGAGCTGGGCTTGGATTAACTTTTCTTCGACATATAGAACGGACGCACCTTCTCATTCACCTTTTGGATATCTCGGAAGGCCCTCCTCGCGATGCGGTCAAGGACTTTCATGCCCTCAACCATGAATTAAAGGCCTACCACCGCTCGCTTCAAGAAAAAACTCAACTCCTTGCCCTCAACAAAATTGATCTTCCATCGGTGCAGGAAAGGGCAAAAGATCTTGAAAATCAATTCGAGAGGATGGGATTTCGGCTTTATTTGATCTCGGGCCAGACAGGAGAAGGAGTGGAAGAATTAATGGGGGGGGTGTCTCAAGGACTCGAATCCATTGCGGATCATGATCATGAGTCATAAGGATATTCGTAGAAAAATATTGGGAAAGGCAAGAAGAATCGTTGTGAAGGCGGGCTCCAGTATTTTGGCCTCCGTCGAGAAAGGGCTCCATTATGAAATCTTCTCACGATTGACCAAAGAGATTTCGGATCTGAAGCACCAAGGCTATGAGATCGTTTTGGTCTCCTCGGGTGCCATCGCTGCAGGGATGGAGAAATTGGGTTATAAGACCCGTCCACAAGCCATCACCCAGAAACAGGCGGCGGCAGCGGTGGGTCAAACTCGATTGATGAACATCTATGAGAACTACTTCTCCCGCTATCAACAGATGGTGGCCCAGGTTCTTCTGACCCATGACGATCTGAGCCACCGGCGGAGGTTTCTCAATGCCCGAAATACCCTACTGACCCTTCTCGAACTCGGGATCATCCCCATCATCAATGAGAACGATACCGTGGTGGTGGACGAGATCAAATTTGGGGATAATGATAACCTCTCCGCTCTGATCACCAACTTAATCGGTGCGGACCTTCTCATTATTCTGACTGATATTGAAGGTCTTTGTGACTCGGACCCCAGAGTGAATCCAAAGGCCAAATGTATTTCTCTGGTGGAGGATATTGATAAAGAGGTAACCGGGATCGCCGGAGAGACAAAAAGCGAGATGAGCGTGGGAGGAATGGCCAGTAAGATCCAGGCTGCCAAAAAGACATCTCGCTTTGGAATTCCCATCGTGGTGGCACGAGGAACCAAGGAGGGAGTCCTCCATCAGATTTTAAAGGGAAAGGAAATCGGGACGCTGATCCTTCCGAAAGGCGAAGCCTTGAGCAGCCGGAAACATTGGATTGCTTTCAATCCAAAACCAAAGGGGGACGTTATCGTGGATGAGGGAGCGAAAAAAGCCATCGTCCAGAAAGGAAAGAGTCTGCTCCCATCCGGCATCGTGAAAGTCAGAGGAAGCTTTCATCGAGGTGATTTGGTCACCTGTCTGGGACCCCGTGGAAAAGAGTTCGCCAGAGGGTTGGTTAATTACAGCGCTACGGAACTTGAAAAAATCAAAGGTCTTCGAAGCGATCAGATTGAACCAACTTTGAGCTATAAGTATTCTGACGAAGTGATTCATCGGGATGACTTGGTCGTTTTATGAAAAAGAGAAAAGGCTTCGGGGCTGAAGTGGGTGAAATGGCCAGAAAGTCGAAGTTGGCATCACATCAACTGGCACAGTTCTCCTCCTCCATAAAGAATAAGGCTTTGCTGGAAATGGCAGATGATCTCGAGCGCCAACAGGAGTGGCTGATCAAAGAGAATCAAAAAGACCTTACTACAGGGAAAAAGTCACGCCTCTCTTCAGCACTGATCGATCGTTTAAGATTGACTCCTTCGGTCATCCACGGGATGGCAGAGGGACTTCGGGAAGTGGCTCGTCTCCCGGATCCAGTGGGCGAAGTCATCAAGATGTGGAAAAGACCGAATGGCTTGATGGTGGGAAAGATGAGAATTCCCCTTGGAGTCATCGGAATCATTTATGAGTCAAGGCCCAATGTGACGGCCGATGCAGCAGGCCTCTGCCTCAAATCGGGAAACAGCGTCATCCTAAGGGGGGGGTCAGAAGCCTTCCATTCCAATCAGGCCATTGGGCAAATTCTTCGAAAGATCCTCGTTAAAACAGGGCTTCCACAGGAAGCCATCCAGATCTTCCCTCATACCGAACGGGAGGCGATCCGGGAGATGCTTCAGCGGGAGGAGGAAATCGACCTCATCATCCCGAGAGGAGGAGAGGAACTTCTTCGATTCGTGGCGAGCCACTCAAAGATTCCGATGCTCAAACATTATAAAGGGGTCTGCCATATCTTCGTGGATGAAACCGCTGATCTGGAGATGGCGATACGGGTTTGCCTCAATGCGAAAGTCCAGAGACCCGGGGTGTGCAATGCCATGGAGACCCTGCTGGTTCATGAAAAAGTGGCGACCCGGTTTCTTCCAAAAATCGGGAAGGCCCTTCAGAAGGAAGGCGTGGAACTGAGAGGATGTCCTCAGACGAAAAAAATTCTTTCTCATATTAAGGGGGCGCGGGAGAAAGATTGGTTCGAAGAATATTTAGACCTCATTCTCTCGATCAAGGTCGTGAAAGGAGTCAAAGAAGCCATCGAACACATTGCGAGGTATGGTTCACTTCACACAGAAGCCATCCTTACCTCTGATTATCAGAATGCGCAGAAGTTTTTAAAAGAAGTCCATTCTTCTTGTGTCCTGGTCAATGCCTCGATAAGATTCAATGACGGATATGAGCTGGGGCTCGGTGCAGAGATTGGGATCAGCACCTCCAAACTCCATGCCTTTGGCCCAATGGGATTAGAGGAGCTGACAACAACGAAATTTATCGTTTACGGAGAAGGACAAATCCGAGGATAACCCTATAAATTCGAAGCACGAAATTCCTACCTGCGGCAGGCAGGCGAAACTCGAAATAAATTCAAATGGTTAAAATAGAAATGACCCAAACAAGACGTATTAAAACTTTGAATTTCGGATTGATGGTTAAACAAAAGGGGGATTAGGACATTAAAAAAGAGTCGGCCGACAGAAGCATTGGGTTATTTGGAGGCACCTTCAACCCTATCCATCAAGGGCACCTACGGGGAGCGGAAGAAATTCGAGAAGCCTTTCACCTTGAGGAGGTCATCTTCATCCCTTCCTCCATTCCACCTCATAAACTGACGGAGAAGATCATCGAGGCGAAGCACCGGCTTGAAATGGTGAGGTTAGCCACCTCAAACAACCCCCACTTTTCCACCAGTGACATTGAACTCTTAAGACCTGGAAAATCATACTCTATCGATACCATTCGATATTTTCTGGGAAACCGACAAAAAGCCCCTTACTTCATCCTGGGGAGGGATGCCTTTGTGGAGATAGAGGCCTGGAAGGAGTTTCAAAATCTCTTTTCTATCTGTCACGTTATTGTGATGGCCCGATCGGGATTTCAAAAAGACACTTTGTCCCCAAAACTTCCAAAAAGCTTGGTTCCGCACTTTCGATATGTCCCTCGAAAGAAAGTCTGGATCCACACCTCGGGCCACCACCTCTATTTTAAAGAAATCTCATTTCTCGATATCTCTTCAACAAGAATTCGGGAATTGATCCAAAAGGGGGAGTCGGTAAGGTATCTGATCCCTGCCGAAGTGGAGGGTTATATTCAAAAACATCGCCTTTACAGAAGGGCCCATAACTAAAAAACGCATTTTTTTATCATTTTTTATTTGTCATCTAACATTTTTCTGTTATAATGCTACCCTCAAAATCGTCCATTAGGAGGATATGGTCACCGATTCAAAATCAAAATCCCTGCTCTGCCTGAAGGCAGCGCTTGAGAAGAAGGCTTTGGACCCGGTTCTTTTGGAGTTGAAGGGGACAACCTCCTTTACTGACTACTTTCTCCTCTGCAGCGGCAAGTCCGATCGACAGGTCCAGGCCATTGCCCAGGCGATTGAGGAGAACCTCAAAAAGAATGGGATTCGGCCCCTTGGCCAGGAAGGAATGACGAGGGGAAGATGGGTTTTGATGGATTATGGAGATGTGGTGGTCCATATCTTCCTGGAAACTGTAAGAAAATTCTATGATTTGGAAGGGCTTTGGATCGACGCCCCCAGAATTGATTTTCAAAAAGGAGGAAGTATTGGTTAAGAAACCGGTGCCGAAGCAAATGAAGAAAAAAGGGAAGACTCGGGTTAAAGGACCAGCCGATCAGAAAAAAGATCTGGATAAAAAAACGATTTTAAAATTCAAAAAAATCCTTCTCAAGGAACGTGAACAGATCGTCGGTGAGGTGAAACAGATCGTCGAATCCTCAAAGGAGATGGGGCAAGATGGCATTCAGGACATTGGAGATGAGGCCGCCAATATTTACAACAAGCAAATCTTACTCAGCTTAAATGAAAATGAGCGAACGAGACTTCAAGAGGTCGATGAAGCATTAGACCATATCATGAATGGAACGTACGGCATCTGTGAGGAATGCGGAGGGCCGATCAGTTTAAAACGCCTCGAGGTTCGACCGGTAGCGAAATATTGTGTTCCTTGCTTAACCAAACTGGAAAAAGGAAAGTTATAGTCCATGTTAGTTAAACTTTTATTAAGCTTCCTTTTTGTTATCATCGGTTTCTTCCTCTGGCTTTCCTACCTTAACCCTTTGGATGTGGAATTCCATTGGTTTTTTGGGAAGACGTTCGAAACACACCTTCCCATCCTCATGATCTCCTCTTTTGTTCTGGGTGCGATGTTGGTCTTCATCGGCACCCTGGCCCGAGATGCCAAACGGGCCTTCGAGGACTATCGGAAATCTCACCAAAAAAGGAAAGAGGAATTCCTAAAAGAGGAATTGAATAAGGGGATGGATGTTTTTCTCCGGGGAGATCTCGCGAAGGCCAAAACCCACTTCATTGAGGTATTAAAAAGAGATCCCGCCCAGATCGATCTTTATCTCCGGCTTTCGGAGATTGCTCTCCAGGAAGGCAACGATCAGGACGCTCTTCATTGGTTGGGAAGGGCGGAGTTAATCGATTTGAAGAATATAGAAATCCTCCTCCACCAGGCAGGGGTGTACCAGCGCATGAAGCGATTCGATGAAGCCATCCGGACCCTGAACCGTGCCATCGGTTTGGATGAGGCGAATATCAAGGCGCTGAAAAGTTTGAGGCAGATCTATCTGACGAGCAGGAGGTGGGAGGAGGCGATCCGAATCCAAAGGTCTATTCTTAAGCTGACCAAGGGAAAGCAAGCCGAGGAGGAAGAAGCCCTTTTCTATTTGGGATTGAAATACGAACGCGCCCGAGATCTTTTGAACCGTGGGGGAGAACAAAATCTGGAGAGCGCCCTCAAAGAGGTGAAAGAGATCGTTCGGGAACGAAAGACTTTTCAACCCGGGTTTGTTTTGTTGGGCGATATCTACCTCCAGATGGGAAGATGGTCCTCTGCCGGGAATGTTTGGGGAAAGAGTTTCACCCGGTTCAAATCCATCGTCTTCATTCTTCGCCTGGAAGAGCTCTATCTCGGCCGAGAAGATCCGGGCACTCTCTTTCGCATCTATCAAAGGGTGCTCAAGCACAATCCTGAAGATTGGGTGCTCGCCTTCTTTTATGCCAAGTTTTGTTTAAGATTGGAAATGTTGGATGAAGCCCTCGAGGAAATCAACGAGATCAGTCTGAGGGTAAAGGATTTCCCGGCCCTACACAGAATTCTTGCAGAAATCTATCTCCACAAAAAAGACTTCGGACGTGCGGCTCAAGAATTTGAAAAGACGTTTGAATTGAGCGGGACGTCCTATCTTTCCTTCTTCTGTTCCACCTGTGAAAGAGAATCGAAAGAATGGATTGCCTACTGCCCTCAATGTCACCAGTGGAGCACCTATACGATCAAGGAAGCCGAGAAAGCAGTCTTCTCGCCTTCTCCCTCTTTTTCTGAAAGGGTCCACCCCCCCTTGTAATGTTCTATCTTCCATTCAACGCCCCAGTCTCCCCTGGCGGCGCCAGCAGGCATAACCGATCATAGACTATGGAGTTTCAATCCACCCTCTTCCAGTTTTTTCTCCCTCCGCAATGCCCCTGTTGTGAAGATTTTTTAGAAGAGGGGCAACAAGGATTCTGTTCGAAGTGTCTCTCGGAGATTCACTGGATCGAACCTCCCTTTTGTTCCATCTGTGGAATTCCCTTTTTCTCTAAAGAGGTCGAGAACCACCCCTGTGGCGCTTGTATGACCCACAGTAGATGTTTTACAATGGCAAGGGCTTTGGGAGTTTACGAAGGGTCTCTGCAGGAGGCAATTCATCATTGGAAATATGAGGCAAGGACAACCCTCACCCCTTTTTTTGCCGAATGGATGGCAGAAGGGCTGAAACGACATTGGGCCCCTGACTCCCTCGATCTTTTGATCCCCGTCCCTTTACACTCCCAGCGATTGAGGGAAAGGGGGTTCAATCAAGCCCTCCTCCTCGTGAAGGAACTGAGCCGTCGAACAGGGATCCCTTACCGAAGGACGATTCTTCAAAAGAAGAAACCCACCGTACCTCAAGTGAATCTCAGCGGTGCGGAAAGGGAAAAAGGATTAAGAGGGGCTTTTCATTTGACCGGTAAGGAAGAATGGATCGGGAAGTCGATCCTATTAGTGGATGACGTTTATACCACTGGAGCGACGGTCAATGAATGCTCAAAGGTGTTGTCAAGAGGGGGAGCAAAAAGGGTGGACATCTTTACTCTGGCACACGCTTTAAGAACGAATTAGAACTTTAAAAGTGGAGGAATTTAGCTTTGGAAGGCCAAAGATGAGTCGTCGTAAAAAGTGGTCCATTTTCTGGATTGTCATTCCGGTCCTGATCGTTGTTGCTTTCATCTTGGTATCGATCCAATATCTTATCGACCCTAATATTTATCGGAATATCCTTCAAAAGTCATTAACGACCGCCCTGGGCAGGGAGGTTTCCATCGGGGAGGCCAAACTATATCTATGGGGGGGAGTCGGAATTGCCTTTGATGATTTCCGGATTAAGGATCGCTCTCAGGGCTTTGATCTCCTTCAGTCCAAGAGACTGATCTTGAGGGTTAGGTTTTTTCCACTCCTCAAAAGGGAGGTCAAATGGAAACAGA
>Ga0209164_1004292_pt1 | contig 12892 bp, 14 predicted proteins | sample MTBNYHSulfiMetaG_FD_187458 | JGI IMG/M metagenome (GOLD analysis project Ga0209164, IMG submission 187458) | Enrichment culture microbial communities from rom New York Harbor, USA that are MTBE-degrading - MTBE-NYH (New York Harbor Sulfidogenic)... | ecosystem: Environmental > Aquatic > Marine >...
CCCCTGAAGTTTATCCACAGATTGCACAGATTTCCACAGATGGGTTATGTTTATTGAAGTTCAGGCTACCGCTATAGCAAACGATACCATCCCACTCAGCCATCTCCTTATCTCCCCCAAAAAAGCCAAAAAAAAATCTGCGTAATCTGCGTAATCTGCGTAATCTGCGTAATCTGCGTAATCTGCGTAATCTGCGGATAAAATATCCTGTTTATCCACAGATTGCACAGATTTCCACAGATGGGTTATGTTTATTGAAGTTCAGGCTACCGCTATAGCAAACGATACCATCCCACTCAGCCATCTCCTTATCTCCCCCAAAAAAGCCAAAAAAAAATCTGCGTAATCTGCGTAATCTGCGGATAAAAAAATCCGCGTAATCTGCACCCCCGAGATGAGTCAAGCAAAGACTTGACCCCTTTCTCTCTTCACAAACCCCAACCTCGCACCGCGAACCTCGAACCGTGAACCGTCCGCGAAGCGGATCAACCCAAAACCCAAAACCAATCGCGAAGCGATTAAATCTTGATGTTGCACTGCAATGCAGCATATGGTACCTTTTTTATGCATAGCAATACAATAAATAAGGCCAAGGTTTCATCATGGATATCGACCACCTGATCACGCTGTCCCGCAGCACCTTGGAACGCCGAAAAGAAAAATACCGGCGTTTTCTCCACGCGAAGCTTAATCCGCAAGGGCGGTTGATCGGCATTAAGGGACCAAGGGGAGCGGGCAAAACCACCCTGGTCATGCAACTGCTTCAGGAGTCAGGATTGGCGGCGGCGGAGGCGCTTTATGTCACCGCCGACCATCCCCGGGTCAACGCCATACGCCTCTACGATATCGCCGAAGCGTTTTCCAGGCTCGGCGGCCGATTGCTGGTAATCGACGAAATCCACAAACAAAGCGGCTTTGCCGCCGACCTCAAAGCGGTGTACGACACCCTTTCCCTGCGGGTGGTATTCACCGGCTCCTCGGCCCTGCACCTGGACCATGCCAAAGTGGACCTGTCCCGCCGGGCGGTGATCCACAATCTGCCCTGTCTCTCTCTGCGCGAGTTTGTGGAACTGGAAACCGGCCTGGAATTTGCCGCCGTGGATCTGACCACCCTGGTACAGGACCATGCCGCGATTGCCGGCGAGATAGTAACACGCCTGGCGGATCGCAGGATTCTACGGCTGTACCGCGACTATCTGGCTTACGGCGCCTACCCTTTCCACCGGGAAGGCGTGGCGGACTATCCGGTGAAATTGATCGAAGTGGTGCGGCAAATGATCGATTCCGACCTGGCGGTGATTTATAACATCGACAAAGATCATCTCAACAAGCTCAACCGGATTCTGGAGATGATCTGCCGGTCACCCCCTCTGGAATTAAAGGTGACCAAACTGGCCCGCGCTGCCGGGATAAATATCCGCACCCTCTACGCCTACCTTGGCTACCTGGAAAAAGGAAGCCTGGTGCGGGCAGTAACCTCCCATAAATCACTGGCCAAAGCCGACAAGCTGTATTTCGACAACCCTAACCTTTTCAGCATTCTTTGCGATTATCCCCAGGAAGGCGCGATCCGGGAAACCTTTGCCGCCGCCATGCTGGGCAATGCCGGACATCGTCTGCATTATCCGGCCCGGGGAGACTTCCTGGTTGACGAACACTACCTGTTCGAGGTCGGAGGCAAAGGCAAGGATTTCGGTCAGATTTCCGGAATTACAGACAGCTTCATCCTCCGGGACAACGAAGAATACGGAGTCGGCAACAAAATACCCCTGTGGCTGCTCGGCTTTCTGTACTGAACCACCAACCCGCCTCGCTTAGTCTTGTGGTCATAACACCGAACGCACTAGGATGAGTATGCAGCGCTTCAGTGGACTTTGGCTCTCAGACCTAAAACAGGAAATGTTATTCCAGGAAGCGGCGGGCTTCGAAAACTCAGATGGACTGCCCAAGGTCGTGGAAAAAGAGGCGGAACCAGAATTATCTATTACTATCAGCAAAAAAATGAAGAGATCTGGCTCATTACAATTTATGCCAAGAACGAGGCAGAAAATATCCCTGCGCAAACGCTTAAACTCATCAAGGAGGCATTGGATATATGAAACGGAATATTGGGAACGAGGTACTTGAAGGCATCGCGGCAATTCAAGCCGGCAAGGGAAATCGCAAAATCCTGAAATTAACGCCCGATGTGAAGGCCATTCGTCAGAAAATAGGGCTCAGCCAATCAGCATTTGCCGGATTACTCGGTGTCAGTGTCCGCACTCTCCAAGAGTGGGAACAAGGTCGCCGAAATCCCAAGGGACCTGCCCAAGCACTCTTAAGGGTCGCCGACCGGCATCCAGAAGCCCTTTTGCCATAATCAGGCACAAGGGTAAACGATACACACAGCCACCCCGACCCTCAAAAAAAAAACCAAAAAAAAATCTGCGTAATCTGCGTAATCTGCGGATAAAATATCCTGTTTATCCACAGATTACACGGATTTCCACAGATGGGTTGTGTTTATTGAAGTTCAGACTACCGTTATAGCAAACAACACATCCCGCCCAGCCACCCCCTTCCCTCCCCTCAAAAAAAACCAAAAAAAAATCTGCGTAATCTGCGTAATCTGCGTAATCTGCGGATAAAAATTCTGCGTAATCTGCACCCCGAGATGAGTCAAGCAAAGACTTGACCCCTTTTCCCGGTCCACACCGGCATTTAAAAATTCCACCAGGCGTAAATATGCACGCCATTGCGGACAACCGAATTGTCTCCCCCATAGATCAGAGCCGCCGGACTGTCTTCCCTGGCCCCAGACAGTTTACGCCAATATTCAATCCCTTTATAAAAATCAGCGGCAACCGTCATTCCGGATTTCACCTCCAGCGGTACCGGCTGGGGAGAAATATCTATGATGACGTCTACTTCATGCCCCGCTGAATCGCGCCAGAAAGAGCAGTCAGGGTCTTTCCCATGATGCAGCGCCTTTTTGTACAGTTCCGACACGACAAAGGCTTCAAAAATCGACCCGCGTGCCGCATGAAATAACAGCTCATCGGCGCTTTTGATCCTGAGCAGATAACAGAGCAACCCCGTATCGAGAAAATACAGCTTTGGCGATTTGACAAGGCGTTTCCGGAAATTCTTATAATGCGGACGCAGCAGCATCACAATAAAACTTGCCTCAAGAACCGAAAGCCAGCGCCGGGCAGTCGTGTGGGTAATGCCGCAGTCCCATGCCAGAGAAGATAAATTCAGCAATTGCCCGTTCCGCCCGGCACAGAGTCCAACAAAACGCTGAAACGCCTCCAGATCACCTACATTGAGAATATCGCGGACATCCCGTTCAACATATGTTTTGTAATAATTTTTCAGCCACTCCTGGGGCTCAAGGTTTTTATCATGAATCCGGGGATAGAACCCTGCAAAGAGACAGTTTTTCAGGTCAATATCCGGAGCAGGTCGTGCAGGCGGAAAACCCCGGCCGATCAGGCCAAGGGGAAATACATCCGCAAGGGCCAGCTCGTTCTGTGAGAAAGGAAGTAAATGGAAGACGGCGCTGCGCCCCGCCAGGCTCTGGTTGATACTGTTTATCAGGAGAAAGTTCTGGGAACCGGTCAAAATAAACTGACCGGCCATATCCTCTTCATCAACAATAACCTGAATGAATGAAAATAACTCCGGAACCCTTTGCACCTCATCCAGAATAACGCGCCTGTTGAACTGCCGCAGAAAACCCCTGGGGTCATCTTGCGCAAATGTTCGTAATTCCGGATCTTCAAGGGATGCGTATTGGTAGTCACGAAAAACATGCCGAACGAGCGTTGTCTTGCCGGATTGGCGTGGGCCGGTAAGGGTAACAACAGGATATGCCGCCGCTGCCTTTTGTAAACTTTTGGTTAAATCCCGCTCAATCATGTCGAACCTTTCTGCAATTTGAATATTCAAAATTCATTTTGCACAAATCTGTAGAATTGTCAAGGATTTCATGATGATCGGACATGTCAATTATACCCGTGAACCGTAAACCCCTATACCGCGCCCCTCGCACCCACGGCGTAGCCGTGCGCGCAGCCGTGCACCCCGAGATGAGTCAAGCAAAGACTTGACCCCTTTCTCATGCCTTATCCACAGATTACACAGATTCCACAGATGGGTTGTTTTCATTCATTTATCCACAGATTTCACAGATTTCCACAGATGGGTTATCTTTGCTGAATATTGAACTCCCGCTATAGCAAACGATACCATCCCACGCAGCCACCCCCTATCTCCCCCAAAAAAAACCAAAAAAAAATCTGCGTAATCTGCGTAATCTGCGGATAAAAATTCCGCATAATCTGCGGACCTTTATTCAGTTTATCCACAGATTTCACAGATTTCCACAGATGGGTTATTTTTGCTGAATATTGAACTACCGCTATAGCAAACAACACATCCCACTCAGCCACCTCCCTCCCGAAAAAAAAACCAAAAAAAAAATCTGCGTTAATCTGCGTAATCTGTGGATAAAAAATCCCCGTAATCTGCGGATCGAGATGAGTCAAGCAAAGATTTGACCCCTTCTCCCCTTGTCTTGCCAGTTTGCACTATGCCAGTTATAATAACTTACAACTGCGCACTTTATGGAGGATATGCCATGGAGGCTAACCTTGGACCTTTTTCAACGTGGGGAACATGGCCAAAGAACAAAATACAAACCTGAACAATCTCATTATCCAGTTACGCGAAAACTTCCCGCGTCTTCAACGGGAATATGCTGTCCGGTCGCTTGGCCTTTTCGGCTCCTATGTTCGAGGGGAGCAGAAAAAAAGCAGTGACCTGGATATACTGGTAGATTTTGTTGAGGTTCCCGGGATGTTCCGTTTTCTGGACTTGGAGAGGGAACTTGCAAGACTGCTCGGTATCCGCGTCGATCTCGTGCAGAAAGACGCGCTCAAGCCTGCAATCGGCAAGAGGATCCTCCATGAGGTCCTGGAAGTATGAAAGACTCGAGACTGATCCAGGACTATCTGCAGGATATAATTGACGCCATGGACAAGGCCGGGCAGTTTGTCGGCACGATGGATCTGCATGATTTTCAAAAAGATGACAAAACATCATACGCAGTGATCCGCAGTTTTGAGATCATTGGTGAAGCAGCAAAAAAAATCCCTCCTCCTCTGCGAAGACGTTTCCAGGCCATACCATGGAAAAATTTAACCGGAATGCGTGACAAACTGATCCACGATTATATCGGAGTAAGTCTCGAAATGGTCTGGCGTACGGTTAAAGAGGATATCCCCGCCGTTCGCGAGGAATTAACTGCAATGTTGGAACAAGTAAAAGCCGAAGAAAAAAGAGACCGGCCTCACCCCTGAACTTCTGTCATCTGGCTTCTGTGCTGGCATGGCAAGAGCAAGAAGTCCTCTATTCAGTTTATCCACAGATTACACAGATTACACAGATTGGTTATTTGGCTGCATATCTGACTACCGCCATAGCAACCAATACATCCCACTCAGCCACCTCCCTATCTCCCCCCAAAAAAAACAAAAAAAAATCTGCGTAATCTGCGTAATCTGCGGATAAAAATTCTGCGTAATCCGCGGACCTCTATTCAGTTTATCCACAGATTACACAGATTACACAGATTGGTTATTTTGCTGCATACCTGACTACCACCATAGCAACCGATACACCCCACTCAGCCATCCCCCTATCTCCCCCAAAAAAACAAAAAAAATCTGCGTAATCTGCGTAATCTGCGGATAAAAATTCTGCGGAATCCGCGGACCTCTATTCAGTTTATCCACAGATTACACAGATTTCCACAGATGGGTTATCTTTGCTGAATACCAGCCCACCGCCATAGCAAACGATACCATCCCACGCAGCCATCCCCCTATCTCCCCCAAAAAACCAAAAAAAATCTGCGTTAATCTGCGTAATCTGTGGATAAAATAATCTGCGGAATCCGCGGAAAATAATGACGGCACTCAAACCAAAGAAAAAAGCTTATACTTCGCGGCCTTTTTGTCAAAAGTCAGGATTTGTTCACAACCAAGCCGCCTTGCCGAGTGAGCTATCAATAAATCCGGCAGGTCTGGTTTGCCGGCCGCCTGGGCTGCAGCTATACATTCCTGCACTGCCGGATGCGCCTCGAATTTTAAAATGGGCATGAGCAGCAGGTCTTTCAACGAATCAATTATTTCCCGCCGCGACACCTCATAAACAGCATCCAGCACCCACATCAGTTCCAGAACAACCAGCAAAGGCACCATGAACTGTTCATTTGCCAGCTCAGCTTGTCTGAAGAGGGCGTAAATCTGCTGAGCCTGCTGTTCATCATCACCGACAAGAAAACGGACCAAAATATTTGTATCAACGGCCCTCATGTAAATTTCTCCTGCATTTTCCTTTTGATGATCGCATCCATTTCTTCGGTACTGACTTTTCTTGTACCTGGTTTATGCAGCCTGCAAAAGACCTCGTCTACTTTTTTGGATACAGGACGTATAATGGCTTCCCTATCGCTCTTAAGTATAATTTCTATCTTGTCGCCGGTTTTCAACCTGAGGGATTCCCGTATTTTTTTGGGAATGGTAAACTGTCCTTTCGTCGTAATTTTTGCTAATGCCATGAACTTCTCCTTACTCGAAATGTTTTCTTATTTCATAGTAAGGAATTTACCGGGACAAGTCAAATAAAGACGAGCTGCACGGGCTGAAGAGTTTAGAGTCGGGAGGGAAAAAACCAAAAAAAATCTGCGTAATCTGCGTAATCCGCGGACCTCTGTTCAGTTTATCCACAGATTACACAGATTTCCACAGATGGGTTATGTTTATTGAATATCAGGCTACCGCTTTAGCAAACGATACATCCCAACCAGCCACCTCCCTGTCTCCACAAAAAAACAAAAAAAATCTGCGTAATCTGCGTAATCTCTGCACGGACCCGAGATGAGTCAAGCAAAGATTTGACCCCTTCTCCCAAAAAAACCAAAAAAAAATCTGCGTTAATCTGCGTAATCTGTGGATAAAAAAAAATCTGCGTAATCATTCAATCGTCTTCTCATACACCCCGATCGTCTGCTCCGCGATTTTCTCCCAGTTGTACTTTGCCTCAATCTGTTGCCGGTAGGCCGCCTGCTCCTCCGGAGTAATTTCCTTGTGCAAAAGGCTTTTCAGCCTGTCCGTCAGGTCCGGAACATCCCCGCACCGGAAAAACCGCTCCGGCGGCAGGTCAACCTCCCGGTTGGCCGGGATGTCGGAAACCAGCACCGGCAGGCCGTAGCTCATGGCCTCCAGCAGGGCGATGGGCAGTCCTTCATGATAGGAAGGCAGGACAAAAAGGCGGGCATGCGAAAAAACCTGGCGCAGCGGCTCACCGGTAATGTAACCGGTCAAAACCACCCGTTCGTCGCCGGCCGCCGACTGCTTGAGCTTCCGACTGTAGTCGGTCTCATGGTCCGCGTCGCCGGCGATCACCAACTGGTAGTCGCCTCCAATGGATTTGAATGCTTCCAGCAGGTCATGCAGCCCCTTTTCCGGGACCAGGCGGGCCACCGCCAGTATATACCTGCTCTGCGTTATTTCCGCTTGCGTCAGGAAATCCTTCTTATCGCTTATTTCAGGCAGGGCAACGCCGTTATAGATAATATTGACTGGGCGGGCGCACCTGTCATGCATAATTTTGGCAATCACCCTTGAAATGACAATTACTTCGTTGGCCCATTTTCCCGCCACCCATTCGCCCAGCCGCAAAACCGCTTTCGCAATTCCGCCCCATTTCCGGCGGTTGTAATCAGGACCATGATTGGTGAAAACCACCCGCAGACCGAGCAGGCGGGCAAAAGGCACCAACAGGCCAGGTCCGACGGCATGGATGTGGACAATATCCGGATGCAGGTTCCTGGCCTTCAGCACCGCCAGAAAAGTGTGGACAAATGCTTCAATACTTTTCCGGCGGGGCGCAAAGATATGCTGAAGAAAGACTCCCTGCCAGTTGTCTTTCTTCTCTGAGACATAGGGGGTTCGAGTTGCAAGAATGACCTCGTGCCCGGATGCGGCAATCAGGGGATAGAGCTGCTGGCAGTGCTTTTCGATGCCCCCCGGGATGTCGGGAATGCCCCTGGTGCCGGTGACGAAAATTTTCATTTTGGCGCGAGCAGGCGACTTTCAGGAGAGCAAATCATCAAGGATGACAACATCTATTCCCTTGAATAGCGCAAGTTGCCTGTCGTTGGAAAGGAAGGTTTCACAGCCGTGCTGTTGCGCTGACGCTAAATGTATGGCGTCCGGCAATTTCAGGTGGCGGTTGTATTCGGACCTGATTTTCGCTGCCGTGATAAGTATTCCCCTTGTGACCGGCAGAAGGACAAGGGATGATGTTGTCTGCAGAGTATTGATATATGATTCAGCCAGTTGATTCTTTTTATCTATCAACGGCTTGACCAGCAATTCCGCCAGGGTCAGCTCACTGGTAAAAGAAACGAATTTACCCTCATCAATGGCGGTGAATAATTCCTGAAGAAAGGAAACATGGGCAGGATAGCCTTCAAATGCATAAATAAAGATATTGGTATCAAGATAAACCTGTCGTCCCTTTATGATTTCGCTTATTCCCATGAGTCCCGTTCCGCGCGGATAATAGAATCTGCCTGGGCTGGAGATTCATACCCCCCTTTTCCTTTGCCGATCATGGAACACATTGTTCCCCACACCTTGGCGGTTTCTTCCACCAGCACAACAACTTCCGCATGCGTCCCCGGGATAAGATCCGGGGAATGAATCTCGATACGACCGCCAGGGAGTATGACAACATCTTTTTTTATCGCCTGGATCATTACAGCACCTCTTAAAGTCGACACCTGGAGTTATGCTTCCTGGAATACAATATAATTCTATATCAACTATAGGAGACTGGCAAACAATTCCATCGTTTGGATAATCAGGCTATGGGGCCAAGGCAGGCTTTATCCCCGCTTTTCATGACCTTGAGCTTGTTTTTTGCCACCCATTTCAAAGGCACACTGATCCGTTTTTTCATGGCCGGAGCAGCCGAGCCGATCATCCAGCACTGTTTCGGGCACTCCTTGACTCTGGTACGGATTTCCTCAGCTTTGGGGCTATTCCAGATTTCCTCGAAACTCTGTTCATGCAGGTTGCCCATGATCATCGGTTCATCGGAGCCGTTGCAGGGCATAATATTGCCGAAAGGATCGACAAAGAACATATCGGTCCCCACCTCGCAGGGGAGAGGACGTTTTCCGCCCCGGACCTTGTTGGCCAGGCCCATGTTGAAATAGGCCCGAAACCAGTTTTTCGGCCGGTTGGTTTTGAGCAGTTCCATGGCCACCTTCTCAAATTCCCCGGCGATCATTTCCGGATCACCGAAGGCGTTGTCCTCCTTGTGGAAATAAAAGGAATTGTGAGTGGTGGCCGTGGCAAACTCCAGGCCCGTGGCATTGGCCAGCCGGTACAGTTCAATCATATCTTTGGCGTTGCGGTCGGAAACCGTGCAACCGAAGCCTATATCGGCAATGCCCATGCCGTGCAGCGTGGTCAATGTCCGCAGGCCGTGGTCAAAACCGTTCTTGATCCCGCGCAGTTCGTCATTTGCCGCCGGCAGACCTTCGATGGAAATGCGGATGCCGACCGTATTGCCGAATCGCTCGAAAAGCCTGATGATCCGCTCGGTGAAATAGCCATTGGAGCTGATGACCAGCCGCTTGGTCTTTGTCAGCGCCTTTGCAACAATCTCTTCCAGATCAGGCCTCAGAAAAGGCTCACCGCCGGTAATATTTATAAAATCAAGACCGGCGGGCAATTTATCTACCAGTTCCGGCGCATATTCTTCTTCTTTCCTGCTGGGATGCTGCCAGGTGTTGCACATGTAGCACTTGGCATTGCAGCGATAGGTAACGATCAGACAGGCTTCCATTGTTTATTTGTTCTTTTTTTTCTTTTCAAGCCATTGTCGGCCGGAATCGGTTAGGCGATATTTTTGCAACTTGCTTCTGGGCTTGTCAGGTATGGTCAATTCAATCAAACCTGCTTTCAAGGCAGGGGCCAAATATGCCGTATGAAAATATTTTCTGTCTTTTATACTAAGGCGATTCTGCAATTCTTCACGTGCAATCGGTTCCTTGCAAAGTACCAGAAGCCTTTCAACATGTGGGGTAACATGGGGGGTATCATGTGGGGCAACATGGGGGGTAACTGAGGGGGCAGCTTGAGCAGCCCGCAGTTCTGCTTTAAAGAAATCTCCGATCTCGGTTACGGAGAAAGCCAGTTCGGGATAATCTTTCAGGTATTCGCGAATCCGAACGAATCCCGTCCCGTACCGCTCGATATCCCCGGTGAGATAAAATGACTCGGCAATCAACCGGTTGCGAATCGAGGAAACGTAATCGTCCCGTTCAAGGTCGGCCAGCTTGAGATTACCGTAGAGTTTCCCGGGGTTGGCAAAGAGTATCCGGTCGTCGAATATCTTTATGACGATATCCGAAAAATTTTTATAATCCCGGTGGACCACACAGTTCAGCAGAAGTTCGCGCAGCGCCTCCAGCGGATATTGCCAGCGCTCCTTTCTTTGAATGGAGCCGTCAAAGTGATAGGAAAGGTTGATATGCTTTTTGATGAAGGTCATTGCCTCGTCAATCACGATCAGCAGCGGACCCCTAACGACATTGTCGTCGATGATGGTCGCCTCCGACTTGAAACGACCTATGCGGACGGCAAAATCCGGATCGCCGAAAAGGAGGCCGGCGGCAATGGTCAGCTTCCCGTCCCGGACCAGCTTTAGCTTGACAAGATTGGTCAACAGATCGTCACGCAGAATAACCCTGCCTCGACTGTTGACACGGTCAAAAAATTTTGAAATCAAACCCCTATCGAGATCATTTAGGGCAACAGGGGCGGGATAGGCATCGTAAGAAACCGATAAAGATTGCTGTTGAAGATCAACTATTTCATCCAGGGTCAACAGGTGGTTGCTGTTGTGAACCCGCTTGTAGTAGCGGTTCTTATATGCGACAGGCTTGACGGGATATTCAATGACTTCGATGATCAGGAGACTCGTGCCGTCTTTTTTCTCGATCCGCATCCTGGGCAAAAGCTGCGGATAGGTCGCCACCTTGATTTCGTTCAGGTAGCGCTGCATGGTTTCCGGGCCCGCATCAACACCGCAGGTATTCCCCTTGTCGTCAACACCGACAATAACTTTCCCGCCTTCGGTATTGGCGAAAGCGGCAAGCGAGATAATGACCTCCTTGCCGAACGATTTTTTATATTCAACCCGCTGCGATTCCATCTGAGATTTTATTCATGCTTTGATGCGTCTTTTCACTAACCTCGAATATCGTACCGCGAACCGTCCTACGCTTTCGCCTTCTTTGCCGCGTATGCATACAATTCCATCAATTTCCGGTAATGAACTTCGGAATTCAACTCCCTCGCCACATAGTCCCGGGCGTTTCTGCCCATTTCCGGTATCCTGTCTTTGTGCTCCAGCAGCAATACGAATTTCTGCCGCAAATCCTCCGCATCGCCGGAAACATACGTCAACCCGGTTTCCCAGTCACGGACGAGTTCCGGGATGCCGCCGATCCTGGCGCCAACAGCAGGCTTGCCCAGGGCAAAAGCCTCGATCACTGTGCGCGGGTTGTTTTCGTAACATTCGGAAGGGATGACCAGGAACATGGCTTTTTTGATCTCGTCATGAAGGTCGTCGCCGGTCCTGTAGCCGAGAAATTGCACGTTGCCGATGTGTTCGGTACGGATTTTTTCCTCCAGTTCCCTCTTCAGCGATCCGTCACCGATGATTTTCAATCGCACGTCCGGGATGGTTTTAACGCCATTGATTAATGTTTCCACGCCTTTTTCGTGGGACAGTCTGCCCACGTAAACAATGCTGTTTTCCTCCCATTCAAAAGCAGGCGTAAACCCACTGATATCCACACAGTTCGACAGATATGCCACTTCGCCACGAAGCCCCATTTCCTGAACCTTGGCCTGCAAAAACCTGCTGGGAGAAATGTACAGATCGATCTTGTCATAAATATGCAAAACCTTGTGGTGCAGATACATTTCGGCAACATTGACCAGGCTTTTGAAAAGACTCCCTTTGGTGCACCTGTTCAGCCCACAATGATAAAAACACCCCCCCATGCATTTCTCGCAAATCTTACCTTGACAGAGCATGCTGTAGGTAGGGCAGACCATTTTATAATCACGCATGGTCATGAGTACCGGGATATCGTGCTTCTTTATTTCATCCAGAATGGAAGGACTGATCTGGTGAGCAAAGTTGTTGAGGTGCACAACATCAGGCTGAAATTTTTTCAGCAGGGAGGCTATTTTTTTCTTGGCCTCGAAAGAATACAGAATATTTGCCGAGGCTTTGAGTTTGGCTGCGAGTCCGTTTGACGCTTCATAATCAACCCGGGTAACAAAATCCCCCTGAAATGGGTAGGCAGGATTATCCGGATGATCCATCCCCCAAAATGCGACTTCGTGACCTTTTGCGGCAAGAATCTTCCCTGTTGTCAGGGTGCTGATGGCATCGCCGCCTTTTGGGTAGAGGAATTTATTAATTAAGAGGATTTTCAATTTATCGCTCTACGGAAGGTTATTCACCGAACTCAAAGCCGAAGAAATCGATTTCTTCTTTATATCTTTGCATTATGATATCTTTTGCATGGCTGCTATATGCTTCTTTGTATGAAGCGCTTTTCCCGGTATACCTTTTTTTGGGCAGCTCATGATTTTGAAGACCAATCGACCGTGCAATTTTTTTGAAGTAAGCGCCTAAGCAACCACACCCAGGCTATCCGGCACATTCAATTGCTTCGGAGTAACATTCCACGGCAGCAGGGCCTCGTAGTCCTCCAGTGAAGAAGCCAGCGGCAGCTGTTCAAATATATACC
>Ga0209164_1004296_pt1 | contig 12886 bp, 19 predicted proteins | sample MTBNYHSulfiMetaG_FD_187458 | JGI IMG/M metagenome (GOLD analysis project Ga0209164, IMG submission 187458) | Enrichment culture microbial communities from rom New York Harbor, USA that are MTBE-degrading - MTBE-NYH (New York Harbor Sulfidogenic)... | ecosystem: Environmental > Aquatic > Marine >...
CTGTAATCTCGGCATTGGTAGCCTGAGCATGCCGCCAGACGTTTCTCAGTGCTTCCTGGGTAATGCGGAAAAGCACCAGCTCAATCTCCTCGGAAAGGCGGCGTGCGGTGCCAGTGACGTTTACTTTTGTTGATATTCCTGAATATTCAGCTATGTCTGAGGCCAGCCATTCCAGTGCCGAGATTAAGCCCAGGCGGTCTAATGCCGCCGGACGCAGGTCCTGGCTCAAACGGCGTATCCCTTTCATGATGTTGTTAGTTTGCTGCCATAATTCCTCTAATCTCGCACGAGCGCCGTCCGATAATTCCTTCCTGTTAGAAATAAGAGCGTCTAACTGGCGAGAGAGTACGACCAGAGCCTGAATGGTGTCATCGTGGAGCTCCCGTGAAATGCGTTTTCTTTCCTCCTCCTGAGCTTTGGTGATTTGCTCCAGATAGAAGCGCAGGTTCTCCTCTAGCCGCTTTTCCTGGGTAACATCTCTGGCGATGTGCTGGAATGACACAGGTTCACCGTTGCCGCGAATTAAACTGGAGCTCAGTCTCAAAAGCGCTTCTGTTCCATCTTTCTTTGTCACTCTCTGGTCATAGGGCTCCTCAATAGTCTCACCCCGGGTGAGCTTCTGCCGTACCTCCCTGGCCAGCTCTCGGGCTCCCTCAGTTAGAAAATCACGCACGTTCATTTGAAGCAGTTGCTCTACCGTATATCCGGTAATTTTTGCCGATGCCTCGTTTGCGGCCAGTATGTTACCCCCCATGTCCTGAACCCAGATAGCATCGTGGGCGTTCTCGAACAAACGACGATACCTCTCTTCTGATGACCGTAGTTCATGTTGTGTCGTTTCCAGCTGGCTACGGTATTCTCTCTCCTTGCGGAGGGTATTAAAGCTAAGCGCCAGCACGTTACCGAGGATAAAAACAGCACCTGTTTCAAAGAGGGCATCCAGGGGAGTCGCTGAGATAAAAATAGCACGTGGCAACATGCAGGCCAGGCTAAGCAACGAGACAGTGATGGCTCCTCTCCAGTCAAACAGGAAACCAGACCAGACGATAGGGGCGAGATAGAGAATTCTCTCAAAAGCATGACGGCTGAAGCCAAGATCGGACATTTTCTGGGCAAGGAGTGGCGGATTCTTGAAGGCTTCTCCATAATGGACAATGGTGATAAGCACGAGCAAAGCTAGAATAAACCAGAAGCCTGGATTACGAATGATGGCTTTAAGGTGGGATATCAACGGTTTACGTACTACCTCCATATTCCAATTATCACTCAGGGTCTGGTTCTTACGGTATGTCCTCAAGGGTAACCCACCCCTTTTTCAAAGCCTGTACGACCGCCTCGGTACGTGAGCTAACCTGTAACTTATTGAAAATATGGCCCAGATGGGCCTGAATAGTACGGAGACTGAGACAAAGCTCATCGGCAATGTCCTGATTACTCAAGCCCCGGGATGCCAGCCTGAGGACCTCTGTTTCGCGCTCAGTTAATAGCTCCGCTGCTTTTGTCAGCTCGGGTTTACTGGTACTGGGAGCAAAACGGTTTAGTACCTTACGGGCAATTGACGGGTGCAGTACTGACTCTCCAGCGTACACCGCCCGTATCGCATCAATGAGTTCCTTACCTCTAACGCTCTTTAATAGATAGCCGGCAGCTCCGGCTTCGATCAGGTTAAAGACAAACTGGTCATCATCGTAGGCGGAAAGGATTAGCACAGTGATAGTGGGATAAAGTGTCTTGATTTGCCTGGTTGCCTCGATGCCATCCATTTTGGGCATGGCGATGTCAATTATGGCGACGTCTGGCTTGGAAACTCCGGCTAGCTGTACAGCTTCCTCTCCATCGCAGGCCTCAGCGACTACCTTGAAGTCCGGTTCTTGCTCCAGGAGCTGGCGAGTGCCTTCTCGTACTACAGCGTGGTCATCAGCGATTAGAATCTTGATATTAGCCACAGCATAACCTCCCTGCTTTCTTCCAGATTTAATAATATCTCTTTTGGGCCAAGGTCTCAACCCAGGGAAGGCTAAGGAGTAGAAAGGCGCCGACCTCATATAGGTATATATGCTTACGTCAGTTATCAATTAAATAAGCATAAAGCGTAATACGAGCGTGAATTGTTTAGGTATTACCAGACATTAGAAATAGGTATCACGACGGAAGTTATGTTTATCGGCTAATGATACTCTATGGATAGAGACAAGGCAAGTCTGTAGATGGAAAATAATTTAAGAAAGGAGGAAGTAACATGGAATGGCAGGTAATTTTAGCCCTGGTTCTGGCAATACCGGTGATGCTCATTCCGTTAGCTCTTATTTGGTACATTAATGTTGGTGGCATTTATGTTGCCATTAAGGAGGCCAGAGAGAGGCGAGCGGCACGTGAGAAGTCGGAGCAGCGTGTTGGAACGGTAACGGCTAGAAAGTAGAAAGTTGAAGTCAAATTTTGAATTGAGATGTACAGCTTATGATCTGGGAATTATTGGTGATACCTATCCTGGTAATAGGTGTCTTTATGCTCATCTGGAACATACAGAAGGGACGAGGGGTCCGCTCTATTGAAACGGGCAAGAAAACGGCCAAGTATAGCCTTGATGATAGAGGCACGGAGGAAGAAGATGTGGAGAAGTAACTTAGTAAGCCAGGAGTTACTATAAAACACGACTTTGAAATATCAACAATAAGGGGGGTATAATAAATATGGAATGGCAGGTGATTTTGGCGATAGTACTGGCAGTCCCCGTAATTCTCATCCCGGCATTGCTTATCTGGTACATTAACGCTAGTGGCATTTACACCGTTATTCGGGAGACACAGAAGAGACGGGCGGCTCGTAAAAAGAGGATAGAAGCCTTAAGAGTCGCGGAGCAACCAGTAATCGGGGAAGGTAAGTGACCTTAAAAGGGGGGTTATGCATAACCCCCCTTTTAAATGTTATAGTCTAAAGATGGTTCACCACGCGAGTTTTTCTCCAGAAGTCAAGCCGCTAATTGGTAGCGGTCAGTCTGCTGATAAGGAGGTCTGATGGAAAAGAGGTCACGAACCAGTTCTTTTGCGGACGAGATAGGTGATATTCCCGGCGGTGAGGGAATTCGCCTCTGTATTCAGTGCGGTACCTGTACGGCATCCTGTCCCAATGCAGCACGGATGGACCACACGCCATCCCAGCTCATCGCTATGGCGCGGGCCGGGATGAAAGACGAGGTTCTGTCCAGCAATGCTATGTGGTACTGCCTGTCTTGCTATCTCTGCACCGTGCGTTGTCCCAGGGGCATTAAGCAAACTGATCTTATGCACGCCCTGGAATCTCTGGCAGTTCGTGAAGGCGTGAGCCACGGCAGAACCCTGACTCCTGCCATGTACCGGAGTTTCAACGACTTTGTCTATAGCCTGGGTACCCTTCCTGAAATGGGATTTATGACCTGGTTCTACATGCTGACCAATCCCATGCGCGCCTTCAAGCTGCTGCCCGTGGCTTTGAGTTTGCGCAAGCGAGGGCGTCTCAAGGTTAAGGCAAGAAGGCTGACCCCGGAAGGGACTAATCAGCTCAGGAATATCCTTGATAAAGCTGAATCTCTGGGAGGTGTCAGTTGAGATATTATACCTATTTCCCTGGATGTTCTGCGTCCGAAGGAGGGGCGCAGGCCTACGGCCGCTCGGCACTGGCCGTCGGTAAGGCCTTAGGTGTGGAGCTTGTTGAATTAGATGACTGGAACTGCTGTGGTTCTACACCCTACAGTTCGTTTGAGGAACTGGCCTCCTTTTGCCTCTCCGCTCGTAACCTGGCCTTGGCCGAAAAGAGAGGCTTTGACCTGGTAACCCCCTGTAGCTCCTGCTACGTTATCCTGAATCGTGCCAACGCTTACCTCAAGCAGTACCCTGAGCTTAAAGCTAAGGTGGATGAAGCTCTGGCCGCCGGTGGTCTGGAATATCGCGGGACGGTTAGAGTTCGGCACCTGCTTGATGTTTTTGTTAATGATGTGGGCTACGAAGAGATCAGCTCTAAAGTAAAGAAAAATCTTGGTGGGCTGAAGGTTGCGCCTTACTACGGCTGCCAGATAGTCCGCCCCAGCTTTGGTTTTGACCACCCGGAATTTCCCAAGTCTCTGGATATGCTGATAGCCGGTCTGGGAGGGGAGTCGGTTAACTTTCCTCTCAGGGCCCGCTGTTGCGGGGGGTCGTTAATCATATCGGAAGAAAGCGTGGCTCTGGACTTGATTAAAAAACTCCTCGAATCTGCCCTGACCAATGGAGCTGAGTGTCTTATTACGGTTTGTCCCCTGTGCCAGACAAATCTGGATGCCTACCAGAGCCGGGTCAATAAGGTGTTTCACACTGACTTTAATCTCCCGGTCCTGTTTTTTACCCAGATCATGGGACTTGCTTTTCAGCTTGGCGAAGAAGACCTGGGTTTGAAAACCTGCATCGTCCCTGCGGAAAGGGTTTTAGCTAAGTACATATAAGGAGCAGAGGATGGAACCAAAAATCGGTGTTTATGTTTGTCACTGCGGAGCCAACATCGCCGCAACTGTTGATGTCGAGCAGGTGACCGAGTTTGCCAGAGGCCTGCCATCGGTAGCTGTGGCCCGTGACTTCAAGTTCGTGTGTTCAGACCCCGGCCAGGACCTGATTAAGAACGATATTAAGGAACTGGGGATTAATCGTGTTGTGGTGGCCTCATGTTCGCCGCGACTGCACGAAGCGACCTTCAGGCGGACCCTGGCCAGTGCGGGACTCAATCCCTACCTCTTTGAGATGGCCAATATTCGTGAGCAGTGCTCGTGGGTGACCGAGGATAAAGAGGCAGCGACGGAGAAAGCGAGGGCACTGGTGAGTGCCGCGGTAAGACGTATTTTCTACCATGAGCCACTGGAGACCAAAGAGGTTCCCGTTAATCCCTGCACGCTGGTAGTTGGCGCCGGTATCGCCGGTATCCAGGCGGCGCTGGAGATTGCTGATTCTGGTAATAAGGTCTACCTGGTCGAGAGAGAGCCTTCCATCGGCGGGAATATGGCCCGGCTGGATAAGACCTTTCCCACGTTAGACTGTTCGGCCTGAATACTGACCCCGAAGATGGCCTCGGTGAGGTCACACGAAAACATCAAGCTGATGACTTACAGTGAGGTGATGGAGATATCAGGCTACGTGGGTAATTTCAAGGTCAAGATAAGAAGGAAACCGCGTTATGTAGATGAGAGCAAGTGTACCGGTTGTGGCACCTGTCAGGACAAATGCCCGATGAAAGTAGATAACGAATTCGACGTCGGGCTGGGCAAGCGAAAGGTAATCTACACGCCTTTCCCGCAGGCAGTACCCAATGTCCCTGTCATTGACCGGGAACACTGCACCTATTTCCTGAAAGGCAAATGCCGTGCCTGTGAAAAGTTCTGTGAAGCAAAGGCGATTGACTTTGAGCAAACAGAGAGGATAGAGGAGGTAGATGTTGGCTGCATCATCGTCACCACCGGCTTCGATTCCTTTGACCCGTCGGTAATGACGCAGTATGGTTATGGTCAGTATGATAATGTTTTCACCGGCATCCAGTTCGAGAGGATGAGCAACGCCTCCGGCCCGACTGGCGGTAAGATATTACTTAAAGATGGCTCGGAGCCGCACAGTGTTGCCATCCTGCACTGCATTGGCAGCCGAGATGTTAACTATCATGAGTACTGCTCGCGGGTCTGCTGCATGTACTCGTTAAAGTTCTCTCACATAATAAGGGAGAAAATCCCGGATGCTGAAATTTACCAGCTCTATATTGACATGCGCTGCTTCGGCAAAGGTTACGAGGAATTCTACGGGCGGCTTCAGGAGGAAGGGGTCAACTTCATACGGGGGCGTGCTGGTGAGATTACCGACATCGCTGAAAAACCGGAGGAAGAGGGCAAGCTGATGGTGCTTGTCGAGGATACTCTGGTGCGGCGGAAACGCCGTATTCCGGTGGATATGGTGGTGCTGAGCGCAGCCCTGGAACCGCAGGCAGATGCCGGTGAGGTGGCCCGGTTATTCTCCATCAGCCGAAGCAAAGATGGCTTTTTCCTGGAGAAGCACCCCAAGCTTGACCCGGTGGCCACGACGACCGAGGGTGTTTTTGTGGCTGGCTGCTGTCAGGGACCAAAGGACATCCCCGATACCGTAGCTCAGGCGGCCGCGGCTGCGGCACGGGTTCTGGCTATGATAAGCAAGGGCAGCGTTGAGATTGAGTCCGCCATCGCGGTTGTGGATGAGGAGCTTTGCTCTGGATGCAAGACCTGTATTTCACTCTGTTCCTATAATGCCATTTCCTTTGATGAGGAAAAGAAGGTAGCTGTTATCAATGAGGCACTGTGCAAAGGCTGTGGGACTTGTGCTGCGGCATGTCCCAGCGGTGCCATTGTCAGCCGGCATTTTACCACGCAGCAAATTATGGCGCAGCTGGAAGGAGTGTTAGTATGAGCTTTGAGCCCAAAATAGTCGGATTACTGTGCAACTGGTGCTCGTACGCAGGGGCCGACCTGGCAGGCACGTCCCGGAAAAAGTATCCTCCTAACGTACGCGTGGTCCGGGTGATGTGCAGCGGTCGGGTAGACCCTACCTTTATCGCCAAGGCTTTCGAGCTGGGGGCGGATGGCGTGCTCGTCTGCGGCTGACATCCCGGCGAATGTCATTACCTGGAAGGTAATATGAAGGCAGCGCGCAGGATACCCTTGATGAAGAAAATGCTGGCTCAACTCGGGATTGAAGAGGAGCGGGTACGTTTGGACTGGGTATCAGCGTCAGAAGGAGACCGCTTTGCGGCCATAATCAAGGAGATGACAGAGCAGATAAAAAAACTGGGCCCTTTTAGCCGTAACGGTGGAGGTGAAAATGGCTAAACCAAAAGTAGCTCTATACTGGGCGGCCAGTTGCGGTGGCTGTGATGTGGCCGTGCTCGATACCAACGAGAAGATACTGGATATCGCCAATCTTGTTGACATTGTTTTCTGGCCTATCGCTCTGGATTTCAAGTACCACCATGTTAAAGCGATGGAGGATGGTTCTATCGACTTGTGTCTGTTCAACGGCGCCGTTAGAAGTTCGGAGCAGGAAGATATTGCCAGGCTGCTACGCGCCAAGTCAAAGGTAATGGTCGCTTTTGGTGCCTGTGCCTGTTTTGGCGGCATACCGGCGCTGGCCAATTTTACCAACCGCGACGAGATATTCGAACGGGTCTACATTGAGTCGCCGTCAAGCGCTAATGAAAACCGCACCTTCCCCCAGACTCTGACCAGGGTTGCTGAAGGTGAGCTGGAGTTGCCGGAGCTCTTTGATACCGTGCTCACCTTAGCTCAGGTAGTTGATGTAGAATATTTTGTGCCCGGCTGTCCGCCACCGGTGGACATTATCCTCAAGGTAGTAGACCTTTTTGCTACCGGTAAGTTACCTCCAGTGGGGGCGGTAATCGCTTCTGATAAGACGCTGTGCGATGAATGTGAGCGGATAAAAGAGGAAAAGAAGATAACCAGGATTTATCGCCCCCACGAGATTATCCCTGACCCGGAGAGGTGCCTTCTGGAGCAGGGAATAATCTGTTGCGGACCAGCTACCAGGGGTGGTTGTGGTCTCAGGTGTATTAAAGCTAACATGCCCTGCCGTGGCTGCTTCGGGCCACCGCCAGGGGTTGTTGACCAGGGGGCGAAGCTGGTTAGTGCTATTGCTTCAATCTATCAGGGTAATGATGAAGAGGATATTGCCAGGATGGTGGTGGAGGTAGTTGACCCGGCAGGCACCTTTTATCGTTTCGGACTGGCTGATTCCCTGCTGAAGAGAAAGCGTATCCAGCAGGCTAAAGGGAGGGTAGAATGACAAAGATTACCATTGACCCCATAACCAGATTGGAAGGACACGGCAAAATAGAGATTTTCCTCAACGACGAGGGCGATGTGGCTAACGCCTATCTTCAGATTCCCGAGCTTCGCGGTTTTGAGAAGTTCTGCGAGGGTAGGCCGGTTGAGGAGATGCCCCGCATCGTCCCGCGAATTTGCGGTGTCTGACCAGGGGCACATCACATGGCCTCGTGTAAGGCCACAGACGCTGTCTACCATGTGGACCCACCAACAGCCGCCAAGAAGGTGAGGGAGTTATTCTATTGTGCCCACATGATTCACTCTCATATTGCTCACTTCTATGCTCTGGCGGCTCCTGACTTCGTTTTGGGGCCCACCAGCGACCCGGCCGAGAGGAACATACTGGGGCTAGTCGCCAAAGTAGGTCTTGAAATTGGTGGTGAGGTGATAAAACATAGAGCTTATGCCCAGGATATCCAGGCCGTTATTGGTGGCAAAGCGACCCACCCGGTCTTTGCCCTGCCCGGAGGAATTAGCAAGCCAGTCACTGAAGAAGAGCGAAAGGACTTCGAAGAGAAAGCTAAATCACTGGTAGACTTCGCTAAATTCAGTGTGAACCTGTTCAATGACCTGGTACTGTCCAACAAGGAGTATCTTGACCTGATAACCGGGGACATCTATACCATGAAGAGCTACTATATGGGGCTGGTTGATAGCAGCAACAGGGTGAACTTCTATGAGGGCGATATCCGCGTGGTTGACGAAGATGGAAAAGAGGTGGCCAAATTTAAGCCCGCCGAGTATCTGGACTATATCGCCGAGCATACTGAACCGTGGTCTTACCTCAAGTTCCCCTTCCTGAAAAAGGTTGGCTGGAAGGGACTGGTTGAGGGGAAAGACAGTGGTGTTTATCGGGTAAGTCCGCTGGCCAGACTTAATGCCGCCGATGGCATGGCAACTCCCCTGGCTCAGGCTGAATACGAAAAGATGTACCAGACACTGGGGGGTAAGCCAGTACATGCTACCCTGGTTTTTCACTGGGCAAGGCTAATTGAAATAGTGTATGCTGCTGAGCGTCTCCTGGAGCTTTGTCAGGACAAAGAGATTACCAGTCCTGAAGTTAGAACTATCCCAACGGCCACTCCGGACGAGGGAGTCGGCGTCGTCGAGGCTCCGCGTGGTACTCTCATCCATCACTACCAGACAGATGACAGGGGTATCATTCAGAAGGCAAACCTGATTGTAGCTACGGGGCATAATTACCCGGCCATGAACATGTCGGTCAAGAGAGCAGCCCAGGGCCTGATTAAAAAGGGAGTGGTAGCCTCAGAAGGATTATTGAACATGGTTGAGATGGCGTTTCGGGCCTATGACCCGTGTATGGCTTGCGCTACGCATAACCTCCCCGGACAAATGCCACTGGAGGTAGTTATCTATAATAGCCGGGGAGAAGTAGCTGAGAGGCTGAACCGACTGTAGCAGGAGGAGATGCTGACCGTACCAGCAACTAGCATTAGAGGAGCCAGAGTGTGAAAACGTTAGTCCTAGGGTTAGGCAACCCGATTCTCAGCGATGACGGGATAGGTGTGTGTGTCGCCAGGGAATTGGAAAATAGAATTGACGGACAGGATGTAAAAGTAGAGGAGATAGGCGCCGGCGGTCTCGCTTTGCTGCACGAGCTGGCTGGCTATGACAGAGCTATCATTATTGATGCTATTCAGACCAGGGATGGTGAAGTCGGTCAGGTTTATCGGCTGGGGCCGGAAGCCTTTGATTCCACCCGGCACGCTGGCTCACCCCACGATATAAACTTTGCCACGGCTCTTGAGCTCGGGAAGAGGCTCGGGGTACCTTTGCCCCGGCAGATTGTTATCTTTGCGGTTGAAGTTGAGGACGTGACTACTTTCAGTGAGAGGTGCACGCCAAAAGTAGAGCAGACAATTCCTGTAGTTACCGATATGGTGGTTCAGGAACTGGGGAACGATCACAGTTCATAAATTAACCAGATGTGCCTGAGCTGCACTCACCGAAGCCACCGGTTGCCACAGTTCTAAACTCTTTTGCCAGTTCAGCGGTCTGTGCCACTATTTCTTCATTCATTGTTACGCATTTCCACCGGTATCTGTTGCCTGTTTTGTCATGCCCGGCTGGTACTTGCAGAGAAAGCTAATGCTGGGGTAATGCCTGGTTGCAGAAATAGGTGTTAACATGTTCTGGGCGATGAGACCCTTCGCTTCGCTCAGGGTGACATTATAAGTCTGTCATTCTGAGTGTAGCGAAGAATCTCGATTGTCGTGCGGATTTATACAACTAAAGGGTAATAGCAATGGTCGTAAGCGTATATACCTAACTCAAAGTGGTGGCACTAGGCATATAGCGCAAAGCAAAAAAGTATCTTTAGGTGTTTTTGGAGATTAGAAATAGGTAGCACTGCGGAAGTCAGGTCTGGCGGTAGCGTGTTAAGCTAAAGGTGAAGGTAAGAGAAAGGTTGTGGAAATGTCTCCTCTCTCTTACTCCGGAAACCAGAACAGAGCCAGCGGAGGTGGTAAAATGCAGATAGATGTAAAACAGGGTACGGAAAGAGAAGAGGAGCCGGAAAAAGTGCTGGTTCCGGTACGAAGACGTGAAGTCGAAAAAGAAATTAAGCAGGAAGTACAAAAGGAATTATCAGAAGACAAACAATGGCAAGCACCACGAAGGTGGCGCATCTATTAAAAGGAGGTGAACAATAATGCAGTGGGAGTTGATTGTAGCGCTGGTCTTAGCAATACCCGTGGTACTGTTACCGGTAGCCTTCATCGTGTGGCTGAACGTAGGCTGGGTTTTCACCCGCCGTGCCGAAGCTACAGAGAAGGAAATGGCTGGAAGTGCCTTAAGGGCTGCCAAGCAGTAGCGCAGGTCCGGCAGGCATAGATTACTATGGGAAGGGGGTGTTAAAATGGAGTGGTATGTGATTCTGGCATTAGTCCTGGCAATACCGGTTATGTTAATCCCGGTAGCACTTATCTGGTACATAAACGCAGGGGGTGTTTATTTGGCCATTAAGGAGGCGAGAGAGAAACGAGCCGTCCGTGAGAAGATGGGCAAAGAGATAGCTACGAAGTATGAAACCATCAAAAAGGATGTGGTTGTGCCGGTGCCACCATACTGGTGGTACTTACCGTAACGGGCGCGGAAAGGTGAAATGAATAGAGCCACTGTGGAGCATCAAGGCATATTGAATGTTTTAAGAAGCCGCAATGCCTATAGCTTCTATATACTATTCTTGATGTGGGGCGTCTGTACCCTGTTCTACTATTTTGGCGAACTGGTAAACTTCGCCGGCTGGGAAGCCCTGCGCTGGGAATTTTTTTACAGTGTACATGACATACATCGGCTCCTGTTCCTGGCGCCGATAATTTATGCTGGCTATGTTTTCGGGGTAAAAGCGACGATAATGATGACGATTATTACCCTGATGACCTTCTTGCCCCGAGCCCTCTTCGTATCTCCCTATCCAGACCCCCTGGCCAGGATGCTGGTTTTCACGATAATTGCCGGGGTCATGGGTTACCTCACGGCGGTCGTCCGCAGGGAATCTGAACGCCGTAACCATGTCGAGGCTCTCCTGATAGGTGAGAGAGATAAGCTCTGGGGCATACTGGAGAGAATGGAGGACGGAGTCCTTATCGTTGGTCCAGACTACCGGATAAGATATATGAATCCCAGCATGGTACGGGATTTTGGCGAGGGTGTCGGCTCCTTCTGCTACAAACACTTGTATGGAATTGATGAACCGTGCCGGGAAATCTGCGGACTGCCTGATGTCATAAATGGTAAAATTGAGCGGTGGGAATACGTATTCCCGGACGGCAGAACTTATGAAGTACAGGCTTCACCTTATGAAGATTCTGATGGCACAGTTTGTCAGCTCACTACTTTCAGAAATACTACCCGACACCAAAAAGGTCAGTAAAAAATAGTCGATTAAATCAGATAAAACTCAGGACGTTATCTACAAAATGCGTAATTTGCCCTGGGTTTTATCTGGTTTTATTTTGTCCTGTCTCATATAATGACAGATAGTGAAAATCTAAAGGCTTGGGCCTATGGAACTAGAGCGAGTTCTGGCACTTCTTTTATTTGGTATACTCCACTGGGTTCTGGCAATAATGTTGTTGCGTGACCTGGCGAATAGAAAGCGGGTGCTGGGTGGGAAAAAAGCACCCTGGGCTATTGTTATAATCCTGGTTACTTTTCTGGGCTCGCTTATTTACCTGTTATGCCACCCGGGCATTTTCTATGGTAGTGAAAACGAATAGGATTTTGCAGTTAAGTGAGAGGATGGACATTATCGGTGTTCTGCTACTTATCGATTCATAATCTCGTACCCCTGAGGCCTAAGATAAAAGGTCTTCTCTCAGGTTGTCTAGAACTTCCTCGATAGTGAGTGTATCTCTGTCATACCTGCTCAGACAATAGAAGCACCCGTTACATCCTTTACTGCTTATCATTTCGGCCACTTCATTCAGATTGCGGCAGGGTATTTTATTTTTGTCTTTCATCCGGCTTACCCACAGGCAGTCCGACTTATGGATTTCCTTAGAATTTCTATTAGCAACGTAAAAGGGTTCTGGTTTGGTTTCTTTCTTTAATTGGCGGTCAGCGACGAAGCTGGCGATGACACTCCTGTTGGAGTTCATAGTTATGGTACGCACGGAGCTGCTCCCGGATAGAGCGCCGAGCCAGCGGTCAAACCTCCAGTCGGCAGCGGGTAAGGCGGTGATGGTGACACGGGTACCATGCGGGTAGGAGTGGGTGTCAGGAGGGGGATTGGTGGTGCCCTGGCCATTGACACCTATGGTAAGTCGGCGGTGAGCGACAAAGCTGGCGATGACACTCCTGTTGGAGTTCATAGTTATGGTATGTGCGGAGCTGCTCCCTGAGAGAGCGCCGAGCCAGCGGTCAAATTTCCAGTCGGCAGCGGGTAAGGCGGTGATGGTGACACGGGTACCATGCGGGTAGGAGTGGGTGTCAGGAGGGGGATTGGTGGTGCCCTGGCCATTAACACCTAAGGTAAGTCTGCGGTCAGCGATGAAGCTGGCGATGACA
>Ga0209164_1004298_pt1 | contig 12883 bp, 14 predicted proteins | sample MTBNYHSulfiMetaG_FD_187458 | JGI IMG/M metagenome (GOLD analysis project Ga0209164, IMG submission 187458) | Enrichment culture microbial communities from rom New York Harbor, USA that are MTBE-degrading - MTBE-NYH (New York Harbor Sulfidogenic)... | ecosystem: Environmental > Aquatic > Marine >...
GGTCGCGGATCAGCACGGCGAGGTTGTGGCTCATGTTGGAGATGTGGGGGAACGGCCGGCCGGGGTCGAAGGCGAGCGGCGTGAGGACCGGGTACACCTGCTCCTCGAAGTAGTCGCGCAGCGCCGCCCTCTGGCCCTCGTCGAGGGCGTCGTGGCCGACGATGTGGATCCCGGCCGCCTCGAGCTCGGGCAGCAGCTCGCTGAAGCACTGGCGGGCGTCCTTCATGAGCTGCCAGGCGCGCTCGCGCACGATCGGCAGCAGGCGCTGCGGGGTGTAGCCGTCGGCGGACTCCTCGGTCACGCCCGCCTCGACCTGCTGGCGCAGGCCGGCGATGCGCACCATGAAGAACTCGCCGAGGATCGAGCCGATGATGCCGACGAACTTGACGCGCTCGAGCAGCGGGTTGAGCGGGTCGCGCGCCTCGTCGAGCACGCGCTCGAAGAAGTCGAGCATGCTGAGCTCGCGGTTGGTGTAGAGCTCGGGGCGCCGCAGGTCGGCGTCGGGGTCGGCGGGCTTCTCGGCGGCGCGCGGGTCGGGCGCGGCCGCCGCCTCTGCGGCGCGCGGGTCGGACTCGGTCACCGCCTCAGCGGCGGGCGGGTCGGGCGCGGCGAGCGCGTCGCGCCCCTCGGCCGCGCTCGCAGCAGGCTTGGTCGCGGTGCTCTCGTCGGCGTGACCGCCGGTCGCCGCGGCAGCCCCCTTCGTCTTCTCCTCCACCAGTGCCTCCCCCGTCCGGCGCCCGGCGCCGGCCGGCGAACGCAGCGTCGCCGGCCGCGCGGGTCGCGCGGGTGCTCGGTCGAACCTCGCCCTTCAGAGCCCGGGCCACAGCCTCGGCGCGGGGCGAGGACGCACAAGTATATGCCCCTTGCGTGGGCAGACAACGCGAGCGGCGGGCGGCCGGGTCGTACGACCCGGCCGCCCGCCGCCTTGATTCACGCGCTCACACGGCGAAGTTCTCGACGCGCTCGACGCCGGGCACCACGTTCTTGAGGTGCCGCTCGACCCCGTTGGTCAGGGTGAGCTGCGACATCGGACAGCCGGCGCAGGCGCCCTGGAGGCGTACCTGGACGATACCGTCCACCACGTCGATCAGCTCGATGTCGCCGCCGTCGGCCTGGAGGGCCGGGCGGATGTCGGCGAGAGCCTTCTCGACCTGCTCTTTCATCTCGGTCATTGCTGGTTCACCTCCTCGTCGCGCTGCGGGCGGCTGCCGCGGAGGGCATCGCCCTGCCGTGCGGTCAAGGCCGCGAACGTCGTCTGCTCGAGCTCCCCCGTGAGGAGCGCTTCGACAGAGCTCCAGAAGTCGTGCGTGTCGCACGGGGTCTCGGCACAGGGCTCGAGGTTGGCCCGGCAGCGACACAACGTGATGGGCCCTTCGACCGCCTCGTAGACCTCGCGCACGGTGACCTCACCGGCCGGCCGCGCGAGAACAACGCCGCCGCGGTTGCCGCGCTGGGTGCGCACCACCTCGGCGCGCGCCAGCTCGCGGATCACCTTGGCCAACCCGCTGCTGGGGATGCGCTGCGCGGCGGCGATCTCGTCGGTGTGCACGACGTGACCGGGCCCGCGCTTGGCGAGCTCGAAGACGGCGCGCACCGCGTAGTCTGCCTGGGTCGAGAGCTTCACAGTCCCTTTGTATCCTAAAAGGACGGATTTGTCTACTTTGACCCTGGTCAAGGTCGCACGACGCACCGTCAGGCGGCGCGACGCCGGGCACCCTCCGCCCGCCGACGACGCGGTCACGCGCCGAGCGGCACCTCGACCGGCTCCTCGGGGGCGCGTGTCAGCGCGCGCAGCCCGTCGCGCTCGACGACGAACGTGTTCTCGACGCCGACGGCCCCCACGCCGGGCAGCACGAACTTGGGCTCGAGGGCGAACACCATGCCCTCCTCGAGCGGCGCGTCGCTGGTCGTGAGCACGGGCAGCTCGTCGAGCTCGAGCCCGACGCCGTGGCCGATGAAGCGCACCTGCTCCGGGCCGCAGCCCATGAAGTTGGCGCCGAGGCCGCGGCGCTCGGCGACCGCCACGGCGCTCTCGTACACGGTGCGACAGGTCACGCCCGGCCGCGCCGCGGCGGCCGCCGCGGCCTGCGCCTCGAGCGCCACCGCGTACGCCTCGCGGACGGCATCGGGCAGCGGGCCCAGCGAGAGCATCCGCGTGAAGTCGGCCGTGTAGCCCTCGCGGACGGCGACGAAGTCGAAGACGATCGGGTCGCCGGCCGCGATCGTCCTGAAGCTGACCCCCTGGGCGACGGCCGGGCTCAGCCCGGTACCGGCCAGCGGCGTGTCGAGGAAGCTGGGCACGGTCGCGCTCGGCCCGGTGAGCAGCTGCCCGTAGAACATCTCCTGGTTGAAGCCGCGCATGCGGATGACGCCCTGGTGGCCGAGCCGGCGGGCCTCGGCCTCGACCATACCGGCGAACTCGGCCTCGGTGAGGCCGGCGCGCAGCACGCGGGGCGCGAAGTCCCAGACCGCGTCGACGAGCGCCGCCGCGGCGGTGATGCGCTCGATCTCGTACGGCGACTTGACGGCGCGCTGGCGCACGATCGCCCGGCCGACGTCCTCGGCTTCGGCCCCGGGCAGCAGCCCGAGGAGTCGCTCGTAGGCGGCGACCGGCAGCACGTCGAGCTCGAGGCCGACGCGCCGCGGCAGGCCGCCGGCGAGAACGCGGAGCGCGCCGGTCAGCGCCCGCGGCCCGTCGAGCTCGACCACGCGCGCGAGCGGCGACTCGCGCCGCGCGCGCTCGACGCTGCGCCGGACGAAGAGTGCCGCCTCGCCTTCAGCCGGCACGTGCAGGTACGACTGCTGCACCGTGCCGCTGAAGTAGAAGAGATCGGCGTTCTGCACGATCAGCGCGGCGTCGAGCTCACGCTCGCGCAGCGTGACCTGAAGGCGCGCAAGGCGGGCCTCGACCTCGGCGGCCGGGGTCGGCATCGCAGCGGGCTCGACGAACGGCGGACCCGCCGCAGCGGGCGGTCGCGCGGCCGCGCCGCGGCTCACAGGGGCACGGTCGTGACCCGCATCACGACCAGCGCGATCAGCACCGCGGCGGTGACGGCGAAGATCCAGATCTCGCGCGAGCCGAGCGACCCGCGCAGACCGCGCTCGCCGAAGTGCATGAGCGCGGCGATCAGCGCCGCCCCGCCGACCAGACCGCCGACGTGCCCCTGCCAGGAGATGTTCGGGATCGTGAACGTGATCACGAGGTTGAGGACGATGATGAACCCGAGGCTGCGCACGAGCTGCTGTGCCATCAGGTCGCGCCCGCGGTTCATGTACGCGTAGGCGAAGAGCGCCCCGAAGAGGCCGAAGATGGCGCCCGACGCGCCCACCGTCGCCGTGCCCGGCGGCGAGGCGGCGAGCACCAGCGCCGACCCGGCGAAGCCGGAGAGGAAGTAGAGCAGCGTGAAGCGCACCGAGCCGACGACGCGCTCGAGGTACCCCCCGGCGATGTAGAGGGCCCACATGTTGAACAGGAGGTGGAAGACGCCGGCGTGGAGGAACATCGCCGCGAACAGGCGCCAGTACTCGTCGTTGAGCACGACCAGCGCGGGCACGAGGGCGCCGAACCCGCTCAGGGTGCCGTAGCGCGGCAGGGGCGACCCCAGCGCCTCGAGCAGGAAGTCGAGCGCGAAGACGACGACGTTGGCGGCCAGCAGGGCGCGCGTGACCGGGGCGCCGACGACCGCGCGCCCGCCCGTGGCCCAGCGGGAGCGCATCTGGTCGCGCGTGATGACGCGCGGCCGCGTCGACCCGGCCGACCCGGCCGACCCCGCCTGCTGCTCCTTCATGCACTCGGGGCAGCGGAACCCGACCGCGGCCGGGATCATGCACTCGTAGCAGATCGGCCGCCCGCAGTTGGCACACGACACGCCGGTCTCGCGGTCGTGGTGCCGGTAGCAGTACCGGACCTCGAAGTCGTCGGGCATGGCGAGCTCGAGGTCGGGCGGCAACTCGGACGACGGCCCGGACGGCGGCTGCGCGGGCGGCCCGGAGGACGACCCGGAGGGCGGCTCAGCCGGCGGCCCGGGGGACGCCGGCGGCGTCGGGTGCTCGAAGCCCGTCATCGGCTCGCCCCGGCGGCGGCGGGGATGCGCTCGAAGAGCTCGAGCAGCCAGTCGGGGAGCGCGACGGCGCGCCCGCTGCCGGCGTCGACGCAGGCCAGCCGCGTCCAGCCGGTCGTGACCAGCTCGCCGTCGCGCGTCACCTCGTAGTCGAAGTCGAACGACGCCGGCCCGAGGCGGCCCTTGACGAGCGTGACGTCGAGGAGGTCGTCGAGGCGCGCCGGTCGCCGGTAGCGCACGTGCGCCTCGATCACCGGCAGGTGGAAGCCGCGCGCCTCGACCTCGCCGATCGGGCAGCCGAGCGCGCGCAGCAGCTCGACGCGCGCGACCTCGAAGAAGACGAGGTAGTTGGCGTAGTAGGCGACGCCAGCGGCGTCGGTGTCGGCATAGCGCACGCGCACCTGGGTCGTGAAGCGCGGCGCCTCGGGGGCATCCATGGATTCGAGTGTAGCACAGGGCCTTCGGGCGGCCCGCCCGGCCCCGGGACGGGCCGTGCCGCCGGAAGCGGGACGGGCGCGGCGCCGTGCCGGCGCCAGACGCGGGACGGGCGCGGCGCCTGCCGGCGCCGCGCCCGTCCGCGGTCCTCCGCCGGCGCGCGAGCGCCGGCTGCGGTCTGGCTCAGGCGAAGGCGACCTCGGCGGCGTCGGTGAAGATGCCGAAGGCGATGTCGAGGTCCTCGTCGCTGAGGTTGAGCGGCGGGAGGAAGCGGACGCAGTTGCCGAAGGAGCCGGCGCCCATGAGGATCAGCTTCTGCTTGCTGCACTCGGCGATGAACGCCTTGGCAGCCGCGGCGTTGGGCTCCTTGGTGCCGGGCACGACGCACTCGATGGCGTCCATGAGACCCTTGCCGCGCACCTCGCCGATGCAGGGGTACTGCTTCTGCAGGTCGGTGAAGAAGCCGCGCAGCTTCTCGCCCTGGCGGGCCGCGTTCTCGAGCATCCCGTCTTCCTTCATCGCCGCGATGGTGGCGACGCCGGCGGCGCAGGCCACGGCGTTGCCGCCGTAGGTGCCGCCCATCGAGCCGGGCAGGCACTTGTCCCAGAGCTCGTGGCTCGCGGCGATGGCGCCGAGCGGGTACCCGCTGGCGATGCCCTTGGCGACGGTGACGATGTCGGCCTTGACGCCGTAGTGCTCCTGGCAGAACCAGGCGCCGGTGCGGCCGAAGCCGGCCTGGATCTCGTCGATGATGAGGCAGGCGCCGATCTCGTCGGCGATCTTGCGCAGCTCCTGCATGAACTCGGGCGTCGGCACGATGAAGCCGCCCTCGCCCTGGATCGGCTCGACGATGATGGCGGCGACGTCGTCGCCGTAGATCTCGGCCCGCAGCACGCGACGCACGTCGTCGAGGGCGTAGCAGGTCGGGTCTTCGCTGGCCGGCGTGCGGAACGGGTAGCAGTAGCGCGCGTGGTAGACGCTCGGCACGAGCGGCTCGTGGTGGCCGCGGTAGTGCACGGCCGAGTCGGTGAGCGCCATGGTGAGGTGCGTGCGACCGTGGAAGGCGCCCTGGAAGGCGATGATGCCGGGGCGCCGCGTGGCCTGCTTGGCGAGCTTGATCGCGTTCTCGACCGCCTCGGCGCCCGAGTTCGCGAACATGACCTCGTCCAGGCCCTCGGGCAGGATCTCGACGAGGTTCTTCGCCAGCTCCAGCATGGGGCCGTGGCGGTAGATGTTCATCTGCGCGTGCGGCACCTTGGCGGCCTGCTCCTGCACGGCCTTGACGACCTTGGGGTGGCAGTGGCCGGTGTTGACCACGGCGATGCCCATCACGAAGTCGAGCCACTTGCTGCCGTCGGTGGCGTAGACCCAGCTGCCCTCGGCGTGGTCGATGGTGATCGGAGCCACCGGCCCGAGGAAGTGGGGCATGTGCTGCATGTGGGCGGGCTTGTCTGCCATGGACGAAACCTCCGTAGAGAGCCTTCTGCCGGGACGACGCACATGATCGACCTCGGGGCCGCGACCGCGAGCGGGCGGCTGCGCCGTGGACCCTGCGCGCACGCGACGGGCAGGGAACGAGCGGTACTCTACCAGACCCTCTTCGCCGCCTCAGGACAAGGTCACGTGCGCGAGCCACTATTCGTCGCGCCCATTTGGACATTCCGTACAGTGCGCGACATTGACAGGGAGTCCCTCGTGCAGTAGATTGTGAATCACTTCACAGCGTTCGCTTTGTCACGAATCCAGAGCGGCCCACGGACGGAGGAGCCGGTGGTCTCACGCAAGACGGTGGCGCGCCTGAGCAGGTATCGCCGTCTGCTCGTCGCCCTTCACGCCGCCGGCACCGAGAGCATCTACTCACACCAGCTGGCGCGCCACGCCGTCGTGAGCGCCCCGCAGGTGCGCCGCGACCTCATGGCGATCGGCTACTCGGGCAGCCCCAACAAGGGCTACGACGTCGCCGCCTGCATCGAGAGCATCTCGGCGTTTCTCGACGGCGCCACCCGGCAGGACGTGTGCCTGGTCGGGGTCGGCAACCTCGGCCGCGCCGTCATCTCCCACTTTGCCGAGGCCAGCCCGTCGGTGGCGATCGTCACCGCCTTCGACAGCGACCCGGCCCTGCACGACACCGTCGTTCACGGCTGCCGCTGCTTCGGCGCCGAGCGCATGGAGCAGCTGGTGCGCGACCTCGGCATCGAGATCGCCGTGCTCACGGTCCCCGGGGAGGCCGCCCAGGAGGTCGCCGACACCCTCGTGCGCGCCGGCGTGAAGAGCCTGATCTCCTTCGCCCCCACGCCCCTGCGGCTCCCGCGCGAGATCTTCGTCGAGTACATGGACATCACCGCGGCGCTCGAGTCGGCGGCTTACTTCGCCCGGCTCGGCGCCCAGACGAACGGCAACGGCGAAGCCGGCGACGCCGAGCTCGCACCGATGGTGCGGCAGCTCGGCTCGCTGCTGGCGAGGAAGAGGATGAGACTCGAAGAGCTCGCAGAAGACATCGAGGCCCGCGTCGTCACGCCGGGCCGCACGGGTGGCACCGAGGTCACCCGCATCTACGCCGGCGACCGCGTCAGCGACCTCCTCAACGAGGCCTCCGACACGACCCTGCTGGTGAGCAACCTGGCCAGCGTCCAGATGCTTCGCGTCGCGGAGCTGATGGACGTGCCCGGCATCTGCTTCGTCGGCGGTATCGAGCCCGGGGACGACGTGATCGAGCTGGCGCGTGCCAACGGCACTCTGCTCATGGTCTCCCCTGTCGGGGTCTTCGAGACCTGCGGCCTGATCTACCGCTACCTCGGCGGCGAGACCGAGCGGGGCGCGCCCGCCGCCGCCGACGGCGGCGCCGGCGGGCGCGGCGCCCGGCGCGGGGGCTGAGGCCAGGCGTGCAGTACCTGACCTACACGATCCGCGGCAGCGACTTCAACGAGGCGGGCGCCGCCTCACGCCTGGTCAAAGACCACCTGAAGCGCGTCGGCGCCGACCCCGAGGCGATCCGGCGCACGATGATCGCCGCCTACGAGGCCGAGATGAACGTCGTGATCCACGCCCGCCGTGGGGTGCTCGAGGCGCGGCTCGGCGATTGCCGGGTCGACGTCGACGTCGTCGACGAGGGCCCCGGCATCCCCGACGTCGACGAGGCCCTACGCGAAGGCTTCTCCACGGCCTCGTCCGAGGCCCGCGCCCTGGGCTTCGGCGCCGGCATGGGGCTGCCCAACATCCGCCGCAACAGCGACGCCCTCGAGATCGACACGACCCCGGGCAAGGGCACGCGGGTGAGCTTCAGTGTCAGCCTGAGGCCGGCCAGCCCCGCCGACGTCGAGCGCCCGCGCTCGGTGGCCGTCGTGCCCGGGCGCTGCCGCCAATGCCTGCGCTGCCTGGCCGCCTGCCCGACGGCCGCCCTTCGCGTGCGCGACGGCGAGCCCCGTCTGCTCGAGCACCTCTGCATCGACTGCACCGCCTGCGTCGCCGTCTGCGAACCGGCCGCTCTGACGATCGACGAGACCGGCGGCGAGCCCGAGCGCGCGACCGAGGTCGTGGCCCTGCCGCCGGCCTTCCTCGCCGGCTTCGGCGGCGAAGCGCCGCCGGCCGTCGTGACCCGCGCCGTCGAGGCCTGCGGCTTCACCCGCGTGGTCACCGCCGACGGCTACGAGCGCGCCCTGCGTGATGCCGTGCTCGAGACGGCGCGCTCGACCGCGCGGGACGGGGCGCACGCCGGCGAGCGGCCGCTGCCGCTGATCTCGCCGGTCTGCCCCGCGGTCGTCAATCTCGTCGAGCTGCGCTTCCCCTCCCTGCTGCCCCACCTGGCGCCGTTCGCCTCTCCCTGGGAGGCTCTGCAGGATGGTACCGACGGTGCGTCGGCGACCTTCGTCGTCTCTTGCCCGAGCCAGCGCACCGCCCTGCTCGAGCGACGCGCCAGCGGCCTGCGCGGCGTCATGACGCCGGACCGCCTGAGGGAGCGCGTCGCGCCCCTGCTCGCCGGGCACGAGGCCGTCGCCGAGCCGTCCGGCCCGGCGCCCGCACCCGGCGGACCGGGGGCGACCACCCCGGCGACCGGCGGCCCGGCCGCTGCGATGCCGGCGGCCGGCGACTCGGCTCCGCCGGCCGACGCCGAAGCCGAGACGCTGGTCGTGACCGGCCTGCGGCACGTGCTGCGCGTGCTCGAGGAGATCGAGGACGGACTCCTCGGCGACGTGCTCGCCGTGGAGCCCTACGTCTGCGACGGCGGCTGCTTCGGCTCGCCGCTGCTCGCCGAGGACGCCGCCGTCGCCACGCACCGCTGGCGGGCGGCGCCGATCCACGGCGAGGCCGGCGCCGCGCGCCCGCCGCGCCGTACGCCGGCGCCGCGCCCCGGCATCCGCCTCGACCCCGACATGTCGCGCGCCATCGCCAAGCTCGCCCGCCTGGACGAGCTGACCCGCTCGCTGCCCGGGCGCGACTGCGGCGCCTGCGGCGCCCCGACCTGCGCGGCGCTCGCCGAGGACATCGTCCTCGAGCGCGCCACCCGCGCGTCCTGCCCGTACGTCACCGATGAGGAGGCACCGTCATGACGCTCGACGACATCGCCCGCGAGCTCGAGCTGGTCGAGCTCGTCCCTCCGAACGAGGTGGAGCGCGCCGCCGAGGTGACGCGCGGCTACGCCTCCGACCTGCTCAGCGACGTGCTCGCCCACGCCCCAGCCGACGGCGTGCTGGTCACGCTCCAGGTCCACCTCAACGTGATCGCCGTGGCCGGCCACGCCGATCTCGCCGCGGTGATCTTCGCCGGCGGCCGGCGGCCCGACGACGACGTGGTCGCCAAGGCCGTCGAGGAGGGCCTCGCCCTCTACGGCTGCGAGGCCGACACGTTCGAGATCGCCGGCCGCCTGTACGCCCTCGGGGTCAAAGGAAGCCGTGCGTGAAGCTCTGCTTCGCAGACCTGCACGTGCATACCGCCCTCTCGCCCTGCGCGGACGACGAGATGACGCCGCCGCGCATCGTCGAGCGCGCCCTGGCGGAGGGCCTCGCGATGATCGCCGTGTGTGACCACAACACGACCGGCAACACGGCGGCCGTCCAGGCGGCCGCCGAGCGCGCGACCGTCACGACTGCCGCCCGGGCAGGTGACGTCGCGGCGGCCGCCGAGCGGGCGAACGCCCCGGAGGCCGTCGAACGGACGGCCGCCAGCGGCACGCCGGCCGGCGACGGGCTCGCCGTGATCGCCGGCATGGAGGTGACGAGTCTGGAGGAGTGCCACGTCGTCGGCCTCTTCCCCGACGCCGCCTGCGCCGCCGCGGCCGGCGCCGAGGTCACCGGGCTGCTGCCCGCGGCCGGCGAGGGCTACACCGAGTTCTTCGGCGAGCAGCACCTGCTCGCCGTCGACGGCACGCGGCGCGGCGCCGAGCCGGCCGCGCTGGCCACGGCGACGCCGCTCGACGTCGGCGCCGTCGTCGCCCTCGTCCACCGTCACGGCGGCCTCGCCGTCGCCGCCCACGTCGACCGGCGCTCGTTCGGCGTCGTCGGGCAGCTCGGCGTCTTCCCCGCCGAGGCCGGCTTCGACGCGGTCGAGGTCTCGCGCCATGTGAGCGCCGACTCGCCCACGCTCGCCGAGTACGCGGCCTTCGGGCTGCCGCTGCTGCGCTCCTCCGACAGCCACACGCTCGACACCCTGGGGTCGGCGCGCACCGCGCTGCGCGTCGCCGCGCCGACCTTCGCCGAGCTCGCGCTCGCCCTGTGCGGCGCCGAGGGCAGGAGCGTGGCGCTTGCATGACCTGTCCCTGTACCTGCTCGAACTCCTCGAGAACTCCGTGCGCGCCGGCGCCACGGTCGTCGCGACGCGCGTCGTCGCCGACCGCGACGCCGACGCCCTCACGATCGCCGTCGAGGACGACGGCCGCGGCCTGGCGGTCGCGCCCGAGCAGGCCCTGGACCCGTTCTTCACGACCAAGCAGGGCAAGCGGACGGGCCTCGGCCTCAGCCTCTTCCGCCAGGAGGCCGAGGCCGCCGGCGGCCGGCTCGAGGTCGGCCCGTCCACGCTCGGGGGCACGGCCGTGACCGCCATCATGGGCCTGACCAACGTCGACCGGCCGCCCCTCGGCGACCTGGCGACGACCCTGGTGACGATGGCGGCCACCAACCCCGACATCGAGTTCCGCCTCGACCTCGTCGACGGCGGGCGCCGGGTCACCCTCCGCGGAGCGGAGCTCCGGCGGCGCGACCCGGCGCTGCTCGACTACCAGAGCGCGCTGTCATGAGCGCCTCACCCGACGAACGACAGCCCGACGAACGACACCACCCCGCGGATGCGGATCAGCGAACGAGCGACAAGAAGGAGAGCGACATGGGTGAAGAAGTGAGGCAGTGCGCCTGCTGCTGCGAGGAGGCGAGCGAGGAGGAACTGCTCGAGCGCCTCGACGCGGTCATCGACGAGTACGAAGGCAAGCCCGGCGCCCTCATCCCCGTGTTGCAGATGGCCCAGGGCATCTACGGCTACCTGCCGGAGGCGCCCCTCAAGCACATCGCCACGCGCCTGCGCAAGCCCTACAGCGAGGTCGCCGGCGTCGTCGGCTTCTACTCGTTCTTCTCGACCGTGCCGCGCGGCGACAACGTGATCCGCGTCTGCCTGGGCACGGCCTGCTACGTGCGCGGCGGCAAGGCGGTCCTCGACGCCATCAAGGGTCGCCTCGGCATCGACGTCGGCGAGACGACCGAGGACCGCGTGTTCTCGCTCGAGGTCGCGCGCTGCTTCGGCGCCTGCGGCCTCGCCCCGGCGATGTCGATCGGCGACGAGGTCTACAAGCGCGTCCGCCCGTCGCGCATCCCCGAGATCCTCGCGAAGTACCGCGAGACGGCCCCCGTCGAGGAAGGAGCGGTCAATGTCGCCGGCTGACGGACCCCGGAAGATCAAGAGTCTCGCCGACCTGCAGGCGATCAAGACCCGCACCCGGGCCGAGACCGCCCTGCGTGAGGACGGCTACCACGTGCGCCTCACCGTGCACATGGGCACCTGCGGCATCGCCAGCGGCTCGCGCGCGGTGCTGGCGGCGGCCGTCGAGGAGCTCAGCGAGAGCGGCCGCACCGACGTGCGCGTGACGACCTCGGGCTGCATCGGCGCCTGCGAGCACGAGCCCGAGATGACCGTCGAGGTGCTGGACGAGGAGCCTGTGCTCTACGGCGACCTCGACGCCGAGAAGACCCGCCAGATCTTTCAGGAGCACGTGCTCGGCGGCAAGCTCGTGCCCAAGCTCGTCGTCAGCCTCGGCGAGGGGGTGCGACCGTGAGCCCCGCGACCACCGCCGGCGAGCGCCGGAGCACTGAAGGGACACCCACGATGACCACCCCCCGCATCCACCTGATGATGTGCTTCGGCACCGGCTGCCTGTCGTCCGGGGCCGAGCGCGTGCGCGACGCCGTGCTCGACGAGCTCGCCGCCCACGGCATGGCCGACGAGGTCAGCATCATCGAGACCGGCTGCAACGGCTTCTGCGCCGGCGGCCCGATCGTCGTCGTCTACCCGGGCGGCGTCTTCTACAACAAGGTCAAGCCCGAGGACGCGGCCGAGATCGTCGCCGAGCACATCGTCAAGGGCCGCCCCGTCGAACGCCTCATGTACCGGCACCCGACGAGCAAGGCGATCATCCCGCTCTACCAGGACATCCCGTTCTTCGCCCGGCAGGACCTGCGCGTGCTGCGCAACAAGGGCCGCATCGCGGCGGAGAGCATCGAGGAGTACATCGCCCGCGACGGCTACCAGGCCTTCGCCAAGGCGCTCACCGAGATGACGCCGCAGGGCATCATCGACGAGATCAAGACCGCCGGCCTGCGCGGCCGCGGCGGGGCCGGCTTCCCCACCGGCCTCAAGTGGGAGTTCTGCCACAACGCCGAGGGCGACAAGAAGTACATCCTCTGCAACGCCGACGAGGGCGACCCCGGGGCGTTCATGGACCGCTCGGTGCTCGAGGCCGACCCGCACGCCGTGATCGAGGGCATGCTGATCGGGGCCAGGGCCATCGGCGCCGACGAGGGCTACGTCTACTGCCGCGCCGAGTACCCCCTGGCCCTCGAGCGCCTCGAGTCGGCGATGGCCGACTGCCGCGCCTACGGCCTGCTCGGCGAGGGCATCTTCGACACCGACTTCAGCTTCGACCTGCACATCGCCAAGGGTTCCGGCGCCTTCGTCTGCGGCGAGGAGACGGCGCTCATGACCTCGATCGAGGGCCACCGCGGCGAGCCGCGGCCGCGGCCCCCCTTCCCCGCCCACAAGGGCCTCTGGGGCAGGCCCTCGGTCCTCAACAACGTCGAGACCCTGGCCACGGTCGCCCAGATCATCCGCAACGGCTCCGAGTGGTTCCGCTCGGTCGGCACCGAGCGCAGCCCGGGGACGAAGATCTTCGCCCTCTCCGGCGCCGTCAA
>Ga0209164_1004299_pt1 | contig 12877 bp, 10 predicted proteins | sample MTBNYHSulfiMetaG_FD_187458 | JGI IMG/M metagenome (GOLD analysis project Ga0209164, IMG submission 187458) | Enrichment culture microbial communities from rom New York Harbor, USA that are MTBE-degrading - MTBE-NYH (New York Harbor Sulfidogenic)... | ecosystem: Environmental > Aquatic > Marine >...
AGCGACGGGCATCAAGGCCTCCAACAGCTCCGGCCGAAACCGAAAGCACCGGCGTCATATGGGTGATCGAAGGACAACAGGCGCGGCCTCTGCGTGTGCGTACGGGCTTGACGGACGGTTCCGTGACGGAGGTTGAAGGCGAGGATCTGAAGGACGGGATGCAGGTCGTCGTCGGTCGGCAGTCCCAGGCCACCGGGCAGAGCGACACGGGCAGCCCTTTCACGCCCAAATTTCGTAGATCGAAAGGCAGCAGTTCCAAGTAGGTGTGTAACCTGTGCTTGGGAGCAAGAAGACCCATGGAACTCATTGAACTGCGCGATATTTATAAAACATACCACATGGGTGACATCGCCGTCCCGGTGCTTAAGGGCGTTTCTCTGACCGTCGCCCGGAACGAGCTTGTCGCACTGATGGGTACTTCAGGTTCGGGCAAGAGCACCTTGATGAACCTCCTGGGGTGTCTGGATCGACCGACTTCGGGGGAATACCGGCTCGAAGGCCTGGAAGTTGCGAGACTTTCCGCAGATGAACGCGCCTTGTTGCGGAACAGCAAAATCGGTTTTGTCTTCCAGAGCTTCAACCTGCTGCCTCGCACCAGCGCCCTCGAAAACGTGGCGATGCCGCTTTCATACGCCTCCGATCACCTTTCGGATCGGGAGGCCAGGCATCGAGCCGAGAAGATGCTCTATCGGGTCGGTTTAAAGGATCGGATGGATCACGAGCCTTCCCGACTTTCGGGAGGAGAGCAACAGCGGGTGGCGATCGCCCGGGCCTTGATCAACCGTCCCCCGCTGCTCTTTGCTGACGAACCCACGGGGAATCTCGACTCCCGCACGAGCGCGGAAATCCTTCAGATGTTCCATCAGCTGAACGAAGAGGACGGTATCACTATCTTCCTGGTCACCCATGACCCGGAAGTAGCTCAACACGCCGGACGAGTGATCCACATCCGCGACGGCGTCATTGTCGATGCCGCTCTCGCGCGGCTCAAAGGGCAAACCGAAACGCAGGCGGGCTCTGCTGCCGGCTCGGCGCAAGGAGGAGACGCGAGATGAACGGCGCCCATACCATTCGGACTGCACTAAAGGCGTTGAGGCGCAACCCGATGCGCGCCATGCTGACCACACTCGGCATTGTCATCGGTGTGGCGGCGGTCATCGCCATGATGGAGATCGGCTCCGGTTCCTCGGCGGCTATTCAGTCGGCAATCTCGAGCATGGGAGCCAACGTCTTGATGGTCATGCCCGGTACCGCAGCCAGCGGAGGAGTAACCTTCGGCATGGGCAGCGTTACTACCCTGACGCCTGAAGACTGTGAGGCGATTCTAAGGGAATGTCCGGCCGTCCGCAGCGCCGCTCCCGTTGTTGGCGCCCGTACGCAGGTCGTATACGGGAATCGCAACTGGGTCCCGTCGAGGATGGAGGGCGCCACGGCGGCATACCTGGAAGTGAGGGAGTGGCCGATCGCCGAAGGCGAGCTTTTCACGGATCGTGATGTCCTCAACGCCAACAGGGTATGCCTGGTGGGGCAGACTCTGGTTCGCGAACTGTTTCAGGGAGAGTCACCCATTGGTAAGGAGATGCGTGTAAAGAACGTAACGTTCCGTGTCGTGGGTGTGTTGGGGGTAAAGGGAGCCAATATGATGGGCATGGATCAGGACGACATTCTGCTGGCGCCCTGGACCACCATAAAGTACCGGGTGACGGGCTCCACCCTGGAAACGGTAAACCAGAGCGTCGGTACCGGCTCCGGCAGTTCGGTAAACACGCTGAGCAACCTCTACCCCGGAAGCTCCAACCTCTACCCCGAGCGGTCGGAAATCCAAGCGGCCAATAATCCTATGCCGGTCCGCTTCGCCAGCATCGACCGTATCATGGCGGCCGCCACCAACTCGGATGAGATTCCTACCGCCATCGAGGAGATCACGGAAGTCCTCCGCGAACGTCATCGAATCCGCCCCGGCGAGCCGGACGATTTCACCATCCGCGACATGGCCGAGATGACCAAGACCCTCTCCTCCACCACCACACTGATGACCAATCTGCTGCTGTGCGTGGCCATGATTTCGCTGGTGGTCGGAGGCGTGGGGATCATGAATATCATGCTGGTGTCCGTCAGCGAGCGAACACGGGAGATCGGGCTTCGTATGGCCGTCGGCGCGCGCTCTCGAGATATTCTCCGTCAGTTCCTCGTGGAAGCCGTGGTGCTGTGCCTGGTAGGCGCCGCAACAGGCATCCTGCTGGGTCATGGAGGCTCCCATTTGGTACGGCTGCTGCTGCACTGGCCTGTGGCGACTTCTCCTGGAGCCATTGCCGCAGCGGTGCTCGCGGCATCCACTGTGGGTATCCTTTTCGGGTTCTATCCGGCGTGGAAGGCTTCGCGCCTGGACCCCATTGAGGCTTTGCGCTATGAATAACGATGATCGGGCCGGCGAGCGGCCACAGAGGAGTCTTTTATGCTCCGAGGTGACTATGGAGACTCACAAAGCAGCATGAGGGCATCCAACCTGGCCCTGTTGGTCGGTTTCTGGCTGGTCCTGTCGGTCACCGGGTGCACGGTCGGTCCGAACTTCAGGTCGCCGGTATCCCAGGTTCCCGCCGGTTGGGCGGGACTTCCCACCGCCGTTGAACCGCTGACTTCCGCAGAGACGGATCTGGCTCGATGGTGGAGCGTTTTCGAAGATCCGATACTGACCTCTCTGGTGGAACGGGCCGTGGACTCCAACCTTGACCTGAAACAAGCCGAAGCCGGTATCCGCCAGGCGCGAGCGGCCCGGGGCATCGCCGCCTCGGGACTGGGACCGAGTATCGATGCCGCTGGTACTTTCCAGCGAAGCCGCTCCCCCGGATTTGCCCGCAGAGAAGGGATCATCCATGGAGAGGCGTCCACCTCGAGTCTGTATCAGACCGGCTTTGATTCCGGCTGGGAGCTGGATATCTTCGGTGGCATACGCCGAAGTGTGGAGGCCGCTGACGCCGACCTCCTGGCCGCTGTAGAAACCCGCCGCGATGTCCTTGTGACCCTGACGGCCGAGGTAGCCCGCAACTACATCGAGCTGAGAGCATTTCAGCAGCGAATAGACATCGGCCAAAGGAACCTCAAAGCCCAACAGGACAGCGCCAGGCTGACTCGATTGAGGTTCGAAGCCGGATTCGTCAGCGGCCTGGATGTCGCCAATGCCGACGCCCAGGTGGCAACCACCGCGTCGCAGATTCCTCTACTGGAAGCCTCGGCTCAGCAGTCCATCTACCTACTCGGCGTCCTGCTGGGACATGAACCCGCTGCGTTGTTGCAGGAGCTGTCACCGGCGGCGGAGATTCCCGCCGCTCCGCCCTTGGCACCCGTAGGGATTCCCTCGGATCTTCTTCGACGTCGCCCGGACATCCGCAGAGCCGAAGCGGAGATTCATAGCGCTACCGCAAGGATCGGCGTAGCCACGGCGGATCTTTTCCCCAAATTCAGCCTGAGCGGCTCCGTGGGTTTCCAATCCTCGACCTCGAGCTCGTTATTCGATTGGATCAGTCGTTTCTGGTCGTTCGGTCCCTCCGCAACTTGGCGCATTTTCGACACCGGAGGAACCCTTTCCAACATCGAACTGCGGAAAGCCTTCGAAGAGCAATCGCTTATCGTTTACCGGAAGACCGTGCTGACAGCTCTGCAGGAGGTCGAGAACGCCCTGGTGGTTTCAACAAAAGAGCAGGAACATCGCCAAGCGCTCGAGGACTCCGTTGTCGCCAACCGCAAGGCGGTGGAACTGGCCAAGCAGCTTTACGTAGAGGGTCAAACCGATTTCCTGAGCGTACTGGAGGCTCAGAGATCACTGTATGCCACGGAGGATGCCCTGACCCAGAGCAACGGCGCGCTGGCCACCAACCTCATCGCGCTTTACAAGGCCCTCGGCGGCGGATGGCGTTCGGCTGCCGATGCGGATGGGTAAAGAGGAAATAAAGAGGATCTGTTATCTTTCTAGTGAAGACCGACGGCATCCAGCCTGCCGATAAGAATACCCCTCGTGACCCCCCTCTGTTTCCTTCGCCTCTTAACCCTTGAGCTCCGAAGTGCAAAAAGCGCACCGCGTCGCGTTGATGGGGATGGAAGAAAGGCAGTGCGGGCACTCCTTGGTCGTGGGCTCGGCAGCCAACGCCTCCTCTTTTCGTTTGAGCCTGTTGATGCCTCGGATCAGCAGGAACACGGAGAAAGAGACGATCAGAAAACTGATGATCTTGGTAATGAACAGGCCGTAATTGATGGTGACGGCGCCCGCCTGTTGGGCATCAGCCAGCGTGGTGTACGGCTCTGGGACGGCGCCCTCCTTGAGGATAAGGAAGAGGTCGGTAAAATCCATGTTGCCAAGCAGCAAACCGATGGGCGGCATGATCATGTCCGCCACCAAAGACTGAACAATGGTCCCGAAAGCAGCCCCTATGATGATGCCCACGGCCATGTCAACCACGTTTCCTCTCATGGCGAACTCTTTAAATTCCTTCCACATGCCCGCACCTCCTTTTTGAATTGGACGGTACTTCGGACCCCTACCCTTTGAAAAGTATTTTCTTCTTTTAAAATACAATATCCTGCATTCCGCTGCACGATAAAAAATTTTGGGCCGGTTCGCTGTAACGAGGCAGAAGTCTGAGATGAAGATTCGATCCTCACCGGACGCTGAGTCCATAACACGGAGGTTCACGAGATCCCATTTAAGTTTTCTCGGGATGGCTTGGATCGCCGCAATGATCCGCTCGAAAGTTTATTGGTTCCAATTGGTTTCGTACTTATGTCTGGATTCTCCTTCACTTACCAAAGAGAGAGCACACGGTTCAATCAGGTCAACAAGGCGCCGCAGAGATGGAGAAATATGGTCCGGTGTAGCAATCGGTAACGCCGAAGAGTCGGACGGGCGCAACGAGGATTTTCCTTGACGCGTCCTTCCTGTGGGGTATGATAACGCCTATTGCAGTAAGCGAAGGGTAATGAAAAGTCGCGAAGGTAAGCGCCATATGGTTTGATGGTCATTATTTTGCTTTAAACATCCAGATGGAGGAGGATTCACATGGCTGGTGATTCAAAGGCACGAGGAATCTCTCGTCGCGAATTTCTGAGAACGACCGTGTTGAGCGGCGCCGCCATCGGTGCTTCGTTGACCTTGGCTCCGGGCTTCGATCTCGCTCAGGCGGCCAAAAAGGAAAAGTGGACCATGAAGTACGATTGCTATATCGGCCCAACGGCTGAGACGGCGCAACTGGATTCCTGGTTCCTCGATGAAATCGAAAAACGCTCGGACGGCCGGATTGAAATCAAGAAATTCTGGTCCGGATCCCTGCACAAAGTGGGTCAGCATTTGCCGGCCATTCGTGACGGTCTTTCCGAAATCTCTCTGATCAGCTACGGATACTACCCATCGGACGTGCCGTTGAGCCGGGGGCTCGAGTGGTACTACAGGGGATGCGACCATGCGGACTCGCTTTTGTACGTGTGCCGCGACATGTACAATGAGATACCGGAACTGCGAAAGGAATGGGAAGAGAGAAACAATGCCCAGGTGCTCTATTTTACTAACTGGAGTTATTGTCCATTCATGATGAAAAAACCCATGGAAAGCCTAGCCGGAATACAAGGCAAAAAGGTCCGTGGATACGGCATAGGGGCGGACACAATCAATCGCCTGGGCGGACGAGGAATGCCCATTGTGGCGGGCGAAGTCTACACTTCGCTGGAACGGGGTATTCTGGACGGTGCTTTCGCCTTTGCGTTTATCACCGCGGAGAAAATGAAGCTTCACGAGCAGGCTCCTTATATTGTGGAAGGCGGTGCAGGAGCCCACGCACCCACTACGGTAGTGATGACCCGCAGTCTGTACCTTTCTCTGCCGGACGATATCAAGGAAATCATCGACAACACGGCCAAAGAGCTCTACGAATCCAAGTATCTGTCCCTCTATACAGACCTGACCGAAGAAAGTGTCGACAAGATGGTGAAGGCAGGCGCCAAGTTCTCGAAATGGCCCGATTCCGAAATCAAGAAAGCCACTGATATGGTGCAGCCCGCTCAAATCAACGAGTGGATTGAAAAGATCGCCAAACCTATGAATTTCGACGGGCAGGCGTTCCAGGACAAAGTATCCGCCCTGATCAAGAAATACGAACCGGGCAAATTGAAAAATCCGTGGCAGGTGTACGAAGCCAAATACGGGACGAAATCCTAGTTTCGCACCCCACGAGGGTGAGTCGCCCCAAGCCGCTCACCCTCGCTTTTTCGCGGCACCCACTTTCTATCCGCAATGAACGAAAAATAGGATGTAACTGATGGCTACGCCTTCTACTCCCACGCTTCTGGTTAACACGATTTCTGAAGCTTATCGCGGGTTCTGCGTTGTGATGGCGTTTATCTCCGGACTCACCATCGCGGTGATGATGCTGAGCACAACGCTAGACGCCTCGGCGCGGTATTTTTTCAACTCGCCCATTTCAGGTATTTTCGAACTGAATGAAGTGATCCTCGTGATTTGTGTTTATATGGGATTGGCCTGGACGCAAATCGAGCGCGGACACATCCGGGTAACAGCCCTAGTGCAACGGATACCTGAACGCGCTCACTGCTATCTGAACCTTGTGGCCTGGATAATCAGTTTTCTGTTCGTGTTTCTACTGGGCTACCAGACCTGCCTGGGCGCCATCGACTCCATCCGAATATGGGAATTCCGCTGGGGAAGCGTACAAATGCCCATCTGGTGGGCCAAATCCCTCGTACCGATCGGCTGCTGGATGTTGAACATCCAGCTGATCATTGATATATGGAAGGAAATCGAACGGTTAAAGGGACGTATGCCCATGGAAGGAAGTATACTCACGGAAGCGGGCGCTTAAACCGCCTGAACGCCACATGATACTCTGCAAACAACTTTGAAAGTGAAACATCATGCTCGATCCTGCAACGGCTGTTTTTTTGAGTGTGCCTGTAGTGGTGATTCTGCTCGCCATCGGAATCCCTGTTTACGTTTCCTTAGGCGTGACCGGTTTTTTAGGGTGTGCGGCGATTGCGAGTTGGGATATGGCTCTTACCCAACTGAAGGTTTTCCCGTACCTCCAGACAGCCAGCTATTTAATGGTGGTGGTGCCTCTGTTCGTCATCATGGGCGCCTTCGCGTTCAAAGCGGGCCTGGGAGCGGATATTTTTACTCTAGGCCGAAAATGGTTCTCCCGCTTTCCCGCAGGGCTGGGTGTGGCCGCAATCATCGGCAGCGCCGGCTTTGCGGCCTGCTCAGGGTCCAGCGTAGCCACCGCGGCCACTATGGGCGCCGTGGCCGTGCCGGAAATGCGCAAGCAGGGATACGATCCCAAGCTGGCCTGCGGCATCGTGGCCGCCGGCGGAGTGCTCGGCATCATGATTCCACCCAGCGTGATTCTGGTCTTCTACGGAGTAGTGACCGACACATCGGTGGGTTCCATGTTGCTGGCCGGAGTCATTCCGGGCATCCTCTCCGTGATCATTTATGTGCTGGGGCTTACCTTGTTGAGCCGGATCGAACCCACCTTGGCGCCGGAACCGGTCAGCGTCTCATGGGGAGAACGATTCGCCTCTCTGACCAAAGCCTGGGGAGTGCTTCTGCTGTTCATGATTGTAGTGGGCGGCATCTATATCGGCTGGTTTACACCCACAGAGGCTGCGGCGGTGGGTTCTTTTGCGGCATTCACGGGCATGATATTCAGGGGCAGAGGGAGTTTCAGCACCCTGAAATTTGACATGCGTGAATGTTTTATTTCGACATTGCGCACCACCTGCATGGTCTTTATCGTTATTGTAGGAGCCGGATTGTACAGTTTTTTCCTGACCCTGGCTCAGGTGCCGCAGATGATCTCCGCATGGGTTGCCACTCTGCCCCTATCTCCCTGGCAGATTGTGGCCATGTTCCTGGTGATCTATATCCCCTTGGGCATGCTGCTGGACTCTTTTTCCTTACTGCTCGTCACCCTGCCCATTATGTTCCCCGTAGTAGTTGGTCAGCTTGGATTCAACCCCCTCTGGTTCGGTATACTATCGACCAAATTGTGCGAAATAGGACTGATTACTCCCCCGGTAGGGCTGAATGTATATGTCTTGGCCGGTGTGGTGAGGGACGTGCCGTTGACCGACATATTCAAGGGCTGTTTCTGGTTCGTGTTATTCGAGCTGGTCAGCACGGGGATTTTGTTCATGTTTCCCATTCTCAGTTATTGGTTGCCTCAAACCATGTATCGGTAAGGATAGAAATAAACTCGAAGACAAAGCCCTATGTCCGAGTCCTTTAGTTGGTTTGGGTCCCCGGAATCCCAGACAGATTATTTCAAAGGAAATCCTTAAAGAATCCTGTTCCAGAAGACCGATCCTCGGCTATTTACAATCGAAAATGAGAACATAGCGATTATCGAGGTGTTTGCATGAATATTGGTAAACTGCTGACAAAGTCCGCCCGAGCATTTCCGGACAATCCGGCCATAGTCCGGGGCTCCAAAAGACTAAGCTACAGAGCGTTCGATCAGAGGGCGAACCGGCTCGCGAATGCCCTTCAAGACTTAGGGCTGAAGCCGGGGGACCATGTGGCCATACTCATGTACAACTATCCTGAAATGCTCGAGTCCATGTTTGCCTGTTACAAAGCCGGACTCGGTGCGGTTCCCATCAACTTCAGGCTGCATCCCAAAGAATTCGCTTTTATTATCCATCACTCGGAATCCAAAGCCGTGCTCACCTCTCCCGAGTTCAACAAACCATTACTGGAGGTTCGCGATCAGATACCCCAAGCCCGTCATCTGATCACATTCGCGGAAGCGGGTGGGGATCTGATGGATTACGAGACCCTGCTCTCCAATGCATCCGATGTGTTTGAAGACGTGGATGTTGCTCCGGACCACGTGGCATGGATATTTTATACATCCGGAACCACGGGATTGCCCAAGGGCGCTATGCTCACGCATAGAAACCTCTTGGCCATGTCCATGAACTTCTATGCGGATATCTGCCCCGGATTCGGTCCTAAAGACGTCGTTCTTCACGCAGCACCCCTTTCTCATGGAAGCGGCTGCTACTCGCTGCCCAACATCGGCAAGGCTGCGGCCAACATCATACTGGATTCCAAATCCTTCGAGCCCGAACTTGTTTTCAAGACCATACAGGAGTATGGGGTGACCAACATGTTCGCGGCCCCCACCATGATTCGCCTTCTGCTGGACCACCCAGCCCTGGAACAGTACGACCTCAGTTCCATGAGAGCCCTGAACTATGGCGGCGCTCCCATGCTGGTGGAAGACTTGATGGAAGCCATGGAAAAGCTGGGACCCTGTCTGGTTCAGCTCTATGGCCAGGCGGAATCTCCCATGACGATCACGTATCTACCTCATTGGGACCACGTGATCGAAGGCACTCCGCGGCAGAAGGCCAGACTTTCATCAGCCGGTATTCCACGTACGGACGTGGAAGTCGCCATATTCGATTCGGAGGACCGTCCGCTTCCTCCCGGCAAGATGGGAGAAATCGTAACTCGGTCCGATCTGGTCATGAAAGGATATTGGCACAATCCGGAAGCCACGGCCGATACACTGAGAAGCGGTTGGTTGCATACCGGCGATATGGGCTACCTCGACGAACAGGGTTATCTGTTCATCATGGACCGCTCCAAAGACATGATCATCAGCGGCGGCGAAAACATCTACCCGAGAGAAATCGAAGAGGCGCTCATACAACATCCCGCTGTGAGAGAAGTAGCGGTCATAGGCGTTCCTGACGTCAAATGGGGGGAAGCGATCAAGGCCATCGTGTCTCTGGCGCCGGGAAAACAAGCAACGGAGCAGGAGTTGATCGACTTCTGCAAAGAAAACATCGCGGGTTACAAAAAGCCCAAGTCCGTGGACTTTGTTGACACCTTGCCCAAAAATAACTACGGGAAGATATTGAAGAGGGAATTGAGAGCGCCTTATTGGGGTGAAAAGACGCGGAAAGTCATCTAGTCCTTAACGCCCGTCTGCAGGCTTCTTGTCGGATCTACTGAGGGAAACTCCAATACGTTTCCCTCAGAGTCCTCTCCGATTTCAAGTTCTTGTCCGAGGATTTCAAAGTGGAACCGGAGTTTTTCTAAAAACATCTAAACCGATGTTCGGTCGAAACCTGCCAAAATCGACACCTTGAGTGCTCCCCAAGACCGGTCCACCGAAAGGAGGAACGAATGGATTTCAGACTCAGCCCGAAGGAAGAAGCGTTCAGGAGCGAGTTGCTCTCCTGGCTGGAGCAAAACCGGCCCGAAGGCTACCGCGCCGGTGAGTTTAGGCTTCCGGACACCTGGGAAAAGCGCGTACAGGAATATAGCCGTTTTCAAAAGGCGGTTTTCGAGGCCGGCTACGCCGGAATACGATATCCCGAGGAATATGGGGGAAGAGGCGGTAGCCTCATGGAGGAGATCATTGTCCTGGAACTGCTCGCTCCCATATACAGAGATTTCGGTAGTGTTGGAATTATCGCGCACGGCATGGCCGGACCCACGATTCTCATCTGCGGAACCGAAGAGCAGAAGCGATCTTTTTTGCCCAGGATTTTGGACGGGAGTCACATCTGGTGTCAGGGATTCAGTGAGCCCAATGCGGGTTCGGACGTGGCGAACGTGTCTACTCGCGCTGAGAAACGCGATAACGAGTATATCATCAATGGACAAAAAACATGGACCAGTTTTGCTCACATCGCGGATTACTGCATTCTTCTGGCCCGAACGGATCCCAACGTGGCCAAGCACAAAGGGTTGAGCTACTTCCTGGTGGATATGAAACTCCCCGGAATTGAGGTGCGGCCTATCCGACAAATAACAGGAGAGCCCGAGTTTAACGAGGTTTTCCTGGAAGATGTACGGGTACCCGAGGGAATGCGTGTAGGGGCTGAAGGACAAGGGTGGCAGGTAGCCATCACCACCCTGATGTTCGAGCGCGTCATCGGAGATATCAGCATGGCGGCATTGTATGCGGATGAGCTTCAGAGGATGCTGAATATGGCGCGGCGAGTGAAGCGGAACGGACAGGCCGTCCTGGAGAATCCTTTATATCGGCAGCAGGTGGCCCAGTGCTACATTGAACTCATGGTGCTCAAGTACAACGGCTATCGGAACGTATCCAAGTTGATCAAGAACGAGATTCCGGGGCCCGAAGGCTCCATTGGTAAACTCCTGTGGAGCGAATTGCACCAAAAGATGGGCGAGACGGCCATGCAGATACAGGGCCCTTATCATCAGCTCATGAAGGACTCTCCGGCGGCGATCGATAATGGGTTCTGGCAGCACCTGTTTCTGCGGAGCAAAGGCAACACCATCGAAGCCGGCACCTCGGAGATCCTGAGGAATATCATCGGAGAACGTGTACTGGGTCTGCCCAAAGACGTATCCAGAGCCGTCCGACGGGAAGGGAGGTAAAGGAATGGACCTGAGCTTCAATGAAGACCAGATTGAAATTGCAAGGCAAGCCCGTCGATTCCTTGAAAATGAGTGTCCAATGGACAAAGTGCGGGAGCTTATCGATGATGAATATGGATGCACGGACGAACTATGGTCCAAAATGGCGGAAATGGGCTGGATGATGCTGAGGATCCCGGAATCGTACGATGGTATGGGCCTGGATCTGCTGGACCTCTGCGTCGTGCTCATAGAGATGGGTCGTTCGGCGTTGCCGGGACCTTTTTTCTCGACGGTTCTCCTGGCTGCGGAGACGCTTATGGAAGCCGGGAACGACGATCAAAAGCAGGCATTCCTGTCTCGCATAGCTTCAGGTGAAATCCGCGGAACCTTGGCCCTGCACGAGCCGGCAGGGGGAGCGGTACCGGGATATGTTCAAATGGAAGCCCGTGCCGACGGTGACATGTATATTCTTAATGGTGTCAAGGCGTTCGTGCCCGATGGCCACGGCGCCGATTTCATCATCTGCGCGGCCCGTACCCTTCCCGGCAATGATCCCGCTGAAGGAGTCACCCTCTTCCTGCTGAACCGGGAAACTCAAGGCGTTTCGGTGAATCTTCTGAAGACCATGGACCAAAGTCGAAAGCTTTGTGAGGTGCGTTTTGACGAAGTGCGTCTACCGGGGGCGGCCATATTAGGAGAGGTTCACCGGGGATGGACCCTTTTACGCAGGGTATTGCAGAGGGCGCAGGTGGGTTTATGCGCGGAAAACGTGGGCGGCGCTCAGCGAGCCATGGAGATGGCCGTCGAGTACGCGAAAATACGCCGGCAGTTCGATCAGCCCATAGGAAGCTATCAGGCGATCAAACACCGGTGCGCACAGATGCTTCTCGAGGTGCAGGGCTCGCGATCCGTGTTATATTGGGCCGCTTGGGCACAGGACCACGGAGACCCGGAGGAGGCTGAACTGGCCGCTTCCGTGGCGAAAACGTATTGCTCGGAAACGTTCGGAAACGTTTCGGCAGGGGCGATCCAAGTGCTTGGGGGAACGGGCTTCACCTGGGAGCATGATATGCACATCTATTTCAAACGGGCTAAGGCCAATGAAGTGGCTTTGGGGGACCCCGTCTACCATAGGGAGGAAGTGGCCCGACTCATCGGCTGCTGATTCATACAAGGAGCGTTTGGGGATTCTGTGAATCCAATCATTGAGGCCGGAGACATCCTCGACTAAGGATACCCCGGGCTCCGTTTGCACATTCCAAGTTCTACACACATCGATGCGGTAAAGATTTTGATTAAACCTCCCTGAGACGAAGAGAAGTCAGACAGCCCTTTCCGAATCCTTTGCCCCATGCCCAACTGAACGACCACCGTCTGCAAGACGGTGGGTTCGTTGGTCGGTTGAAACCGACTAAAGGTTAAAAGGAAGAATTATTATTCAACCGGCTCATGACCTGCGGTCATATCGCTGAA
>Ga0209164_1004300_pt1 | contig 12876 bp, 7 predicted proteins | sample MTBNYHSulfiMetaG_FD_187458 | JGI IMG/M metagenome (GOLD analysis project Ga0209164, IMG submission 187458) | Enrichment culture microbial communities from rom New York Harbor, USA that are MTBE-degrading - MTBE-NYH (New York Harbor Sulfidogenic)... | ecosystem: Environmental > Aquatic > Marine >...
CGCCGCTGCTGCCGGCGGTCACCGCCGCGGTGCGGGCGCTCCTGGGGGACTCGCTGCCGGCGGTGCGGCTCCTGCCGGCTCTCGCCGGAGCGGCGCTGGTGCTGATGACCGGCCTGTTCGCTCACGACCTGGGCGGGCGACGGTTCGCAGTGGGGCTCGCGTCCCTGACCGTTCTCGCCGCGCCGATCTACTGGGCGTACCACGCCTACCACTCGATGAACGCCTTCGAGCCGCTGGTCTGGACAGGCTGGGCCTGGCTGCTGGTCCGGCTGCTCCGGGACGAGCGCCCCCGGCTGTGGCTGTGGTTCGGCCTGCTCGCCGGCCTCGGCCTGCTCACCAAGCACACCACCGCGGTGTTCGGCGCGAGCGTCGTCATCGGCTTGCTGGCCACCCGTGACCGGCGACAGCTCGCCACCCGCTGGCCCTGGCTCGGGGGCGCGGTCGCCCTCGCCCTGCTCCTGCCCAACCTGCTGTGGATGGTCGGCCACGGCTTTCCCCACCTGGAGATGCTCGCCAACATCCGCGCCAACGGGCGCGACGTCGGGCTCTCGCCCTTCGGCTTCCTCGGCCAGCAGGTCCTGATGCTGAACCCGGTGGTGGCTCCGGTGTGGCTGGCCGGCCTCGCCAGCCTGCTCGCCGGTGGAGCCGGCCGCTTCCGCGCCCTCGGCGTCGCTTTCCTGGTGTTCATGGCGCTGATGCTGATCACCGGCGGACGCCCCTACTACCCGGCGCCGCTCTACCCGACCCTGCTCGCGGTCGGCACCGTCGCCGTGGAGCGCTGGGCTCAACGACTCGACCCGCGCTGGGCGACCCCCGCCGTCTCCGGCGCGGTCGCGGTCAGCGGCCTGCTTCTGGCGCCGATGTTCCTGCCCTGCCTGCCGCCGGAGGTGCTCATCCGCTACAGCAGGCTCACCGGTGTCGGGCAGCCGCGGATCGAGAACCACCGCCTCGGGCCGCTGCCGCAGCTGTTTGCCGACCGGTTCGGCTGGCCGGAGATGGCGGCCGAGGTCGCCCGGGTGTACCACGCGCTGCCTCCCGGGGACCGGGAGCGCGCGGCGATCTTCGGCCAGAACTACGGCCAGGCCGGCGCCGTCGACCTGTTCGGGCCAGAGCTCGGGCTGCCCAAGGCGATCAGCGGTCACCTGACCTACTGGATGTGGGGACCGCGCGGCGCCACCGGCGAGGTCGTGGTCGTCCTCGACGACGACCGGGAGACCCTGGAGCGGTACTTCGACTCGGTCCAGCTCGCCGGCCGCGTGGAGCACCCCTACTCGATGCCCTACCAGCACTTCGACGTCTGGGTCTGCCGCGGCCTCAAGCTCCCGATGGCCGAGCTGTGGCCGCTGGTCAAGTCCTACGACTGAGCGCCGAGATGCTACCTTCCGCCCGTCGACGACCCCGCGCGGCTCCCTCGACTACGCACGACCACGGAGTCCGAACCACGAAGACGCCACGAACGCGAAGCCCAGCCACGGGAGTTCCCTCTTCGCGTCCTTCGCGTCTTCGCGGTTCACAAACCTCCCCACCCATCGAGGAGGCCCACAGCCAGGCGGGTCTGACGCACGCCGAGACCCGCAGACGGCATCAGCCCGCGACGGATCACCGGGCGTTTGGGGGCGCTGGTTGTTGACCGCCAACCGCTGACCGCTCGTTCGGGGTGACGTGGTCGAAGGCGTACAGAAACACGCCGGCGGTCCAGCCGAGGCCCTCCCCCGCCGGGTACTCGGTGTCGTTGACCCGGCCGTCCGCCGTGTACTTCTCGTACAGCGCCCCCGGCGCCCGCACCCGCCGCTGCCCGCCGACGACGACCTCCGCCGGTTCGGGGCGAACCCAGTTGCGGGCCACCGTGTCCAGGTAGCGGGAGGCGACCCGCGCGGCCTCGGCGCGGTACCCGTAGCGGTCGAGGCCGGCCACGACCAGGTACTGCAGCGGCGCCCACACCGCCCCCTCGCCCCACTGCCGGCCGCTGGGCCGGTCCTGCCCCTCGCAGGCCGCCACGCCCCCGTCCCACTCGAACAGCGACAGCGACGCCGCGGTTCGCGCCGCCTGCTCCGGGCTGGCAAGGCCCGCCCACAGGGGATGGAAGGCCATCGCCGACGCCACCCGGCCGTGGTGGCGGTTGACGAAGTCGAAGTCCATGAACATCCCCCGCTCGGGGTTCCAGCAGGTGCTCTCCACCCGCCGCCACCGGGCGAGGGCGAGGTCGTGCCAGTCCGGCTCCCCCTCGAGACCGAGGGTGTCGGCGATCCACGCGAGGGTCTGCTCGTAGAGCACCAGGTTGACGTTGAGGTCGACCGCGACGAACTCGTCGCACCGCCCCTCGAAGCGGGGGGTGAAGTCCAACCCCGACTCCGCCTCGGCCAGGAGCGGCCGGGCGAAGTCGGGCTTGCGTCGGCGGTCGACGTCGGGCGCGAGCCCGAGGCGCGGCACGAGCACGTGGTCGTAGAAGTGGACCTGCTCGTCCACGCTGGCGTGGTGCGAGTACCTCTGCAGCCCCTCGACCGGGGTCGAGTGGGTCTCCACCTCGTCCGTGGTCCAGAACCGGTGCTCCCGCTCGAGCGCCCGGTAGGCCCGCTCGAGCCAGCGCCGGTCCCCGGCCCCGCCGGCCTCCCACAGCTCCCGAACCATCGCCGCCAGGAAGGGGGGTTGCGAGCGGTTCAGGCCCCACGGCTGGTTGGCGTTGGGCACGAAACCGTGCGCCTCCACCTGGCCGAGCAGGAAGTCCACGTTCGCCCGCGCCAGGCGCAGAAGCTCGGGCCGTCGCAGCAGCCCGACGTTGGTGAAGTAGGTGTCCCAGTAGAACACCAGGTCCCCCCCGGCGAGGACCGGCAGCGGCGGCTGCTCCGCCCGCGGATCGGCGACCACGGCCCGGCCCCAGGTCGCCACGATGTGGTCGTGGACCTCCCGCCACACCGGTTCGAGGCCCGCCGATCTCTCCAGCACCCCGAGGCCGTGCCCCCCCGGGATATCGACCCGCGCCACCGCCCGCCACCCGCCCGGAACCTCGCCGAGCCACAGCCGCCGCACCGGCTCGAGGCGCGTGAACGGGTACGACTCGTACCAGGTGAGGACCGCCCCCGGGTCGCGACGCTCCTCGGGCGCGAACGGGACCGGCTGGTGCCACAGGTTCCACTCGAAGCCCCCGTCCAACGCCGCGGCCGGCACGCCGGCCGCGACCTGCGCCTCGGCGACGCCCCACACCGCCCGCTGGCGCTCGTGCAGCCCACGCACCGACACCACCGACACCGCCAGCGCCGCTGCCAGCACCGCCAGCGGCCACAGCCGCCGGCCCCCGCCGCGGGGCCGGGCCGCAACCGCCACGATGGCCAGCGGGATCACCGGTACCAGGTAGCGGTCGAACGGGGCGCGCGAAAGCGCGGTGACGGCCACCAGAGCGACGAGCGCCGCCAGGGCGGCCGCCACCACCGGCTCCCGCAGCCGCTCCCGGTCCGCGGCTTCAGAGGCGAGGACCGCCAGCGAACCGACCCCGAGCAGGATCAGGAGGCCCCATACCCAACCCGGCAGCACCGGCGCGAGCGCACCGTGGAACGGCAGCGTGTCGGGCAGCAGCCCCGCGACCGTGATCGTGTTGGGCCAGAACGGGAACGACGACCCCGTGACCAGCAGCACCAGGGCCACGGCGGCGGCGACGGCGGCCCCGCCCGCCGTAACCGCTCCGCGGCCCCGCCTGCCGACCACGACGGCCGCCACCGGAGTCAGCAGCAGCCCCACCGTGGCGAGCGCCTCCGCGCTCCTCTGCAGCACCCCGCCAAGCAGCGGAACCGGCTCCAGCTGCGGCAGCAGCTGGGCCAGCGGGCGCACCGACGCGAGGGGCAGCGTCCCCCGGTAGAGCCACAGCCCGGCGTCCGCCGCCAGCGCCGCCCCCGCCAGCGCGAAGGTCACGCCGCGGCGCTCCCGCCCGACGACCACGACCGCGACCGCCGCCGCCAGCGGCAGCACCACCCCGGTCTGCCGCACCGCGAACGCGGCCACGGCGAAGAAGACCCACCCGACCGCGGCCGCCGCCCCGCCACCCCGGCACCAGGCCGCGAACGCGGCGACGAAGGCCACGCACCACAGGGCCTGCGGCGTCTCGGTCATGAAGCAGGTCGCCGACAGCAGGGTCAGAGGGGTCGCCAGCCAGGCCAGCGCGGCCGCCGCCGCCTCGCCCGGCCGCACGCCGGAGCGGGCCAGCAGCCCCCCCAGGAGGGCGGTGAGCAGCACCGCGCCGAATCCCACCAGCAGCTGCCGGGCGACCACCGACCCGCCGCCCACGGCGTCGAGGAGCACCGCCGGCGCGAGGTGCCCGAGGAGGGTCATCTCGTTCCAGCCAATGAAGGTCGGGTGCCCGTTCTGCCGCCACAGCTCGACCATGCGGTGATAGGCGGCGGCGTCGTTGACCGGGTAGCCGGGCGGCAGCCCCGCCGCCAGGAGCACCACCAGCCCGAAACCGGCCGCCACGACCGGCGCCAGCCAGCGAACGGGAGCTCTCGTTGCTCCGTCGTCCCCCACGGCTCACCGCGCCCGGTGGGCGGCTGCCCGGTTCGCGGCCGCCGCCAGCGGCCCGAAGCCGGCCACGCCGGCGCCCAGGAAGGGCAGCAGCAGGGGGATCCAGCGCAGACCGAGCCAGCCCGTCCCGCCGACCCCGTCCAGGGCGAGGGCGGCGAGGCCGCCGCAGGCCAGGAGGCAGCCGGAGAGCTGCCGCCAGGCGGGGACTGGGGGACCCGACCGCGCCGGCGGCCGCTCGAACCGGGCGAAGAGCAGCACCAGCGGCACGCTGACCGCGGTGTACGCCAGTAGCCAGGGAATGCGCTGCCACCACCACGCGGCGGTGGCCGGCGCCACCGACACCGCCCACGGGAGCTTCCAGAAGGCGAGCCCGACGAGCAGCATCATGACCGTGCTGTGCCAGAGGAAGACGGTCATGATCATGCCGTTGACGAGCAGGGTGGCGGCCCACGGCACGCGGCGGGCGAGCCAGCGGCGGGCGGGGGCCTCGAGCGCGAGGAGCAGGCCGATCTGGGCCGCGGCCAGGGCCAGGAGCGGCAGCTTCGGCGGCAGGGTGTTGCTGACCTCGTCGCCCGGCACCCCCACCAGGCTGCGGGGGTAGGGGCCGAAGGTGGTCAGCAGCACCAGCGCGGCGAGGCCCGCGACGAGCAGGGGAAGGGCTGTGCCGACCCCGGCCACGCGCCGGTCGTGCCAGGCATAGCCGAGCTGGTGGACGGTGAGCCACACGAACAGGTAGTTCAACCACCCGAGCAGGCGCAGGTCGCCGGCGAAGAACGCCACGTCCACCACGGCCGCCGCCGCCACCGGGACGAGGCAGGAGCCGAGCCCCCAGCGTCGCCAGGCGGCGTGGGTGACCGGCACCAGCATCACCACCAGCACGTAGACGGCCAGAAACCAGACCGGCACCAGCGCCACCTGGGAGCCGACCCGGATGAACCCGGGTCCGACACCGAGGGCGCGGGCCACCGCGGCCATCGCCCCCCACACCACCAGCAGCGGCAGCACCGGTCCGATCAGGCGGCGCAGCCGGGAGTCGAGCCACTCAGCGTAGCCCTGCCCCTTGCGCCGGGCGGCTTCCCACGAGGTGCCGTTCGCGAACCCGCCGACGAAGAAGAACACCGGCATCACCTGCAGGAGCCAGGTCAGCCACTGGGTCCACGGCTCGACGTGGAGCAGGTGCTCGAGCCGCGGCGACTCCCCGTCGAGGTACGGGGAGGCCATCAGCCAGTGCCCCGCCACCACCGCCAGGATCGACAGCGCGCGCAGCAGGTCGACGTAGCGGTTACGGGCCTCCGGCGTGCGGTCCGCCAACCACAGCGCCCCGGCCCACAGCCCGCGGGGGGGCCGCTCGCCCGGGGAGGGTGTGCTCACGGGGAGAGTATAGACGGGGTCCGCCGGTCGTGACCTCGGCGCCGAGCTCGGCGCCTCGGGACTGGTTTTGGAGCTGCTCGCCTGGATCGACGAGCCGGTCTTTCGCGGCCGCGTGCTGGACGAGCTCAACACCAGGGTCTACAAGGCCTTTGCAGCGTCGGGAATCGAGATCCCCTACTCCAAGCACGACGTGTACGTGAAGCAGATGCCAGGCTGAGCCTCTGCGCTCGTCCTTTCACCTTCCCGGACCCGGCCGGTCCCGTGGCGCCGCGCTGCGTCGTCGGCCTGTCAGCGACTGCGGGGTGCTGGTCTGGGCAAGCCGCCACCCGCCGACGGTCGGGGTCCGGACGGCCTGCTGCTCTGGAATCCCTGCGATCGCACGGAGCCGCTCTGCCGAGCACGGTGGTCACGCTCGAGCTGCGGACGGACGGCGCCGGTGGTGGGACCGCTCGGCCGCATGCTCGGCACGCTCGGGCGGGTGCTCGGCACGCTCGGGCGGGCCCCGGGCGTCGCCGGCCGCGTGGTCGGCTGACTCGGCCGCGCGCTGGGCTGCGACGGCCGCGGCCGGTCGAGCCCCTGGGCGGGCTGCCACTGGCCCTTGTCCCGCTGCTGCCACTGACCACCCTGATCGCGGCGGTACACATTCCCGCTGCGGTCGGCATAGATGTCGTTGGCGCGATCCCGGGCCACGCCCGGCGCCCTGCGATCTGCCGGCTGAGGCACCGCGGCCAGCCGATCTCGGGTGGCCGGACGATCGTACACGTTGGCGCTGGGCATCGGGCGGGTCGCGGGACGTGCGACCGCACCGGCCGCGGGAAGCTGGCCGGGACGCGGCGCGGCATACGGCACCGGTCGCGGCGGCCTGGTGTAGCCCGGTGGTGGGTAGGGCCGGTAGATAGGTCGGTAGCCGCAGGGACCCCACCAGCCGTGGTACGGCGGCCGGTACCAGGGGCCGTAGCCGCCCCAGGTGCCGAAGCTGAAGGTGAAGGGCCCGTTCGAGTAGGTCACGCCGAAGCCCCACCCGTGCCAGGGGTTGTAGCTCACCCTGAAGCCCCAGGTCCAGTGATGCGGGTAGTAGGCACGACCGTACCAGGGGCTGTAAATCCACCCGGTTCCGTACACCACGCAGCCCGACGAGTAGTAGCTGTGGAGGTACCCGGGGGTGTAGCCCACGTACACCACTTTCGGGGTCACGTCGTAGACCTGAACGTAGGTGACGTTGTGGTGGGGGTTCGAGGGTGGGATCGAGTACACCGCGTCGGGGACATCGACGCAGACCCGCCACGGTCCGGTGGCGGAGTTCGCCTCGTACCACACCCCCTGGTCGCAGCTGAAGTAGCGGGAGCCGTACTTGAACACCGACTTCGGCGTGTTGACGGCGTACTGGAGCTCTCCCTTCGCCCCCTCGATCTTCTCGAACCGGGGCTCGCCGTCGTACTCGACCGCGAGGGAGGCGTCGTCGCGGTTCACCGCGGCGGTCTGGGGAATCGCGCTGTCGAGCACCGCCTCCCGGGCCTGGGGGGTACCGGCGACGTGGGCGAGCACGGCGCCGGTCGCCGAGTCCTCCGGAATCTCGGCGAAGGCCACGGGCAGCTTGTCGTTGGCGACGTGCCGCCAGCTGAGCTCCTCCACGACTGCGGGGGCGCAAAACCACCTCCCCGACAACAGGATGTAGTAGCTCTGGCTGGCGATCTCGAGGAAGACGTCCGACTCGGTGTTCTCCATGTACAGCAGATCCTCGACCCCCTCAACCGGCGCCCAGCGTGGCGGGCCGTCGGTCACCACCAGCTCGGTGGGCTCGGTGGCGACGACGATCTTGGGCGGCGGCCCGACGGCCGCCTCTGCCTGCTCGCCTGAAGTGGCGTCGACGAGAGCCGAGATGCCCTTCGGCACCGAGCCCGCCGGGCTCCAGGGCCCCAGCACGTCCACCGACCGGTACCAGAGGTCGCCGCCGCCGGAGAGGTAGAGCATTCCCTGCCCCTCGGAGCGAACGATCAGGAACGGCGTGTTGACGACGCGCTCGAGCTTGGCCTGCTCCGGGCCGACGAAGCTCTCGAAGCGGGGCTCCCCGTCGATGGTCACGAGCACCGCGTTCTCCTGCTCGAGGACGAACCTCGGCGGGTCGTGGCGCAGCCCCTCGGTGGAGGCCTCGCCGTCGAGGTCGAGGTCGGCCACTAGGCGATCGAGCTCGAGGGGCAGGTCCCAGCCCGGCAGCTCGCGCTCCAAGAAGCCGGCGAGCCGCTGCTGGTCCTCCTCGCTCGCCTCGGGGAAGCGCACCTGCGGCACCTCGAGCGAGCGGACCGAAACCAGACGTTCCTCCCGGTCGACGTCGACTCGCATCTTGAGCCACACCGCCCCGAACACCGGTGCGGCGTCGTCGGCGGCGTCCTTCCACGACACCGCCGCCCGCCCCTCGAGTACGTCGTCGACGAAGGAGTCCGCCTGCGGCTGGTAGACCGTGAGCGTCCCCCGCTCGAAGACGATCTCCTTCGGCCAGCTCTCGTCGGCGCCGGAAACCACGGCCACCGCCGACAGCAACGCCCACGCGAGGATCACCCTGATGCGCATCATGACCTCCCCGAGCTCCTGCTACTCCTTCGTGGTCCCCTCGTCCGCGGTCGTGCCCTTGATCTTCTCGGGCGCCACCTGCAGGATGCGGAACGGCTGGATCCCGAGGCTGGTGATCTCGACCTTGCCGCTGCGGAACTGGATCTCGGCGGTCGGGATGATCGTCCCCTCTCCAGCTGCGTGCTCACATTCCGCCCTCGAACGGGTACACCCTGGTCCAGTCCTCGCGCATCGACACGACCGTCCACCCTCTCGCGGGCGCCTCGTCGAGGCCCCGCTGCAGTCGGCCGATCGGGGAGTCCCGGTCGTACGCCCACTCGCGCTCGGCGTCGTCGTGGTGGATGTACACCCCGAGGCGCCGGCCCGATCCGGAGGTCGTCCACTCGAGCATCTGGAAGTCGCCGTCGGAGTTGCCGAAGGCGGCGATCGGCCGGCGACCGATGAAGCGGGCGATGCCCACCGGCTTGTCCGGCCCGTCGTCGATGAAGAAGATCCCGGGTTGCTTCACGAGCGCTGGCTCCCCGTCGCGGACCTCGTAGGCCAGGTCACCCATCGACCCGACCACCTGCTCGGGCGGGATGCCGTACACCCGCTCGGCGAACACCCGCATGAAGTCGACCCCCCCACCGGAGACGATATACGTCTTGAAGGAACTCTCGCGCAGGTAGGCGAGGAGCTCGAGCATGGGCTGGTAGACCAGGTCCGCGTACGGCCGGTCGAAGCGGGGGTGACGGGCGGTGGCGAGCCAGTCGGCCACGACGGCGGCGAACTCGTCCGTCGTCAGGCCGGAGTGCGTTGCCGCGACGATCTCGAGGATCGCGCGGTGACCGCCGGCCGAGAGGGTCTCGAGGTCACCCTCGAGCGCAGCTTTGAACGGCTGCTGCGACTGCCACTCGGGGTGCTCCGGGGCGAGCGCCCGCACACGGTCGGCCGCAAACGCGAGCTGGAAGTAGATGGGCTGCTCGGACCACAGGGTGCCGTCGTTGTCGAAGACGGCGATCCGTTCGGGCTCGGGCACGAAGCCCGGGCTCGACGGGTCGGTGACCGTCGTAACGAAGTCCATGACCGCCGTTCGGGCGGAGCCCTCCCTCCAGGATGGCAAGGGATCGGCGGCCGCGTTGGGGCTCTGTCGATCGGGCGCCGGCGCGCAGGCCGCGAGCACCGACACGGCAGCGAGGATCGTCCAGTGGAGCGCTGAGAGACGTTTCATGCTGACTTCCCTCTCAATTGGTTTGGCAGTCTTCCAGGGGAGGTCGACCGGGTTTGAGCCCCGCCGGGTCAACTGCACCCATGTGAGAGACGGGCCGCCCGCGGGCGGGCGGCCCGTCCGGTCTCGTGACCGGCAGCTCCTCCTCCCCTCGCGTGGGGATGACGGCTACGAGCCGCCGTGGACGCTGCGCAGCCTCTCCTCGATCTTGCTCAGGTTGAAGGAGCCCGGCGACTGGCTCGGCGGGTACTCCTGCATGGTCTGGAGGAACCTCGCGGCGAGCCCCTGGATGGGCACGACCACGAAGGGTCGGTCGAGGAACCAGTCGTTGTAGGTGTTCGAGTTGTGCTGCGCCTTCTCGAAGGGGTCGCGGCGCAGGTTGAAGAGCAGCGGCACCCGCAGCTCGGTGAACGGCTCGCGCCAGACGCCGAAGCCCTGGCCTCGGTTCTCGAGGAACACCACCTTCCAGTCGTCGTAGCGGGCGGCCACGATCTGGCCGTCGTCGTTGACGTACCAGAACTCGTGGCGGGGTGACTGGTCGGCGGTGCCCTTCAGGTAGTCGAGCAGGTTGTAGCCGTCGATGTAGTTGCGGTAGCGGCGACCGTTGATGTCCGTACCCTCGCGGAGCTGCTCCTTGACGCCCGGGTTGCCGGCGGCGGCGGCGAACGTCGGCAGCCAGTCCTCGTGCGACACGATGCCGTTGAGGGTGACCCCGGCCGGGAAGTGACCGGGCCAGCGGATGAACGCGGGCACACGGTATGCCCCTTCCCAGTTCGAGTTCTTCTCACTGCGGAACGGGGTGTTGGCGGCGTCGGGCCAGGTGTTGAAGTGCGGGCCGTTGTCCGTCGAGTAAAAGACGATAGTGCTGTCGGCAATGCCGAGCTCGTCGAGGAGCTTCAGCAGCTCGCCGACGTGCATGTCGTGCTCGACCATGCCGTCAGAGTACTCGTCCTGGCCCGAGATGCCGCGATGCTCGGCCTTGACGTGGGTGCGGAAGTGCATGCGGGTCCCGTTCCACCACACGAACCACGGCTTGCCGGCCCTCTCCTGTCGCTGGATGAAGTCCTTGGCGGCAGCTACCGTCTCGTCGTCGATGGTCTCCATGCGCTTCTTGGTCAGGGGGCCGGTGTCCTCGCAGGACTGCCGCCCGACCCGGCCGAAGCGGGGGTCCTCGGTCGGGTCGTCGACGTCGGTCGCCTTGCACTTCAGCACGCCGCGCGGCCCGAACTGCTCGAGGAAGGTCTTGCCGCTGCCCAGCACCATGTCGCGGGGGTAGTCCTCGTTCTCCGGCTCCTCCTCGGCGTTGAGGTGGTAGAGGTTGCCGAGGAACTCGTCGAAGCCGTGCACCGTCGGCAGGTGCTCGTTGCGGTCGCCCTCGTGGTTCTTGCCGAACTGCCCGGTGGCGTAGCCCTGACCCTTGAGGACGGTCGCGATGGTGACGTCGGTCGTCTGCCACCCCTCAGACGCGCCGGGCAGGCCGACCTTGGTCATGCCGGTCCGCACCGGGACGTTGCCGCCGAGGAAGGCGGCGCGGCCGGCGGTGCAGCTCTGCTGCCCGTAGTAGTCGGTGAACGCCACGCCCTCAGCCGCGATGCGGTCTATGTTGGGTGTTCGGTAACCCATCATTCCGCGGTTGTTGTGACTGATGTTCCAGGTGCCGATGTCGTCACCCCAGATGACCAGGATGTTGGGCCTCTCCTGAGCCGCGGCCGGCAGGGCGGCGGCCAGGAGGAGCGATGCGAGGATGATCCTCGCGGTCGGGATTCCGTGTGCCACTGCTCTTCCCCCTTTTCGTTCTCGTAGGGTGCAAACCGCTCGGCACAGTGCGATATTCCTCATGCGTTGATCTTTGATCTGTGATACGATTGAGGAATCATGTACGACCTTCGTCACCTCGAGCACGCTTCGGCGGTGGCCGAGCACGGCGGGTTCCGTCGGGCGGCCGACGCGCTCGGCGTGTCCCAGCCGACCATCTCGCGCAGCATCCAGCGCCTCGAGTCGTGTCTCGGAGCACCTCTCTTCGACCGGGGCCGGCACGGCGTCGAGCCCACCGTTTTCGGTCGAGTCGTGCTGGAGCGTGGTCGCGCCCTGCTGCGCGACCGCGACTCTCTCGACCGTGAGGTGGAGCTCCTGAAAGGGCTCGAGGTCGGCGCCCTCGACGTGGGGCTCGGTCCCTACCCCGCGGCGCTTGCCGGCCACGAAGCGGTCGCTCGGCTGGTCGCTCGCCATCCGGGGGTGCACTGCCGGGTTCGGGTGATGGACTGGGGTGGCCTCACTCGGGCGGTCTCCGACGGCAGCTGCGACCTCGGCCTCGCCGAGCTCGCGCTGGCTGAGACCGACCCGGGCCTCACCACCGAGCTGGTCATCGCCCGCCGCGGCTGCTTCGCCTGTCGAGCGGGCCACGAGATCCTGAGCCGACGTTCCATCGGGCTCAAGGACCTGCTCGACTTTCCGTGGGCCTGCTCCACGGTTCCGGAGCGGGTCGCAGCTCAGCTGCCGACCGACGTCGGCCGGGCCGGGCGCCGGGAAGGGCGGGGTTTCGTTCCCGCGGTGTGCCTCGACGTCGTCTCGGGTCTCGGCGCGGTCGCCGAGTCGTCCGAGGCTCTGTGCGCGGTGACGCTGACCATGGTCGAGCGGGAGCTCGAGGCCGGCCGCGTGGCGATCGTGCCCTACAGCCCGCCGTGGCTGCACCTGCACAGCGGGTTCATCACCCGGCGCGACCGGACCCCCTCGCCCGCCACAGCGGCGTTCATGCAGCTGGTTCGGGAGATCGACGCCGAGAGGGAGGCGCGGGAGGCCGTCCTCGTCCGCCGGTATCTCGGCTGACCTCGGGGCCATGGGAGCAGCGTCCGAGCGCCCGACGCGAGCCGTCGGAGGATGCCTGTGGTTTTTCCTCGTGGGGCCCGTGACCTCTATCATGGATGGAAAGGAGGGGCGGTGACCGGTACAACCGCGGGCTCGCTCGCCGGGGCGGCGCCGTCACGCTGGCGTCGGCCGGTGATGTGGCTCCCCGTCGCCTTTCTCGCGCTCGGCGTCGCCGGTGTCGCCTCGCTGTGGAACTCGGTCCAACGGGCCGAGCGACGGCGGGTCGAGCTCGAGACCCAGGTCACCGCCGACCAGGTGCGGCTGCGGCTGGAGGCGTTCGTCGACGCGCGAACGGCCCTGGTCCGGTACCTCGCCGGCATCGGGTACGAGACCCGGGACGAGATCCTCTCACGGTT